>OLPO01000349.1_pt1 | contig 39110 bp, 37 predicted proteins | sample 1672831 | NCBI WGS metagenome assembly OLPO01 (sample SAMEA3136728, study PRJEB25190) | human gut metagenome
GCGTACTCGGGACTTACACCCGTTAGAGCGCGCCCATGGCGCGCAAACTAGAAAACGCCGTACACGGTTCCGCTCATGGCGTCATATTCGACATAGAAATGATGCCCGCGCAGTGTTTCATCAATGGAGCCCTCCGGAAGGATCAGTGAAGCAGCTCCCTTCTGCACGGCTTCATTACTTTCTGTCGTGAAAGAATAGAATTTACGGCTATCCGCATCCTTGTCAGAAGTTTTATCATATCCGGTCGGTCCGTTCGCCAGTTCCACGCCACGTGCAGCTTCTGAATTCGTTCCGCTTGTCTTCTTCAGAAAAGCATCCCACTGTCCATTTGCCTCGGCCGCCGTCAGATGATTCTGCGCCGCAATGAAGATTTCCTGCGCGGTTTCATCCATTTCCATGCGTTTCAAATTTCGCTGATGGGCGATCACCGCCACAAAACCAAACCCGCACAGGATCACAATGATTGCCACCGTGATCAGCATCTCCGCCATCGTAAATCCATTGTCGTTCTTGTGATATCTTCTCATCTGACGCTCCGTGATGTTGTAATCCAGCTCTTCTCTCCCAAATCGAGCCGAAGTTTGTAACTTATTTCAATTTGTTGTGCACGCAGACCATTGCCTCTTCAACAACCTGGTCTTCTTTCTGGCTGTTTTTGATCTGGATCTTTAACGTAAAATAGCCGCCGTCCCCATTCGACTGCGGCTTTTTCACAGAAAGTGACTCAATATAGGCATTCAGACCCCGCGTCTGTACTTTGTCCGGCAAAAGAGGAATCGTTCCTCCCGCGTTACCTTTCGGAACAACCTGAATTCCCTTTTGTGTATCAGAAGCTTCATCCCTACCTGAACCTTGGTAGGTTCCGTTCTGATACTGCATCTCGTATCCACGGTCCCCCGCGTAGAAAAAGTCATTCGATCCAGTCGGGGTTCCACTTTGAATCAGAGTTACTTCCTGCTGGCTGCTTCCTGAAGACTGCAGCGCATCACAGGAGGTCACCGAGGATAAATCCTCCGTAATCGCACTGACGGTCGTTGCCAAAAGCGTCTGTGCGTCCGCCCGGAGGCTGATTCTCTGGTAAACGTTTCTCGCAGCAACAATGCCGCCCGCCATTGCCATCGTCACGAGCCCGATCAGGACCACCGTCATCAGGGTCTCCGACAGGGTAAAACCGTTTGTATTATGAAGTTTTCTCCGCATTTCGCGGATCAGCCTCTTGTTCATACAATCCCGCTCCCGAAATTTCTTCTGCGCCACCGTTTTCGTTATACAATCAGCAAAATTATTTCTTACAATACTTTACCGTCTCGATTTCACCACTTTTGTTCTTGATAATTGTCATCGTGACATCTATTTGTGAATTCATCTCCAGGCTGTCTCCTTCTTTCCAGAGTTTCACATGTCCGTCCTGTTTATTACTTGTGCTGTTCGCATCGCCGGACGCATTTTTTTCTATATTGCTTTTATTCGATTCGATAAAATTTCTCTGATCCAGATAGGATGCATATGCCTCTTCCGACCTGGTTACAATCCGGGTTGCTGCAGATGTCATAGCGGCCAGCATCAGGGCAGCCAGTGCCACAATCAGCATCGCTGCGAGCGCCTCTCCGATGGATTCACCACTTTCGGAGTGAATTTTCTTTTTCAGATTCATTTTCATTCGGAAAGCTCCTGCTCCTCTCCCTCATCAAGCCACTGAATCTCGCAGCGGATCATTCGTTTGTTGTTCGCCGTGCTGCTCCCGTCACTGCCTGCTTCCGGCTTTACGGACTCATAATTCATGGAAATCGACGGGTACAGAACAAAGCTGTCCGTTGCCGTATAGACAGACTGCCATCCTGCCTTTCCGGTTTGTGAAGAAACATTCTCCGAGAGTTTAACCAGAATGGAGAAATCCGGACGCATGGTAAATTCCGCGGTTACGGCAGGACACTTTTCAATCTGCTGATCGCTGGTATTCTCCAAGGTTAAGGTTGCCTTCCTTTTCGGATAATTACTCTCTGGGATACCCGCTTCCGATCTGGAAGGCACCCACGAAGAGGTCGTCTTTGTATCTGTCCGGTCGTTCTGACTGATGGAATTGTCTGTGCCCGCGATCGCACTTTGTGCTGCAACCTGATCGTCTTTTTCCGGCCACGATGACTGGATTTCGTCCAGCTTCCAATACTTCTGATAAAGCTCTTCCGCCATCGACAGCTTCACTTCCTGAAAATCTTCCAGGCTGCTCTTCCCGTCTCCGCCCTTTTGGGGGGTAAAACCTTTTTGATAGGCATCGGTTCCTGTGCTGCTCAGAATATCGTTTTCGTTCACATACCAGGTCGTCTCATCCTCCGGATCCGACAGCATGGCATCCTCAATCAGACTCCTCGCCGATTCCAGCGCGTAACGCTGGTTGTCGGCAGAGGTTATTCCGCTCATCCGTCCCGCCGAGCTCATGGCGGCTGCAATGATGATCGAGCCAACCACAGCGCACACAATGAAGAAGAGCAGAGCCGCCGCAAGGGATGCTCCGCTTTCTGACCTGATCTTATTCCTGATCTTCTCTTTGCTCTTCCTGTTCACTGCTTCCGCGCCTTCTGTTTTCTTATCCGTTTCCGTTGTCGGCGTCTTCCTGATTCGTTTCTGCCGTGATCGGTTTTCTTATCCGTTGTCAGCATCCAGGAAATTGATTCCATCCTGCGATTCTGCGCCATATAACGTTTCGAAGAAAGTAACGGTGAAGCTCACCTGTACCGGTCCGTTCGCAAGGTTGCTGTCCTCGTCCCGGCTGCTTCCGGAGGGATTCATCGAAATGTCGCCGATCAGGCATCGGTACTCGCAATGATACAGATCGTTCAGCATCTGTCTTGCTTTCTCATAGCTTGCTGCCGAAAAGGTTGCGGATACCTCCCGCCGGACCGTGGTATCCCCTTCTACCGCCTGGGGTGCCGCAAAATTAAAATCAAAGGTTTCCGCCTCTGCGAAGATGTTATTGAGCGCAATGATTTCCTGCTTCTGGTTGTTGTAGGTCGCAACCATTCCGGTTGCGGCATTTTTCCCGGATTCGATTTCCTGCTCCATGCTCTTCATGGATGCCAGTTTTGCCTGATAAATCGTAAGCTGTGTCTCCAGCAGGCTTGTGTCATACCGGCTTCTTGCCTCGATCACGCCCTTGTACACAAACTGAAAATAAAACAGCCCGATCAGCGCCGCGGTCAGGATGAGGAGAATGATTTCCTCGGATTTTTTCAGATTTCTCATTCCTCATTTCCCTCCACGTTTGTCTGTGCCAGATCCGATGCCGCTCCCTGTGCCACATTCTCCATTGCCTGCGTAAGCGGATTCACAGAGTTCTCACCGGATGTCTCTGCAGAGGGCTCCGTCCCCTCCGGCGACTTGAAATAGATGGTCAGTGTGGAAATGACCTTCTCCGGCTTGCCGCTCTCCGCATTCTGATTCGGGTTCTGATCCTTGGTGGCAGCCGTGGAAACAAAGGCATAGGTCACGATATCACTTGCCTCCAGATCCTGCACGACCTCTGAGACGCTGGCAAGCTTGGCAGAATTGATGGTCAGCGTGGCCACATTTTCGGAAATACTGAAGTTAAGAAGTGCTCCCTTTTTCAGGAGCTCGTCCTCGATCAGATCCAGCATTGCCATCCGGTCCTGCATGGCGAGCTCGTCAGCGCTCAGATATCCGTTTCCATAGTGTGAATACTCGACGCGAAGATCCTCGTAATTCTCCACAGACGCCTCTGCCTCTGCAACCTGCTGCTCCATCTGGTGATAATTGCTCTCCAGGCGGCTCATCTCATCAAGCTTTCCCTGCACGCAGAATTTACTGAACAACGCAACTCCCACCATAAATACAGCAAAAATTGCGATCTCCGCCACATTTTTCCCGGTATGCTTCTCTTCGATAAATAGATTAATGGAATTCTTTACGGGAACCTTCGCGGGCGCGCTTGCCTTCCCTGCTTTCGTTTGTGTCTTCTTACCCATGTCTGTTGTCCTTCATGTGGGATCTGTCCGTTCCGGATATCCCGGTCTGCTCTGAACTGCATCACCGGCAAGGTACCATCCGTTCGTTCGAACATTTTATTCCAGAACCGCTCCGTACCCCTGCAGCATCATCAGAAGCTCATTCCCTGCCCCTGAGTTATCCACTGGCTTTTCCGAACGGCTCTTCTTCGGTCCGGAATTTTCCGATGACTCCTCCAGAAGATCGGTCAGCGGGCGAATCGGAAGCTCCGTCATCGATTGAATCCGCTCCAGGAATGCAGAATCCACCTCACGGCCATAGTAATAAATGGCATCAATGGTATTGCGCGGATTGTTGTAATTGTAGAAATTCATGACTCGCATTACTTCCGTTGCGACCGACTGCAGAAGATCCGAAACCTGCTCCTGTTCCAGGACATGATTCTGGTTCTGATCAAGCATAAGCTGAGCGATGTGAATATCTACGCCTTCATTCTGGGCAATGACTTCGCAGATCTGCTTCTCGGTGATTCCAAGATTTCTGGTAATCTCATAGGCTCCGTTGGAAAAGAAATGCAGACGATCCCTGCTATATTCCAGACTGAGAACCGCATAATCCTTCCGCTTCTCTTCCGTAGCTGCTATGGATCCGGAGGACACTGCGTTTAAGGGAGCCATTCCATTTGCGGGGGCAACTGCATTCCCGGGAGTCGCGCTTACAGCATCGGCAGGCTGCATCCCGTTTGCTCTCGCTTCTTCTGCTGCTCTGGCGGAAAGCTCCTCCACAGAGAGACCGTTTCGCTTCCGATCCCTGAGATGTTGTTTCTTCTCTCTGGCTTCGCTCCGATTCTCCCTCTTCTCCTCTTCGCTCCGGCTTTTCTCCTGTGCTGCCAGGCGTTTCCGGTAGGCAGCAGGATTTTCCGAAGGAAGCACAATCTCCTGGATTGCCAGAACATCCGGCACAAGCTTGCAGAGACGAAGCCCTGCCCGCTTGCACATCTCTTTATACTGTTCCACCTGGCGCTTCGAGAGAGCCGCAATCAGAAGCTCCATGCTCTTCTCATCCACGGAAAGCACCGAATAATCAAAAACATACTGATCCGTATCATCCTGCAGATAGTCATGAAATTCATACGGAAGATTGATCTGCAGCTGCGCCGCCGTCATCTTCGGAAGCTTCACCCGACGAATATAATATGTCTCTGACGGAAGCGCAAAAGCGACATCCTTCACGCGGATTTTATTCCTGCGCACCGTGTCGCGAAGATAATCCGAAAGCGCATGAAAGGCCGCAATTCTCCCGCCCATCACTATGTTGTCCGGCATAACCTCAAGACAGGTTTTCAGCACCTTGCCGTCCTTCATGACAACCAGCTTCAAAAAGCGGTCTTCTATATCGATTCCCAGGTATTTTTTGCCCATATCTGACAGGATCTCCAGCGTATTCGTTCCGCAACTCAAATTTCAAAGAACACTTGATAAAATTTAATCCAAAATATTTTATCATAAATACCGTTCAAATTAAGTTACTGTTCGCCACTTATATCATATTTTTCGGATTTTTTCCCGATTTTCTCCGGCTCTCGCAGGAGCAGTGGCATAAAGAGACACACCAATCTGCCACCAGGCCCTGAAATTTGCAGGGTATGTATCCATGCGAGAGATTTTTCATCGGCAGAGATGAAATTTGCGAGGAAGAATCATCCCTGCGAGAGGATTTTTATCGGCAGGGATGAAATTTGCAGGGGAGAAGCATCCCTGAGAGAGATTTTTCGTCGGCAGGGATGAAATTTGCAGGGGAGAATCATCCCTGAGAGAGGATTTTTATCAGCAGGGATGAACTTAGCGAGGAAGAATCATCCTTGGAAGAAGATTTTCATCGGCAGGGATGAATCCACCGGAGAAGAATCATCCCTTACAAAAGTCCCAGATACCACCGGATCACCGGATCCCCGAAGAACAGAGTCAGGACAATTCCGATGGAGATCGCAGGGCCAAACGGGATTTTCCGATTCTTCCGAAAGCCGGCGAAGGCGAGTCCGACCAGGCAGGAAACGATCAGGCACAGAAGGCCGCGGAGTGCTCCGAGGTACAGTCCTGTCACAAAGAACAGCTTGATGTCTCCGCCGCCAAGGCCTTCCTTGCCGGTAATTTTGTCAAATACAAGGGACAGAATCAGAAGGCCGCCGCCGAGAAGGAGCGCTCCGCCAAGGTCCCTTGTCAGGCCTCCAAGTGCAGCAGCCGCGAAAGAGCCTGCTTCTTCCGGAGCGAGATTGGTGCAGGAAAGACTGCCGGGAAGCCCAAACTCAACAAGCGGAAAGGTCACGGCATAAATCACCAGTGCAGCGGCAAGAAGCCGGTTGGGGATCGTGTAGGTCTCCAGATCTACCAGCGACAGCACGAAAAGAACGCAGATAAACGCAATTGCGCGCAGCAGCTCCCAGCTTACGCCGTAACGGAAAACGCAGCCAAGCCATAGTGCCGCACTGACAAGCTCTGCTGCCATATAGCGCGGAGATATTTTCTCTCCGCAGTAGCGGCATTTTCCCTTCAGAAAAAGGTAGCTGAAGACAGGAACAAGATCCGCCGCCTTCAGCGGATGTCCGCAACTGGCGCAGTGGCTTCTCCCCTTCAACACGCTCTCATGGTGAACCATCCTCCATGCCATGCAGTTCAGAAAGCTCCCGAATACCGCTCCCAGCACCACCGCCAGAACAATCACATATCCCGCCAGAAGCGGCAGGTCACACAATTCCCGAAATGACATATTCTCTCCTCTTAAAGCAGGTAAATCTCAATTGGCTGCATCGGCCTCTGAATCCGCATTCTCCTGCATTTGCTCCCGATCCTTCTCAATCTCATCCAGATCCTTCGGATCCAGTGCATTTCGCTCCCGGACGGTCATAAGCTCATAATCAAGCACCGTGTACTTCTTCCCGGTCCAGCGAATGTTGATAATTTCACCATCGGCAACCGTAATCGCAAGAAGCTGTGCGCCATTCTCTCCTCCGAAATTCGGCACTCCCTTTGCACCGGTCACATTGTTCCGATTGTCCTCCTCCGAGCATCTTCCATAAGGCTCAATGTCCTTGAGCTTTGTTCGCGGAAGACACTTATGAGACCTCTCGTCATAGTAATAGGTAATGAGCGAACCTCCTCCATCCTGAAGATAGGTGATGGATGCAACATCCCTGGCCGTCGCAACACTCTGTACATCTGCCTGAATTCTTGCGCTGCGCAGATGCTCCTGATAACCGGGAATCACCACAAACAGGATCGTCGACGCAATCACCGCAATCGAGAGAAGCACAATCGGCAGGATCATGCCATCTCTTTGCATCAGCTTTTCGTGCAGCTTCCGAAGCCTTCCTTCTCTCATAACGCTCATATTCTTCATTTGCATCTTTTCGGAAAAATCAGTATACTAAAATTCATTCACCCCGGGGTGTGGCTCAGCTTGGCTAGAGCGCCTGGTTTGGGACCAGGAAGTCGCAGGTTCGAATCCTGTCACCCCGATTATCCGCTCACCGAAACTTCTGTCACTCCGATCATCATCTCGCTGAAATTTCTGTCACCCCGAGCTTTTCCTCTTTTTCATTCTATATTCTGTCGGTGTCATACTGTAGTACTTTTTGAACATCTTACAGAAATAATCCACATTTTCAAAGCCAACGTTCTCAGAAATCACTCCGATTTTCTTCTCGGTTACGACAAGCAGACTTGCCGCCTCCTGGAGTCGGTATTTCAGCAGATAGTGGACAGGCGTATCATGCAGATATCTCCGGAAGAGATTCAGCGCCGTACTCTTGCTCACCATGACCTGCTCAGCAATTTCCTCCAGTGAAATCTTCTGATCATAATGCTGATGGATGTACTGCATCATCACCTGAAGCCGGCCCTGCGAAGATGCCGCAGGTTCTTTTCTTTCGGTCAGTACTGTTTTTCCCGTATGCAGATAAATGAGATACCACAGCTGCTGTGTCAGGAACGAAGTTATCAGTTCCGGATCCGCATCTGTCTTCTGGATTTCCACAATTTTCCTCATGACATCCAGGATTTCCGCCTGCCAAGGTATTTCCGGTGAGAATGTCAGACATTCCAGCGCCGACATTTCCAGCGGCTCAACGTATTTCCTGTAAATCAGCCCGGACTGAGGGGACAGAAAGGATGGAAGCAGAACAAAATTCGGGACAATCGCTCCTTCCGCGGAATAAAAGCGATGCAGAACTCTAGAGTTCACAAAAAAGCCTTGTCCCTCCTTCATTCGAAAATACCTTTCTCCTGCCCAAAACTCTGCCTCTCCCTTTTCCACAAGCACGAATTCAAATTCAGCGTGCCAGTGCCATTCCACACAATGGAAATCAAACAGCGCCAGATTATCGTAGTAAAAGCGAAACGGATAATCGCTTCTGCTGTGCTGGATGGTCTCCATCATATCCGCATCCGTCAGAATTTTATTATAAAAGGTATTGTACTTCATCCCTTTCCGTCCCCTCGGAGTCAGGTTCTCTTTTTACGATATTATACAGTAAATATCCAATATATTATATTGGAAGTCCTTCCTTCGCACTTTATTATACAGTCAAAGGCTGTGCTGCACGATTCCTGAGGGATCTGAGAGCAGCTTTTCTGACAGAAGGGAGTTTCTTACCAATGAACAGAAACAGTAAGTACCGTAAAACACTAACCGCCTGCTATCTTGGCTTTATTACGCAGGCGATCGCGGCCAATTTTGCACCGTTGTTATTCTTGACCTTTCATCGGACATTTCAGATTTCCCTTGGAAAAATTGCCTTGATCTCAACGGTATTCTTCTTTACGCAGCTTCTTGTCGATCTGTTCTGTGCCAAATATGTGGACAGAATCGGCTATCGCAGAAGTGTCGTGGCCTCCGAGATTCTATCCGCCTCCGGACTCATCGGGCTTGCATTTCTTCCGAATCTGCTTCCCGATCCGTATGCCGGCATTCTGATCAGCGTCATGATTTATGCAATCGGAAGCGGCCTGATTGAGGTTCTGGTCAGCCCGATCGTAGAGGCCTGCCCCTTCGACAATAAGGATAAGGTCATGAGTCTTCTGCACTCCTTCTACTGCTGGGGCTCTGTCGGTGTCATTTTATTGTCCACTTTGTTTTTTGCCGTCTTCGGTATTGAGAGCTGGCGCATTCTTGCCTGCATCTGGGCACTGATTCCGCTGTACAACACCTTCAATTTTCTTTCCTGCCCGATTGAAATGCTGACCGAAAACGGCGAAGGCCTGAGCATCCGGCAGCTGTTTACGATTCCCCTTTTCTGGGTGGCGCTGGTTCTCATGGTCTGCGCCGGCGCAAGCGAAATTTCCATGGCACAGTGGGCATCTGCCTATGTAGAATCGGCACTTGGCATCTCCAAAAATCTCGGCGATATCGCAGGGCCCTGCCTGTTTGCGGTTATGATGGGAATCAGCCGTTCCTTCTATGGAAAATACGGTGACAGGCTGGATCTCATGAAATTCATGATTTACTCCGGTGCACTGTGTCTGGCCTGCTATCTGCTCTCCGCTCTGGCTCCGTTCCCGCTTCTGAGTCTTGCGGGCTGCATTGTCTGCGGCTTCTCCGTTGGAATTATGTGGCCGGGCACCATCAGCATTGCCTCCGGTAAAATTCCGCTTGGCGGCACGGCAATGTTTGCACTGCTGGCAATGGCAGGCGATTTAGGCGGATCCATAGGCCCCGGTGTTGTAGGCCTCGTGACCCAAAGTGCGAATGATAATCTAAAGGCCGGTATGCTGGCAGGCAGCTTTTTCCCTGCCATCCTGATTCTCTCGGTTTTTCTGCTCAGAAGGAAAAGGGCAGCAGCTGAGCAACCCACAGAAGGCTCCCTGCTGCCGCCCCGATCAGATAGCCTGCAATGACATCCCGCGGATAATGAACGCCCCCGAGGACACGAACCACTGCGATGCAGGCAGAGAGGATCAGGAAGATCACGCCCGGGAAAACATTCTGACGGAGAATACACATTGAGATCAGAACTGCGGAGAACACATGCCGGCTCGGCATCGAATTCCCCATCCCTTCCCGATGGATCAGAGGATCGATTTCCCATTCCTCATAGGGCCGTTTCCGGTTTATCCTGCTGCGGACAACGCTGAGCAGAAGGAAGCTGATTCCGGGAACAAGAATATAGGAAAGTACCGTCACCCGCACCTCCGTTCCCCGCATCGCAGTCACCGCAAGGAGCACCGGATATGCGGCATACATCACTGCCGCAAGAAGCCGGTCCGCGGCGGTAAGAAGCTGACTGGCATTTTCCTTTTTACGGAGCCCTGCCGTTATTGTTTCATAGAATTTCGAATAATCACGTTTCGATTTCATTCGTCTTTTCCGATTCCCTGGACTTTCCGGAAGAATCCCCCTCATCCCGGAGATCCTCCAAGGTGATTTTCTGCATTTCTTCCTTCGTCGGATGCTCCAGAACCGCAATTCGTCTGGCCTGGTTTGTGATGATGGTCTCAAAGAAGTTCCGCACCTCTCTCGCGTTCGCGAAATTCTCCGGCATCTGCGCCTTCCGGAGCATCAGAAGCGTTTTCACCTGCTCTCTCGCCTCCGGATCCGGCACATACTCATATTTTCTGCAGTTCAGATCGAAGATGGCAAGCAGCTCATCCACCGTATAGTCCGGGAATTCAATGAATTTGTTGAAGCGGCTCTGAAGTCCCGGATTCGAATGAATAAAGGTCTCCATCGGCTTTGTGTAACCCGCCACAATGACGACAAATTCATCCCGGTGATCCTCCATTGCCTTCAGAATCGTATCAATGGCCTCCTGACCAAAATCCGTTCCCTGGTCTGCGGATCTCGCCAGCGAATAGGCTTCATCAATGAAAAGAACACCGCCCATCGCCTCTTCAATTTTCTTCTGCGTCTTCACGGCAGTCTGCCCGACATAACCGGCAACCAGTCCGGACCGGTCACACTCCACAAGCTGTCCTGTGGACAGTACACCGATCTGCTTGTACAGTCTCGCAAGAATTCTTGCCACCGTGGTCTTGCCGGTTCCCGGATTTCCTGTAAAAACAAGATGCATCGACACCGGAACGGTCTTCATTCCCGCGTCCTTGCGAAGCTTCTGAATCTTCGTAAAATCATACAGCTCCCGGACGTCATGCTTGATTCCGGTCAGTCCGATCAGCTCATTCAGATCCTCCATCGGATCGGTTTCCGGCTTCTTCTCATCGGCCTGTGCCTGCTGTGTCTCTGCCTGCTGCCGGACCTCCGTTTTCGAATCTTCTTCTGCAGAAGCTTTTCCCGCAGAGACCGATTTCTCCGACGCCTGCCCGGTCACCGCCCCCCGCACCGGAATATCATTCTCCCGGTTGAATTTCATTGCAGCCTCCATCAGCGCTGCCTGCGCGCGGGAGAGCGCATCCATCTCCTGCTCCAGAGTGCTCTGTGCACGTCTGGCTGCCGCCGGATCCGGCACTTTTCCCTGCGTGTCCGCTCTTCCTGCCGGCGATTTCCCGGCCGGATCCGCTTCACCCGCCTGCACTCCCGGCCGGTATAAATCCCCGTAAAGATCCTTCAGAAGATCTCCCGTCTGTCTGTGCGAATCTATCGGAGTCTTCTTCCGTTTTCCGTCTTTTCTGTTGTCTTCCTCACCAAACCGAAGTTCCATATTCTTCTTCCCCTGCCGCACCCGGCACTTCTGCTGTCTGTTCCATCCCCCTAGTGTACCATAAGCAGCAGCTGCGGGCCTTGAGAAATCAACGTGTGAAGGGTATGATCGTTACATCAGACAGGGAGGAAACCATATGTTTTTCTTATTTACTAAGCGTGTCACTCTTGCCGACGGCGGCAAGGAGGAGATTGCCCGCAAGGAGAAGCTCCTGAACGATGCCGGAATCCGCACCAATTCCTGGAGCACCGGTGCTCCGGTTGTTCTTGGCGGTCCTCACATGAAGACGGCCGACTGGGCCGGCAAGCACTATGTCAATCACGATGATGAGCGCGTGGTTTATCATCTGGAGGTTGCGAAAAAGGATCAGTACCGTGCCATGAAGGTTTTAATGGGCGAGGATGCCGCACTCGGCGATGAGTTTATCCGATAAAATCGTCAGAGAAGGAAGAAGCTGCAGCTATGAATGAACTCGAGAAGAAAAAGAAGCTCGCGCTTGAAGTGATTCAGCGCCTGAAAAAGGAATACCCGGACACACAGTGTTCGCTGAACTATAAGGATGCCTGGCAGCTTCTTGTCAGCGTGCGTCTTGCCGCGCAGTGCACCGACGCGCGGGTCAATGTGGTGATGGTGGATCTTCTGAAGAAATATCCGGATGTCGCAGCGCTTGCTGCCGCTTCTCCGGAGGAAATCGAAGCCATTGTCCGCCCCTGCGGACTTGGCCGCTCCAAGGCACGCGACATCTGTGCATGCATGAAGATTCTCCATGAGAAGTACCATGACATTGTTCCGGACAACATGAAGGAGCTTCTTGCGCTCCCCGGCGTCGGCAGAAAGAGCGCCAACCTCATTCTCGGCGATGTTTACGGAAAGCCGGCCATCGTGACCGACACGCACTGCATCCGCCTCTGCAATCTCATCGGCCTTGTCGATGACGTGAAGGAGCCCGCCAAGGTGGAAAAGGCTCTTTGGGAAATCATCCCGCTGGAGGAAGGCAACCAGCTCTGCCATCGTTTTGTCGATCACGGCAGAGCCGTCTGCGTTGCAAGAAGGCCGCAGTGCGATCAGTGCTGCCTCGCGGGCATCTGCCGTCATCATCTATCGCAGCGCACGTCCTGATCCGGAAGCTCCGTTTCACAGACGCTCATCCAAGGAGCGGGCTCAGCTCCTTCTTCGCAAGAATCGTAATGTTCTGCGTCGCCCGGGAAATCGCCGTGTACAGACGATGTCTGGACAGCGTTCCCTCCGGATAGTTCTCCGGATCTGCATTCGGCAGAATAACATGATCAAATTCCAGTCCCTTTGCATACTGCAGACTGATCAGAATGGATCCGCCTGCAGGAACCGGCTCGTCCTTGCTGACAGCAACAGGTGCCTTGTCTCCAAGCTCCTTCCGGATGCGGTCCAGCTCCTTGCGTCCCGCACAGATCACCGCGGTGACTCCGGGCTTTCCTTCATTTTCCCGGATGGAAGCAAGGAGCTTTTCCTTCCACTCTTCTTCGGAAGCGGTCACGCAGATTTCCGGCTCCACACCGGGACGCTGCACCGACTGAGCCTCCAGCTTCTTCTCCTCCGGAAGAAGTCCCGCAAACAAAGCGGTGATTTCCGGTGAGGAGCGGTAGCTTGTCTGAAGCGGCAGCTCCACGGTTTTCTTTCCCTTTTCCTCAAAAAGACGATGAATATCCTGAAATGCGATATTTCCTTCCCGGATGGACTGGAACTCATCCCCAAGAAGCATGAACTTCGCATTCACGAAATAGCGCTCGAAGATCATCAGCTGCGCCTCGGTATAATCCTGCACCTCGTCGATGCAGACATATTTTGCCGTGCGGTCGCACTCACCGGTCAGCGCCATCTTCAGGTAAAGCCACTGGATCGAGGTCAGCTTCTTCGTACCAAGGATTCTCTGTCCGATGTGATCCAGGTTCAGCCATCCGCACTCGCGGATCATCTTGAATGCACCGCCGTAATTGTTCTGAATGCGTTTTTCCTCTTTGACATCCATCCTGCCATCCAGAGGACCGCCGGACACGGACTCTTCCGCTGCATCCTCCGCGCCGTCCAAAAGCTCTTCCCCGTCATCATCCTTGTCCGAATTTTTCTTCGAACGAAGCGCGCGTCTTGCCTCCTCCAGAAGCTCGTCCACGGTTACCTGAATCAGACGGACCCCTGCGGGAAGCTTTCCCTCATGAGCTCGGAGAGCCTCCAGAATCTTCTCCGTCCCGAGGACCGGCTTGCCCTTCTGATCGATCGGAACAAGATCCTCCTCCTCAAACGAAAAGCTCTGCAGTGCCTCGTCAATTCTCCGCAGGGACTCTGCCGTTGTCTCCACGCCGGGATCCGGAATCGGATCATGCACCAGCTGCAGGAATTCTGTCCATGTCAGCGTGTTCGGATTGCGCTCGCCAAGATCCGGAAGCACGTTGTCAATGTACTGCGTAAAGACCGGATTCAGGGTAATCAGATACACATCCTCCGGCTTCAGTGTGGTTCTCTGGTGGAAGAACATGAAGGCAATCCTCTGCAGAAGGACCGACGTCTTGCCGCTTCCCGCGATTCCGTTGACAAGAAGCACCGGCACATCCGGATAACGGATGATGGCATTCTGCTCCTTCTGAATGGTAACCGTAATCGCCTGCATCTTATCGCTGTGCTGCCTGGAGAGCGATGCCAGAAGCATCGGATCCTCGATCGCAAGCTGCGTGTCAAAATAAGCCTTCAACTGATCCTTATCCAGCTCAAACTGGCGGCGCAGCAGAAGATCCACGTCGATTCGCCTTCCGTCCACCTCGTAGAAGGTTTTCCCGTTCTCCTGGTTGTAATAGGTCTCCGCGATGGGCGATCTCCAGTCGACAATCAGCTGATCATAGCCGTTCTCCGAAATCGAGCTTCGGCCGATATAGTAATTCTCCGGCTCCTCGTCCGGCGCAAACTGAAGCGTCACTCTGGCAAAATAAGGCGATTCCAGCAGCATCTTCAGCTTCGTAAGCTTCGCAGACATCGTGCCGGATTTGATGTTATAGGTGTCGATGTACCGGTTCCACGTTTCCATTTCACCGTACGACTCCATCTGCACCTCATCATCCGCAGTGTCGATCCGGATATTCGTCAGAATATCCGCCTTCTCCTCTGCTGCCTGCTGATTCAGTGTCTCAATGCTCTCCTCAAGCTCCGCGTTCATGGCAACGAGCTTGTCATAGGTTTCGGTCAAGTGCTTCTGTTCTTCGTCAAATACTCTCTGATCCATAGTAACCTCAAATCATCACTTATCATCTGTCCGATGCCTTATCAGGAATCCTTTCTGCAAAAACTCCTTCGGGCATTTTGTTATTATAACATCCCGCTTCCTGCGTTCGACAGGAAATCACGTAAAATTCGTCATCGCGGTGTCAGCATTTCCGAATCGACACAGAAAAAACACATTCTCATGACAGTTTGAACACAAACACTTTCTAGGATACTTCTTGTAAGGTTAAAACCCGAAACTCCTCCGGCAAATGCGAGGGAACCCTGTGTTTTAACCAATAAAAACCAGCATCAAACGATTGGGAGGTATTGTATCATGAAAAGTAAATCACTCAAACCGCTGACAAGGGCCGGGGTTGCGGTCGTCACATCGGCGCTTCTTATGGCAGCACCGCTTGCTTCCTTCCCCAGCATGGCAGCAGAAAATGACGCCGCAGCCGTCCAGACCATCATTGCATCCGGTCTGACCATGAGCACCAGCTATCCCGGAATCTCTGTAAAAGCAGGCGACTCCATCAGCTTCTCCCTGGATTTCACCAACTCCGGTGCCGGCGAGATGGCAGAGCTTTCCGCATCCTCTCTGCCGGATGGATTTGAGGGTTATTTTCAGGGAAACAGCCACACCGTTTCCAGCGTATACATTAAAAACGGTGAGACCAGCGGACTTGTAACCTACACCGTGAACGTTCCGGAAACCGCCAAGGACGGAGATTATAAGATCGTCCTGAATGCAAAGGGATCACGCAGCGCAGCTCTGACGCTGAACCTCAATGTCTCCGAGCTTGATCTTGGTGCCAGCACCCTGACCACCGATTACGAGGAGCAGGAGGGTGCAAGCGGAACCACGTTCAAGTTCTCCTCCACACTGAATAACAATTCCACCGAGGACCAGTCCTATGCCCTCTCCGCTGACGCACCGGATGGCTGGAATGTCTCCTATACGGCATCCGACGGCTCCACCAGTGTCTCCGCAATCGATGTAGACGGCGCATCCAGTTCCGCCTTCACCGTCACCGTTACCCCTTCGGACAATGTCGACGCAGGCGAATATACCATTCCGATTACCGCAAAATCCGCCAATGAAACGCTGAAAATGGATCTGAAGGTCACAATCACCGGCAAGTACAGCGTCTCCATGACGACGCAGAACGAGACCCTTTCCTTCAACGCCAAAGCAAATAAAAAGACGGCAGTTGTCCTGGATGTCACCAACAACGGAAATGTTGCACTGACCGACATCAATCTGACTGCAAGTGCTCCGACCGACTGGACCGTTGAATTCTCCGAAAGCTCCATCGATTCTCTGGACGCAGGTGCCACCAAGGAGGTCACCGCCTACGTCACTCCTTCCCAGTCCGCAATCAGCGGCGACTATGTCGTGAATATGACTGCAACCGCCAAGGAGACCTCGAACACCGCGAACTTCCGCGTCACCGTTGAGACACAGACCGTATGGGGCGTTGTCGGCATCGTCATCATCGTCGCGATTTTCGCATGCCTGTATGAGGTATTCCGGAAATTCGGGAGGCACTGATTCATGACACCCACCAAAGAACAGGATTCCATCATCAAGATCACCAATCTCAGTAAATATTATGGCGATGTCAAAGCGGTGGATCATCTGGACCTCGAGATTCACCGGGGTGAAGTCTTCGGCCTTCTCGGTCCCAACGGAGCAGGCAAAACAACGACCACACTGATGCTCCTTGGACTGACCGATCCCACCGCAGGACACGCCGAAATCGACGGCATGGACTGCACAAGACAGTCGCTCGCCGTGAAGAACGAGGTCGGATACCTTCCCGACAATGTCGGCTTCTATCCGTCCATGAGCGGACGGGAGAATCTTATTTTCTCCGGAATGATGAACGGCCTCTCAAAGAAGCAGGCGCTTGACCGTGCCGCCTCCATGCTGGAGCGCGTCGGGATGACCTATGCCGCGGACCGGAAGGCAGGCACCTACTCCAGAGGCATGCGCCAGCGCCTTGGAATTGCCGATGTCCTCATGAAGGATCCAGGCATCATCATTATGGATGAGCCGACCGCCGGCATTGATCCGTCCGGCGTCCGTGAAATCACAGCTCTCATCCGTGACCTCGCCGAGAAGGACGGGATCACCATCATGATCTCCTCCCACGATCTGTATCAGATCCAGAAAATTTCCGACCGCGTCGGAATTTTCGTCAAGGGAAAACTGATCGCCTGCGGCCGCATTGAAGAGCTCGGACGTCAGCTGATGAACAAGGGTCTGTATATGTTTGATATTGTAGCGGAGAAAAACGGTCAGAAGGTCTGGGATACCGATTTTCAGAACATGCTCCGCTCCATTCCGGGCGTTGACATCATCGGACGGCGAATGGACGGGACGGTGCACATCGAGGCATCCAGGGATATTCAGAAGGATCTCCTCCGCGCACTTGTGAATGCGGATTATACCGTCCGCGAGATGCATCAGGAGGGCGGCGACCTGACCGAGATTTACCGCAAATATTTCGAAGCCGCCGAGGCAAAGGAAGGAGGAGAGGACGATGACAGAACTGCAGACACAGGCAGCCAGGGAGCCGGAAAGCTTGGACAGCTTAAAGAACGGCTTACATCAGTTTTTAAAGAAGGAGAACAGTGACGCGGCAAGGCGAAACCGCCACGGCATGTACATCCTGTTCCGCAAGGAGCTTTCGGATCACCTGCATTCCGTCCGTTTTCAGATTCTGTTCGCCATGCTTGCCGTCGTGAGTTTCATCAGTCTCTATGGCTCGATTCAGACGCTCGGGCAGGCAGCGCAGCAGACCTCAGACGGTCAGACAGCAGTTTCCGAGTATCTGTTCCTTCTCCTGTTTACCACAAGCGGCTCCTCCATCTACTCGTTTGCAACCTTTATCGGCTTTCTCGGACCGATCATCGGAATCATGCTCGGCTTCGATGCCATCAATGAGGAGCTTGCCCAGGGAACCTTAAACCGCCTGGCGGCGCAGCCGATTTACCGTGATACCATCATCAACGCCAAGTTCCTTGCAGGCGCTGCGGCGGTCCTGATCACCATCTTCTCCATCGGAGGACTGATGGCAGGGATCGGGCTGATCACAACCGGCCTCATTCCCACCGGCGAACAGGTGGCAAGGTTTGTCATTTTCCTCCTGATGGCCGTGCTCTACATCAGCATGTGGATGGCCGTTGCAGAGTTCTTCTCCGTAGTCTGCCGCCATGCCGCGACCGCGGCGCTTGCCTGCATCGCAATCTGGCTGTTCCTTACGATGTTCCAGAGCCTCGTTGCTTCCGGAATTGCGGGAATGATCTATCCGACCTCCGGATATGCAGGACAGGTGAATGTTCTGAAGAATTATTCGCTGCAGACCGCGCTCTGCCGGATCTCGCCCTACTACCTGTTCAGTGAGATCACGTCGATCATCATGAACCCGAATGTGCACTCCACGAACATCGTCTCCATCCTGCAGAACCAGCAGGGCGCCATCGCAAGCTACCTGACGCTCGGACAGAGCCTCCTGCAGATCTGGCCGCACATCGTGGTCATGATCGCGCTGACCGCAGCAGCCTTTGCAGCCGCCTACATTGCCTTCATGCGCAAGGAGATTCGGGCCTGAGTTTTCCGAAGGGCCGGCTGCAGGCCGGCATTTCCATAAGCACTCAGCGGAGGACCGATTCTGACATCCTCCATTGAAAAAGTCCCGGGAGGCTCCCGGGACTTTTTCTGTATATTTTTTCTGTATGCTCAGTGCTTACTTGCTGCTCTTCTTTTCTGTCTTTCCGGTACTCTTTCCGCCTATAAAGGTGGAGGTCACCTTCTTAATGCCGGATGCCGTTTCCTGCAGATCTTCTGCCGCCTGACTCAGAGACTTGATCGAACGGTTGAAGCCTTCAAAATCAATGTTTCCGATGGCTTCCATCGTATCATCCACTTCTCCGGAGGTCTTGCTGACGGTCTTATTCAGGGTTGCTGCCGTTGTATTCAGCTGGCCCGCCACGGTATTCATCTGCCCTGCTGCCTCGGAAAGCTTCGCAACCGTCTTGTTCAATTCTTCAAAATCCAGATCGTTGATCTGATTGATCGCAACGTCCGCATCCTTTGTCGCCTTGTTGATTTCAAGAACAGAGTCGTTGACATTGTCCACCACATCCTGCAGGCCGTCGGTAGACTTCTTAATGTTGGCAATGGAAGTGTTGATCCCGTCATAATCCAGCTCTGAGAGCGCTTCCACAATTTCATTGATGCTGTCAGTATTCTGCTTCACCACATCGTCAATATCAGTCACAGCCGAATTCAGGCCATCGATGGCTTCTCCGACTCCGCTGACCTGATCGTTGACATTCCCGATCACATCGTTCACCTGATCGAAGGATTCCCCGATCTGTACGCCGACATCTCCCACAATTCCGTTCAGCTTCTGCGCCGTATCGTTCGCCGAAGCCACCACGTTGTTCACTTCATTGACGGTGGTTTCCAGCCCGCTCACCGTGCTGTTCAGATTTCCGAGAAGCTTGAACATTCCCGGCGTAATCAGTGCAAATGCTACGCCGAACACCGCAAGGAGAAGAATACTGCCGACTGCAGCCACCTTGTTGCTGCGGGAGCTCTTTTCCACGGCGCGGGAAATGCGTTCGATCGCCTCCGTCATATCCTCCAGCTGCGCTTCCTCTCCGGAAAAGGTTCCCTTCTCCTTCTCTTTTGCAAGGGCACGGTCCACCTCGGTCTGAACGAGGCGGGCGATCTCCTCCGGCGTCATGGTTACGGTTTTACTGTGCTCCGCTCCTGTCGAAGTGCCTTCACCGGTTGTCTGAATTTCCTGCGTCCCCTCTTTCCTGATTTCGTCCTCTGCCATATGATTGCCCTCCAAATGCTGCACTGCCAAGTCTCCCCTGTGCCTGTTCCGTATCACGTGCCTCCGGCCCGCATTTCCAGCCGGACTCGCCTTGTCCTTGTACGGAACAATTACATTTTATCAGACAATATAGTCGTTTTCTATAAAGAACTCCGCATATTCTGTGCTTCTTTTTCGCTCAGATTCCGGTAGAGTTCCTCCTCTTCCTTCGTAAAACCACGGAAACGGATTTCATCCAGGTCCCGGAAGGCTCTCCCGAGCGCATCCTGCACCGGATCCGACTGCTCGCCAAAAGTCACCATGACCACCGAGCGCTCCGAAGCCGTTTTCGGAAGCCGGACCTTCACCTTTTCCACAAGTCTCCGTCTTCCCATTTTCTGCAGACTTCCGTTCAGTCCTCTTGCCGAAACTCCGGTAAAATTCCGGATTTCCGCAAGCGTTGCCGTTCCTCCCGCAAGCTTCAGATACAGGAGGATCTGCGCATCCTTTTCCTCCAGATCATAGCCCTTCATCAGGCGCTCCAGCGCATTCTCCAGAAGCCGGTCCTCATAGAAATTCAGTGCAAACGGATTGGTCTCCATCTTCTCATCAAACCTTGCATTGATGCGCTCCTGCCCGAGCTTCCGGTCCGGAGCCACAGGATTGACGCCGCCATCCTTTGCAAAATTCAACAGGAAGGAGTAGATTACGGGACTTCGCAGAAGATACCCGCCTTCCTTATAAATATCCTTATAGAAGCTGCTGTAATACTCAATCACATTCAGCTTCATCCGGACCGTGCGGCTGATGCTGGCACCGCCCTGCGCAACCAGAGAGCCTTCTGTTTTCACATAGTAGTAAACCGGTGCCTTCAGCGAATAAATGTGGTCCGTATGGAGCACATACTCCATGTTGAAAATAAAATCCTCCGCCCAGTCCAGCTGTACATCCATGCGAAGCTTATACTCTTCGATGATGCTGCGGCGGAAAAACTTGTTCCACAGGACGCCGTAATAGAAATCGGCCGGGTTCCGCATCATTTCATCCGCATATTCCTCGCGGGTCAGGAGCTTTTCCTCCTCGATGTCTCCCTTCTGGGACATTTTCTCGCCAACCACACGGTAGAAATCGGCAATGACCATATCGCAGGTCGGATTGTCCTCCATGGCACGGACGAAAAGCCGCGTGGCGTCCGGAGAAATCCAGTCATCCGCATCCAGAAACTGAATGTATCTGCCCGATGCGCGGTCCAGTGCCTGGTTTCTCGTATCCGACACCCCGGAATTCGGCTTGTGTACGGCAATGACTCTTGCGTCCTTTGCCGCATACCGGTCAATGATCTCCGGTGTTTCATCCTTGCTTCCGTCATCCATGACCAGAAGCTCGAAATCGGTATAGGTCTGATTCAGAATGCTCTCAATGCATCGTCCGATCGTCTTCTGCGCGTTATATGCAGGTACGATAATGCTGACTGCTGCCATATAGCTCCCTCCCTGGTCCAACTTGCGTCTGCCTGCGAATTATCTATGCTTCCTCTTCCTTGTCCATCCTTGTCGTCAGCAGCCGGATTCCGTTCAGTTCAATATCATCCTGAACCGGAATCAGAATATACTCCCGCCCGTCGATGACCTTCGTCGTAATCATGGAGGACATCTCCGATTTTACGGAAATTTTCACACTGGGCGATTTGATTTCCATGACCGTCCGGCCGGCAATGTTCTCCGCGCGGAAGGTCTTGCCCTCTCCGACCTCCTGATCAAAGGTCTCCTCGAACTGCTCCATCGCCTGCGGCTTTACACCGGAGTCATTGAGAATCCGGCGGACCTCTGTTTTGCCAAGCTCCAGAGGCTCCTCACTGTCCTCGCTCTGCTTTACCATCTCATCCAGAGCATCCGTCAGGTTCTTTACATTTTCAAAATCGCAGTCACGTCCAAGCGTCTGCTCCACCAGGCAGGTGAACAGCTCCTTCTGCACGGACTCCGTCACCGGCATGTCGCCGCCGATCAGTCCGTCCATCAGCTCCGGATGCCGCTCATCCTCTTTTTTCGCATAATAAAGGATCTGATGAATGTCTGCTCCGCGATCATGAAACGCCGGATACAGGAAGCCAAGCTCCGGCATCTGCACCCCAAGATCGCTCTTTTTATTCAGAAAGCTCAAGGTTTCCTCGTCATAGCAGAGGCCTTCCTTCACCTCCACCACCGGACAGATGCAGCACACCATGAAGGAATACACATTCTCGCTGGCATCCTCCATGTCGATTCCGTCCGAACTTCTTCCCGGTACATCATAGACGCCGTGCGCAAGGACGATCAGATGCCGTCCCGCCAGATCCAGATGCTCCAGAATGTGCGTGAAAAACTCGTTGTTCAGCTCCTCATCCGAGTAATCCGACTGCAGCATCCGGAACATCATGGCCTGCTTGCCGCCCGTCTGCTCCTCCTGCAGCGGAAACTCCATCGTGAAGAGATTCTTTCCGATTTTGCCGGTCAGGGTCTTCCGGAAAAGCTCACAGTACTTCTCAAGCTCCTCCTCCTGCAGCGCCCGGAAGGTCTGCTTCAGCTGCGTGATGATGGTCCCGTCCTCTCCGACAAAGCATCCTGTCATCCGGTCGATGACGCAGCGGTCCTTGGTCATTGTTTTTCTGATTTCCTGAATTTCCTTACGATCCACTTTTTCTTCCTTCTTTTCCTGTTCCGATTCTTATTCCAATCCTGAGCTCAGTCTGTGCGGAGCACTTCTTCCACCCGGCCCTGATGGATCTTTTCCAGATCCTCCAGAAGTCCCTCCTGCGAAAAGACCTGTCTCCCGTACATACCGCAGGCCCTCGCACCGAGAATATTTTCCTTCCTGTCATCGAAGAACAGGCACTCCTGCGGGATCAGCTGATAACGCCCCAGAAGCTCCCGATAAATCGGCAGCTCCGGTTTCCCCATATGAACCTCATAGGAGATCACTCTTCCGTCCAGGTCCTGCATGAAATCTGCATATTGCGTGTGCTTGTGAAACAGCTCCTCCGGATAATTGGAAAGAACATAGATCCGGTAGCCCTGCAGCTTCAGAAGATGCACCATCTCCCAGACCCTCAGCCGCGGCAAAGGCATGTACTCGCCGTGCAGAATAAACCAGGAAATTACTTCCGCATCCTCCGGATATTCCTCCCCAAGCTCCTTTGCAGCCTGCTGCGCGCTCAGATTTCCAAGATCAAACTCATGCCAGAGGTGCTTCGGATCATCAAACATCTCCGAACCAACCCGCTCTACATCCTCTTCCTTTACCCCCAGATTCCGCAGGAAATCCCTCCAGCGAAACTGAATCAGTACATCTCCCAGATCAAAAACAAGATTCTTAATTTGGTCCATTTCCCGTTCCTCAAAATAAACACTTACCGTCATGCTCCATCAGCTCGGATCATATGCCGCAAAAATCCAGACGGTAGCTTCCGTCTCCGGTTCCTGTCACCGCGCCGGAGAAAAAGACCTCACTTGCTCTGGCAAGATACTCCGTGTCCTTCACGCCTGCCGTCTCGTAGGCAGAGTGCATCGCCAGCTGTGCAAGCCCGATGTCCACGGTATTGAGCGACAGCTGCGTTGTGGAAATATTGCCAAGAGTGGAGCCTCCCGGAAGATCCGAGCGATTGTAGAAAATCTGCACCGGTACCCCGGCCTTTCGGCAGATTTCCTTCATCACCGCACCGGAAACCGCATCCGTCGTATATTTCTGATTGGCACTGTATTTGATCACGATTCCGCCATTCGGAACCGGGCGATGAGACGGATCCTCGAGCTCCGGGTGATTGGGATGAACCGCATGCGCATTGTCCGCCGAAATCATAAAGCTGGAGGAAAGACTTGCCATGAACTCCCCGCGGCTCCTTCCAAACGCCGTGCTGATCCGCTCCAGTGTGCAGCGAAGGAAGGATGAATCCGCGCCCTGCTTTGTCATGCTTCCGACCTCTTCGTTGTCAAACGCGCAGTACACCGCAATGCTCTTTTCCGGTCTTGCCGCAAGGAAGCCCTTCAGCGTTCCGAAGGCACACTGCAGATCGTCCAGCCGTCCGCTGGAAATAAACTCCCCGTTTAAACCGATCACGGAAGCCTTCTCACGATTATACAGATAAAGATCCGTATCCAGCACATCCTCCGGAGAAACACCGGTCTCCTCCGCCACAAGGCGGCGGAAAATGGTGCCGATGTCTTCCGTGCTCCTGTCCGCAGTCGGCACCGCCGCTTCCGGAGCCTGCACCCCGGCAAGCAGCGGCCGCAGATCCTGCTTCATATCCCATTTGTAGCCGTTGTTCATCTCCCGGTTCATGTGAATCGCGACATTCGGAATGATCATAAGGTCCCGGTCAATGTTCACAAGTCTTGTTTCGATTCCGCTCTCCGTGCGGACAAGCACCCGCCCTGCCACAGAAAGCGGACGGTCCAGCCAGGGTGCAAGAAGCATTCCGCCGTATTTCTCCACATTCAGTGTGACGTAGCGGTTCTCCACCACGATCTCCGCATTGCTCTTAATCCGAAAGGTCGGAGAATCCAGATGACTGGCTGCAATCTGAAACCCTGCCCAGGATTCTTCTTTTGGAATCTGAAAGGCAATCACAGCGGAGCCGTTCCGCATGACAAAATACTTTCCGCCCGGAACAAGCTTCCACTCCGATCCCTCCTGGCACTCTGTATACCCGTTCTCCAGCAGCATCCCGCGGATATTGGCCGCCGCATAGAGCCCCACCGGACTCTCGTCCAGAAACTTCTTCAAATCCTTTGTCATTTCCGAAATCTTCATATTCTTATTCTTCCATTCCGCCCGCCTGACTGCGAGCTTTCCATATTCGCCACAAGGTTGATGCCCTCGCGCAAAATTTCACCTGCTTTTCAGCAAGCTTTCCATATTATAGCAAACTCTCCCGCATGGATTCCATCCGACCTGTACAATTGCGGCCGCGGGGAGAGGTGCAAACAGGCTAGGAAGCTTCCGTTTGTCAGATTCTCCGGAACCTGCTACACTACTTCCTATGAAAAAAAATCATAAAAAACAAATCATATGGGCTTTCATCTCCCTTCTCCTTGCCCTCATGTCCATCTGGGCAGTCCTCGGACAGAGTAAAGAGATGAGCTTTCAGGATCTGGGCACAGCGCTTCTTGCCTGCAAGCCCGGCTGGCTTCTGCTTGCCATTTTGTGCATGTTCGGCTACATCGCTTTTGAAGGACTGACAATCTGGTACCTCCTGAAGCACTGCGGCTACACGCGCAGAATCGATCAGGGTATTCTGTATGCCTCCGCAGATATTTACTGCGCAGCCATTACCCCCTCCGCAACCGGCGGACAGCCTGTCTGCGCCTGGTTTATGCTGCGTGACGGCATTCCGATGGGCTTCATCACAGCCATCCTTGCGCTTTACCTGATCGCTCACACCTTTGCGACACTGGTCATTGGATTTCTGACCGTGATCCTGAACCCGGCTTCCTTCGGAAGTCTGACCCTCCTTGCGAAGTTTCTTGTCATTCTCGGATATCTTACTGTGACAGGACTTGCTGCTCTCTTTGTGTGCCTTCTGAAAAAGGCAAAGCAAATCGAGAGGATCGGCGGCCGCATCATTGACTGGCTGACGAAGAAGGGCTGGGTAAAGCAGAACAAATACTGGAAGGATAAGCTGCACGGCGTTCTGTCCGACTACAGCAGCTGCCTCAGCGTCATCCGCGGAAAAGGACAGGTCTTCCTGATCGCCTTTGCCTTCGCTCTTTTGCAGCGTCTCTCGCAGACGATCGTTCCGTCCCTCGTCTATCTTGCTCAGGGCGGAACCTTCCGCAATGTCAGCCAGGTTTTCGCCTCTCAGATCTACTCCGCCATTGGCTCCATGTGCATGCCGATTCCGGGAGGAATGGGAATTGCGGATTACCTTCTGTTCAATGGACTGAATGCCTTTCTGGATAAGGAAGCCGCTCTGCAGCTGGAGCTTCTGTCCCGCAGCTGCTCCTTCTACCTGTGTGTTGCGATCAGCCTTCTGATCGTCATCATCGGTTACATCCAGCGTCACCGCTTCTACTTCCGCGTGCACGATAAGAACTGATTCCGAAGACAGAAGCCCTTGGTGGGTTTTCCTGGTTCCTTGCACCGGAGTTCAAAGTTCCTGGTGACTTTCCCTGGTTCCTCGCACCGGAGTTCAAAGTTCCTGGTGCCTTTCCCTGGTTTCTTGCACCGGAGTTCAAAGTTCCCGGTACCTTTCCCGGTAGGACTTGGGTAATGGCGGCAGATGCATTCCTGTTCGCCGGAACATCTCGCCAAGGATGCTTTTTGAGATGCGAATGCATCTTATTTCTCAGAAATTGCTGGCTGGGGATGCTTTCGAGCTGGAAAATTCATCCTTGCAAAATAAAAATGCAAATCCAGGATGATTCTGCGGCTGCAAATTCATCCCCACGAAACAAAAATGCAAATCCGGGATGATTCTGACGCTACAAATTCATCCCTGCAAAACAAAAATGCAAATCCAGGATGATTCTGCGGCCAGAAATTCATCCCTGCGAAATAAAAATGCAAATTCAGGATAATTCTGCGGCTGCAAATTCATCCCTGCGAAATAAAAATGCAAATTCAGGATAATTCTGCGGCTGCAAATTCATCCCTGCGAAACAAAAATGCAAATCCAGAATGATTCTGACGCTGCAAATTCATCCCTGCGAAACAAAAGCACAAATTCAGGATGATTCTGCGGCCAGAAATTCATCCCCACAAAACAAAAATGCAAATCCAGGATGATTCTGCGGCCAGAAATTCATCCCCACGAAACAAAAATGCAAATTCAGGATAATTCTGCGGCTGCAAATTCATCCCCACGAAACAAAAATGCAAATCCAGGATAATTCTGCGGCTGCAAATTCATCCCCACGAAACAAAAATGCAAATCCAGGATGATTCTGCGGCCAGAAATTCATCCCCACGAAACAAAAATGCAAATTCAGGATGCAGCGCCGCGCTCAACATAAGACGCAGACACTTCTCCAAAGCTCCCGGCAGGCAATCCTGCCGCAAACAGGAGCAAAAAAGGAGCAAAAAAGGAGCAAAAAAGGAGCAAAAAAGGGAAAAAAAGAGAAAGCTGAAACCGGTTTTATTCCGGTTTCAGCTTTCCTTTTTCTTTCCTCCAGTAAACAAACAGTGCTGCCGAGCTCATGACCCATGTGATGGGATAGACCCAGTAAGTAATGTTGATGGTTCGAATTACCATTCCCACTCCGGCTATGATCACAATCCGGATTGCGCACCAGCACACCAGGAAGATCACCATCGGCACGTCCGCATGTCCGGCTCCCCGGAGGATTGCCGCCATGATATGCGTGTACGCACAGAGGAAGAAGAACGGTGTCACAATTCTTGCTCTTGCCACCCCATATTGAATAACCTCCGGTGTTCTGTCAAAAGCTGCCACGAGCTGCGGGGAGAACAGGAACAGAACCAGACCGACCAGCTCCGCCAGGATCAGGCCACAGAGGACGCCAAAGTGTACGCCCTTATCCACACGTTCCTTTTCATTTGCGCCCAGATTCTGACTCACGAAGGTTGTGAGCGCCATTGCAAAGCTGGTCACAGGGAGAAAGGCAAAGCCTTCGATTTTGCAGTAGGCTCCGATCCCTGCCATTGCCATCTCGCCATACGAATTGATGTAGGACTGAATGACCACATTGGAGAGTCCGATGATCGAATTCTGCAGGCCGGAGGGAATTCCGATCCGGACAATTTTCCAGACCATCATCCGGTTCAGACAAATGCTCCGAAGACGCAGTCGATACACCTCATTGGTCCGCATCAGACGCCCCATCGACAGGAAAGCCGACAGAAGCTGCGAGATCACCGTTGCAAGCGCTGCTCCCGCGACTCCCATCCGAAGGCCCGCAATCAGGACAAGGTCCAGAACGATGTTCAGGCCTGACGAAAAGATCAGGTAATACAGAGGATGCCTGCTGTCTCCCGCCGCCTGAAGGATACCGACAAAGGTGTTGTACATGATCAGGCCGGCGACACCTGCGAAATAAATCCGGAGATACGTGACCGAATCCGCCATCACCGAATCCGGCGTTCCCATCCACTGAAGGAACAGCGGCGTCAGAAGAACCCCAAGAATCGTCATGGCGACGCTGCACACCAGCCCGACTGCCACAGCCGTATGTACGGCAAGCTCTGTCTCCTTCTGCTTCCTCGCACCGATATAGTGCGCAATCACCACACCCGCGCCGATCGCAATGCCGTTGAAGAATCCGATCAGAAGAAAGACCAGATTTCCGACACTGCTGACGGCCGCAAGCGCACCGCTTCCTTCGAAATTCCCTACAATCAGAGAGTCTACCGTATTGTAAAGCTGCTGAAAAAGATTGCCGACGAATACCGGAATTGCAAAGCGTATGATCCGCTGCTTCACCGGTCCCTCTGTCATCAGGTCGCCATAATTTGCTGCTTTCTGCTGTTCCTTACTCATTTTTCTTTCCAAAAGGATCGTTTTTCCTTGTCTTTCTTGCGAGCTGGAATTTACGGATTCCCATCCACACAATGCCCGCAATTCCGCCAATCACAAGAACCCAGCCCCAGACGGGAACCTGATTGATGTTGTAGCAGCGGACGTTGATCCACATCCGGTTCGTCTGTGCGCTCTGTTCCGGGGTAAAATACCGCATGATACTCGCTCTGTGAATCGTCTCCGTGCTTGGGTACTGTGCACCGAGCTGGCGGTCCACCTGCTCTGCGGGCACCGTCAGAATATAATCCTGCGGATCCCCGTCTCCGGCAAAGAAGTAGTTCACATCATACTCCACGGTGTCCGTCTCATCCTCTTCTGCCCCGTAGTTCCAGTCCAGGTACTCGAAAATTCTCGGGTCCCCGCCGCCGGAAATGAAAGAGGTATAGCCAATGTAGTACATATTCCGGATGGCATTGTCCGGGCGGGAAATGAAGTTGATGAAGGCCTCCGCCGCCTGCTGCTTCGCCGCGTCATTTCCGATTCCGCTCTTGAGCATCACCCATCCGTCAAAATAGATGTTCGTGCTCTCCTCCGGGATCGCAAAATCCAGCTTGAAATCATCCTCGTCCGCCTGATCCATGGTATAGACCGCATCGCCCGACCACTGGTAGTTGGCCAGAACCTTTCCGGTGATCATATCCGCCTTTCCGGAATCGGTCTCGAACGAATACACGTTGTTCTTCATGGACTGCAGCCAGTCCTGCACCCTTGCAATCATCTCCGGCGAGGTATCATTCATCACGTTCTCCAGCTTCTGCTGATAATCCGGATCATTGATAAAGTCATCGGAGGTGAGCAGATCATGCTCCAGTGCGCCGACCGCGGCAAAATAGCACTCGCGCACGCTGTCCTTAATCGTCACCCGGCGCTTGAAATCCGGATTGTTCAGAATCGTCCAGGTCGAAGCCTCTTCCTTCGTGACCTCCTCCGGATTATAGACAATTCCGGTCACGCCCCACATGTAGCCAGCCGCATAATCGGCCCAGGGCTCCCCGTTGATGTCCTTGCTTTCGAAGATGTTCTGCAGATACGGAGAAACTCCGTTGATGTAGTAATTGTTCGGATCCGACTTGTCAAAAAAGTGATCCGAGAGCGGAACCAGCCGGTCCTCGCTGATCAGCTTCATGAACATGTATTCCGAAGGGCAGACAAGGTCAAAGGTGTCCCCCAGCGTCAGCATGTTGTAGAGATCTTCATTGGTCCCGAAGGTGGAATATTCAACGTTCACCTTGACGCCATAGGTTTCCTCGTACCACTCCTCAAAGTCCTGGATCATACTGTTTTGGCCAATGATATCTCCGCTCGGAAGATCAATCGTCTCATCCTCGCCCCAGTCACCGGTGTCAATGTACTCCTCCCAGTTGCAGATGCGAAGCGTGACCGCCTTCTTTGAGGAAGTGTTCTGGGCCGCAAGACTCGTTACCGGCATCCCCGATGCCACAGTCATTGCCGCCAGCAAAGCAGAAAACACGGCTGCAGCAGCCTTCCCGTTTCCCTTCATCCCTTTGCTCCTTTCTCCATTCCGTTTCCGCGGCTTCTTGTCTGGTACAGATTCATTCCCAGAACAGTGACAATGACCAGCAGAAAGATCACCGTCGAAAGAGCCCACAGCGCCGTCTTGATGGTCGTCTGGGAACCCTTGGTCGCATTGACAACGTACGTACTGATGGTGTCGAACATGGCAGGCTTCGTATAGGTCGCAATAAAATAATCATCCAGAGAAAGTGTGATAGCCAGTGCGAAGCCGGACACAATTCCGGGCACAATCTGCGGAATGACCACCTGCATCAGCGCGCGAAAGGGCGTTGCTCCAAGATCCAGCGCCGCTTCATACAGGCTGGAATCCATCTGCTTGATCTTCGGCAGCACCGCAAGATAAACAAACGGAGCGCACAGCGTCACATGTCCGAGGATCAGCGGGAGAAAGGTATCCTTGCTGATCCGCATCACAACAACCAGAAGAATGCAGATGGAAAATCCGGTCACGACATCCGCGTTGACAACCGGAACCTGGTTCATGGTGGAAATCAGTCGTCCGACACGCTTTCTGGAATAGAAGGCACCGATAGCCCCCATGGTCCCGAGTACGGTGGCAACCGCCGCGGATCCGATTGCAAGAAGCAGTGTTCCGGCAATCATGTTTCGCAGCTCCTCCGTCATAAACAGCGTCGCATAATTATGAAGGGAGAAGTGCCGGATTGCGCCGATGTTGGTCGAATCCGTAAAGCTGTACACCGCCAGAATCAGAATCGGCAGATAGATAAAAAGCAGTACCAGGATCAGATAAACCCACTTCCATATTTTTTTCATCAGAGCAGTGCACCTCCCCGACTTGTTGACTCGTCACCGCCATCCGTCAGCAGCGTGAACAGGCAGATGATACCAAGAAGAATCAGCGCGATCATCGATCCGCCGTTCCAGTTGTACGCGGAAAAATAGCTTCCGATCAGGCTTCCCATGATGTAGGTGCTGTTGTACAGCATGTCGAGCACCACGTAGTTGGTCATCGCCGGCAGAAATACCATGGAAATTCCGCTCATGATTCCGGGAACCGACAACGGAAGCGTAACACGCAGGAAGGTCTGCGCCTCATTGGCGCCAAGATCCATGGCAGCCTCGCGAAGCGCTCCGTCCAGACGGGACACGGTCGTGTAGATCGGAAGGATCATAAACGGCAGGAAATCATAGGTCATTCCGACAACCGCATTGAAAAACGGATACATCGCAAGATTTCCTTCAAACACCGTCAGGATCTCCTTCAGCGCCGTGATGCGCAGAGAGAAATTGATCCACATCGGAAGAACGAAAATCATGACGAGCGCAGATTTTGCCTTCAGTTTGCTGAACGCAAGGATGCAGGCAATCGGATACGCAAGCAGCAGGCAGACCAGGGTCGTGACTACCGCAACCGCAAAGCTGTAGAACAGGGTTCCCATTGCGTTGGGATCCGTAAAAAATCCGGTAAAATTCGACAGTGTAAACTGTCCGGAGCCATTTGTGAACGCATAGTAAAACAGAACCAGGAGAGGCGCCACCACAAACAGCATCAGATACACGGCATACGGAATGCCGAGTGATTTTCTCGTAAATTTAAAATGCATGTCGCCGCTCCTTACTTCTTCAGACTGAAGGTCATCTTCTCCACCGGCATAATCAGACCGACGCGGTCCTCCATGTTCCAGAGATCTTCATCATATACAACAAAATCCTGCTCCAGCTCGGTATGAATGACATACAGATAGTGATCGCCCTGGTAGATCAGGTTGCTGATGTTTCCCTGCACCAGACCCTCTTCCTGGTTGTCCGTCATTTCAATATCACCGGGCTGGATGGACGCCAGCACGCGGGTGCGATTCAGGTCGATGGCCTCTCCGTTTCCGTCCACCAAGGTTCCATCCTCCAGACGCTTTCCTCCCTTGATGAGCTTCGTGAGGCTTGCGTGCAGGAGCTGCCCGTTGTACTCCAGACGATAATCGCGGTTAATATCCACCGGGAAGGTGTTCGTGTGGTCCTCTGCGATCATAATATGAATGTTCTCGGGATCCAGGCGCATGCCGACGCGCTCGCCCACCTTCGGCGCATTCACGGACTGGATCATCATTTCGCTGCGTCCGCACTGCACGGTAATTTCGTAGTGAATTCCCTTGAAAATGACAGACGTCACAACACCCTGGATGATGCCGTTCTCCGGCTTGGTCACCTCGACATCCTCCGGACGGACCACCGCCGTGATGTGCGTTCCCTCCGCCACATCATCTACGCAGCTGAATTCGCCTCCGCAGAAGCGTGCCTTCAGCTTGCCGGTCATAATGCCGCTGAAAATATTACTTTCCCCGATAAAGTCCGCAACAAACGCATTCTTCGGCTCGTTGTAAATATCCTCCGGTGTTCCGATCTGCTGAATGCGTCCCTCGCTCATGACAACAATCTTATCGGACATCGTCAGCGCTTCTTCCTGATCATGCGTCACATAAATAAAGGTGATGCCGAGCTTATCGTGCATATCCTTCAGCTCGATCTGCATCTCCTGACGCATCTTCAAATCCAGAGCGCCGAGCGGCTCATCCAGAAGAAGAATCTCCGGCTCGTTCACAAGTGCTCTTGCAATAGCAATTCTCTGCTGCTGTCCGCCGGAAAGCGTTGCAACATTTCTTTCCTCAAAGCCCTCCAGATCCACCAGCGAAAGGACCTTTTTCACCTTATGCTCAATGACATCCTTCGGCGTTTTCTTCTGCTTCAGGCCGAACGCGATATTCTCATAGATATTCATATGAGGAAACAGCGCATAACGCTGGAAAACCGTATTGATCGGCCTCTCATACGGAGGAAGATTGGTGATGGACTTTCCGTTCAGAAGGATCTCGCCCGAGGTCGGCAGCTCGAAGCCTGCAATCATACGGAGAGTGGTTGTTTTTCCGCATCCGGAGGGCCCGAGAAACGTGACAAATTCTCCTCGGCGAACCTCAAGGTTGAAGTCATCCACGGCTGTGAATCCGTCGCTGAACGACTTGGTGACGTGCTTCAGTTCGATGATGTTGCTGTTTTCCATAATTCTCTCCTTATAATCAAAACTCCGGCGGTGTGCTGATCCAGAGATATTTTGCAGGGCGGTTGCCCGGATTGGAAATACGGTGTCTTTTGGTTGTACGGTAGTAAAAGCTCTCTCCGGCCTTCACCTTATACACCTTGTCGCCGAGATATACATTCAGCCGTCCGCTCATCACATAGCCGAACTCTTCTCCGGAATGCGGCTTGTCCTCTTCCAGCGTCTGATGCGGCTGGATTTCCACAAGGAGCGGCTCCATCTGAAACTTCTGTGCCGAAGGGATCAGCCATGTCGTCCGGTTTTCCTGATCGTCCACCTTCTGAAAGCAATCTGCTTCCGTAAAAACAACCTGCTCCTCTGCGCCTTCCTTGAAGAACTCCGCAGGCGAGGACCCCAGGCATTCAATCAGATCCAGGAGCGTCACAACAGAAGGAGAAACCTGTCCTCGCTCCAGCTGTGAAATAAAGCCCTTCGTCAGCTCCGTCCGGTCCGCCAGCTCCTGCTGCGTAAGCCCGTTCCGGTTGCGCAGATCCTTGATCTTACGGCCTATTTGTTCATTTATCTGTTCCTGTTCCATATCTGCCTCCCTTGCGGCCCCGGAATTTCTCTCACAGACAGTAAACCTGAAATATTCTATTGCTAAACTTTCAGTCCACGGACGATTATACTATTACTAAACTCCATGTCAATTATCAGCGTGATCTTTTCTCCTGGATTTTTCCGGAGTTTTTCTTTAATTGTCTTTTCCGAAAAGCCTTCCTATAATAGTAACGTCACTTTCCAAAACAGATTCGAAACAGATTCATTGTGGATATTTTTATGATGCAGACTTTTGAACTGATTGCTCCCTGCCATTTCGGTCTTGAGAGCGTTGTAAAAAATGAGATTTATGACCTCGGATATGAAATCACCGAGGTCGACGATGGCCGTGTCACCTTTGAGGGTGACGCGGAGGCCATTGTCCGCGCCAACCTTTCCCTGCGGACGGCGGAGCGCGTTCTTCTGAAGATCGGTTCCTTCCATGCGGAAACCTTTGAGGATTTGTTTCAGGGAACCCGCGCACTTCCCTGGGAGGAGCTTCTTCCCAAGGATGCCAGATTCTGGGTCACCAAGGCTTCCAGCGTCAAATCAAAGCTCTTTTCTCCCTCCGACATTCAGTCGGTGATGAAAAAGGCCATGGTTTCCCGCATGTCCGAGCACTACGGCCTGACACAGTTCCCGGAAACCGGGGCTTCCTATCCGGTTCGTGTTTTTATTAAGAAGGATGAGGTCACCGTCGCCGTTGATACCACGGGAGAGTCCCTCCACAAGCGCGGCTACCGCAAATACAAGGTGCAGGCACCCATTGCCGAGAACCTTGCCGCAGGCCTCATTGCACTTACGCCGTGGCGCCCGGGGCGAATGCTGGTGGATCCCTTCTGCGGCTCCGGCACCTTTTTGATCGAGGCCGCCATGATCAGCGCCCACATTGCCCCCGGCCTGAGCCGCAGCTTCACCGCCGAAGCTTGGACCGATCTGCTTCCCGCTTCTTTATGGGCAGAAATCCGCGAAGAGCTTCGCGGAGAGATCGATCTCTCGGTTCCCTGCGATCTCCAGGGCTATGACATCGACCGTGACGCCGTCTACGCGGCCCGCGAGAACGCAAAGCTTGCCGGCGTTGCAGACCTGATTCACTTTCAGGTGCGGCCGGTCGCCGAGCTTTCCCACCCTCGCTCCTACGGCTTTATCATCACGAATCCGCCCTACGGCGAGCGTCTCGAAAAGGGACAGGATCAGGATCTCCTGCTTCTGTATAAAACTCTCGGCGAACGTTTTCAGGCTCTTTCGTCCTGGTCACTGTATGTCATCACCTCCTTCTCCGGTGCGGAGAAGGCTTTTGGACTGAAGGCACAGAAAAACCGCAAAATCTATAACGGTATGATCAAGACCTATTTCTATATGTTCCCGGGTCCGAAGCCCAAGGCCGGCATTTCCCGCCTCCTTGGCAGCAATGAAGAACATTGAGATGACATTAGCCTGACTTTGCTCTGGCGTCCAGGCGCCGCCGAACTGATATTGAGGTGACATGAGGTGACAGCATGAAGGTACAGATTGTTTTTGCAACAGGAAACGCAGATAAGGTCCGTGAGATCCGTGAAATCATCCAGGATCCGGAGGCCTCCGTCTACAGCATGAAGGAGCTTGGCATTTCTTCCGATCCGGAGGAAACCGGTACAACCTTTGAAGAGAACGCACGGATCAAGGCAAGGGCAGTTGCAGACATCCTGCTCGAAGACCCGGCCCGTTATCTGCAGGATCTCTCCACCCCCATCGCCGTCCTCTCGGATGACTCCGGGCTTGTGGTCGATGCACTCGGCGGAGCTCCCGGCATTTATTCTGCACGGTTTCTCGGCCGCGACACCTCCTATACCGAAAAGATGAATTACATTCTTTCCGGGCTGAAGGACAAAACCGGCGATGAGCGGAGTGCACGCTTCGTCTGCGCCTGTGCCGCCGTCTTACTTCCGGCTCCGGAAAGCGCAGCATCTGGATCCGCAGCTCTCGAACCTGCAGACCGCGAAGGCGCAGCTCCTGAAGTCCGAGAAATTGTCGTAACCGAAACAATGGAAGGGCAGATTGCCGACCGCATTGCCGGCGAGCACGGCTTTGGCTATGACCCGGTCTTCTATCTTCCGGAATATGGGAAAACCAGTGCCGAGCTGACCGATGAAGAGAAGAACGCCATCTCCCATCGCGGCAAGGCCTTCCGCGCCATGACGGCCCGCTTAAGAGAGCTTCTGTAAAAGGCGTCCCCGGGGAGCAGGCTTCCCAGCTGCGGATTCCCGAAAAACTGCCTGCAGAAGATCAATTTGGAAGAATGCTTGGAAAGCTTATTGAATATGAAGGTTCTGATTATCAGCGATACGCACCGGATGGATGACCGTTTTCTCCGGGTTATGGAGCAGGAAGCTCCGGTTGACATGATCATACATGCAGGAGACGCCGAAGGGTCCGAGGATTATTTCGAGGCAATCGCCGGCATGCCGATTCTCTACGTCTCCGGCAACAACGACTATTCCTCTCTCGCCCCCAGAACCCTAGTCTTCCCGATTGGAAGCCGCAAGGCACTCCTTACCCACGGCCATCTGTATCAGGTCAGCCGCTCCACTGCCATGCTGGAAGCCGAGGCCGAAAAGCGCGGCTGTCAGATTGCCATCTACGGCCACACACATTATCCGGAGATGCACAGGACAGAAGGCGGCCTTCTCGTCATGAATCCGGGCAGCCTTGCCTATCCCAGACAGCAGGGCTACCGGCCCTCCTACATCGTCCTGACCATCAATGACAAGGACGAGGTGTCGGCGGAGATACGGTATCTGAAGAGATAATTCACCGATACCAAGCAACAAGGAATCGAGATCTATGGAGCAATTATTGATCATTGAAGATGATATCGGTTTGAATCAAGGTTTATGCAAAGCTCTGAAAGCAGATGATCGGCAGATCATTTCCTGCCAGAACCTGAAAGCAGCGAGGGAACAGCTGCTTTGCGGCGGTGTATCCCTGATCCTGTTGGATATCAATCTGCCGGATGGCAGTGGGCTTGAGCTGCTCCGGGAGATCAAGGAAAACACGCCCAGGATTCCTGTTATTCTGCTGACTGCCAATGACACCGATCTGGACATCGTAGACGGACTGGAGAGGGGCGCTGATGATTACATTACCAAGCCCTTTTCTCTTTCGGTTTTGCGGGCAAGGGTAAATACCCAACTGCGAAGGCAAGCGTCAAACCATAAAAATGCGCCGATCCGTATGGATCTTTTTCAATTTGACTTTGAGGCAATGACCTTTTATGTGGGAGATTCAAAAGTGGAATTGAGTAAAACAGAGCAGAAATTACTGCGTCTGCTTGTCGAAAACCGAGGCCGGACCATGACCCGTGGAAACCTTGTAGACCGGATCTGGACAGATGGCGCAGAATATGTGGATGAAAATGCTCTGTCTGTTACGATCAAACGGCTGAGGGATAAGCTTGGAGCACAGAAATACATTAAAACCATCTATGGAATCGGTTATAGCTGGGTAACAAAAGATGAATAAAACCGGCATGGTGATCATACTGCTGTGCTTTCTGGCAGCGGCAGCTGTTGTATTATGGGAGCGGCGAAAGGTCAGAAAAACGATGCGGAAAATCGAAAGGATGCTGGACGCTGCCATGACCGGCTCCTTTTCTGAAACCAATTTTGATGAAAGCCAGCTGTCTGCATTGGAAACGAAGTTTGCGCACTATCTTTCCGCCGCAGAAGCATCTTCTCAAAATATAGCGCAGGAAAAAGACAAAATCAAAACCTTGATTGCGGACATCTCCCACCAGACGAAAACGCCGATTGCAAACCTGCTGTTATACAGCGAGCTTTTGATGGAGGAAACTCTGCCTGCATCGGCGAAGGCAAATGTGGAGGCGCTGTACAAACAATCGGAAAAGCTGCGATTTCTGATCGATTCTCTCGTAAAGCTTTCCAGACTGGAAAACGGGATCATTTCACTCTCCCCTCAGCAAGCAGCGCTGCAGCCGCTGCTTGAAAGCACAGTAGAACAATATGCCGCCAAGGCTTCTGAAAAAGGATTGTCTTTGCAGCTGCAGGATACCGATTCTTTTGCTGTATTCGACTTCAAATGGACAGCGGAAGCGCTGGCCAATATCGTAGACAATGCCCTTAAATATACGGAGCATGGCACAATCACAATTTCTGCCGTAAGTTACGAAATGTTTGCAAGGATCGATATCTCGGATACCGGTTCAGGCATCCCGGAGAATGAACAGGCAAAGATCTTTGCCCGCTTTTATCGTTCAAAGTCAGTTCAGGAGCAGGAAGGGGTCGGCATCGGCTTATACCTTGCCCGACAGATCCTATCCGGTGAGGACGGATACATCAAGGTTACTTCCGCTTTGGGAAAGGGAAGTACCTTTTCTGTATTTCTTCCAAAGGAAGGGCAATTCTTACAAGACTGTTAGAATTCATTTCGCCGCGGAAAGAATATGGAAAGAATCCTTCGCAATAATCTGTATGTATCAAAGGATCATTTTCTTTCATACATACAGATTTTTTTATGGAGGGACTCGTTTATGGAGGTTTTACAGGCAAAAGACCTGAAAAAGATTTACGGCTCCGGCGATAACGCAGTTCATGCGTTGGCTGGAGTTGATTTAAGTGTGGAAAAGGGCGAATTTGTTGCAATTGTCGGCACATCCGGCTCTGGCAAATCTACGCTGCTGCATATGCTGGGCGGTCTGGACCGCCCCACAAGCGGCACGGTCATGGTGGACGGACAGGATATTTTCTCCTTGAAGGAGGAAGCGCTGACCATCTTCCGCCGCAGGAAAATCGGCTTTGTATTTCAGAGCTACAATCTTGTTCCGGTGCTGAATGTATATGAAAATATCATTTTACCCATTGAACTGGATGGTGGAAAGGTAAACAAGGCTTTTGTGCAGCAGATCGTGCAGACGCTTGGACTGAGCGACCGTCTGGATGCACTGCCCAATCAGCTCTCAGGCGGTCAACAGCAGCGGGTAGCCATTGCCCGTGCGCTGGCGGCAGCACCCGCTATCATTCTGGCAGATGAACCGACAGGCAATCTGGACAGCAAGACCAGTCAGGATGTTTTGAGTCTGCTGAAGGTGAGCAGTCAAAAATTTGCCCAGACCATCGTGATGATCACCCACAACGAAGAAATTGCCCAACTATCTGACCAGATCATCCGCATAGAAGATGGCCTCATTGTCACGGGCCGCTGAGGAGGTGACCGTGATGAAGGTTCAAAATCAAAAATGTATTCGAAAGCTCAGCTTAAAATCTCTTTATGCGAACCGCCGCCGCAATCTGATCGCCATTTTTGCCATTGCGCTGACAACGCTGCTATTTACGTCCATGTTCACCATTGTCTTGTCGTTGAACGCCAGCTATGAAACCTACCAGTTTCGGCAGGTAGGCGGCTATGCACACGGCACCTTTAAGGATGTTTCCCCCGAGCAGGCGGAACGCATCGCTGCCCACCCAACGGTGAAGGCTGTGGGGGCACGGAAGGTAATCGGTATCACGGCGGAGGGTGTCTTTTCCAAAACGCCGGCAGAGATCAGCTACATGGACGCCAACTGCACCAGATGGAGTTATGCCACTCCCACTACCGGGCGGATGCCCGAAAGCGGCAAAGAAGTTGCCATGGATACGGCAGCGCTGCAGCTGCTTGGCGTGACGCCGGAGCTGGGCGCAGAGGTCACGGTTTCCTATTCCATCACGGACAAGGATCAAGCCGCCTTTGCTGTAACGGACACCTTTACGCTGGTGGGCTATTGGGACTATGATGAACTAATGCCTGTTCACTACATCAACATCAGCCGTG
>OLPO01000354.1_pt1 | contig 38868 bp, 40 predicted proteins | sample 1672831 | NCBI WGS metagenome assembly OLPO01 (sample SAMEA3136728, study PRJEB25190) | human gut metagenome
CCAGGCCGGAGAGGATCTCCGGCCGGTCCTCCTCCTTCCGGGTGGTGGCCCAGGGGCCCCGGCCCGGGGCCCGGCGGTTGAGGAAGGTCTGGAGTTCCTCCAGGTCGATGGCCTCCCCGGCGGGCAGGCCGTCCACCGTCACCCCGATGCCCGGGGCGTGGGACTGGCCGAAAAGGGAAACGGTCAGCTGACCGTAATAAATACTGCTCATGGTATTGTCCTCATTATTATGAAAGATCCGGGGCCATCCGTCAAGGGGCATCTGCCCCTTCCACCCCCTTGCCCAGGGCGGCCAGGTCCCGCCAAAAGGCGGGGTAGGATTTGTCCACCGCCTGGGCGCCGGTGATGGTCACCGGGGCCTCGCAGGCCCCGGCGGCCACGGCGGCGGCCATGGCAATCCGATGGTCCCCGGCGGCGTCCACGGTGCCCCCGCGGAGGGGATAGCGGCCCTGGATTACCAGGCCGTCCTCCCGCTCCTCCACCTGGGCCCCCAGGGCCCGGAGGGTGTGGGCGGTGGTGGCCAGCCGGTCAGACTCCTTCAGCCGCAGCCGGGCCGCCCCGGTGATGGTGGTGGTGCCGGGAATGGCGGCGGCCACGGCGGCCAGAACCGGGACCAGGTCGGGGATGTCCCGGGCGTCGATCTGGGTGGGGCGAAGGGGGCCGTGGAAGGCGGTCACCCGGTCCCCGGTGATGTGGAGCCGGGCCCCCATCTGGGCCAGCACGTCACAGACGGCCTTGTCCCCCTGGAGGGAGGCGGGGTCCATCCCCTTCACGGTGACGCTCTCTCCCCCCAACGCCCCCAGGCACAGCCAGGGAGCGGCGTTGGACCAGTCCCCCTCCACCTGGACCCGGGTGGGGCCGTGGTAGGGCTGGGGGGCCATCCGCCAGCCCGATTCCTCAGGCGCCGGAACCACCCCGAACTGGGCCAGGGCCCGGAGGGTGAGGTCCACATAGCCCACGGACTCCCGGGGGCCGGTGACGGTGAGGGTGCTCTCCCCCTCCAGCAGGGGCAGGGCAAAGAGCATCCCGGAGATAAACTGGGAGGACACGTCCCCCGGCAAAGTGTAGTCCCCCGGCTGGAGCTGTCCCTGGATGGTCAGCCGGTTTTCCTGGGGGCGGAGGTCCACTGTGCACCCCCCCGCCTCCAGCTGCTCCGTCAGGGGCCCCAGGGGGCGCTGGGCCAGGCGGCCGGCCAGGTGGAAGGTGGCCTGGGCCCCCAGGGCCCCTGCCACCGGCAGGAGGAAGCGGAGGGTGGAACCACTCTCCCCGCAGTCTAAGTCACAGGGCCCGGCGGCCTGGGCCCGGTCCAGCGGGGTCACATCGTACCCCTGGTCCCAAGGGCGGATGGACGCCCCCAGGCCGTTAAGGCACCGGACAGTGGCCTCAATGTCTTGGGAGGTCTGGGGGCAGACCACCCGGACCGGGCGGTCCCCCAAAGCGGCGCAGATCAGCAGCCGGTGGGCCGCCGACTTGGAGGGGATGGCGGCCAACGTCCCCTGGGCAGGGCCGGGGAGGAGGGTGACGGTCATTGCCCCAGCCCCCTTTCGATCCAGGTCAGCAGCTGGTCCACGGGGAGGGGGTGGAGCACACTCTTCCCCCAGGCGGTGGGGACCACCAGGGAGAGGGTGTCCCCCGCCCGCTTCTTGTCGGAGAGGGTCTTTTCGTAGAGGTCGGCGGCGGCGTAGTCGGTGGCGGTGGGCAGGTGGTACCGGGCCAGCAAGGCCTCCAGCCGGGGCAGGACCTCCGGGGGACACAGGCCGGCGGCCACCGCCCCCCGGGTCACCAGGGTCATGCCGATGGCCACCGCCTTGCCGTGGGAGATCTGGTAGCCGCTGCAGGCCTCCACCCCGTGGCCGATGGTGTGGCCCAGGTTCAGCAGCTGCCGGGCCCCGGTGTCAAACTCGTCCTGCTCCACCAGGTCCCGCTTGTGGGCGATGCACCGGGCGGTGACCCCCTCCGGGTCGGCCCGGAGGTCGATGGTCTCCAGGGTGTTCAGCAGTCCGGCGTCCCCGATCATGCCGTACTTGATGACCTCGGCGCAGCCGTCGGCAAAGTCGGCCTCGGAGAGGGTGTCCAGGGTGTCCAGGTCGCAGAGGACGGCCCGGGGCTGGTAGAAGGCCCCCGCCAGGTTCTTGCCGTGTTCCAGGTCGATGGCGGTCTTGCCCCCCACGGAGGCGTCCACCGCCGCCAACAGGGTGGTGGGCAGCTGGAGGAAGGAGACCCCCCGGAGGTAGGTGGCAGCGGCAAACCCGGTGAGGTCCCCCACCACGCCGCCCCCCAGGGCGATGAGCCCGTCGGCCCGGGTGAGGTGGGCCTGGGCCAGGAACTCCAGCAGGTTCAGGTAGGTGGCGCCGTTCTTATGTTCCTCCCCGGCGGGGAAGACGAAGGGGTGCACCTGGAACCCCGCCCCCTCCAGGCTGGACTTGACCTGGTCCAGGTAGAGGGGGGCCACATGGGTGTCTGAGACCACCGCCGCGGTGCGGCCCTTCCACAGTCCCGCGGCGGTCTGGCCCACCGAGGCCAGCAGCCCCCGGCCAATGGTGACGTCGTAGGCGCGGGAAGCGGTGACGTGTACCCTGGTCATTTCCCGTCCACCTCCTCCTTGATCCGGCGGCCCTCGTCCAGCAGGCGGCAGAGGGTGGGGAAGTCCTCCTCCTCCAGAGCTTTTCTATACTGGTTTAGGCTGGCAATGAGGGTGTCCAGCTCAAAGAGGAGGTTCTTTTTGTTCTCCAGAAAGAGCTCCGCCCACATGGAGGGGTTGAGCCAAGCCACCCGGGTCAGGTCCTTGTAGCTGCCGGCGGAGAAGCCGTCGTGCTCCCGGGCGGTGGGGCTTTTGATGTAGGCATTGGAGATCACATGGGCCATCTGGGAGGTGAAGGCGATGCGCTGGTCGTGCTTGTCCGCCGTGGTGATGGACACCCGGCCGAAGCCCACCGGCTCCAGGAGCTTTTTCGCCCGGTCCAGCAGGCGGATGTCGTCAAAGGTCGGGGGCACCAGGACCATGGGGGCCCCGTCAAAGAGGTCATCCCGGCTGTACTTAAAGCCGGAGAAGTGGGTCCCCGCCATGGGGTGGCCCCCCAGGAAGGGGAAGCCATACTCTTCCGCCAGGGGGAAGACCTTCTGGCACACCTTCTCCTTGGTGCCGGCGCAGTCGATGACCATGGTGTGGGGCTGGATCTTAGGCGCCAGCCGCTCCATGTGCTCCACCACCGCCTCAGGATAGGTGGCCAGGAGGAGGAGGTCCAGCTCCCCCAGCCGCTCCTCCGTGAGGGGGGCGTGGATGGCCTGGGCGATCTGGGCAAACTCGGTGATGGACCGGTCCGTGTCCCACCCCAGAACGGTGACGGAGGGGTCCCGGCGGTAGGCCTTGGCCAGGGACCCGCCGATGAGCCCTAAGCCGATGATGCCGACGGTCATTCCTGCATCGCCTCCCGAATCCGGAAGATCTTCCGGGCGGTCTGGGCAAACTGCTCCGGGGTGAGGGACTGGGCCCCGTCACACAGGGCGTGGGGGGGATCGTTGTGGACCTCGATCATGATCCCGTCTGCCCCGGCAGCGGCGGCGGCCATGGCCATGGGCTCCACCAGGTAGGCGTGGCCGGTGCCGTGGCTGGGGTCCACCACCACCGGCAGGTGGGTCAGCCCCTTCAGGACGGGCACCACCGACAGGTCCAGGGTGTTCCGGGTGTAGGTGGACTCATAGGTGCGGATGCCCCGCTCGCAGAGGATCACGTTCTCGTTGCCGTTGGCCATGATGTACTCCGCGCTCATGAGGAGCTCCTTGATGGTCCCCGCCAGGCCCCGCTTGAGGAGGATGGGCTTGTTGGTCTTGCCCAGCTCCTTGAGCATGTCGAAGTTCTGGGTGTTCCGGGCCCCCACCTGGATGACGTCCACTTCCTCAAAGAGGTCCAGGTTGCGGATGTCCATGAGCTCCGTGACGATGGGCAGGCCGGTGGCCTTCTTGGCCTCCAGCAGCAGGCGGATGCCCTCGGCCCCCAGACCCTGGAAGTCGTAGGGGGAGGTGCGGGGCTTGAAGGCGCCCCCCCGGAGGAAGGCCGCCCCGGCCTTCTTCACCTCCTGGGCCACAAAGGTGATCTGCTCCTCGGTCTCCACGGAGCAGGGGCCGGCGATGAGGGCAAAGTGCCCCCCGCCGATGGCGGCGGGGCCGGCCTGGATGACGGAATCCTCGGGATGGAACTTCCGGTTGACCGCCTTAAAGGGGTCGGACACCCGGGTGACAGACTCCACAATGTCCAGGCTCTGGATCATCTCCATGTCCACCTTGGCGGTGTTGCCGATGAGGCCCAGGACGGTCTGGTACTCCCCCTTGGAGACGTGGACCCCTAAATTCTGCTCCTCCAGCCAATGGATGAGGTGTTGGGTGCGTTCCGGCGAAGCGCCGGGCTTTAAGACTGCGATCATACGACATAACTCCTTTCTCGGTTTGCCTCACGCCGCCCTTCTGGGCGGCGCTTGCAAAATAAAAACGCCACACAGATGGAAATCTGTGTGGCGTGGGTGATCTTCATTTCGGAAAGACCCCATGAATATTATCCAGCACAAATTGCCATTACCCTATTCCCTTGGAGGTCATAAAGTAATAGTAGGTAAAGGCGAACTGGTTGTGGCTAACGATAACGGACTTCATGGGAAGGTCCTCCTGCTATACGGTTTACCATGTACATTCTATCACCCTTTCCCTACCCCGTCAAGAGGTTAGTTCAGCTTATTATATCATAATTTTAAGATTATATTAGAGACGGTTTGGGACATTCCCACAAGGCCCCCCCTTGAACCAAAGCGCCCATCGTAGTATCCTAGAAACGACCATTGCAGAAAGGATGCTTTTTATGGAAACAGGATTTTGGATTTTTATGCTGGTGATGGACTTTCTGCTCCCCCTGATCATGGTGGTGTTCGGCAAACTCTTCCAGCACTGCCCCGAGGAGATCAATTCGGTCTTCGGCTACCGCACCCGCCGGTCCATGGCCAGTCAAGAGGCCTGGAACTTTGCCCACCACGCCTGCGGCAAACTCTGGTTCCGCTGGGGCCTGGTGCTGCTGCCGGTGACGGTGGGGCTGATGCTCCTGGTGTGGGGGCGGGACACCGGCACCGTGGGCCTCTTCGGCGCCGTGGTGATGGTGGTGCAGCTGGCGGTGCTGCTGCTGTCTGTGGCGGTGGTGGAAAACGCGTTGAAGCGGACCTTTGGTGAGGAGCGGTAGCAAGAGTAGGCTTCCCTTTTCCGATTCCCAAGCGATCGAACTCACGATATTTTCTCTTATCTCATAAAAAAGTTAAATTCCAATCAAACAGGGATTTCCGTAGTCACACTTCAAGGCTGTTGAAATCCCTTTGTTGTTAGGAGCAGAAACATGGTATTCAGCAGTTTCACCTTTTTATTTCTATTCTTCCCGTTGCTGTTGATTGTGTATTTTTTCCCGTTGTTTCGAAAGCGGTCTATACGGAATGGGATCTTACTTGTGTTCAGCCTAATTTTCTATAGTTTTGGTGGCTGGCGGTTGATGCCAATCATCCTTCTGTCCATTGCTATGAATTACGTCTTCGGGCGTTTGGCTGACGCAGAACACGCGCAACGTGTACGCAAAGCAGCCGTAGTCGCTTCCGTCGTCTGCAATCTTCTCTTACTATTTGTGTTCAAGTATCTCGGTTTCACCACAGAAATGCTTCACCAGTTGTTTCCTGGAATTCCAGTGGCGGAACTCGTGCTTCCTATTGGGATCTCTTTCTATACGTTCCAAAGCCTGAGTTACACCATTGATGTCTTCCGGGGTGAGGTAAATTCTGAGAAAAACATCCTTCGACTAGCGCTTTATATTGCGCTGTTTCCTCAACTGGTAGCAGGGCCTATCGTTCGATACACCACCATCGAAGGGGAATTACGTCACCGGAAGGAAACCTGGGAAAATTTTGAGCAAGGCATTTCACGCTTCCTATTTGGTTTCGCGAAAAAGGTCCTTTTGGCCAATACCTTTGGTCAGGTCGCAGATGGGATTTTTGGCCAGAATCCAGATCAGTTGGCCACAAGCGCAGCTTGGCTTGGCGTAATAGCCTATACTTTGCAAATCTATTTCGATTTTTCCGGTTATTCTGACATGGCCATTGGTCTGGGTTGTGTTTTCGGCTTCCATTTCCCAGAAAACTTTAACTACCCTTACATTGCAGCGTCGGTCAAAGATTTTTGGCGCAGGTGGCATATTTCCCTAAGTTCTTGGTTCCGAGATTATCTGTATATTCCGTTGGGCGGAAACCGTGGTTCCAAAGGCAAGCATATCCGTAACCTTCTCATTGTCTGGGGCCTGACAGGTTTTTGGCACGGAGCCGCATGGACCTTTCTTTTGTGGGGGCTATACTATGCCGTACTGCTCATCGGTGAGCAATATCTTTGGGGGGATCTCTTAAAACGGCTGCCTAAAGTAGTGCAGCATGGTTACGCCCTGTTCTTGATCCTCCTTGGCTGGTTGATTTTCCGGTCCACGGATCTGCACCAGATACAAACATTTCTCTCTATCCTGTTCGGCGCCGCAGGGACAGGGGGCTGGGACCACCAAACAACTTACTATTTATTGGAGTTCCGTTGGGAGTTTCTCTTTGGCATACTTGCGGCTTTACCGCTCAAAAAATATGTCATCCGTTTGGCCGAAAATGGTTCCCACCCAAAAGCAGGCACATTCCTGCTCACTTGGGGAAAACCTGCTCTGGCATTGACCTTAGGCGGTTTGTCCGTCCTTTCCCTGGTTAGCACAGGGTATAACCCGTTCATCTATTTCCAGTTTTAAGGAGGGTCTGCATGAAATACGTGTCACGGATTCTTTTTATCGGCGGATTCCTTTTCGCTCTCTTTGCAATTCCTCTGGTGACCCTCTTAAAACCGGTGGAACAGATCTCTATCTATGAGCAAAGGACTCTGGCAACTGCTCCGACATTTTCTGGTCAAGGCGTATGGGACGGCAGCTACTTCAACGAATGGGAGACCGTCCTGTCAGACCACATTGCGCTGCGAGACACCATGCTGAAAGCGCACACCCGCTTAGACCTTCTTTTGGGACGACCAGTCGTCAACCAAATGGTAACCACAGAGGACAAATTGCTTCCCTTTTTTGAGTTCACCCACTGGGACCTGTCTGCGCTTTCTGAAGAAGCGAAAAAAGCTGCCCAAGACTATCAGGCATTGAACGAAGCCATCCAATCCTATGGTGGATATTTCCTCTATGTAGGACTCCCACAGCATAACACATACTTTTCCTCCAGCTACCCCGAGTATTTAGACAGCAGGCAGTGGCAGACCACCGTGATCCGCACCGAGTTTTCCTCTGCCATGGCGGAGGCATCGGTTCCGTTCTTAAATATGACGGAGCAATACCAAGCCATGGGAAACCCTGAAAACTACTATTTCAAAACAGATCACCACTATTCCTATCTCGGCGCCTACGCTGCCTACCAAACGATTTTGGAGATCATCCACGCACAAACCGGGTGGGACATCCCCGTCATGGAAAAAGAGGATCTCATCTGGGAAACCCTTCCCAACCCGTTTTTGGGAAGTTCAAACCGGAAACTATATGGGTTATTCCCCACGGATGACAAAGTAGAAATCGCCTATCCCAAAACCGAGATTCCTTTCTCCAGAACGGACAACGGCAACCCCGTGCCTGCACAACTCTATACCATTCCAGAACAAGAGGATGCCACGGCAAACTATACGACATATATGGGAGGCGATATTGGGGAAACCATTCTGCAAACCAACCGCCCATCTCTAAAAACTGCCCTGATTGTTGGCGACTCTTTTACCAATGCCTTGGAAACCCTTCTCTGGACCGGATTTGACGAGACCCGAAGTTTAGATTATCGGCATTACAAAGGGGAATCCTTGATCGACTATGTTCAAACCTATCAGCCAGATGTTGTCCTGATCGTGCGAGACGAAAGCCTTTATCTATCTCTAGAGGGCAACGGCGCCGTTTTTTAACCCTTTTTTCGACTTTCATTTTGTCAAGGAGTGAGGATTCCATGCAATATCTACGCACCAAGAAGGCCGTAGCCACGGCAAATCCCACAGAAAGGAAGTGATGCCATCCCACAACACCAAGGAGGAACGAAACATGCGTGACATTCCAGACCCCAACACGGTCTTTCCCAACGAATACAAGACGTCCTGTTTCCTGAAAAACGTCATCACCGCCCCCAACATCCACGTGGGGGACTACACCTATTACGACGACCTGGAACACCCCACGGAGTTTCAGCAGCGCAACGTCCTCTTCAACTACCCCGCGTTTGGGGACCAGCTGATCATCGGCAAGTTCTGCGCCATCGCCGCGGGGACAAAGTTCATCATGGGCCCCGCCAACCACCGGATCAGCAGCGTCACCACCTACCCCTTCCACGTCTTCGGCGGGGTGTGGGCGGAGAACACCCCGCCCCACCTGGACCAGCTCCCCCGGAAGGGGGACATCGTGGTGGGCAACGACGTGTGGATCGGCCGGGAGAGCGTGATCCTCCCCGGGGTGACCATTGGGGACGGGGCCATCGTGGCCGCCTACTCCGTGGTCACCCGAGACGTGCCCCCCTACACCCTGGCCGGGGGCAACCCCGCCCGGCCCCTGAAGCCCCGGTTTGACCCGGAGGTCACCCAGCTGCTCCTGGCCTTCCGGTGGTGGGACCTGCCCTCGAAGGAACTGGCGGCCACCTTGCCCCTGCTCTGCGAGGAGGACCTAGAGAAGGTGCGGCAGGTGCTGCGGGCCCGGGTGGGGCAAAAGTAAGTCCCATCCTGTGGAGAAAAACCATCAAGACCACCGGTTTTCCCGGTGGTCTTGATGGTTTTTAGGTGGGATCTTTGGGGGTCTGTTCCTGGTTCGTGTCCTTCGTCTCGTCCGGTTTCTTGTCCTGGTCGAGGATCTCTTCAAAAATCAGGGCCAGGGGCAGGCCGGAGAGTTCGTCCATGGCGGTCTCCTTTCCCGGTCAGGTCATCTTCTCCTGCTTGACCTTCTTGTCGATGACGTGGCGGGAGGCCAGCTCGTCCCGGACCTCCTCCAGGCTGATGCCCAGCTGGAGCATGAGGACCATCACGTGGTAGGCAAGGTCGGCGATCTCGTAAATGGTCTCCTTCTTGTCCTCGGCCTTGCCGGCGATGATGACCTCTGTGGACTCCTCGCCCACCTTTTTGAGGATCTTGTCGATGCCCTTCTCAAAGAGGTAGGAGGTGTAGGACCCCTCCTTGGGACTCTCCTTCCGGCCCTGGAGCATGTCCATGAGGCCCTGGAGGGTGAAGGCGGTGTTCTCCTCACTCTCAAACAGGGGGTGGTGGAAGCAGGACTCGGCGCCGGTGTGGCAGGCGGGCCCCTCCTTGTTCACCCGGACCACCAGGGCGTCGTAGTCGCAGTCGGCGGTGATGTCGATGATGTGCTGCACCGCCCCGGAGGTCTCCCCCTTCCGCCACAGTTCCTGGCGGGAGCGGCTCCAGAAGCAGGTGCGCTCCTCCTTGATGGAGATGTCCAGGCTCTCCTTGTTCATATAGGCCAAGGTGAGCACCTGGCCGGTGGTCCCATCCACCACGATGGCGGGGATGAGGCCCTTCTCGTCAAACTTCAGTTGTTCCATGGTCTGCTTGTCCAGCATGGCTTTTCTCCTTCCCAATCGTCAGCGCACGGGGATGCTGTGGTCCCGCAGGGTCTGTTTCAGGTGGGGGATGGCGATCTCCCCAAAGTGGAACACCGAGGCCGCCAGCCCCGCGTCCACCCCAGGCAGGGTCTGGAAGAGGTCCACAAAGTCCTGGACCTTCCCCGCGCCCCCGGAGGCGATCACCGGGACCTTCACCGCCTGGCACACGGCGGCCAGCATCTCCAGGTCAAAGCCCCCTTTGACCCCGTCGGTGTCGATGGAGTTGACCACCACTTCCCCGGCGCCCAGGTCCACGCAGTGTTTGATCCAGCCGATGGCCTCCCTCCCCGTGTCGTCCCGGCCTCCCCGGGCGAAGACCCGGAACTGGCCCTCCACCCGCTTCACGTCGGCGGAGAGGACCACGCACTGGCTGCCGTACCGCAGGGCGGCCTGGCGGATCAGGTCGGGGTTGCGGATGGCCCCGGAGTTCACGCTCACCTTGTCCGCCCCGCACTTGAGGACCCGGTCAAAGTCCTCCAGGGTGTTGATGCCGCCCCCCACGGTGAGGGGGATGAACACCCGGCTGGCGGTCTGGCGGAGGATGTCGGTGAACAGCCCCCGGCCCTCGGCGGAGGCGGTGATGTCGTAAAACACCAGCTCATCGGCCCCGCTCTTGGTGTAGTACTCCGCCAGTTCGATGGGGGAGTTCACGTCGTGGAGGCCTTCGAAGTTGACCCCCTTCACCACCCGGCCGTCCTTCACGTCCAGGCAGGGGATGATGCGTTTGGTGATCATAGCTCCTCTCCTTTCCCCAGGGCGATGGCCTGGGCCAGGTCGATGGCCCCGGTGTAGTAGGCCTTGCCGATGATGGCCCCGGCCACCCCGGCCGCCTTCAGGGCCCGGATGTCCTCCAGGGAGGACACGCCCCCTGAGGCGATGATGTCCATAGAATACCGCTGGGCCAGGGTGCGGTAGAGGGCCCGGTTGGTCCCCTCCATGGCCCCGTCCCGGGAGATGTCGGTGCAGATCATGGTGCGCACCCCCAGGGCCTGCATCTGGTCAAAGAAGGTCTCCCAGGTGTTCTGGCTGGTCTCCAGCCAGCCTTTGATGGCCACCTTGCCGTCCTTCAGGTCGGCCCCCACGGCGATCTTGTCGCCGTACTGGGCCACCGCCTGGGCGGTGAAGTCCGGGTCGGTGACGGCGGCGGTGCCCAAAATCACCCGGCTTGCCCCGGCCTCCAGGTACCGGCGGACGGTGTCCATGCTGCGGATGCCGCCCCCCACCTCCACGAAGAGGCCGGTCTGGGCGGCGATCCGCTCGATGGTGGGGAGGTTCGTGGTCTGGCCGGTCTTGGCCCCCTCCAGGTCCACCAGGTGGAGGTGGGTGGCCCCGGCGGCCTCAAACTGCGCCACGGTGTGCAGGGGGTCGGCGTCGTAGACCGTCATCTGGTTGTAGTCCCCCTGGTACAGGCGGACGGCCTGGCCCCCGAAGAGGTCGATGGCAGGCAGAATGATCATCTCACCAGCTCCCTTCGCAGAAGGTTTTCAGGATGGCCAGGCCCACGTCCCCGCTCTTTTCCGGGTGGAACTGGCAGCCCATCACGTTGCCCCGGGCCACGGCGGCGGTGAGTTCCGCCCCATACTCTGTGGTGGCGATCACCGCCGGGGCGCAGTCGGTGGCGTAGTAGGAGTGGACGAAGTAGACGCAGTCCCCCTCCTCCACCGAGGCCAGCAGGGGGTGGCGCACGCCCCCGGGGAAGTGGAGGGCGTTCCACCCGATGTGGGGAATCTTATAGTCGGCGGGGATGACCCCCTCCATGGGGACCACCTTCCCCGGGATCAGGCCTAAGCCCTTCCAGGTGCCAAACTCGTGGCTCTCCTCAAAGAGCAGCTGCATCCCCAGGCAGATGCCCATAAGGGGCTTGCCGGCGGCGGCCTCCTCCTGGATGACCCGGTCCAGCCCGGTCTGGCGGAGCTTGGCCGCCGCGTCGGCGAAGGCCCCCACCCCCGGCAGGAAGAGCTTGTCCGCCTGGCGGAGGAGGGCTGGGTCGCCGGTGACCACCGGCTGCTGACCGATGGCCTCCAAGGAACGGCAGAGGGAGAAGAGGTTCCCCACGCCGTAGTCAATCACTGCAATCATACGAGACTTCCTTTCGTGGAGGGGATGTCGTCGTCCCCCGTGAGGGCCACCGCCTGCTTCAGGCTGCGGCCGGCGGCCTTGAAGACCCCCTCCAGGATGTGGTGGCTGTTCTCCCCCGCCACCTTCCGCAGGTGGAGGGTGCAGCCGGCTTTCCGGGTGAAGGCCAGCCAAAACTCCTTGGCCAGCTCTGTGTCAAAGGTGCCCACCTTGTCCGTGGGCAGGGCCACGTCCCAGCAGAGCATCCCCCGGCCGGAGAGGTCCACCGCCCCCAGGATGAGGGTCTCATCCATGGGCAGCAGGCTCTGGCCGAAGCGCTCCACCCCCCGCATCTCCCCCAGGGCCTGGGCGAAGGCCTGCCCCAGGCAGATGCCCACGTCCTCCACGGTGTGGTGGTCGTCCACCCAGGTGTCCCCGGTGCAGGTGACGGTGAGGTCAAACTTCCCGTGGCGGGCAAAGCCGGTGAGCATGTGGTCGAAGAACCCCACCCCGGTGTGGATGTCATAGCGGCCGGTGCCGTCTAGGTTCACGGTGAGGGTGATGTCGGTCTCCCCGGTTTTCCGGGTGACTTGGGCTTGGCGCATCAGGCTCCCTCCTCCTTTAAAATGGTCTGGACCACCGCCAGGAAGGCCTCCATCTCTGCCGGGGTGCCGATGGTCACCCGGTTGTAGGCGGCGATGGCGGGGTCGGAGAAGTGGCGGATCAGAACCCCCTTCTCCTTGCACTTGCGGTACAGGGTCTCCCCCGCCACCTTGGGGTGGGTGACGAAGAGGAAGTTGGCCTGGGAGTCCGGCAGGGCGAAGCCCATGGCCCGGAGGGCCTGGGCGGTGCGTTCCCGGGTGGCCATGATCTCCCGGGCCTTTTCCCGGAAGTAGCCATCGGAGTCCACCGCCGCCGCCCCCAGCTTCAGGGTGAGGCGGTTGACGTTGTAGGGGTTGGTGGAGTACTTCAGCTTCTCCAGGTCCTCGATAAGCCCCCGGCTGCCCAGGGCGAAGCCCAGCCGGGCCCCGGCCATGGACCGGGACTTGGAATAGGTCATCACCACCAGAAGGTTGTCGTACTTCTGGAGCAGAGGTACGGCGGAGTCGGCGCCGAAGTCCACGTAGGCCTCGTCCACCACCACCACGTGTTCAGGATTGGAGGCCACGATGGCCTCCACCTGGTCCAGGGGGAGGGCGATGCCCGTGGGGGCGTTGGGGTTGGGGAAGACGGTGAGTTTCCCCTTCCCCTGCATCCCCGCCGCGTCGATGGTGAAATCCTCCCGGAGAGGGACGGTCTCATAGGCCACCCCGTGGAGGCCGGCAAAGACGGGGTAGAAGCTGTAGGTGAGGGCGGGGAACACCGCCCCGTCGGCCCCGAAGGCCATGAAGGCGAAGTTTAAAATATCGTCCGACCCGTTGGACAGGAAGACCTGCCCCGGGTCCACCCCGTAGAGCTTCCCCAGTTTGGCCCGCAGGACCGCCCCCTCCGGGTCGGAGTACAGCCGCAGGTCGGCCAGGTCCTGCTCCGTCAGGGCAGCCAGCACCGCCGGGGCGGGGGGGTAGGGGGACTCATTGGTGTTGAGTTTGATGTACTGCCGGTCCCGGGGCTGCTCCCCGGGGGTGTACGCCTCTAACCCGGCGTACCGGGGGTGGAGAAAGCGGCTCATTTCGTCTCCCCCACCACCTTGGGATCAAAGCGGATGTCCACGCTGCGGGCGTGGCCGGTGAGGCCCTCCTTCTTGGCGAAGGTGGACACGGAGAACTGGGCCTTCTCCAGGGCGGGCTTGGTGTAGTAGGTGTACTGCATCTTCTTCACGAAATCGTCCACCGACAGGGGGCTGGAGAACCGGGCGGTGCCGCTGGTGGGCAGGGTGTGGTTGGGCCCGGCGAAGTAGTCCCCCAACGCCTCGGGACAGTTGCGGCCCAGAAAGACCGAGCCGGCGTTGCGGATCCTGTCCAGGTAGTCGAAGGGCTGGTCCACGCAGACCTCCAGGTGCTCCGGGGCGATCTCGTTGGCGATGTCCACCGCGGTGTCCAGGGACTGGGCCACGATGATCTTGCCGTTTTGCTCGATGGAGGCCCGGGCGATCTCCTCCCGCTTCAGCTTGGGCAGCTGCTCCTCGATGGCGGCCTGGACGGCCAGGGCCAGGGCCTCGCTGTCGGTGACCAGGACAGCCGAGGCGTTTCTGTCGTGCTCGGCCTGGCTGAGCAGGTCGGCGGCCACGATCTGGGGGTTGCAGGCCCCGTCGGCGATCACCAGAATCTCGCTGGGGCCGGCCACCATGTCGATGCCCACCTGGCCAAAGACCTGCTTCTTGGCCTCGGCCACGAACTGGTTGCCGGGACCCACGATCTTGTCCACCTTGGGCACGCTCTCGGTGCCGTAGGCCAGGGCGGCCACCGCCTGGGCGCCCCCCACCCGGAAGACCCGGTCCACCCCGCAGACCCGGGCGGCGGCCAGGATGTTGGGGGCGATCTTCCCGTCCTTCCCCGGGGGGGTGACCATGCAGATCTCCTTCACCCCCGCCAGCTTGGCGGGGATGGCGTTCATCAAAACGCTGGAGGGATAGGCCGCCGTGCCCCCGGGGACGTACAGCCCCACCCGGGCCAGGGGGACCACCTTCTGGCCCATGAGGATGCCCTCCTCGTCGTTGACCAGAAAGCTGTTGCGCACCTGGTGCTGGTGGAAGGCGGCGATCCGCTCGGCAGCCCGGTAGAGGATGTCCACCAGGGTGGGGTCGGCGGCCCGGAAGCCCTCCTCCAGGGCCCCGGCGCCCACCTCCACGGTGGCAATCTCCACCCCGTCAAATTCCTGGGTGTATTTCTTTAAGGCGGCGTCCCCGTTGGCCTTCACGTCGGCCAGGATGGCCCGGACGGGTTCGGCCACAGAGTCCACCGGGTCCTCCCGGGCGAAGATTTTGGCCCGGTCGGTGTCCGCTTCTCTCAGAATGGGTATCATTTCTTTTCTGCCTCCTTGGCGGCCACCTGGGCGGTAAGGCCCTCGTAGAGGGTCTGGATGGCCTCGTGCTTGAACTTGAAACTCACCTTGTTGGCGATGAGCCGGGCGCTGATGGGAACGATGGTCTCGATGGGGAGCAGGTCGTTCTCCCGCAGGGTAGTGCCGGTCTCCACGATGTCCACGATGACGTCGGTGAGGTCTAAAATCGGGGCGATCTCAATGGACCCGTGGAGGCGGATGATGTCAATGTCCCGGCTGCGGGCGGCGTAGTAGGTGCGGGTGATGTTGGGAAACTCCGTGGCCACCCGGAGGGTGCGGTCGGGGTCGTCCCGGAAGCCGGTCTTGGCGGCCACGCACATGCGGCACTTGCCCACGTCCAGGTCCAGCAGCTCGTAGATGTCCGGGCCGTACTCCAGGAGGATGTCCTTGCCGGCCACCCCTACATCGGCGGCCCCCCGCTCCACGTACACCGGCACGTCGGAGGGTTTGACCCAGAAGTACCGCACCCCGGCCTCGGGGTTTTCAAAGATCAGCTTCCGCTTGGGGTCCAGCAGCTCCTCGCAGGGGAACCCCGCCTGGGCGAACATGGCGTACACCCGCTCCCCCAGCCGGCCCTTGGGCAGGGCCACGTTGAGAACTTCCTTCATGCCTGTTCCCCTCCTCTCAGGTCCAGGGTCTGCTTCACCTGCAGTCCCTCGGCCTGGCGGCGGGCCAGGGCCCGCTTCCCCCGGCCTGCCAGAGCGGCCAGACGGCGGGTGAGGGCCTGCAGGTCGGTGGTGTCATCATAGAGCACCAGCACATCTGCGTCATACTGGGGCCGGGCGGGGCCCAGGCGCTCCAGCTCGTTGAGGTAGATGGCAAAGCCCATGGCGCCGCATCGCTTGCCCATTTTCTCTACCATTTTATCATATTGCCCGCCGGAGAGCACCCCCGCCGCCAAATTTTTTAGGAAGCCCCGGAACACCAGGCCGCTGTAGTAGTCCATGTCTCCCTCTACGGAGAAGTCCAGGTAGACCTTATCCCCCAGGCCGTTGGCCTTTAACAGGGTGCAGAGGCTGCTGAGCTCCTCCCAGGCTTCCCGGGTCTTTTTCCCCCCTACGCACAGGGGGGCCAGCTCCGCCAGGACGGTGTCCATGGTGCCGTAGGTGGTCACCAGCCGCTCCAGCAGGGCCTGGACGGTGCCGCTGAGGCCCTTCCGCCGGCAGAAGTCCCCCAGGGCCGCCAGGTTCTTGGCCCGGACGGCGGACATCACCTCGGGGTAGTCGGCCTCCTCCACCCCGGCGGCCTCCATGAAACCGGACACCAGCCCCACGTGGGACACGTCCAGCACATAGTCCGGGCTGATGGCCGCCAAACTCTCCACCGCCAGGGCGATGACCTCGTAAAGGTGGTAGAGGTCCAGGTCCCCGATGCACTCCAGGCCGGTCTGGAGGATCTCCTGGAAGGCCTCGTCCCCCTTGCCGGAGCGGTAGACCGTCTCGTTGTAGTACACCTTCCGGGGGCTGGCCTCCCCCTCCCGGGTGTTCTTGATGATGGAGAGGGTCACGTCCGGCTTCAGGGCCATGAGGACCCCCCGGGCATCGGTGAAGGTGATCATCCGGTCGCTGACCAGGAAGTCCTTGTTGCGGACGTAGAGGTCGTACTCCTCAAACTTGCTCATCTTAAAACGGCGGTAGCCGTACTTCTCATATAACCCCCGCAGGCGGTACATGGTCTGCTCTTCGCTGCGCAGGATGGTCCAGTCCAGTTCCATGGCGTGGTCCCCTTTCTCTTGGTTATTTAGTATATTATCACACTACTTTGATAAAGTAAAGGGCGGAAGTCCCATTTTCCCCCTCGGGGTCGAAAAAATTTTCCCCTCCGCCGGCAGAACCCCTTTGTGCACTTTGTCCGGCGGGGCAGCCCAGCTGGCCCGGCTCACGTTCCACTGCCCCCTTCCCCCCTGCCCGCCGATGTGGTATCCTAGAGAAAAAACATCGTGGAGGGGGCCGCCGAGCTGCACCCCTTCCGGGAAACGGAGGTTCCCCCATGCGCTATCTCAACCCGTCCGACATCCGCCAGGCCCTCTCCTATGAGGAGATGATGGCCGCTGTGGAGGAGGCCTTCCTCCTCTTTGCCCAGGGCCGGTGCGCCATGGCAGACCGGTCGGCGCTGACCCAGGGGTCCACCACCCTGGCCACCATGCCCTGCTTCGCCGGGGGGTATGCTGCCACCAAGCTCCTCGCCTCCTGCCCGGACAATCCCCGCCGGGGGCTCCCCTCCCTTTACGGCACCGTCCTGCTCAGCCAGGGGGACACCGGCCAGCCGGTGGCCCTGCTGGAGGGGAACACCCTCACCGCCCTGCGCACCGGGGCCATCGGCGGCCTGGCCGCCAAGCACCTGGCCCGGGAGGATGCCGCCACCGCCGGCCTGGTGGGCTGTGGGATTCAGGGGCTCCATCAGCTGACCTTCCTGTGCCAGGTGCGGCCCATCCGCACCGTCTACCTGTACAACCACGGCAGCAAGGACCTGGGGCCCTTCTGCCGGCAGCTGGAGGCCATGGTGGCCCCCAAGCCGCTTGCCATCGAGACCTGCCCCGACCCGGACACCCTGCTGGCCAAAAGCGACATCGTGGTCACCGCCACCCCCGCCAAGGCCCCCCTCTTCGCCGACGACCCCGCCCCCTTCCAGGGCAAGTGCCTCATCGCCATCGGCTCCTGGCAGCCGGACATGCGGGAGATTCCCGAGGCCATCTGGTCGGCCACCCAGGAGGTCTTTCTGGAGCTCCCCTTCGCCTGCCAGGAGAGCGGCGACCTGTGCCAGCCCCTGGCCTCCGGCGCCCTAAAACCGGAGGGCCTGCGCTACTTCGGGGACTACCTTCTGGCCAAGCAGGCCGGCGCTGCGCCGCCCCTCCCCCACACCCGGTACTTTAAATCCGTGGGCATGGCGGTGTTTGATGCCATCGCCGCCCGGAACGTCTACCTGGCCGCCCAAGCAAAGGGTCTGGGGCAGGTCCTGGCGTGACCTGCCTCACCCACCCGGCGGGAGGGCGCCAAAAATCTCCCCCAGGATTTTTTGAAATTTTTGACCTTCCCCCATTGACAAACCAGGGGGTTATCCGCTATCCTGTAGGAAGTGAAAATTCAATATCGACACGCGATGAAGGGAATATGCCTTTTCTGTCTCCATCTCAGAGAGCGGCCGTTGGGTGCAAGGCCGTATGGAGCGAGCTGGCGTCTCACCCCGGAGTGTGAGCTATTTGAGTGGGCGTTGTTGGACGCCAATAAGAGTGGTACCGCGGAAGCTGTTTGGCCTTCGTCTCTTCTGGTGGAGACGAAGGCTTTTTCGTCGTCTCCGCCCCTTTCTCCAACAAAACGCCGCATCCGCGGCCATCCCACCATGAAAGGAATGGACCCACGCCATGAAAAACTACAACAAGTACCGCCCGGGATACTACATGCCCCCGGAACCCTGCCTGGACTGGATGCAGAAGGAGCGCCTCACCCAGCCCCCCCAATGGTGCAGCGTCGACCTGCGGGACGGCAACCAGGCCCTCATCACCCCCATGAACCTGGAGGAGAAACTGGAGTTCTACCGCCTGCTGCTGGAGGTGGGCTTTAAGGAGATCGAGGTGGGCTTCCCCGCCGCCTCGGAGACCGAGTACGAGTTCCTGCGCACCATCATCGAGGACCACCTGATCCCCGAGGATGTCTCCATCCAGGTGCTCACCCAGTCCCGCCCCCACATTATTAAAAAGACCTTCGATGCCATCAAGGGCGCCAAAAACGTGGTGGTCCACCTGTACAACTCCACCTCCTTCGCCCAGCGGCAGCAGGTCTTCCGGATGAGCGAGGACGAGATCGTGGACATCGCCGTGTCCGGGGCCAAGCTCTTTGACGAGTACGCCGCCAAAATGCCGGAGACCAACTTCCGCTTCGAGTACTCCCCCGAGAGCTTCACCGGCACGGAGATGGAGTTCGCCCTGCGGATCTGCAACGCCGTCATCGACGTGTGGAAGCCCCGGCCGGAGCGGCAGGTGATCATCAACCTCCCCTCCACCGTGGAGATGTCCATGCCCCATGTCTATGCCCAGCAGATTGAGTACATGAGCAAGCACCTCCATGACCGGGAGAACGTCATCGTCTCCATCCACCCCCACAACGACCGGGGCACCGCCGTGGCCTCCGGGGAACTGGCCCTGCTGGCCGGGGGCCAGCGGATCGAGGGCACCCTCTTCGGCAACGGGGAGCGCACCGGCAACGTGGACATCATCACCATGGCCATGAACCTCTTCACCCACGGGGTGGACCCCCAGCTGGATTTCTCCGACATGCCCAAGATCGTGGAGTGCTATGAGCGCCTGACCGGTATGTCCGTGGGGTACCGCCAGCCCTACTCCGGCCACCTGGTGTTTGCCGCCTTCTCCGGCTCCCACCAAGACGCCATCGCCAAGGGGATGCACTTCCGGGAAGAGCGGGAGGAGAAATACTGGACCGTCCCCTACCTCCCCCTGGACCCCCACGACGTCAACCGGGAGTACGAGACCGACGTCATCCGCATCAACAGCCAGTCCGGCAAGGGGGGCATCTCCTACATCCTGGAGCACAACTTCGGCTACGACCTGCCCAAGGAGATGGCCACCGAGGTGGGCTACTTCATCAAGGGCATCTCCGACCACGCCCACAAGGAGCTCACCCCCAGCGAGATCCTGGTGGCCTTCCAGCACGAGTACCAGAACAAGGACGAGCCCATCGCCCTGCAGGACATCTCCTGGCTGCGGGAGGGGGGCTCCACCGTGGCCGACGTCACCCTGGCCATCGGCAGCCAGCTCTTCTACCTCAGCGCCCGGGGCAACGGCCCCCTGGACGCCGTGAGCAACGTGCTGAAGATCGCCAACCCCGACATCAAGTACCAGTTTGTGGACTACGAGGAGCACGCCTTGGAGACCGACTCTGACTCCCTGGCCTCGGCCTACGTGGTCATCGCCGACGACGAGGGCAACCACTACTGGGGCGTAGGGGTGGACAGCGACATCACCATGGCCTCGGTCTATGCCCTCATCACCGCTGTGAACCGGGAGAACAAGGTCAAGCAGTTTATCCCCACCCACGACTGAACCCCCGCCGGGTTCCCCCTGACATCCATCGCAACTTCAAAAGAGGAGGTTTTTCCTATGGGAATGACAATGACGCAAAAAATCCTCGCTGCCCACGCCGGCCTGCCGGAAGTGAAGGCCGGCCAGCTGATCCGGGCCAAGCTGGACATGGTCCTGGGCAACGACATCACCTCTCCCGTGGCCATCCGGGAGTTTGACAAGGAGGGGTTCACCGGGGTCTTTGACAAGAGCAAGATCTCCCTGGTGATGGACCACTTCACCCCCAACAAGGACATCAAGGCCGCCGAGCAGTGCCTGCAGTGCCGCACCTTTGCCCAGCGGTTTGACATTGACAACTTCTACGACGTGGGCCAGATGGGGGTGGAGCACGCCCTCCTGCCGGAAAAGGGCCTGGTGGCCGCCGGGGAGTGCATCATCGGCGCCGACTCCCACACCTGCACCTACGGGGCCCTGGGGGCCTTCTCCACCGGGGTGGGGTCCACCGACATGGCCGCCGGCATGGCCACCGGGGAGACTTGGTTCAAGGTCCCCGAGGCCATCAAAGTCCACCTCACCGGCAAGCTCCAGCCCATGGTCAGCGGCAAGGACGTGATCCTCCACCTCATCGGCCTCATCGGCGTGGACGGGGCCCTGTACCAGAGCCTGGAGTACTGCGGCGACGGCGTGGCCGCCCTGTCTATGGACGACCGGCTGTGCATCGCCAACATGTCCATCGAGGCCGGGGCCAAGAACGGCATCTTCCCCGTGGACGACATCACCCGGGCCTACCTGGACGGCCGGGTGAACCGCCCCTACACCGCCTACGAGGCCGACCCCGACGCCGAGTATGTCCGCACCGTGGAGATTGACCTTAGCACCATCGAGCCCACCGTGGCCTTCCCCCACCTGCCGGAGAACGCCCACCCCATCTCCGAAGTGGGCCAGATCAAGATCGACCAGGTGGTCATCGGCTCCTGCACCAACGGCCGGCTGGAGGACATGGCCGTGGCCGCCCAGATCCTCCAGGGCAAGAAGGTGGCTGACCATGTGCGGTGCATCGTGATGCCCGCCACCCAGCACATCTACAAGGAGTGCATTGAGAAGGGCTACCTCACCACCTTCATCGACGCCGGCTGCGCCGTCTCCACCCCCACCTGCGGCCCCTGCCTGGGGGGACACATGGGGGTCATGGCCAACGGCGAGAAGTGCGTGGCCACCACCAACCGCAACTTCGTGGGCCGCATGGGCGGCATCACCTCGGAGATCTACCTGGCCAGCCCCGCTGTGGCGGCCGCCTCCGCCGTGGCCGGCTACATCGCCGACCCGCGGAACTGACACCTGGGAGGAGGAAGAAACCCATGAACGCAAAAGGATTCGTACACAAATACGGGGACAATGTGGACACCGACGTCATCATCCCCGCCCGCTACCTGAACATCGCCGACAAGAAGGAACTGGCCACCCACTGCATGGAGGACATCGACAAGCACTTCGTGGACGTGGTGAAGGCCGGGGACGTGATGGTGGGCGGCTTCAACTTTGGCTGCGGCTCCTCCCGGGAGCACGCCCCCATGGTGATCAAGGAGTCCGGCATCTCCTGCGTCATCGCCAAGACCTTCGCCCGGATCTTCTACCGCAACGCCATCAACATCGGCCTGGCCATCCTGGAATGCCCCGAGGCCAGCGAAAAGATCCAGAGCGGGGACGAGGTGGCCGTCGACTTTGACACCGGCCTCATCACCAACCTCACCAAGGGCGAGACCTACCAGGCCAACCCCTTCCCGGCGTTCATCAAGGAGATCATCCAGGCCGGCGGCCTCATGGCCGACATCAAGAAGAGACAGGAGGCGTAAATCCCATGGAATACAAACTCGCTGTGATCCCCGGGGACGGCATCGGCCCCGACGTGGTGGAGCAGACCCTCCTGGTCTTGGACAAGGTGGGGGAGAAGTTCGGCCACACCTTCCACTATCACAAGGTCCTGGCCGGGGGCTGCGCCATCGACGCCACCGGCGGCTGCCTGCCCCAGGAGACCATCGACGTGTGCAAGGCCTCCGACGCCGTCCTCCTGGGGGCCGTGGGGGGCTGGAAGTGGGACACCCTCCCCGGCGACCAGCGGCCGGAGCGGGCCCTGCTGGGCCTGCGGAAGGCCCTGGGCCTGTTCGCCAACCTCCGCCCCGCCCTGCTGTTTGAGCAGCTGGCGGACGCCTCCCCCCTGAAACCCGAGATCCTGGCCGGGGGGCTGGACATTGTGGTGGTGCGGGAGCTCACCGGCGGCATCTACTTCGGCGAAAAGGGCTTTAAGGACACCGACCTGGGCCCTGCCGCCTACGACGTGGAGCAGTACGCCGAGGAGGAGGTCCGCCGCATCGCCAAGGTGGCCTTCGACATGGCCATGAAGCGCAACAAGCACGTGACCAGCGTGGACAAGGCCAACGTGCTGGAATCCTCCCGCCTGTGGCGGCGGGTGGTGGCCGAGGTGGCCCAGGACTACCCCGAGGTCACCTTGGACAACCTCTACGTGGACAACGCCGCCATGCAGCTGGTGCGCAACCCCCGGCAGTTTGACGTCATCGTCACCAGCAACATCTTCGGGGACATCCTCTCCGACGAGGCCAGCCAGATCACCGGCTCCATCGGCATGCTGCCCTCCGCCTCCCTGGCAAAGGGCAACTTTGGCATGTACGAGCCCGTCCACGGCTCCGCCCCGGACATTGCCGGCCAGGACAAGGCCAACCCCATGGCCACCATCCTCTCGGCCGCCATGATGCTCCGGTACACCTTCGGCCTGCTGCAGGAGGCCGACGCTGTGGAGAACGCCGTGAAGGCCGTGCTGGACCAGGGCTACCGCACCCCCGACCTCTTCGCCGGGGAGGGTACCCTCATCGGCACCGCCGAGATGGGCCGCCGGATCGCGGAGGCGATTTGAGCCGGCGCACTGCTGTTCATACGATTCCAAAACACCGCCCGGACGATTCCTCGTCCGGGCGGTGTTTTCACGTTCTCTTTCCTCCATGGAGCGCGGCAACCAGGTACCCGATCCAAGCGACCCCCAGCAGCGACGCGCTCACCAGGAGCAGGGCCACAAAGCCCGCAGCTTGGGTGATGGCCGCCCCCACCAGGGACAGCAGGGTCATGGCAAACAGAACCCCTGTGAGCACATCATACATCCTGGCCTTGGCCTGGCGGCTACGGTCCTCTGCCTGCGCCTGAGCAGCCTCCCCCTGGGAGAGGCTGCCGGTGAGGCCCCCCACCCCAAACAGGAGCAGCAGCCCGCCCAGCACCAGCAGTTTCCCGTCAAACCCCGTCACGCCGATGGTAACCAGGGCCACTGCCCCCACCGCCAGTTCCAGCAGCGCGGCCAGGAGGCCCTTCCGGTGAGATGGTTTCATCCCTTCCACCCTTTCTGCAAGAGATTTCTTTCTGTCCCCCATGCTAGCAAATGGGCCTGGCGCTGTCAAGGCCGGGCATTTGGATGGGTTTCCTTCCATCGTTTTTTGGTTAACCTTGGCAAATTCCCACCGGAATGTCCGGTTTTCCCTCGGTATGACAGAAAAAACTTGCATTTTTCGAATTTTCCCTGTATATTAGCAGAGATATGCAACCCATTTATTCATTTCCAGAAAAAGGAGGTCACTCCATGAAACGCCATACCGCAGTCTCCCTTGCCGCAACCTTTACCCTCTTATGCTGCTCCATCCTCCCTGTGGGCGCCTACGACATGGGCTCCCCGGAGGAGCCCCTCCGCCTGAGCGCCGGCCTGTCCCACACCGTCTATGTGGACGAGACGGGCACCCTCTGGGCCTGGGGCAGCAACCAGGCAGGCCAGCTGGGCACGGAGACCCAGGAGACCAGCACCGACCTGGAGGGCAACTCCATCCCCTACGCCAGCCAGCCCTTGGCCGTGATGGAAGACGTGGTGTCCGCCAGCGCTGGCGCCGACTTCACCGTGGCGCTGAAAGCCGACGGCACCCTCTGGACCTGGGGCGGCAACGACGAGGGCCAGCTGGGCACTGGCACCACCGAGGGCTCTGCCACCCCTGTCCAGGTGCTGGACCAGGTCACCGCCGTGGTGGCCGGGGACTACCACGTGGCCGCCATCCGCACCGACGGCACCCTCTGGACCTGGGGGGACAACCTCTACGGCCAGCTGGGAGACGGCACCTACACCAGCCGCCCCACCCCGGCCCAGGTGATGGAGGGGGTCACCACCGTGGCCGCCGGGGTGGGGGCCACCGCCGCCATCCGCACCGACAACACCCTGTGGACCTGGGGGGATAACCTCTTCGGCCAACTGGGGGACGGCACCCAGGACAGCCGCCCCACCCCCCAGCAGATCCTCACCGACGTCTCCGCCGTGAACCTGGGGGGCTACCACGCCGCCGCCATCCGCACCGACGGCACCCTCTGGATGTGGGGGAGCAACATCGACGGCCAGCTGGGCACCGGCCAGGCCACTGAGGTGCTGCAAACCCAGCCCGTCCAGGTCCCCTTGAACGGTGCCGTGCTGGCCGTGGCCGCGGGAACCGGCCACACCGTGGCCATCCTGGAAGACGGCTCCCTGTGGGTCTGGGGCCGGAACGACCAGGGGCAGCTGGGGCTGGACCCGGACACCGCCGCCCTGGTTCCCCAGCCCACCCAGGTGACCGAGGCCACCGGCGCGGTGGACGTGGCCGCCGGGACCTATCAGACCGCCTGCCTCCTCTCGGACGGCACCCTGCTCACCTGGGGGGCACAGCGCCTGCTGGGCAGCGGCTCCGTGGAGGCCTGGGCCGAAACCGCCACAGAGGACACCACCGCCCAGGTCACCCTGTCCCAGGAGGCCGGCTGGGCGTCTTGGGCCGTGCTGGCCGGGTCCGTGGTCTGTCTGCTGGCCGCCGGCCTGGTCACCCGCCCCCGCCGGGATTGAGTTTCGCTTCTTTCCAAAGTTTCGGGTTTCTCTTTACTTTTGCATCAAAAGGGAGTATACTTGCTTGCACAATCCTGCAAATCAATGGGAGGTCTCTGCCATGGAACTCTTTCGCCCTGCCGGTCTGCTCCAGGCCGACCCCGACAGCCGGGACTGGACCCGGGACCACGGCTATGCCCAGGTCAGCTCCTTTCCCTTTCCCCCGCTGTACTTAGGGGACGACCTGGCCCAGTTGGCCAAGGAGGACCCAGACCTGGCCCCCTTCCTCCACCAGTGCCTGCTCCAGTTTGTCAACCATGAGTACGGCCACCTGTCCTCCCTGGACTTGGTGGAAAACTTCCTCAACCGGGACGTCCACCAGAAATCCACCTGGATGCGGGGCAACTACCCCAGCCCCCGTTGGGGAGAGATTCGCCTGGAAATCTTCTACGACATGGGCCTGTTTCACCGGGAGGACACCGCCCCCCGCGCCTTGGCCCTGGAACAAAGCAGAAAGGAAAAAGCAACCCGCCCGGAAGAGAACCCATGAAAGATCGTCTGCTCCAACTCCTCTTAAAAGGCCACACCGTACAGGACGCCATCGCGTTTTGGGAACTGTTCCGCCGGGGCCGGTTCCACGCCTTGCTCCTGGAACCCACCGCCAATACGGTGACCCAGCTCTTTCGGTACGTGATCACCGGCGCCTCCTCCTTCCTGGTGGATTTCCTCCTCCTCTTCTTTCTGGAGGCGGCGGGGATGCACTATCTGCCCGCGGCGGCCTGTTCCTTTACCGCCGGAACGGTCTGCAACTTCCTGCTCACCAAGTTCTTCGCCTTCAAGTCGATCAACGCCACGGTGGGGCCGGCGGTGGAGGTGCTGGTGTTCTGCGCCATCTCTGTGGTGGGGCTGCTGCTGACGGAGCTGCTGATGTTCTTCTTCACCAGCCACCTGCACGTTTACTTCATGGTCTCTAAGCTGATCAGCAGCATCCTGGTGTTTTTCTGGAACTTCCTGGCCCGGAAATTCATCCTCTATCCCGGAAAGATCCATGAAAAAGTGTAATTCACCCCCATGACAAAACCGCCCACCTGCCTGCGCAGGTGGGCGGTTTCTCATAAAGCGTATCAGTCCCAGTCCAGCTCCCCCCGGTCCAGGATGGCCTGGCCGGTGGCGGCGTTCACCAGGCGGAAGGCCCCCTGGCCGGGGCCAGTCTGCCACAGGTGGAGTTCCACCGGCGTGTCCGGATAGAGGACGGTTTTCATGGCCCCGTACATCCGCCGCAGCTTCTCCGGCTGGCCGGGGAAACACTGGCCGATGGCCAGCCGGCAGGCATAGCCAAAGGCGCACAGGTCGTGGACGAAGGGGCCCTGGAGGCCCCGGCTCTCCGCCACGGCCCGGTCCACGTGGACCAGGTTGGTGTCCCCCGTGAGGCGGTAAAGCAGGTGCTGGGCCGCCCCGATGTGGTCCCGCGCCACAAAGTCCGGCGCCCGGTCGGGGATGCGGCTGGCCCGCCGATCCATGGGCTGGCCGCCGTAGCCCCCCAAGGTGGGGAAGAGGGTGGTGCACCGGTTGGTGCACAGCAGCACGCCCCCCTCATCAAAGACCTCCACCTGGGACCGAACCGCCATGCCCCGGCCCTCCCCTCGGTCAAAGAGGTCGGTGAGCACATCCCGGTAGACGAAGGACCCCTTCCCCGCCGGGATGGGGCGGTGGTACAGAAATTCGTAGTCCAGGTTTACATAGGACTGCGCCGGCTGGAGCAGCTCCTCCACCAGCACCGGGACCGCCCGGGGCCGGGGAAACTGCGGGGTGACGTTCACCGCCCCCCAGTAGGGCAGCACCCCGAAGGTGGGGATGACCTGCATGTCTTTCTCATAGGTGTACTGGGGCTCCTCCCCCGTGGCCCCCACGGCCAGGGCGTACAGGGCACAGTCCCGCCAGGTGTAGGCCATGGTCCGCCACTCGGTGGCCAGGCCCTGCAGTTGCATCTCTCTCTCCGTCATGGTTGGTTCCCTCTCTCCTCTAAAAATGTCCGCATGGCTGCCAGGCGTTTCTCCGCCACGGCTCGGCCCAGGTCGTACACCGCCTGGATCCGCGCCCGGTTGTGGTCCACCCGCTTGATGTCCAGGGGGGCCTCCGGGCGGATGACAAACACCTCACCCCGGCGCTCCTTCTCCCGGATGGCTGCCGTGGTTTCGTTGTACACGTCCTGCCGCCGGGCCAGGGTGTCCAGCAGGGCAGGGTAGTCCCGATACACCTTCCGCATCAGGGGAAGGGCCTTGTTCTTGGTCTTGACATACCCCATGGGCTGGGTGAGGATCACCACGTTCCGATCGTACCCCTGCCCCTCCAGGTAGGCCAGGGGGATGGAGTCGGCGATCCCCCCGTCCAGCAGGTCGTAGCCCCCTACGGACACGATGCGGGCGGCCAGGGGCATGGAGGCCGAGGCCCGGAACCAGTCCAGATCCTCCTCGCCCCCCTCCAGGCAGTTGTGGTACACCGGCTGGCCGGTGTGCACGTCGGTGCCCACCACGAAGAAGTCCATGGGGTTTTCCCGGTAGGCCTGCTTGTCAAAGGGGTCCAGTCGGTCGGGAATCTCCCGATAGCAGAAGTCCGCCCCGAAGAGGTCCCCGGTGGTCACCAGGGAGCGGAAGCTGCTGTACCGGGGATCCTTGCAGAACCGGAGGTTATACCGCAGCACCCGCCCCGGCTGGTTGGATTTATAGTTGCACCCAAACACCGCCCCGGCGGACACCCCAATGGCCCCGTCAAAGACGATCCCCGCTTCCATCATCCCATCGATGACGCCGGCGGTAAACAGGCCCCGCATGGCGCCTCCTTCCATGACCAAACCACGTTTCACGGGCATCTTCCTTTCTTTGCGCAAGTCTGTTCCTTATCCTATCACCATCGGGGGGATTTGTAAAGGCGGCCCCTTCAGCACCCTTGTGCAGATGGGCATAATTTTCTAAACTTTGTGAAAAAAATTTTATAAAACGCACAAATCCTTGTGGACTTTTTCCCCGTCCCCTGCTATAATAGGGAACAGGAAGAGTACGTCCGGAACCCATCCCCCTCCAGACGGCTCCCCTGGAGGAACCTTTCGCCGGACAGATCCCATCCACCCCTTTCGTTTGACCCTTGGAAAGGAGGTCAAATCATGTTGTACTTTTGGATTTTAACGGTGATCCTCTTCGCTTTGCCCGTGCTGCTGGCTGTGCTGACGTGGAACCAGTCCCAGGCAGAGGCCAGGGCCTGCGTGGTCCGGTGGCAAGTCATTGCCTCCATTGTCTACTTCCTGGCCACCAGCCCCATGAATCTGACCACCGACACCATCTTCGTGATCCTTCTTCTGGGCGCCCTCATCGCCGCCACCGCGCTGCTGGTGCGGCATTACAGCAGCCACGGCTATCGGCCCTTCTAAGGCCTCCCCATTCCTTTCCCTTTTTGTCAAAAACCAGCCCCCAGCCTACTTGTTGCTGGGGGCTGGTTTTATGATTTGAGGGTAAACTGCCGCTTGTCATAGTCGATGAGCCCCTCGGCCTTCATGTGGGCCAGCTCCCGGGTCATGGCGGAGCGGTCGGCGCAGAGGTACTCCGCCAGGGCAGTGCGGCTCATGGGGACGGTGAAGGTCCGGCTGCCGGCGGCCTCCGCCTGGCGGGCCAGATAGGTGAGGAGTTTCTCCCGAATGGTGGTGCGGGAGGTGACCTCCAGCTTTTCCACCAGGGCCACGTTCTTCTCCGCGATGAGTTCCACCATGTTCTCGATCATCCGGTGGTGGAACCGGCACACCAGTTTGCAGGCGTGGAGGATCCGCCCATAGTCCAGCAGCAGCACCCGGCTGGCGGTGCGGGCCTGGTAGGCGATGGTGCGGTTCTTGGCCTTGATGCAGGTGTAACTCTCCCCAAAAATGCTGCCCACCGGCAGGACGGACAGGAGGGACTTTTTGCCGAAGGAGTCCTCGCTGATCATCTCCACCTCGCCCTCCAGGACCACCCCCATGAGGGGATGCTCCCCGGGGCTGCTCATGATGAAGCCCCCCCGGCGGGCCGCCACCTCCCGGGCGCTGAGACAGCCCAGCATGGCCTTCAAATCCTCGGGGGTGATGTTGCGGAACAAGGGGCTGCGCTGCAGTTCTTCCAGATTCATTGTGAGGCACCTCCTGTCACAGGGTGGATGTTTGATTCCAGTGTAAATTATTTTCTCCTGTGATGCAACTGCAACAGGTAATTTTTTTGCGGTCTGCTATGGTTACAGATAGAATACGATGAAGGAGGACCCCCCTATGGTACACAACATGTATAAATCCAAGCGCCAACTCTCCGATGCCGATACCCTGGAACTGCTCAAGAAAGGCGACCACGGCACCCTGGCCGTCCAGGGGGACGACGGATACCCCTATGCCACCCCGGTCAACTACATCCTGGTGGGGGACAAGCTCTACCTCCACTCCGCCCCCTACGGGTACAAGATCGAGTGTCTCCAGCGGGATCCCAAGTGCTGCTTCACCGCCATCCTCAGCACGGAGATCATCCCCAGCAAGATCACCGCGTCCTTTGAAAGCGTCATCCTCACCGGCCAGGCCGTCTTCGTGGAGGACCCGGCAGAAAAGCGCACCGTGATGGAAAACTTCGTCACCCAGAAGCACCCCGGCTACGAGGAACTGGGCTTTCGAATGATCGAAAAGCAGCTGGATAAAACCGCTGTCATCCGCATTGACCCCATCTCCATGACCGGCAAGGCCTACCTGGGCTGAGCCCGCCAAACCACAAAAAAGCGAGCTGCAGATGCAGCTCGCTTTTTGCGGTTAGAGTTGTAAAATCGCCCGGGCCACCTGGAAGTAGATGAGCAGGGTGACCACGTCCACCACGGTGGAAATGAAGGGGCTGGCCATCACCGCCGGGTCCAAGTGGATCCGCTGGGCCAGCAGGGGCAGCAGGCAGCCCACCACCTTGGCGCACAGGACGGTAAAGACCATGGTCACACAGATGACCGCAGCCACCATCACCGTGACCCCTTCGTTGTGCAGGAGCATCCGATCCACCACCAGGAGCTTGACAAAGTTACAGGCTGCCAGGGTAGCGCCGCACAGCACCGCCACCCGGACCTCCTTCCAAACCACCCGTAAGGTGTCGGAAAACTCCACCTCGCCCAGGGACAGGCCGCGGATCACGGCCACGGAGGCCTGGGTACCGCTGTTGCCGCCGGTACCTGTCAGCATGGGAATGAACGCGGTGAGGGCCGCACAGGCAGCCAAAGCATTCTCATAACTGGTGAGCACCATGCTGGTCAAGGTGGCGGAGAGCATCAGGATCAGCAGCCAGGGAAACCGGGATTTCCAGGTTTCCAAAACCCCCGTGCGCAGATAGGGCTTGTCAGAGGGGGCCATGGCGGCCATCTTTTCAAAGTCCTCGGTGGTCTCTTCCTGCAAGACGTCGATGGCGTCGTCCACGGTGATGATACCCACCAGGCGGTTCTCCTGGTCCACCACCGGCAGGGCGCTGAAGTCATACTTGGTGAACATCTGCGCCACGCTCTCCTGGTCCTCCAGGGTGTTGGCTGAGATCACGTTGGTCTCCATGATGTCCTGGACCACGTCGTCGTCATCCGCCAGCATCAGGGTACGCAGGGAGATCATCCCGATGAGCTTCCGGTTGTTGTCGGTGACGTAACAGGTGTAGATGGTCTCCTTGTCCACCCCCACCCGGCGGATGCGCTTGATGGCCTCCTCAGCGGTCATGTTGGGCCGGAGGCTCACATACTCCGTGGTCATGATGCTCCCGGCGCTGTCGTCGGGATACTTCAAGATCTCGTTGATCATCTTGCGCATCTCCGGGTCTGCCTGCTGGAGGATGCGCTTGACCACATTGGCGGGCATCTCTTCCACGATGTCCACCGCGTCGTCCACGTAGAGTTCGTCGACGACCTCTTTCAATTCATTGTCGGAAAAGCCCTGGATGAGCAATTCCTGGGCCTCCGGGGCCATCTCCACAAACGTCTCTGCCGCCAGTTCCTTGGGCAGCAGCCGGAAGAGCAAGGGGAGCTTATCCTGGGGCATGTCTTCAAAGACAGCGGCCACGTCCACCGCGTTCATGGTGACCAGGATGTCCCGGAGGGTGGTATATTTTTTGCCCTCCACCAGGGCGGCCAGGGTATCCCCCAGCGTCACGATCGTTCTTTCTGCCATTGGCATCTCCTCCCAGCTTTTTTCGTTTCAAGACGCGCAGCGTCCAGTTTCTGAGCAGGAAGTAAGACACGCCGGCTGGGCCAATCATTCCCTTATGGAGAGCCAACGGACGCCCCCGGTCCCGGTTCGTCCATCAGCCCGCAACATCGGCCTGCCAAAGTGCCGTTACTACCGCCAGCGTCCATTGTTTTTCACCTCACTTTGATTTCAGATCACAACAAGAAAGACTTCCTTTGGAAATCCATTCTTTATTATATGGGCCCAGAAAAAGTTTGTCAACCAGAATCCTTGCCCCGAAAGCGCCCTTTCCTTCAGCGGGTTTTACCAAGGCCGGCAGGCGCCGGCCCCTCCCGCCCACCACTTTTTTGCAACTCCCTCTTGACAGAAAAGTTAGCTTATGCTAATCTTTAGATGGTTACGAGTTAGCGAAAGCTAATTCACGAGATCGAAAGGAGTGTCCCACATGAAAAAAGCAACCATTCTCTTTGGCAGCACCACCGGCAACACCGAAATCGTCGCCGACAAAATTGCCGAAAACATGCCCGACTATACCGTCCAGGTCATCTATGTCACCGACGCCAAGGACGACGCCGCCGTGCAGGAAGCCGACCTGGTGATCTACGGCTGCTCCACCATGGGGCTGGGAGAGCTGCAGGAGGATTTTCTCCCCTACTACAAGGATCGGATGACCCCCGCCCTGCTCAAGGGGAAGAACGTCGCCGTCTTCGGCCTGGGCGACAAGGAGAACTATGAGGATTACTTCTGCTGGTCGGCAGACCTGCTGGCCAAGAAGGTGAAGGAGTGCGGCGCCAACCTGGTCTGCGACCCCCTGAAAGTGGACGGCGAACCCGATGACAACGAGGCCGCTGTGGTGGCCTGGGCCAAGGCGCTGTAATCCCCCCAACCTGCCGCTGAGCAAACCACACGGGTTTCAACCCAGACCTCTTTTCCAAACGAATCCCACCCTACCGTTTGCGCGGGCCTGCCCTATGCCGTTGGCATCTGGCAGGCCCGCGCAAACGCTGGTATCAAAAGGGCTGGTCCTGGCCCTGCCTTTCCCGTCTTTTTGGGGAAAAACGGTACGTCTTTGAAAATTTTTTTGGCTTTTTTCTCAAAACCCCTTTGAAATTCTAAAATTTTTTTGGTATACTAACTGTAATAAGTGGCTTGACAGCGCATCGTTCCGCTTGTTGGGCCTCTTTTTTATCGAACTCCCGTCCCTGGAGGGGCGATACATTTCTTTTGGAAGGAGGACCCAATCATGGCAGAACCATACCGAAAGGGCGAGTATGTCCGCTACTCCTGCAACGGAGTCTGTCTGGTGGACGACATTCGCATGGACACCCTGGGCAAAGAAGCGCCCAAAGAGTTTTACATCCTGAAACCTGTCAGCAACCCGGCCTCCACCATCTTTGTCCCCACCGCCAGCCAGGCGCTGGTAGACAGAATGGCCCGCCTGCCCAACCAGGAAGAGTTGGACCAACTGATCCTATCCACCCGCGACAAAGAGATCCCTTGGATCGAGGACCGAAAGGTCCGTCTGGCCAGCTTTCAGGCCATCATCAAAACGTGCGATCTGCGGGACCTCATCTGTCTGGCCGTCTGCCTCTACCAACGCCAACGGACTCTCTCCGCCGTCGGCAAGAAGCTCGGCTCCTCCGATGAAACCATCCTCCACCGCACGGAGGCCCTCATTGAAAACCAGGTCTCCTTCGTGCTCCAGGTGAGCACGGACCAGGTGAGTGGATACATCCGGGAGAAACTGACCCCCTGACCCACACCCGACCTGCCGCACACAGGTCTTCCCAACAAACAGCCGCCCCGGCGCAGAAGCGCTGGGGCGGCTGTTTGTTTTTCTATCTTGCTTACTGCATCAGGCCGCACACCAGCTCGGCGTACCGGGCGGGGTCGGGCAGGGGGAAGTCGGCGATGATGAGGGCCTGGTTGTAGAGGATCTCCACATAGGCCGCGGCCTTCTCCTTGTCGCCCGCCTGGAAGGCGTTGCACAGGGCCTGGAAGGCGGAGGAGTCGGGGTTGATCTCCAGCACCTTCTGGGCCTGCATGGGGAAGTCCCGGCGCATCTTGCGGAAGTACTTCTCCATCTCCAGGGAGACGGGGCCCTCGGCGGTAAGGCAGACCGAACCGCTCTGGAGGATCTTGGACAGGCGCACCTTGGCCACCTGGTCCTTCAAGGTCTCCTGGGCGAAGTCCAGCACGTCCTTGTGGTCCTTCTCTGCCTGCTCCACGGTGGCCTTCTCCTCCTCGGTGACGGGGAGGGCGTTCTCGTCGGCCACGGAGACGAAGGGCTTGCCCCCGGCGTTCTCCAGCATCTGCAGGACGATCTCGTCCTCGTCCACGGTGAGGTAGAGGACCTCGTAACCCGCCTTCAGCACCCGCTCGGCCTGGGGCATCTTGGCGGCGTGCTCCACGGAGTCGGCGCAGACGTAGTAGATCTTCTCCTGGGACTCGGGCATCCGGTCCACATACTCCTGGAGGGAGGTGAGCTTGTCCTCCTTGGAGGACCAGAAGAGCATCAGATCCCGGAGGGTGTCCCGGTTGTTGCCATAGGCGTTCATAAGGGCGTACTTAAACTGCATCCCGAAGGCCGCCCAGAACTGCTCGTACTTCTCCCGGTCGTCCTTCATGAGCTTGACCAGCTCGCTCTTGACCTTTTTCTCGATGTTGTTGGCAATGACCTTCAGCTGCCGGTCGTGCTGGAGCATCTCCCGGGAGATGTTCAGGGAGACATCGGGGGTGTCCACGATGCCCTGGACGAAGCTGAAGTGGTCAGGCAGCAGGTCGGGGCACTTGTCCATGATCATCACCCCGGAGGAGTAGAGCTGCAGGCCCTTCTTATAGTCGGTGGTGAAATAGTTCATGGGCACCTGGCCAGGGATGTACAGCAGGGCCTTGTACTCCACGTTGCCCTCGGCGGCGATGTGGATGGACAGGAGGGGGTCCTGCCAGTCGCCGAACTTGCCCTTATAGAAGTCGTTGTACTCCTCCTGGGTGACCTTGCTCTTGGGGCGCTGCCAGATGGGGACCATGGAGTTGATGGTCTCCCACTCCTTCACCTGCTCGTACTCGGGCTTGTAATCCTCCCCGGCGTCCTCGGGCTTGGGCTTCTGGCGGCTGTGCTCCATCTCCATGCGGATGGGGTAGCGGATGTAGTCGGAGTACTTCTTGATGAGGTTGGACAGGGCATAGGGGGTGAGGTAGTCGTCATAGTTCTCCTCCTCCCCGTTGGCCTTGATGGACATGATGACGTCGGTGCCCACGGTCTCCTTCTCCCAGGGCTCGATGGTGTAACCGTCCACCCCTTCGGACTCCCACTTCCAGGCCGTGTCTGCTCCGTAGGCCTTGGAGATCACCGTGACCTTGTCGGCCACCATGAAGGCGGAGTAGAAGCCCACGCCGAACTGGCCGATGATGTCCAGCTCCGCATCGTCGGCGTCCTCGGTCTCCTTCTTAAACTGGAGGGAGCCGCTCTTGGCGATGGTGCCCAGGTTGTTTTCCATCTCCTCTTGGGTCATGCCGATGCCGTTGTCGCTGACGGTGAGGGTACGGGTCTCCTTGTCGGGGACTACCACGATCTTGAAATCGTCCCGGTTCAGGCCCACCTTGTCGTCGGTGAGGGCCCGGTAGGCCAGCTTGTCGATGGCGTCGCTGGCGTTGGAGATGATCTCCCGGAGGAAGATCTCCTTGTGGGTGTAGATGGAGTTGATCATCAGATCCATCAGCCGCTGGGACTCGGCTTTGAACTGCTTCTTTTCCATGGTATGAAAACGCCTCCTGTATCCAATAGGGTTAGCACTCTAACCCTCTAAGTGCTAACCCTATTATGCTACGCCCGCACAAAAAATGCAAGTCCTTTTGCAAATTTTATCACTTTCCATAGGTTGGTGCTAATTTCCCTGGGGTTTTTGCCACAGTTTGCGGGGTTAGGCCTCGCTCTCCCCAGCAGCTGTGGTGGTCACCGGCTCCACCGCCGGGACTTTCTCCACCGGCAGGGTGCGCTCCGGCTCTGCCTGGACCCAAAACTGGGTGACCTCCGTGGAATCGGCGGGCAGATCGGGGTTGGGCTGGAGGGTGTAGAGGTGGTAGTTCTCCCCCTGGCGGAGGAGGGCATACCAGAGGTCCTTCCCCTCGTCCCGGTAGAGTGCCGGCTGGTCCCCCTCCGCCATGCCGGTCTGGAGTGTCCACAGCAGGCCCAGGATCTCCTCCTGGGAGAAGACCTCCATCCGCTCTGCCCGGTAGTTGACATAGGTGTAGTCCCCAGGGTCAAAGCCGAAGGAGAAGAACACCCGGTCCCAGGCCGCCCGTTCCGTGGCCTGGGCATCCCAGTTCTCCGGCACCGCCGTCCCCTGGCCCAAGGGGACCACATACCCCGCCACCTCCACCGCCGAGACGGTGGTCAGGTCCAAGGGCGTGCGGAAGGTGGTGCCCCAGTTCCCGCCTCCGCCGGAGGCGCTGCCGGCCCGCCGGGCCATGCCCTGGCTGTCCAGAAAGTACCCGGAGGGGAGGGCTATCCCCCCGATCTCCTCCATCTTCGGCTGGGCCCCTTGGGTGAAGGTATAGGACAGGGAGAAGGGGGTGAGGGTCACGGACCCCACCGTCTCCCCCGCCGGGGTTTGGATCTCGCCTTCCAGGATGGTCCCCTGGTTGGTGGGGGTCCAGGTGGCCTCCGCCACCTCCTGGGTCAGGGAGGTGTCATCGCTGACAAAGTCCCCCACGGACAGGCGCAGGTCCCCTGCCGGCCAGGGGATGTCCCGGGAGAAGTAGGAGAGGTAGGTGATGGTCTGCCTCTCTTTGTCCAGGAAGGCGGTTTGGACGCTGCCGCTGTGGGCGGTGCTCTCCTCCACCCCCTGGAGGGTGACGGTCTGGGGGCCGAACCAGCCCTCCTCCCCGGCGGGGAGGGCCACGGTGCCCGCCAGGGTCACGTCGTAGAGGACGTAGAGCTCCCGGTCGTTGCCCAGGGTCTGGCGGACGTGGAGGGTGAGGTCGGTGCCCCGGTCGGTGACGTCCACGTCCTGGATGCCGGGGGCCAGGGTGGCTGCCATGGTCTCGTCAATCTGGAGCTGCTGGGCCATGGTCGGGTCCAGCTGGGCCTCCCCCTGGGCCGAACAGCCGGCGGCCAGGGCAAGGAGGAGCAGAAGGCTGAGGGGGAGTAGGATGCGTTTCATACGGGTCACTCCTTTCTCAGGTGGGGCAAGGGGTGGTACCACGTTGGGTGCGCAGGCCCCTTACAGACCGGGGGCTTCCTGGATTGCCGAGCACTGTGCTTGCGCGGCAAAACCGCGTTCAAATCGCAAAAACAAAACGGAAAGCGGGGATCAGTAAAGCAATCTGGTACCCGCCAAAAGCCAGGGAAGCGATGCCCACAATGCGGGACGCAGCCGCCAATCCCCGCCGCCCTTTCTCCTTGGCAAGGTACCCGCCCCCCCGAAGCAGCAAAATGCCGGCCAAAACCTGTAACAGCACGCCAAGGATCGAAATCCCCAGCGTAGCAAAGGTGAGGGTTGTGCTCATCACAACGGGACCATTGACCAAAATTCCATCGCCATACATTGTTGTCGTGCTCCTTACAACCGTCGGCAGCCAGGGTTAGGAGGAAAAAGGAGGCCGAGAAAGCCTAGGATGCGTTTCACAGAGATTCCCTCCTGATTTGACACGCCGTTCCATAAGACTGCGCCATCGTCAGGGGTTCCGCTGGACCGCCGTCAGATCTCCCTGGATCAAGCCGCCATCGGCAGCCGTGAAGTGGAGATAATAGCGATTGCCGCCGGGGTTCGGGACAGACAGCCTTTCCCCCGCAGGGTTGCCGGGCGCCACTTCCATGCGGCTGACTCTGGTCGTTTGAAAGGCCCCTTCCTCATAGACATCCACCCAGCAAGGGACTTGGGCTGCATTGGTGTAGGAGATTTCCAACGCATCGCCATTGCCCGGCGTGCAGGTAAAACTGGGGGTGCGGTGGTGCCCCTCTCCCCACACCAACTGGGCAGGGAAGACAGGCACGGGTTGGGCCGCTGCCGTCTCCCCACTGCCCGCGCAGCCGAAGAGGCCCACGCTCAGTAACAGCAGGAGGGAGTATACCAGCCAGCGTTTCTTCATGGTGGGTCACTCCTTTCCATCGAATCCGGGGAACCGGTCCCCGGTCCGCTGATGTGGTGCTCATGTCAAAATAGGCGGCGGCGTTCACTGGGCCCGCCTCCCCAGCTTCTTCCACTTAAGAATAGCGGCTGGGATCCCCGATGACCGCGGGCACATCGTCGATTTTTTGGAAGGAATGCCGTTCCCCCTCTATGGTCAGGGAAAACCCGTTGCCGTCATAGAGGAGTTCCTGGTGGGGAAGGATCCCCGCGTTGTGGGGATCCTGGCAGGCGACCACGTAAGTCCCCTCCCCCTGGGGGGCGACCCGACCGCGAACAAAGCGGCCATTTTTTTGGTCCGCGTAGTAAAACACCTGGGACGCATCCACAGAAAAAAGCCGTTGCGCATCGGCGGCACCCGCGATGTACGACCCGCAAAGGGCGTCGCTGGGGGGCAGGGGAACCGTCGTGGCCCCACCGCCGGCGCAGCCGAAGAGGCCCACGCTCAGCAGGAGCAGGAGGGCGCACACAAGCCAGCGTTTCTTCATAGCGGGTCACTCCTTTCCATCTTGGTCCGGGGACCTGGTTCAGGCCAAGTTCTCCGGCAGGGAGGTGTCCAGCACCGCCTGCATCTGCTGGCCGGTCAAGGCCCCCTCCTGGAACCAGGCGTCGTAGACCCGGTCCCCCTCTGCGAAGAGGTAGTGGGTCTCCCCACCCTGGTCGGTGAAGATGCTGTCCTCCAGGTCGGCCACGGTGCTGTTGGAGGCCATATGGTCGGGCTTCGCTCCCGGGCCCAGGCGCTGGGCCCACATGGCCTGGAGGATCTCCTCCACCGGCCCCCCCTCCTTCACCGGCTCCCACTCCCCCGGTATGTCATTCATATTAAAGTAGGCGGCAAAGTCCACCTGGTCTGCCCCAGGGTAGGGGATCCAGGCCGACCCGCCTACCTGGGCGCCGTCCAGGGTGACGGTGTAGGTGCCGTCCTCCCCCGGGGTGACCTGATAGTCCTGGGAGGCGGTCGCCGTCATGCCCTCCGAGGGGGTGGTGTCCTCCTGGTCGGCGGAACCCACCCCCGACGGGGCCGGCGGGGTTTCCTGGGTCTGCCCGCAGGCGCACAAGGCCAGGGCCAGCAGAAGGCAGGCCAGGGCGGCGGGAAGGCGAAGGCTGTGGAATTTCATGGGGATCGCTCCTTTCATCGAATGGTTCCTGTGTGGTTGGGGGGCGGGGGCAGCGATGGCTGGGGGCTTACTCCGCCAGGCCCCAGTCCCGTGCGTCCACCTGGGGGATGCTGCCTGGCACCACCCCTCGGACATAGGTCACGGAGACAACGTCCCCTACCTGGAACCCCTTGTCCCCCACCTGCTGCAGCGAGATGGACAGCTGCCCGGCCTCCTGGGCGATTTCCTCGGTGGCCAGGGGTTCGATCACTGCGGTGCCCGCCCCGATGCGGTCAATCACGCCGCAGAACTCTTTTTGCAGCAGGCCGCATTCACGGGCGTCCACCGTCGCCGGTTCCCCCGGCGTGACCGGGCCTAGGTAGACCACCGTGACGGTATCCCCCACGGTGGCCTCCAGGTTTTCCCGTCCCCCGATGGCGTCCAGGGGGAAGGCCACCTGGGTGGCCTGGGCCCGCAGGGGATCGTTGGGCAGAACCGACACCAGGACCTCTGCATCGCTGATCTGCAAGACCTCTCCGGCAAACCCCTGTTCTTCGCCCGCTCCGCAGGCGCACAGGGACAGCGCCAGGAGCAGGCCGGCCAGGGCGGCGGGGAGGCGAAGGGCGCGGCATTTCATCGTACTCTCTCCTTTCTATGGGGTGTTCCGATGGCCCGGAGGGGAACCCTTCCAGGCCGCGGCGCAGGGATGCCCCTTTACTTATATACAAAAAATTCCGATTCCGAAAAACTCATGAAGAAAAACGAGGAACTGGAAAA
>OLPO01000355.1_pt1 | contig 38848 bp, 33 predicted proteins | sample 1672831 | NCBI WGS metagenome assembly OLPO01 (sample SAMEA3136728, study PRJEB25190) | human gut metagenome
TCTTCTCGTGGGCGCCGTCGAGGTCCTTGTGGTAGGGCATGACGATGTGCGCGTTACCGGAGATGCGCAGGTCGGCACAGGAGATGCCCTCGGCCTCGAGCGTGTCGACCTCACTGAGAAGAACCTCGGGGTCGACGATGCAGCCGTTGCCGATGACCGGCGTGGTGCCCTCGTACATGACGCCGGAGGGAACCTGGTGCAGGGCAAGCTTCTTGCCGTTGGCGATAACGGTGTGGCCAGCGTTGGCTCCACCGGAATAGCGGCAGACGACGTCAAAGTCGCCGGAAATGAGGTCGGTGACCTTGCCCTTGCCCTCGTCGCCCCACTGGGCACCAACAAGCACAGATGCAGACATGCAGACTCCTTAGATTTGCGCACGAAAAAGTCCCGTCAAGCAGGTGCTCGACGGGACTCAAGTATACGGCAAGCATGCGGCCGTTATGCCCTAGTCCATATGGTGAGGGTCGACCTCCACGAACTTGGTCGAACCTGCCAGGAACGTAAGGTGGACGGTGTCCAGGGGACCCGAGCGGTTCTTGGCGATGATGAAATCGGTGATGTTCTCGTCAGGCCTGTCCTCACGCGCAGCCTCCTCGGGAGTCATCGAGCGGTCGAGCAGGATGACGATATCGGCGTCCTGCTCGATGGAACCCGATTCGCGCAGGTCGGAGAGCTGCGGCTTCTTGCCGGTACGCCCCTCGACGCCACGGTTGAGCTGCGACAGCGCGATGACGGGGACGCCCAGGTCCTTCGCCATGATCTTGATGCCACGCGACATCTCGGAGACCTCGGTCGCTCGGCTGTCGGCACGGTGACCGCCCGACGGCGGCGAGACGAGCTGCAGGTAGTCCAGAATCACGACGCCGCGCTCCTTGCCCTTGAGCATGCGTCGGGCCTTGGCTCTGACCTCGGTGACGGTGGTACCGGGCGTGTCGTCGACCATGATGTCGAGCTGCGACAGCTCGCTGGTCGCCTCGAGAATCTGTGGCCACTGCTGATCGCGGATGTTGGCGGAACGGATGTCCATGAGGCCGATGCGCGCCTGCGCGGAAAGCAGGCGCTGCGCGATCTCGGTCTTGCTCATCTCGAGCGAGAAGAATGCGACAGAGGCTCCACGCGCCGCCGCATTGACGGCAAGGTTCAGCGAGAAGGACGTCTTGCCGACACCAGGTCGGGCGCCGACGACGACCATCTGGCCGGCACGAAGTCCCAGAAGCTTGCTGTCAATGCCCGGGAATCCCGTCTCGACGCCAAGGGAGTCGGACTGGCTGTTTGCCTGTTCCTCAAGCTCAGCATACTCCTCCTCCATGATCTGCTCGAGGGTCGAGTAACTGGAGCTGACGCTTCGGTTGGTAACGTCCAACAAGAGCTTCTCGGCGTCGTTGACGACCTGTTTGGTGTCCTCAGGCGCACTGTAGGCAAGTGCAGTGATCTTGGCGGAAGCCTGAATGATCGAGCGTAGGGTCGAGTCTCGGCGCAAAATCTCGACGTGGCGCGACCAGCCGGCAAGGGCAAACGTGTTGCCGCCAAGCTCGATGAGGTAGGCACGGCCACCCACGCGCTCCAGATCGCCCGTCGACTTAAGGTGGTCCGCCAAAGAGACGGGGTCAACTGGCTGACTGTGGTCGAACATATGGTGCATAGCCGAGAAGATGATCCTGTTGGACGGGATATAGAAGTCATCCTCGTCGATTTCGACCAGGCACTCCTGCAGGACCTCGGGGGAGTTGAGCATGGCTGCAAGGACCGAGGCCTCCGCAGAGGGATCCTGCGGCATCGGGGCGCCGGCCTCCGGCATCGCCGGGGAATCGTCCTCGTAGTCGTTGCGCCTGTATCTGCTCGGGCTCACGGCGTTTTCCTCCACTCCCAAATGGTTGCGCGGGAATGGTATCCCGCAACTTCCCCGTTTTACAAGGCGTCATTCCTCTTTGGACACCACTCTGTCGAATCAAACGCCATAAGACCTTGCATTTTGTCGCTTTTCAACGTTTTCGACAAAATATCAAGAATTTTGGTAATGGTTTTCGACAAACAGAGAAGTTCCCTGCTAGACAGTAGTGTCGGGACGCCTAACAATGGCTTTACTCAAGTCTTTGCATAAGAGAAATACGTTTTCCCAGGTAAACGCCTTATCTCAATCTCATTGAAAGAGAAAGCCCTGTTCAGGCGCTTACGTCTGAACAGGGCTTGTTCTCGAGTTTCGACAAGGGCGGGTGTTCTCCGCCTTGCGATTACCTGCGGATTCTGTCGAAACCGCAGGTACGTCGAGGGAAGAGACGCTACTCGGCGGTCTCCTCGGTCTCGGGGGCCTCAACGGCCTCCTCGGCGGTCTCCTCGACCTCGGCCTCAGCGGCCTCGGGAGCGAAGAGGCTGGGGTCACCGACGGTGACGGTCAGCGTGGCACCAATCTCACGGTACAGGTTGACGTTGACCTCGTGAATGCCGGCCTGCTTGATCGCGGCGGAACGCTCGACGCGCTTGCGGTCAACCTCGACACCGAGCTGATCCTTAATCGCGGCGGCGATCATGGTGGTGGTGACGGAGCCGAAGAGCTGGCCCTCCTCGCCGACCTTGACATCGACGGTCACGTTCTTGCCCTCGAGGGCAGCCTTCACGGCCTCGGCGTCAGCGATACGCTTCTCCTCGCGCTTGGCGATGTTGTGGCGACGCTCCTCGAGCTGCTTGATGTTGCCCGGGGTGGCGGCGATGGCCATGCGCTTGGGGAACAGGAAGTTCTCCGCGTAGCCCTGAGCGACGTCGACGACGTCACCCTCGCCACCCTTGCCCCTGAGCTCACCCAGAAGGATGACTTTCATGGACACTCCTTTGGTTGCTCATCGGGTCTCCCCGATGACTTCTTGCTGTTTACGCGGCCTGTTCCTGGGACTTCTCCCCACCACGTATGAGGTGGCGGAAGTTGGCCCAGACGTCCACAAGGCCGACGACGCTCACTGCCATGAGCGATATCTCCAGATTGACCGCAAGCACGAACAGAAAGAACCTGACGATTCTTCCAAGCCCGAACCTCTGGCAGACCCAGGCGATGACAGCAAGCCCCTGAACCGCAAGCGCGATCCTGGATGCCATCAGCAGGTTTGCCCCTACCATGGTCACCCGATGGGGAGCCCCTGGAAGCGTGCGGCCCAACACCAGGATGAACACCCCGGCAACAAGGGCTGCGACGACCCAGAGGGGCAAGTCGAAGGCAGCGAGTCCGGCAGAACCCGAAACCTCGACCTGCGCTCGCCTCGCACCACTTCGAGCACCGACGAGTGCGAGCCATGCAGTGAGCGCACCCATGAGGGCATAGCAGGAGGGCCAAAGGAGCAAGACCATGCTCCTCGCACCCTCAAGCTCGCTCGCCACACGAATCCCCATCTGGGACTCGTAGGCACGCACCGTAGCGTCGAAGGTCTGCGCCACGGCATTCGTCATCGAGAGGCCTGCCGTGGCCATAATGGCCATGTCGATGCCAAAAAGCGCGACGGAGGCAACGACCGCACAGGCGACTGCGCGCCCAGACGAGACGTCATCCCGCACGACACGGCTACCGACCGCATAGGCAATCAGGTAGCACGCTGTGTCGCGGGCGAGCTCGGACGGGTATCCGCCGAGCGCGTATCCGAAGGCGGGAACCAGCAGGGCCATTGCATAGCCCAGCCAGGACCTCTTGCTCGCCATACCCGAGAGCACGGCAGAGCCCGCCGCAACGACGACGATTCCGACAGGAACCATGATCGTGCAGAGAATGGCACCCAGAATGCACCAGACCAATCCGGTCGAAGGCGCCAACTTGGCGCTTTCGACCACGGAGCTAGCGAGAACGATTGCGGTCTCGTTGCTCTCGACCCCGTCAGGAACGGGGGGACGGTCGTTATTTCCCTGCTCGCCCATGGTCTTCTCGGTCAATCCCTAGCTTTCGCTAGTTACGCTCGCGACGGCCGCCGCGGCTGGAGACCACGGGGACGGCGTAGGGAAGGAGAGCCATCTCGCGAGCGCGCTTGATGGCGTTGGCGATGTCGTGCTGGTGCTGCGTGCAGGCGCCAGTGACGCGACGGGGCTTGATCTTGCCACGGTCGGTCATGTACTTGCGAAGGAGCTGGACATCCTTGTAATCGATGAAGTCCGTGTCCTCCTTGCAGAACTGGCAGAACTTGCGACGCGGCTGACGCTGGTAGTCATTAGCCATGTCTTAGTTACCTTTCTTTTGGCGACCGTAGGCCGCCATGCGTTCTTAGAACGGAATATCCTGGTCGTAGACGTCCGCCGCGGGCGGGGTCTGCGCGGGACGGCTGGCCTGAGGCGCTGCCGCCATGGGGGCGGAGGCCACGGGGGCGGCGGCCGGAGCCGCCTGCTGCTGTCCCCTGGAGAGGAACTCGATCTCGTCGACAATTACCTCGAGCTTGCTGCGCCTCTGCCCGTCACGCTCCCACGAGCTGTAGCGAAGCTTGCCCTCGATAGCGACCTTGGTTCCCTTGGAGAGATAGCGAGAAATGGCCTCGGCGCGGGTGCCAAACATGACACAGTCGACGAAGTTGGGGTAATCCTCCCACTCGCCGGTCTGCTGGTTGCGACGACGGTCGTTGACCGCGACACCAAACGAAAGCACAGAGGTGCCGCCGGTGGTACCCCTCATCTCGGGGTCGCGAGTGAGGTTGCCGCTGATGTTGACTCGGTTGATGCTCATTCTTTGATCACTACCTCTCATCTACGGGCAATGCCCGTCATTCCATTGCTAGTCCTCGTCCGGAAGACGCACGATCATGTGACGCTTCACCGCATCGAGGATGCGGAGAACACGGTCCAGCTCGGCGATCTGGGTGGGATCTGCGTGGAAGTTGATGAGGGTGTAGTCACCCTCGGTGAGCTTGTCGACCTCAAAGGCGAGCTTGCGCTTGCCCCAGTCCTCGACGTTGTCGATGGCGCCACCGTTCTCGGTGATAGCGACCTCAATGCGCTTCATAGCGCCCGCGCGGGTCTCCTCGTTAGACGAGGGGTCGACGAAAAACAGCAGTTCATAAGCCTTCATTTTGTCACCTCCTCTGGGCTGATGGCTCCCGGTCGTGAAGGATGCGCCGGGAGCAGGAAAGGTTCGACCTGAAATCCTAACACAGTCAAGACCTCCGACCCAGAAAATGTCCTGCTCAGAACTCTTCCTCCACGCTTCTCCACAAATTGACGGTAAGGCACGGGTCTGACACTAATCCGCTCCCGCGCCGTCAATCATCCAACGGGCATCTCCCATTTCCGCCGCTCTGCCGAGAAGAACCTCGCGCGAACGCTTTGATTCGAACGTTTACGACTTCATAGCTTGAACAAAGAAAGGGACGCCCGACGGTCGTCGGGCGTCCCTGGCAGAGCGGTTGGGCCAAAAGTGCCGTTATTCGGCCTCATCGACCTTTTGGCCGCAATTGGAGCAGAACTTCACCCCGGGGTTAAGGGGACTGCCGCAATTGGTGCAGAACTTGGCCTTTTGCGGCGCAGGCTGACCAGCCTCGGCGCCCTTCTCGACAGGCTCGGGGACCGGGGCCGCGACAGTCTCCGGCGCGGGCGGCACGACTGCGGTCTCATCCGCGGGAGCGGGAATCAGGGTGGTCACGACCACGTCATCATCGGTAGAGTCGGCAGGTGCGGGGTTGGCAGCGGGAACGGAGATGGGCTTCACTGCCGGTGCGGGGACGGGGTCCACGGGCTGGACGGGGGTGTTCACGGGCTCGGGGATGGCGACGGGCAGCGGCGCGGGCGCAGGCCGGGACTCAACCGGAGTCGGAATGGCGACAGGTGCGGAAGTTGGAGCGGGGACAACGGGCGCCTGGCTCGCCGGAGCGGCGGGCCGCACGGGGGCTGGGTCACTCGCCATGGGGACGGGGCCGACAGCGGCGGGATTGACGGTGGCCACGGCTGCCGCGCCCGCATCGGGAAGGGAGGCGGGCAGCGGGTCGCTGGGGGAGCCCCAGTTGGGGACATCGAACTGCATCATCCACAAACCGATCAGGTTGGCGGTCAGCAGCATGGTGAAGGCACCAAGCACCGCGGCCAGGACGATCACGACGACCATGAACGGGCCGAAGAACTGCAGGAATCCACCGACGACTTTGGCGGTGTGAGAGTAGTCCATTGTTCCCAGGTCGGCAGCGTTCGCGGCATAGGAGACGTCATAGAGGAAGTTGCCGAGGAACGGCAGCGTCGCGACACCGGCAATCAGGGTGATCACGGTGCCAATGAGACCACTGACCAGGGCGATGACAAGGTTGATGCCCAGGACCTTGAGAAGGCCCTTCCAGCCGCGGCGGACCATCTCGACCAGGCGTCGAACCGCGAAGCCCGCACCAAAGCGCTCGTAAATCGTGGCCTGCAGGGCCGCGACAGTTGCGAGAATGCCCGCAACCCAGGTGAGCAGGGTGGTCAGCATGGAGACAAGGGAGCCGAGGGCGGAGTCACCGCACAACACGTTGAGCACGCCGAAGACAAAGCCGACGGCAAGCGACCAGCACAGGGTAACCATGCAGACGCGGAAGCCACTCTTGATGCAGGCTCCAACCTTAACGTCGCGCTGCTTGGGGGCAGAGTCGACTCCCCATGCGGTCAGGCGGGCCCACTCATACGCATAGCCGGTGACGCCAAGTATGCCGACGATGGGCACGAGGCTGGCAAGAGCCATGAGCAGGATGGGCTTGATCCAACCCTTGTCGCGAGTGAGCATTGCCCAGTCGCGTGAGAAGTACGACTGGTCGGTAAACGCTAGCTTGGCCATTGAGAAGCTCCGATCTCGAGGTGCTACTTGGAGCAAGTATAACCAGGACTCTGTCGGCACTTCTCGGCATGAAAAAAGGCTGGCCCAAACGGACCAGCCTCTTTACATCCTGGCGGAGGGGGAGAGATTCGAACTCTCGTACGCCCAAAGGACGTAAACGGTTTTCGAGACCGCCGCATTCAACCGCTCTGCCACCCCTCCAAGGGTAAAACGGCGCCTCATGGGCGCCGCGGGAAGTTCTGGCGGAGAGTCAGGGATTTGAACCCTGGAGACGCTTTAGACGCCTACACGATTTCCAATCGTGCTCCTTCGGCCACTCGGACAACTCTCCGTGGTTAAAATGCATTGGCTAGAATACAGGACTTCTCGCTCGGGGGCAACACCCTAATTTGTCGGATTCACAAATTGTGCGCGTGTCGGCACACACAACGTCTCTCTAAAGTACATCCGACTACCGAGAAGGACAGGTCGGACACGGTAGGTGGTCTTACCATGGTTGCCCGGCAGACACCATCTCCCGATCGAAAGGCACGACACTTGGACAGCGCCACCCTGCTCTTTCTTAAGGGAAGCACCATCCTCACGCTTCCCGCCTGGCTCGACCTGTCGGCCGTCGCCGTCGGCGCGCTGTCTGGCGCGATGGTGGGCACCAACCGCAAGCTCGACCTCGTCGGCACCGTTGCCCTCGCGTTTCTGTGTGGACTGGGCGGTGGCCTGATCCGTGACATGATCATGCAAAAGGGCGACGTCTACATGCTCAACTCCACCAACGCGGTGATTGTGAGCGTTCTCACTGGCGTTGTGGTCTTTCTCTTCCCGACGCTTTTCGAACGGATTCCCAACGCGCTGGAATGGGTCGACATCGTCTCGGTGGCGCTATTCGTGGTCGCAGGCACCAACAAGGCCGTCGTCTACGAGCTGGGTGCCGTGCAAACGATTCTCATGGGCGTCATCACGGGCGTGGGCGGCGGCATGCTACGCGACGTCTTTTTGGGAGACGTGCCCAAGATCTTCCAACCCTCGAACTTCTATGCGGTGTGCGCCCTGGGTGGTTCCGTCGTCTACTTGGCCCTCATGGTCCTGTGCAACGTGGGTAACCCTTGGTGTGCGTTCGTAAGCGTCTTCGTGACAGTCGCCCTCAGGCGCGCGAGCCTACGATACGACATCATGTCGCCCGGCGGCGTCGACCTCACGCCGAGGGTGACCGAGCCGGTCAAGCGCGCGGTAGCCAACCACACCCAGAAAAAGGCCGAGAAGGACCGTTAGGCCGAGGCATGCAAGCTCGGTCTAACACCCGCTGTTAGGCCCACCATGACGCTCGAGACGGATCAACCAGACAGAGAAAGGGCGCCAGGCCGCGCTTGCGACCCGACGCCCTTCTCGGCATTTGCTATGCGATGCACCCGTCCTACTTGTTAACCAGGCCGTGACGCACGGCCCACTTGCGGCGCTCGGTGCCGTTGAGAATGCGCTTGCGCATGCGGATGTTCTTCGGCGTGACCTCGACGAGCTCGTCGTCCATGATGTACTCGAGCGCCTCCTCCAGCGTGAAGGAACGCGGCGGGGTCAGCTGGACCGAGATGTCGGCGGTCGAGGAGCGCTGGTTGCCCAGGCTCTTGGTGCGGGCGATGTTGACGATCATGTCACCGGGCTTGGAGCGCTCGCCGACGATCATGCCCTCGTAGCACTCGGTGCCGGGCTCGACGAACAGCTGGCCACGCTCCTGGAGCGAACCCAGGGCGTAGGCGACGGCCTTCTCGGTCGACATCGAGATCATGGCGCCGTTCTGGCGGACGCCAATCTCGCCGGCGTAGGGACCGTACTCGAGGAACGTGTGGTAGAAGACTGCCTCGCCGTGGGTGACGTTGAGGATGCGGTTCTTCAGGCCCATGATGCCGCGGGTCGGGATCTTGAACTCGAGGTGGGTCTGGGTGGTACCGGCCTCCATGCTGGTCATGGTGCCGCCGTTGTTGCCGAAGACCTCGATGACCTTGCCGGAGTACTCGCCGGGGCACTCGACGACGGCCTGCTCGACCGGCTCGAGCTTGTTGCCCTGCTCGTCCTTCTTGAACAGGACGCGCGGACGGCCGACCTGGAACTCATAGCCCTCGCGGCGCATGGCCTCCATCAGGACGGACAGGTGCAGGATGCCACGGCCGGAAACCTCGACGCCCGTCTTGTCGGGGAGCTCCTCGATGCGCATGGTCACGTTGTTCTCGCGCTCCAGCTCCAGGCGCTCCTTGAGCTGGCGGCCGCCGACGATGTCGCCGTCACGGCCGACGAGCGGCGAGTTGGACGGCTCGAAGACGATGGCCAGGGTCGGGGGGTCGATCTCGATGGGGTCGAGCTCGACGGGGTCGTCAGGATCGGTGTAGACGTCACCGATGTCGGTGGAGTCGACGCCGACGACGGCGCCGATGTCACCGGCGACGACCTCGGTGCACTCCTTGCGGCCCAGGTAGTCGAAGGTGTAGAGCTGCTTGACCTGCGACATGGCACGCGAGCCGTCGTTCTTGACGACGAGGATCTTGTCGCCGTCGTGGATGGTGCCGGAGTAGACGCGGCCGATGCCGATGCGACCGACGTAGCTGGAGTGGTCGATGGTGACGCACTGCATGGCGAGCGGGCCGTCGGGGTCGACGTCGGGGGCGGGCAGGTCGTTCACGATCATGTCCAGCATGGGGAACATGTCGTTGTTGTCGTCGTTGGGGTCGAGGCGAGCGAAGCCGCTGACGGCGGAGGCGTACACGACGTGCTCCATGGCGAACTCAAGCTGCTCGTCGGTGGCGGACAGGTCGGCCATGAGGTCGAGGCAGTCGTTGTAGGCCTTCTCGGGGTTGGCGGCGGGCTTATCGATCTTGTTGATGACGATCATGATCGACAGGCCGGCGTCGATGGCGTGGCGCAGAACGAAGCGCGTCTGGGGCATGGGGCCCTCGGCGGCATCCACCAGAAGCAGGGCGCCGTCGGCCATCTTGAGCACTCGCTCGACCTCGCCGCCGAAGTCGGCGTGGCCGGGGGTGTCGATGACGTTGATCTTGACGCCGTTGTACTCGATGGAGATGTTCTTGGCCAGGATGGTGATGCCACGCTCGCGCTCCTGGTCGTTGGAGTCGAGCACGCGCTCCTCAACCTGCTGGTTCTCGCGGAACGCGTCGGTGGCGCGAAGCAGCTTGTCCACAAGCGTGGTCTTGCCATGGTCGACGTGGGCGATGATGGCGATGTTCCTGATGTTCTCCTGGCGCATTTCTCCTACTTCCGTGTCTTTCGGCCCCTGCCGTCGGGACCATGCGTGCGCGTCGTTCGTTCGGTCATTCCGCCCTACAGCAGCGAGTCAACCTCGCCGGCGGGCATGGGGTCACTCCATGCGAAGTCGTCGCCGGAGCCAAAGCCGTCCCACAGCACGTATGCCGAGAAGGACCGCGAGCCCGTCTCCCCAAACTCGAGGATCAGGGCGTCGTCATAGCCGCCCTTCTCGCCAGCGACCGCACCCTCGTACACGAGGGCGTAGCGGACGGGCTTCCCGATGGGCTCGGACTCGTCCCCTCCGTCGGCCACGAGCTTTCGCACGAAGCCGCGGGCGCCCTCGAGGCAGGCCTCGGGACCGTCGTCGGAGAAGGCCCTCGTGTCACGGCGGGACTGCGCGTCCTCGACCGAGACCACGCCATGGACGTCGACGCCCGCGGCGAGCGCGTCCAGGGCCGACCCCAGAAGGTCGCACGACAGGGCGTCAAGCTCGGGCGAGACCTGACCGGCGTCGGCGTTGCCGTTGTTCTGCGACATGGGTGACCAATCTACTTGGAATTCGACGGGACAATGATAGGGCCTTGCAGTTACGCGTTCGTGACTACTACAAAAAAAGCGGGCCGCTCCCACAAGAGGTGCGACCCGCGCATTTGCATGGTGGAGACGATGGGTCTCGAACCCACGACCTCAGGCTTGCAAAGCCCGCGCTCTCCCAGCTGAGCTACGTCCCCGTGCGCGGCGTGGCGCCGCATTTGCGTCCACCATTATAAATGAATAATCACCCCAGCGGCGACTCGGCTAGCGCTGGGGTGACTATTAGCAAAAAGGTGGTGGGCCCGACAAGGTTCGAACTTGTGACCTCCCGGTTATCAGCCGGACGCTCTGACCAACTGAGCTACGGGCCCAACGCGAGAAAATATATTAGAGTACGATTCCCCTCCCGTCAACACTTTGTCTAAACTTTTTTATGGGTACCATGTCCCTACAAGACAAAGGCAAGGCCACGACCCCTAAAATCGTTTCGTGGCCAACGGATTCCAGCAGAAAGGAGAGACATATGCCACAGGTCAGAATGGACATAGAGTCCGTCGTCGTCGGCAACGGCCCGGTCTCCTCGATGCTGGTCCTGCGCCCCCGCGACGCCAAGGGTGAGACCGCGGGCAAACAGCTGCCCATCCGCATCGGCGTCGTCGAGGCAACCCAGATCAGCGCCGGCGTGGCTGCCGAGAAGGGCGCCCGCCCCATGACGCATGACCTTTTGCGGGCGACGATCGACCGTCTGGGCGCCACGGTCTCGGGCGTGAGCATCGACCGCGTCGAGGGCGCGACCTTCTACGCGACGATCGATCTTCTCACCGCCGATGGCGAGCACCTGTCACTGGATGCCAGGCCTTCGGACGCGGTCGCGCTCGCGGTGCGCACGCACTCGCCCGTGTACGCGTCGACCGACGTCATCGCCCGCGCGTCCTACCCGTCCTTCTCGAGCATCAAGCGCGACGAGCGCGAGCGCGAGGCCGAGCGCTTCCACGAGTTCGTGGAAAGCCTCACCCCAGACGATTTCTTGGCCGGCGGCCACCCAGAGACGGGCCAACAGTAGGAGCGCGGCCAACCGAACATCCACCGACAGAAATGGGGCCACGGACATCTTGTCCGCGGCCCCATCCCTTTACGGTTCGCGTGTGACGGCGCTACTCGCCGTCGATATCGATAACCTGCTCGTCTCCGCCGATGTCGACGGGAGCCTCGTCACCGGGGTCCTTCTCGCCAGCGGCAAGAAGGTCGAGCGCGGCCTGGTTGGAGTCGTCGGAATCCTCCTGGCCCTGGTTGACCTCCATGCGGGCCACGGCAACCACACGGTCGGAATCTGCCACGCTCATGACCCTGACGCCCTGCGTGGAGCGGCCGAGGCGGCTGATGTCGCCGGACTTCATGCGGATGACGATGCCCTCCTCGGACACGATCATGAGCTCGTGCTGCGGGGCGACGACCTTCATGCCCGCGAGGTCGCCCTTCTTGTCGGTCATCGTGATGGTAAAGACGCCCTGGCCGCCACGCTTGTGCTCGGGGTACTCCGAGACGGGCGTGCGCTTGCCGTAGCCCTTCTCGGTAATGACGAACAGGTCGCCGCTGCCGTTGGTGATCTCCATGCCAAGCAGCCTGGCGTCGCCCTTCATCGTGATGCCACGGACGCCAGAGGTCGCGCGACCCATGGGCCTGGCCTCGGCCTCGTCGAACATGATCGCCTTGCCGTCGGTGGACACGAGGATGACCTTCTCGTGCTCGCGGACCCGACGGACGTCGATGAGCTCGTCGCCCTCGCGCAGGTTGATGGCGATCATGCCGTCGCGGCGCGTGCGGTCATAGTCGCTCATGGCAGTCTTCTTGACCATGCCGTTGGCCGTGGCAAACAGCAGGTACTCCTCGCCCGGGAACTCGCGCGTGGTGATGACGGCCGCCAGGCGCTCGCCCTTGGACAGGGCGAGCAGGTTGACAATCGCCTGGCCGCGGGCCTGGCGCGAACCGACCGGCAGCTCGTGGACCTTGAGGCGGTAGACCTTGCCGAAGTTGGTGAAGAACAGGACGTAGTCGTGCGTGGAAGCCACGAACAGACCCTCGACGAAGTCGTTCTCCTTCAGCGACAGGGCCGAGACGCCCTTACCCCCGCGCTTCTGGGAGCGGTAGGTGTCCACTGGCAGGCGCTTGATGTAGCCGCTGTGGGTGACGGTGACGACCATGTCCTCCTCGGCGATGAGGTCCTCGACGTCGAGGTCGCGGGCCTCGCGACCGCAAATCTGGGTGCGACGCGGCGTACCGAACTTCTCGACGACCTCGTGGAGCTCGTCCTTGATGACGCCCAGGATCTTCTCCTCGTGGGCGAGAAGGTCCTTGAAGTAGGCAATCTGCTCGTGGAGCTCGGCAATCTGGGCGGCAAGCTCGTCGCGGGCCAGGCCGGTGAGGCGACGCAGGCGCATCTGCAAGATCGCCTCTCCCTGGACGTCATCGAGGCCGAAGCGCTCGTTCATGCGGGACTTGGCCTCGGCGTCGTCGCGCGAGGAGCGGATGATGTGGACGATCTCGTCGATGTTGTCGACGGCCACGAGCAGTCCCTCGAGGATGTGGACGCGCTTCTCGGCCTTGTCCAGGTCGTACTTGGTGCGACGGATTACGACGTCGACCTGGTGGTCGATGTAGCAGCGCAGCATCTCGCGCAGGGTGAGGGTGCGCGGAACGTTGTCGACGAGGGCGATGTCAATGACGCCGAAGGTCGACTGCAGCTGGGTCTTCTTGTACAGGTTGTTGAGGACGACCTGCGGCACGGCGCCGTTCTTGAGGTCGATGACGATGCGCATGCCCTTGCGGTTGGACTCGTCGCGCATGTCCGAGATGCCCTCGATCCTCTTCTCGTTGACCGCCTGGGCGATCTTCTCCTGAAGAAGACCCTTGTTGACCTGGTACGGGATCTCGGTGACCACGAGGCGCTCGCGGCCGTTCTTGGCCTGCTCGACGTGGACCTTGGAGCGGATGGTGATCGAGCCGCGGCCCTTCTCGTAAGCGTCGCGAATGCCCTCGGTGCCCATGATGATGCCGCCGGTGGGGAAGTCGGGGCCGGGCAGGACCGTCATGAGCTCGTCGGTCGTGACGTCGGGGTTGTCGATCATCATGCAGACGGCGTCGACGGTCTCCTTGAGGTTGTGGGGAGGCACGTTGGTCGCCATGCCGACGGCGATGCCCGAGGAGCCGTTTACCAGCAGGTTCGGGAACCTGGCGGGCAGGACGGCAGGCTCGGTGAGCGACTCGTCGTAGTTGGGCTGCAGGTCGACGGTCTCCTTGTTGAGGTCGCGCAGCAGAGCCTCGGCCGCACGGGTGAGGCGCGACTCGGTGTAACGCATCGCTGCCGCGGGGTCGCCGTCGACCGAGCCGAAGTTGCCGTGACCGTCGACCAGGGGCAGGCGCATCGAGAAGTCCTGGGCCATGCGGACCATGGACTCGTAGATGGCGAAGTCTCCGTGGGGGTGGTACTTGCCCATGACCTCGCCGACCGTCCAGGCCGACTTCTTGTGGGGCTTGCCTGCGGTGATGCCCGCCTCGTTCATCGCGTACAGGATGCGGCGGTGAACGGGCTTGAGGCCGTCACGGACGTCGGGCAGGGCTCGCGCGACGATGACCGACATCGAGTACTCGAGGAAGGATGCCTTCATCTCCTCGCCCATGTCGGTGGGCTTGATGGCGCCGCCATGGATGTCCTCGAGGTCGATGCGAGTGCCAGCCTCGTCCGTGATGGCATGGGACAGGCCGCTGCCGGCGATGCTGGGAGCCGACTCGGGGTCGACGTCCTCAAAGTCGTCGTCGGTCAGGTCGTCGTCATCGTCGACGTCCTCGACGTCGCCCTCCTCGCCCAGCAGGTCGTCGTCACGCTCGTCGTCGGCGTCGTTCGCGTCGAAGCCGTCGCGCGTGTTGTCGTTATCGTTTGCCACGTGTTGTGCCTTTCGCTAGGGATGGGGCTTAGATGTCCAGGAAGCGCACGTCCTTGGCGTGCGTCTGGATGAACTCCTTGCGCTTCTCGACCTCGGTTCCCATGAGGTCGGACACGGCGCGCTCGGCGGCCATGGCGTCGTCGATGGTCACGCGAAGCAGGATGCGGTTCTTCGGCTCCATCGTCGTGCTCCAGAGCTGCTCGGGGTCCATCTCGCCCAGGCCCTTGTAGCGCTGGACGGTGTACTTGGAGGAATCCTCGAACTTGGCCGCCTCGACGGCGAGCTCCTCGTCGGTGTAGATGTACTTGCCGTTCTTGCGACCCTTGGGCTTGAGCTGGTACAGCGGCGGCTGGGCGACGAAGATGTAGCCCGCCTCGACCATCGGGCGCATGAAGCGGTAGAAGAACGTAAGCAGCAGGATGCGGATGTGGGAGCCGTCGACGTCCGCATCGGTCATGATCACGATCTTGTGGTAGCGCGCCTTCTCGATGTTGAACTCGGGACCCACACCGGTGCCGATGGCGGTGATGAGCGACGTGATGGTGTCGGAGGACAGCGCGCGGTGCTCCTGCACACGCTCGACGTTGAGAATCTTTCCGCGAAGCGGCAGGACAGCCTGGATGGAGCGGTCACGCGCCATCTTGGCCGAGCCACCTGCGGAGTCGCCCTCGACGATGAAGAGCTCGGTCATCTCGGCGTCACGCACGGAGCAGTCGGCGAGCTTGCCGGGAAGCGCCGCGCTCTCGAGAAGACCCTTGCGGCGCGTGGCCTGGCGCGCCTTCTGGGCGGCGAGGCGACCCTTGGCTGCCTGGCCGGCCTTCTTGAGGATCTCCTTGGCCTGGTTGGGGTGCTCCTCGAGATACTCGGACATGCCGTGGCTCACGATGCGGTTGGTGAGCGTGCGCATGTAGGAGCTGCCGAGCTTGGCCTTGGTCTGGCCCTCGAACTGTGGGTCGGGCAGCTTGACCGAGATGACCGCGGTGAGACCCTCTCGGATGTCGTCACCGGTGAGGTTGGGGTCCTTCTCCTTGAGGATGCCATGGCTGCGGCCGTAGTCGTTGACGACCTTGGTGAGGGCGGTGCGGAAGCCCTCGAGGTGCATGCCGCCCTCCTCGGTGTAGATGTCATTGGCGAAGGACAGCGTGTGCTCGGTGTAGCCGCCGTTCCATTGCAGCGACACCTCCACCTCGCCGCGCATGGAGTCGGGCGCGTCGACGGCGGACTTACCCTCGATGTAGATGGGGTCGGTGAGGCCGGGAAGGACCTCCCTGCCCTCGTTGAGGAACTTGACGAAGTCCACGATGCCACCGGAGTAGCAGAACTCGTCGACGCGCTGGGTGACCTCGCGCTCGTCGGTCAGGACGATCTTGAGATTCTTGTTGAGGAACGCGGTCTCCTGGAGGCGGTCGTGCAGCGTGTCGAAGTTGTAGGTGGTCGTCTCAAAGATCTCGTCATCGGGCCAGAAGGTGATGGTGGTGCCGGTGGCCTCGCTGGCACCGAGCTCCTTCATCTTCATGGTCGTCTTGCCGCGGGCAAACTGCATCTCGTAGATTTTGCCGTCACGGCGGACGCGCGCGACGAGCTTCTTCGACAACGCGTTGACGACCGAGACGCCGACGCCGTGCAGGCCGCCGGACACCTTGTAGGCACTGTTGTCGAACTTGCCGCCCGCGTGCAGGATCGTGAGAACGACCTCGAGCGTCGGAATCTTCTTGATGGGGTGGAGGCCGACGGGGATGCCGCGGCCGTTATCCTCTACGGTGATCGAGTTGTCGGGGTGGACGGTCACCTTGATCTCGGAGCAATAGCCGGCCATGGCCTCGTCGACGGAGTTGTCGACGATCTCCCACACCAGGTGGTGCAGACCCGACACCGAGGTGGTGCCGATATACATGCCCGGGCGCTTACGAACCGCCTCGAGGCCCTCGAGAATCTTGATCTCGCCCTCGTCGTAGGCATGCTCGTTGTTGTTGGCTGTCACCTATGCGTCCCTTTCTCGCGACGGCAAAAATGCATCCTTACGATTCTACTATCTTCGGGACGAATGCCATCAACCAAGAGAAAAACGACACGCTAGGAACGCATGATTTATGGCTCAGACCTAACAGGAGCCGTTTTAAGGCGCGAGTTCGCCAGTTTGCGACCCTTTGGCTCTTTGGCGGCGAGCTGACGAAATCATGGCTCTGCAGACTTTCTCGCGAAGACCGTCCGGCAGTTTCGCCGTGGCATCTTGCGCCCAGGCGATCTCGGCCGCGGTCGCCTGGGGCAACGCAGGCTTGTTGGAGGCCGCCGAGTCGACGTCCTTCTCGGCAGCGCGCTGCCTCTTGTACTTGGACAGCCTGAACTGCACGTCCGAGACGTCAAAGCCGATGTTGCGCAGGCGCAGCAGGTATACCTCGCGGTTGGTGGTGAAGTCCTGCATGATGGCGTTCGAGTCGATGTAGACGAACAGAATCGGTTCGACCCCCTGCTCCGACATGTCCTTGAGAAAGACGCCGCAGGTGTGACGGTGTTCGAAGTCACCGTTTGCCTGGTGCCAGGCGCGGCCGGCACTCATGGCACAGGAGGCTCCCGCCGACAGCTCGTGGGAGAGAAGGTCGTCGAACATCGACCGCATGGTCTCGGGTCCGTCGCTATTGGTCGCCAAAGTCCACCACCCTTGCCTTGTCCAGAAGCTCGCCGGGGAAGTACCCCAGGTTCGTCGTGGTCACGACCGTCTGCACGCCACGCTCGACATACGCCAGGATCGCCTCGCGCCTGTCGGCGTCCAACTCGCTCATGACGTCGTCAAGAAGCAGCAGCGGCCGCTCGCCCACCAGCTCGGGCGCAAGCTCGACCTGCGCCATCTTCCATGCGAGCACGATCGAGCGCTGTTGGCCCTGGGAGCCGAACGCGCGCGCGTCGCGCCCGTCGATGAGGAAGCGAATGTCGTCGCGGTGCGGGCCGACCCCGGTACGCCCCAGGCGACGGTCCTGCTCTCGCGCCGCACGTACGCGCTCGAAGGCCAGCTCTCGCAGGCCATCCCTGTCGAGCCCGAGTGCCTCGTCGCCGAGGGAGCACTCGTAGCGGCACTCGAGCGTCTCGCCACCGGATATGTCCGCGTAGACCGCCGCAACGTGCGGCACCAGCCTGGCAAACAGGCTCAGTCGGTGCGTGAGCAGCGTCGCGGCGCCGAGTGCGATCGACTCGTCCCACGCGTCCAACAGAGTCGGATCGCACCACGGCTCCCTAAGAAAGCTGTTGCGCTGTTCGACCGCACGGGCGTAGGTGCGGCACACCTTGTCGTAGCCAGGGTGTGCCTGGGAGCCGAACGAGTCGATGCCCTGGCGGCGGAGCGATGCCGACCCCTTTACCAGCGCGAGGTCATCGGGGCAGAACAGGACCGACATCAGTGTGCCAAGGAGGTCCGCCGCACGGCACGGCTTGCCGTTGCGGCGGAAGGCACGCTTGGTCGGGGTCAGATTGAGCTCGACGTCTATCACACGACCGTCGCCGGCGAGCCTTGCTGCCGCACGGCCCTTCTCGGCACTGTCACGCAGCAGCTCGCAGGCACGCGGGTGCCTGAACGACGCACCCGTGGTGAGCAGCTGCATGGCCTCGACCGTGTTCGTCTTACCGACGGCGTTATGTCCCACGAGAATCGTCAGGGCCTCCGCAGGCTCGACGACGCGGTCGCGGAAGTTGCGAAAGTCCGTCAGGCGGACCTCCCGTACCAGCAGCGACACGCTAGTTCCAGCGCGTGGGCATGAGCAGGTAGAGGTAGTTGATCTTGGAGTAGGACTTGAACGTCGCCGGGCGCATGGGCTCCTGCAGCTCGAGCGAGATCTCTTCCTGGTCGGAGGCCGCGTTGATGCAATCGAAGAGGTAGCGGAAGTTCAGCGCGATCGCGATGGACTCGCCCTCGGCCTCGATCGAGACGGTCTCGGACGCCTCCCCCTGCTCGGGCGAGGTGGCGCGCAGCGTCATGAGGCTCGCGTCGGCATCGACCTCCAGGCGAACCTTGGGATTGGCCTGCGCGATGACGGACACGCGCTTGAGCGCGGCGGCAAACTCGTCGACGTTGATCTTGACCGCGGTGTTGTAGCCGTCGGGAAGCAGCTGGCGGAAGTTCGGGAAGCTGCCCTCGAGACGTCGCGAGACATAGGTGGTGTTGCCGAAGACGAAGACCACCTGGCTGTCGGTGCTGCCGATCAGGATGGACTGCGTGTCGGACGGGATGGTCAAAACGTCGTGGAAGACATGGCCTGGGATGATCATCTCGAAGCCGTCGTCGACGCCCTCGGCCGCGACGTTGGTGTCGCAGACGGCCAGACGGTGCGAGTCGGTCGCCACGAGGCGGATGGTGTTGTTCTCGACGGTCATCAGGATGCCGGACAGCAGCGGCCGCGCGTTGTCGTTCGACGTGGCCCTATAGACCTTGTCCACCATGGTGGTGAGAAGTGCGCTGGGAAGCTCGACGGAGCGGTCGAGCACGAAGGTCGGGAACTCGGGGAAGTCCGCCGGGTCCAGGACCGTCAGACGGTAGTTGGACTTGGCGCACGTGATGGTCACGCCGACCTCGTCGCTCTCGAAGGTAACGGCGGCGTCGGGGAGCGTCTTGACAATGCTCGACAAGATCTTGCCCGAGATGACCGTCTCGCCGGGCTCCTCCACGTTGGCGGGAACCTTGTGGCGGATGGAGATGGCCAGGTTGGTGGTCTGGAGCTCGAGGGTACCCTCGGCAACGGAGACGCGCACGCCCGAAAGGATGGGAAGTGTCGAGTTGGACGCCATGCCCTTGGAGACGACGGCGAGCGCCTTGGTCAAAGACGACTGGCTGACTGTAAACCTCATGCGCGACCTTTCTCTTTATCTATTAGTAAATAGATATATCAAAGAACACTCTAATAATAAGCACTGACGAAATGTCGAGAAGTACTAACGCCCCAGCTAGATGACCCTAAATGACGTCTCCCGGATTCAAAAGACTTTCGACACTTCCTACGTTTCCACATTTGTCGAAAACCCTCCCTACAAAGACAGCGACTTTTCGAAAGTCCTTCTCGCCCCTTCCGACAGGGTTTTCGACAACCCCTACTCGTTGAGGAGAGACTCCTTCAGCCTGCTCACCTGGTCGAAGAACAGCCTGTTCTCCTTCATGGCCTTCTCGGTCTCGGTAATGCTGTAGTACACCGTGGCATGGCTGCGCCCGCCGAAGTGCTTGCCGATGTCGGCCAGCGTCACGTCGGTGAGGTTGCGGGCCAACCAGCATCCCACCTGACGCGGCACCATGACCCCCTTCTTGCGGGTGGAACCCACCAGGTCGCTGTGGGAGACCCCGAACTCTTCCTCGAGCGCCTTCTGGATCTCGTCGATCGTGACTGTGTGGTTGGAGCTGCCGAACTTCTGGGTCGCCAGCTTGATGATGTCGTTGCGCTCGAGGTCGCGCCCGGCTCGCTGGAACTTTCCCGCCTCGAGCAGGCAGGCCTGGCAGAAGCTCTCGATCACGCGGATGTTCGACCCCGCGCGCTCGGCCATGAGCTGCAGGTTCTCTTCCGAGATGGTGCCCTCGTAGCCCATGAGGCGCTCGGTCTCGGCATCCTGCTTCTCACGTTGGTAGAAGTTGCGGATGAGTGCCAGCTTGAGCTCGTAGTCGGGAACCTGGATGGGACACGCCACGCCCGAGTCGAACCTCGAGACGAGCCTCTCGTCGAAGTCGGCGTTGCTCACGCCGAGCATGCGGGGCGACTCGTCTGCGGCCAGCACGATCTGTTTGCCATGGTCCTTGAGGTAGTTGAACAGGTCGAAGAAGAAGCCGACCGACGCCGCGCCCTTGAGGAACTGCACGTCGTCGATGATCAGGATGTCGATGTCTTGGTAGTTGTGCTTGAAGGCGTCCTTAACCTCGAGCGTCGTGTTGACCATCGCGGTCGCGTACTCGTTGACGAAGTCGTGTGCCGTGCGATAGACGCACAGGCGCTCCACGTTGTTTTGGATGACGTAGTTCTGGATTGCCTTGAGCAGGTGGGTCTTGCCCAGGCCCGACTTGCCGTAGACGAACAGCGGGTTGTAGTTGCGGTCGCCGTCGGCCACGCGCTTGGCCGCCTGCAGGGCGATCATGTTCTCCTCGCCCACGACAAAACGGTCGAACGTGAGCTTGGAGTCGTTGACGGTGACCTCTGCGATCAACGGGTTACGCTCGCGGCGCTGGGCGATCGTCAGGGGTTGGCCGTCCATCGGCTGCGATGTGGGCGCTGCCGAGAAGGACTGTTGGGTCGGCGCGTATTGCGTAGACATGCCCTGCGGCATCGTGCCTTGTGCCGTCACGGGCGCACCCGCCACGGCCTGGGTCGCCGCCGAGCTCGCGGCGATGTCGCCCGCTGCGGCGTTAAGCTCGCTGGGAGTCATGACCGACGACGTGTCGATCGTGGGTTCGGACGGGCCGGCGCCGATCTCGACGACTAGGTGCACGGGGGCAAATGCCGCCTCCTCGAGGCACGATTCGATCTGCGGCGCGAACTTCTCGACCTGGCGCTTCATGAATCGGGCACCGGCAGCTACTGTGATGGTCGAGGTTTCGTCGTCGAATGAGACGGCTCGGCACTTCTGAACCATTGCCGGCATCGATGCGGGAAGGTCGCTTCTTGCGGCGACGATGTCGGCGACGTCCTCCCAAAGGGCGATGGCGTCGGATTCGCTTGAGTCGGTCATGGTCTTCCTCGTTTTTGGGTCATTTTTGTCGAAAACCCATTATATGCACGAGGTCGCCCTGTTGGGGAGGGTTTGTCGAAAACTCGCTCAGGCGCCCATGTTCGTCAGGTAGGCGCTCCCCATTGCGGTGAGCCTGCGCTTCTGACCGTCCTTGCGCGTGAGACCCATCTCGTCTAGGACCTTGAGCTCGCGCGACCAGGTGGGTTGCGATCCACCGTATGTCTTTACGAGGTCGACCCCACCGACCGTCTCGTGCGAGGCGAGGTAGGTCAGGATCATCGTCGCCCTCTGCGAGATGGAGGGCTGTGCCGCCGCCATGCCAGCCTGCTGGTATTGGGGCTGCATTCCCATGGGAATGCCCGCGGGAATGCCGGCTGCCGCCTGCTGTGGCTGCTGCATGGGCTGCGCCGCCGGCTGCACCATGGTCTGGCCCCACATTTGCTGCTGAGGCCACATGCCACCCTGCTGGCCCTGCCAGGCCTGCTGTTGCGTCGTGGGCATCTGCGACGTCCAGGCCTGATGGGCCTGCCAAGGCTGTCCGGCCGCCTGCTGCCATGGCTGGGCGTAGCCACCCTGCGCCGGCATGGCCTGCGCCGCCATGGGCGCCTGGCCAGGCATCCCCATCATTGTGGGGTCAGCCCCCATTGCCATGGCTTGTGCCCCCGCGATGTCGCTGCCCATGCCCTCGCCCTCAGTGTGAGGGGAGAGCTGCGCGTCACATTCGCCCTCGGGCCGCGTAGAGATGGTGACAATCGTTCCGCCGTTGATGTTGTCTTGGATCGTGAGCGACCCGCCCTTGTCGATCATGTACTGCTGCGCGATGGGAAGGCCCGACCCAACGCCTCGGATGTAGTGCTTCATCTCGTCGGTCGCGGAGGTGGTGCCAAATTGCAGCGCCTGGTCCTTCTCGCGAATGCCAGGCCCCTGGTCGCAGAAGCGGATCGTGTTGCCGCCGTCAAGGATGGTGATAGTTGGCTCGATGAACGCGGCATGAATGAAGTTTTCGACAAGCTCGCGAATGATGGTGAAGGGAATCGTGCCACCCTGCTCGCGCGCGAGCCTGGTGACTTCCTCCGTGATCTTTGCCAGGAAGTCTCGCACGTCGCACGGTTCGATTACGACGACCCTCGGCGTTACCGCCGGGTCGTCGTAAACGGCGATCCTGGCGGGATAGACAACGCCTTCCTGCGCGCTTTCGCCACTCTTGGCGTTGCCGGGCTTGTCGTCCTCCTCGACGAACGGATAGAAGTCCCTTGGCATCCGAAAAGTTCCCTTTCACGGATTTCGACAATCTTTCATAAGCTGTCGAAAATTTCACGAATCTCGTTTAACAGAAAGAAAGTTTTCAACACGCTTTGAAAAGCTGTCGATAACTGGCTTGCACGCGCTGAAAGACGATGAAAAGTACTAGCATCGCGAGAAGTTCTTTCTGGTCTTTCGCAATATTACTACCAAGGTTCTTTCACGCTGGTCAAACCCCGAACGCAACGGGCGCGTGGGTCGGCGTGAGGACTTCACGGTTTCTCCCACAATCGGTTCTCGAGATGATGCCTGTTATCTGGGCCACCGGGTGCTGTGTGCCAAGCTTGCGAAGCATCTATATATATGAGTCGAGAAGCGCCTGGCACTTCTCGGCGGTTATGCCGTTCGCGGGTATGTTTACGTGGAGAAAAGTTGGAAATTGACAGTTGAGATGCCAAGCATCTACAATCTTTTGGCTATGGCAATAAACGTACTACCTGTGTTTCAGGAGGATTCGAAATGAAGCGTACCTACCAGCCGAACAAGCGCAAGCGCGCCAAGTGCCACGGCTTCCGTGCCCGTATGGCTACCAAGGGCGGTCGTGCCGTTCTCGCCCGTCGTCGTGCCAAGGGCCGCAAGAGGCTCACTGTCTAGTTTTCCATGGAGACCATCAAATCCAGAGCGGAATTTGAGAGGGTCTTCTCCAATGGGAAGCGAGTGGCTCACCCGCTGGTGCGCATAACGGTTCTGCGCGGCGACGAAGGCGACCCGGGAAAGGTCGCCTTCGTCGCAGCTAAGCGACTTGGCAATGCCGTGTACAGGAACCGTTGCAAGAGGGTTTTGCGAGAGGCCGCCCGCGCGTGCGACATGCCGCGTAACGGAGCCTCGATAATTCTCTTCTCAACTCGTGCCACGCATGACGCGAAGCCCGCGGACGTGAGCGATGCTCTCGAGAGGTTGCTTGGTCGTGCAGGAGTCTGACGAACAGTCCCAAAGGGGGAGTAACAATCCCATCGCGCGTGGTGCCATAGCGCTCGTGCGCGTCTACCAGAGGTTCATCTCACCCCTGTTCCCACCCTGCTGTATCTACTCCCCAACGTGCTCCCAGTACGCCGTGGAGGCTATCGAGAAGTACGGATTTCTCAAGGGCACCTGGCTTGCCTTCAAGAGGATTCTCCGCTGCAACCCATTTCATAAAGGCGGTTTCGATCCCGTCCCCTAGGGGCGGCTACGTGCGGAGGAAGCATGTGGGATTGGTTTATTTGGTTCCTTAAGTCTGTTCTCGAGTTCTTCGCGAACACCTTTGGCGACTGGGGACTTGCCGTCATCATCCTGACGGTCATCATTCGTCTTGCCCTGACGCCCCTCACCATCAAGTCGACCAAGTCGTCGGCAAAGATGCAGGCGCTGCAGCCCAAGCTTCAGGAGATTCAGGAGCTCTACGCTGACGATCCGCAGAAGCAGACCGAGGAGCTTCAGAAGTTCTATTCCGAGAACAAGTTCAACCCCCTCGGTGGTTGCCTGCCTGTTCTCATCCAGATGCCTGTCTTCTTCGCCCTCTTCTCGGTTCTGAAGGAGCTTCCCGCTGGCGCCCACTTCTATGGCATTCTCGGCTCCCTGTCGCAGAGCGTCTCTGGCGCCGTGGCCGAGCTTGGCCTCGCCGGTGCCTGGGTCTATGTCCTTTTGGACCTTCTCTTCGGCGTCCTTACCTTTGTGCCGATGTGGCTCAACTCCCGTAACGCCGCCGCCGAGCAGCGTCAGCAGAACCTCATGATGGGCCTGCTGATGGGTGCCATGATGTGCTGGTTCGGCTGGGCTGTTCCCGTTGGCATCCTGCTCTACTACGATACGTCCTCTGCCTGGGGTGCCATCCAGCAGCAGTTCATCACCAAGAAGGTGCTGGACGCTGCCAAGAAGGAGGAAGAGGAGAAGTTCGCCAACCAGCCCAAGATTGATATCGTGCGCAAGGAGCGTAAGCCTCGCCCGCACAAGAAGAAGTAGGCTGAGATACCGTTATTGGCACCCATTCAGTAGCATTACTGGGTGGGTGCTTTCCCCTAAATGGAGGTAACCATGGACGAAGTCATTAATGACTCTGTCGAGAAGGACGAGAAGTCCGAGCAGGTTGTCTCGAGCGATGCCTTTGCCGAGATTCGAGCTGCCTACGAGGCCAATGAGGAGCTAAGCGACGACCAGCTTGATGCTGTTGCCGATCTTGCCGTCGGTGTGATTCGTGACGTCCTCAAGTGCTTTGGTGAGACTGAGTCCACCATCGATGAGTACGATGGTGATGAGGGAGAACTCATTCTCGACGTCAATGGTGGTGACCTTGCAGTTCTCATTGGTCGCCATGGCCGCGTGCTCGATGCCCTGCAGCTTGTGATTTCCTCTATTGTGAGTAAGCGTCTTGGCTTTCACTTTCCTATCGTGGTGGACATCGAGGGTTACAAGAATCGTAGGAAGCAGAAGATTCAGACGATTGCTCGTTCCGCTGCTTCCCGCGCCAAGCGTTCGGGCAAGGTTCGCCTGAAGCCTATGAACGCCTATGAGCGTCGTCTCGTTCACCTTGCTCTCATCGACGATGCAGATGTCACCACCCATTCTGAGGGTGAGGATCCTGAGCGTTACGTGGTCATCACTGCCGTACGTGGCGAGTAGCAATCTTCCACTGACGCTTTTGGACCATATGAACTATTCTGGGAGGGTATTCGTACCCTCCCTTTTCTTTTGACAAAACTTCTCGTATCGGTAATTCTTGTCGGAGGATATATGTTCCTTGAATCTGATGACCTTAGAGAGCTCCTGCGTTCTGATGCCTCTTCATTTGGAATTGAGCTGACGGATAAGCAAACCCACCTTCTCCTTAAGTACATGGATCTTGTTGTCGAGAAGAACAAGGTAATTAATCTCACCAGGATCACTGACCCTGTCAGTGCTGTTAGGCTTCACCTCATCGATTCGCTACTGCTTGCTGCCACTGTTTCCAATAAGAACAAGTTCATTGATATTGGAACTGGCGCTGGTATGCCAGGCATCCCTTTTGCCATTGCAACTGGTTCCAATGGCTATCTTCTGGACTCTGTTGGTAAAAAGATCAATGCGGTTAATGAGTTCATCAATGAGTTGGGTCTCCAGAAGAGTCTTCTTGGTGTGAACTCTCGAGCTGAGGAGTTTGTTCTTAAGAACCATCACGTTCTTGATCTTGTTATGGCCCGTGCCGTTGCCCCTCTTTGTACGCTTGTCGAGTACGCTAGTCCGTTTCTGCACACAGATGGTTTGTTCCTTGCGGCTAAGTCGCACATCACTGATGAAGAGCTCTCCAATGGCATGAAAGCTGCTTCTGTTGTCGGTCTCTCGTTGGTTTCACGTGAAACATTTGAGCTTCCAGACAATACTGGGCATAGAGAGATACTCGTGTTTCAGAAGAACGGTAAAGAAAAACTGCACCTACCTCGTAAAAACGGAATGGCAAAGAATCATCCATTAATCTAATTGCTCAACGCATTGATTGAATAATGTCTAACGCCGAGTGTTTCACGTGAAACACTCGGCGTATTTGATTGGTAAGAAGCCCATTGCGTATGGCAGAATTACTAAGATCCCACGACAATGAAGCGGAATAGGAGGACTCGTGGAAGAGACTTACGAATTCAGGGCGTTTAAGCGACACCATCCGAGTAAGGACACGCGAGTAATTGCGATTATTAACCAAAAGGGTGGAGTCGGTAAGTCTACGACTGCGGTAAACCTGTCCGCAGCACTCGGAGAGCAGAACCAAAAAGTACTCGTTGTTGACTTTGATCCACAAGGAAACACGACCAGTGGATATGGAATTGACAAAGAGTCACTTGACTGTGACATCTACGATGCCCTGCTGCAGGGGCATGATATCGAGGACCTGATTGTTCCGACAGTAGAGAAGAACGTGTTTGTCGTGCCTGCGACAATTCAGCTTGCAGGAGCAGAAATTGAGCTCGTATCTGCAATGGCTCGGGAAAGCATCTTGAAGTCGCTGATTGACAAAGTGCGCGATGATTTTGATTTCATCTTTATCGACTGTCCGCCGTCCCTCGGTCTTCTCACAATAAATTCTCTCGTTGCTGCTGATAGCCTCCTGATTCCAATCCAGTGCGAATACTATGCGCTTGAAGGTGTCACTAAACTCCTTGAGTCGATGAGGATGGTAAAGGGACGACTGAATAGCGATTTGAGCATCTACGGAGTATTGATGACTATGTTTGATAGCAGAACCACGCTATCGAATCAGGTTGTTGAGGAAGTGAGCAAGTACTTCGGCGATTCGATGTTTAAGACCGTAATTCCGAGAAGCGTAAAGTTGTCTGAGGCACCGAGTCATGGTCTGCCTATTACCATGTATGCAAGGCTAAATAAGGGTGCAATTGCGTACAATAATTTGGCAAAGGAAGTGATCCGTCGTGGCTAAGTCTGGTCTTGGCAGGGGTCTCGAATCCTTGATGGGGGAGGCCAACCATGAAGTCGGTGCAATGGCTCCGGAGAGCTCACTCCCCATTTCAAAGATTAAGCCTAACCCGAAGCAACCTCGTCATTCATTTGATGAGAACGCGCTAGAAGAGCTTGCGGACTCAATAAAGCAGAATGGAATCCTGCAGCCACTCCTTGTTCGCAAGGTCGGTCAGACCTATCAAATTGTCGCTGGTGAGCGACGTTATCAAGCTGCCAAAAGGGCTGGTCTGAAAGAAGTTCCAGTTGTTATCAAGGATATCTCTGATGAGGATGTATTTAAACTCGCTCTCATCGAGAACTTGCAACGTTCCGACCTGTCGCCTATCGAAGAGGCCCAGGGTTACAGGCAGTTGATTGATGAGAACGGACTCACCCAGGAACAACTTGGAAAGGCTTTGTCAAAGTCAAGATCGGCAATCACAAACACCCTGAGGCTTCTCGATCTCCCCATTGAGGTTCAAGAGATGATGGGTGACGGAAAGCTGTCGGCTGGACACGCCAGGGCAATTCTTGCTGTCCCCTCAGAGGAGGGTCGAATCAAACTAGCGCAGAAGGTTGTTGATGAGAGATTGTCAGTCCGTCAGACAGAAAGTCTTGCACCACTGTTTTCCGGCATGCAAGCCGAGAAGAAGCCGCGTCCTGTTATCCCGCAGTCCTACAAGAGGGTTGCAAGGCAGTTGAGAATGACGCTCGATACCAATGTTAAGGTCAGGCAGACTCGCGGTAAGAACAAGATCGAGATTGAGTTCAAGGACGAGGATGACCTCATGAGAATCATCGGTTCCATTGAGGGCGGTGTGAAAGAGGGCTATGAATCATGAGTAGGTTAAGGAGCAGTGTAATAAGCACTTCCCTACTCGCGCTTGGAATTTATGCCTCATATCGCTTTCTATTAAATGATGATGCGAGAGAATCCTTGCGCATCTCAATCAACTCCGTCAGAAAGAACGTGCTCACCTTGATTGAGAAGATCGACGAGGTAGAAGGTGTAGTCCTCGAGGATGATGGGCTGCTAGAGGCCCACAGGTGCGCCATTGCAGATAAATGGCAAAGACTCGAGAGCTGTTAGACATAGAACATTTGTTCTGTACTAGTCTAATAAGAAGGGCGTCGGCAAATGGTTGTGTCGACGCCCTTCTCGATATGTAAAGTCGCAGCTGGTGCTGACGTTGTGGAACTGACTTACTTGCCGGTCTTCTGCTTGAGCTGGCCGCACGCGGCGGCAATGTCGGCGCCGCGGGAATTCCTGAGGGTGGTTTCAACGCCAACCGACTCGAGCGTACGAACGAAGTGCTCGGCCCTGCCCTGGCTTGAGGGGCCGTACGGCGATCCAGCGACCTCGTTGAGCATGATGAGGTTAACGTGGGCCAGGGTTCCACGAGTGAAGTCGCACAGTGCGGCCAACTCCTCCTCGGAGTCGTTGACGCCGCCGATGAGAGCGTACTCGTAGGTCGGGCGTCGGCCGGTCCTGTCGACATAGGCCTGCATGGCGTCCCAGAGGCGCAGCAGCGAGAAGCGCTTGACGCCAGGCATCAGGTTGTCGCGCGTGCGCTGAACGGCGGAGTGGAGGGAGACGGCGAGCGTGAACTGCTCGGGTTCCTTGGCGAACTTATGGATCATGGGAACGAGTCCGCAGGTGGAGACGGTGAGGTGACGAGCACCGATGCCGGCGCCGTCAGGGGAGTTGAGGAGGCGAAGGGCCTTCAGCGTCTCATCGTAGTTGGCGAAAGGCTCTCCCTGGCCCATGAGGACGACGCTGGTGACGCGCTGGCCAAAGTCGTCTCCGACATGGCGAACCTGCTCGTAGATCTCCGCCGCCTTGAGCGAGCGGGTGAGGCCTGCCTTGCCTGTGGCGCAGAAGGCGCAGCCCATGCCACATCCGGCCTGGGTGGAGGCGCAAACGGACAGCTTTGGGCCAGAGGGCATGCCAACGCACTCGACAGAGACGCCATCATCGAAGCTGAGCAGGTACTTCCTGCTGCCGTCGACGGACTCCTGACGAACGATCTCGGTGGCAGAACCGGTCGAGAAACGCGCGGCAAGCTCGGAGCGAAGCTTGGCGGGCAAGTTGGTCATCTCGTCGAAGGTCTGGGCGTTCTTGGCCCAGAGCCACTCCTCGATCTGCTTGGTTCTGAACTTGGGCTGGCCAAGCTCCTCCACGAGCTCGGCAATCTGGTCATGAGTGAGGTTTCTGATAGAGGTGGGCCCTGCGGAGGGGCGGCGGCTCTCGTCTGCCATATGAAGTCAACCGACCTTGTCTATATAACCGTTGGTGGAATCTGGGCCGGCATCTCCGTGAGAAGATACGGTGACGCGGCATTCATGCCCTAAAGTAACAAATCGTATGGGGCTGTCCGCGCATACGGGCGCCTCGGCACTCAAAGCACTGAATTCGGCGCACAAGGCGCCACGATTTTGGGGAGAGACGCATGTCGATGGATGACGTTACCAGCAAGAGGGTCGCACTTCTCACTGGAGGCTGGTCGGACGAGCGCGAGGTTGCCCTCAAGAGTGCCCACGCCTGCGAGGGGGCCCTTCGCGAGGCCGGCTTCGAGCACGTTGACCTGATTGACGTCGCCGACGAGGGCTTGCTGTCGCGACTTTCCGCGGGCGCGTACGACGTCGCCTTCATCGCCATGCACGGCCGCTGGGGTGAGGACGGTTGCGTCCAGGGCCTGTGCGAGCTGCTGCACATCCCCTACACCTTCTCCCACGTGCTCGCATCGGCAATGGCTACCGAGAAGGACGTGGCGAAGACCGTCTGCTCCGCCGCAGGCATCCCCGTTCCGCTCGGCGAGGTCATCGAGGCCGGCACGACGCTCGACGACGTGCTGGTCGATGGTCTGGTCGAGCGACTCGGCCTTCCGATGTTCGTAAAGCCCGCGTGCAACGGCTCGAGCTTCGGCGTGACGAAGGTCAACGACCGCGACGAACTTCTCGGCGCTATTTCCCTGGCACTCGAGGGTGACAGCACCGCCCTGGTGGAGTCCTGCGTCGAGGGAACCGAGATTACCGTTCCGGTGCTCGGCAACGAGAACCCCGACCCGCTGCCGATCATCGAGATCGACACTGGCGCCGACTTCTACGACTCCAAGGTCAAGTACGAGCCCAGTCAGCTGCACCACGTGATTCCCGCCCGCATTCCCGAGGAGGCGGCCGAGCTGGCTCGCAAGTACGCCGTTCTGGCCCACCAGACCCTGCGCTGCTCCGGCGCCTCGCGCTCCGACTTCATCGTTCGCGCAGACGGTGTTCCCGTGCTGCTGGAGACCAACACGATCCCCGGCATGACCGCGGCATCGCTCATGCCCGACTCGGCGCGCCACGCGGGCATCGAGTTCCCGCAGCTGTGTCGGCGCTTCGTGGAGCTGGCGCTCGAGGCAAACTGACGAACAATAGAGTCCGCGCGACCTGGAATACTGTGAGGGGCGCCCTTTTCGAGGGTGTCACGTGAAACCATGAACGGTAGGGAAGCGCATGACCAATCCCAACGGCGCCACCGTGGCGCCCGACAATGACGAGAAGGACGCCGAAGGGCGTCTGACCATCGATGACCTGCTGCTGAGCGATACTCCCGAGCGCATCAGGAAACGCTATCTCGGTCTTGCCGAGGAGGCCCGCACCCGCGACTTTGGCCTCCTCGAGCAGGACGTCGTCGTGTTGGACACCGAGACAACGGGCCTTTCGTTCAGGAAATGCCAGCTGATCGAGATCGCGGCCGCGCGTCTCTCGGGCCGTGAGGTCGTCGGTCGTTACCACACGTTCGTCCACCCTGGCGGCCCCATCCCGCCGGAGATCGTAAAGCTCACGGGCATCACCGACCTTGACGTGACCGACGCCCCCTCGCCGGAGGAGGCAGTGCGCGGCCTGGCGGAGTTTGTGGGCGGTGATCCCGTGCTTGCGCACAACGCGACCTTCGACAGGACCTTTGTCGAGAAGGTCCGTGGCGGTGTCGACGTGTCGGACAACTGGATCGATACCCTGGCGCTGTCCCGCATCGCCCTGCCGCGCCTGTCGTCCCACAGGCTCTCCGATATGGCGGAGGCCTTTGGGTGCGACACGGTCTCGCACCGTGCGATGGACGACGTCGACGCGCTGTGCGGCATGTGGCGCGTCATGTTGTGTGGCCTGGCGTCGCTGCCCGCCGGCCTTCTCGGCAGGCTTGCCTCGATGCATGACGACGTCGAGTGGCAGTACCGCCCAATCCTGAACCACCTGGCCCTGGACATGCCCGACGTCCCGCTGGACATGCCGTCGATCCGACGTGACCTGATGGAGGCCACCGACGACCACCCCCACGTCGACCCTGCCGAGAAGGACGCCGAGCTCGTGGGCATCCCCGCGGGCGAGATTGCCGCCGAGTTCGGTCCCGACGGCATCGTGGGCAGGATGTATGACGCCTACGAGACGCGTCCCGAGCAGCTCCAGATGGCGCAGGAGATCCGCCGCGCCCAGTCGACCTCGACGCATCGCTCGATCGAGGCGGGAACGGGCGTCGGCAAGTCGATCGCCTACCTGCTGCCGTCGGCCCTGTATGCCCGTCGCAACAACGTGACCGTGGGCGTGGCGACCAAGACCAACGCCCTCACCGACCAGCTCGTCTCCCACGAGCTTCCCGCGCTCGAGCGACAGCTTGGGGGCGACCTCACGTACTTCTCGCTAAAGGGCTATGACCACTACCCCTGCCTGCGCAAGGTCGTGAGGGCGACCAACGCCGAGCTCCCCGTGGCACAGTCGCCCGACAGCAACCGCAGCGAGCAGGCGATCGAGCAGGACATGCTCACCGCCATCGCCGTGACGCTGGCGTTTGCCAGCCAGTCGCCCTCCGGCGACCTGGACGCGCTGGGCATCAGGTGGCGCTCGGTGCCGCGCGGCATGCTCACCACGACCGCGGACGAGTGCCAGCGCCGCCGCTGCCCGTTCTTCCCCAAGTATTGCCTGCTGCACGGTGCCCGCCGTCGCGCGGCATGCGCGGATGTCGTGGTGACCAACCACTCCCTTTTGCTGCGGGACGTCGAGGCGGACGGCAACATCCTGCCGCCGATCAGGCACTGGATCGTCGACGAGGCCCATTCCTTCGAGGCCGAGGCGCGAAAGCAGTGGGCGGTCGAGGCCTCTACCGCCAATGCCCGCGCCGCCTTCGAGGAGCTTGGCGGCACGCGTTCCGGCACGATCAAGATCCTGATGGCCCAGTTGGGAACCAGGGAGGCCTCCACCACCGTCGTCGGTCTTCTCACCAAGACGTCTGTGGCGTCCGCCCGCGCGCAGGTCGCAACGGCGGACCTGTTTGACAGGGTTCGCGGCCTGGCCTCGCTCGCCGGACGTTCGTCGAGCTACGACAGGGTGACGCTGTGGTTGGGGCCCGACGTCCGAGCGACCGAGGCCTGGGGCGACGTCGTTGCCGCGGCCGATGGTGCCTGCCGGGCGCTCGACGAGACGTGCCGCCTTCTTGACCAGACCTCCGAGGCCGTGAAGGAGGCTGTTCCCGATCCCGCGGCCGACCTGGGCAACCCGACGCGCATGCTGAAGGGGCTGCTGGAGGGAATCAGGCTCGTCGTGGCCGGCGAGGACGAGTCCTACGTGTGCTCCGCCCAGTTCTCCCGTGGCGGCCGTGCTGGCTCCGAGGCCCTGATTGCCGAGAAGGTCGATGTGGGTGCGGAGCTTGCCGAACGCTGGCTGCCCGAGATGATGAGCGTCGCCTTTACGTCGGCGACCATCGCCGTGGGCGAGGACTTCTCGCACTTCGACAATGCGGTCGGTCTGGACAGGCTCCCGTCCTCGATGCATGACGACGTGCGGCTGGACTCGAGCTTCGACTACGAATCGAACATGAGGGTGGTCGTGGTGAGGGACCTGCCGGCCCCCGGTACCCCCGGATACGTCGACGACCTCGCCGAACTTCTCTACGACGTGCACGTTGCCATGGACGGCTCGGTGCTCACGCTGTTCACAAACCGCCGCGAGATGGAGCGGGTTTACGAGATCTTGCGCCCTCGCTTGGCCGAGCAGGGCCTTGACCTCGCCATGCAGGAGCGTGGTGCCGGTGCGCGTCAGATCCGTGACAGGTTCCTGTCCGAGAAGAGCCTCTCGCTGCTCGCGCTGAAGTCCTTCTGGGAGGGGTTCGACGCTGCGGGTGACACGCTTCGCTGCGTCGTGGTGCCTCGCCTGCCGTTTGGCAACCCGAGCGAGCCCATCTCGTGCGAGAGGGCCTTGCGCGACAGGCGCGCCTGGTGGAGGTACTCGCTTCCGGAGGCGGTGATCGCGACCAAGCAGGCCGCGGGCAGGCTCATCAGGACGGCGAGCGACACTGGCGTGCTCGTCATGGCGGACTCGCGTCTGGTCGAGAAGCGCTACGGGAAGCAGTTCGTCTCGAGCATGCCCACCGACCAGGCAGCCTACCTCGAGCGAGCAAACGTCGCGAGGTACATCTCGGCGTGGCGCGCCGGCGACAAGAACCGCTAGAAGAAACCGGCCAGTTGATCAATCGGCTGGCCGGAAGTCTGACTCTGGGATTTTCCTGCCTGTCGGCTAATCCATTGCCTCGGGCATGGCGTTTGCAGCGTCCGCCATCGTCGCCATCCCCACGAGCTCGCCGCCCCACTCGCGGACCCTCCGCATGAGGATGGCATCGTCGCAACTCACGTGCCTGCCGCACGCGGCGACGTGTCGGGGCAGCCAGTCTCCGAGGTAGGGCGTCCTCACGACCACGCTGCCGTCGGGCAGGTCTCGGCGACTCGTCTCGTGCCAGTCGAACAGGTCCAGGTAGTGGGCGTCGTCAAACGTGAGCGTCACAAGCCTTTGGTCGGCATCTGCGCTAGGGCGCGGGGCGGGATGCGGCTCGGCCTTGCCCTTCTCGCGAGCGTCCGAGGCCCGATCGAGGCGGAACACCCTCGGTGCCTGTCGGTCAATGTCGAATCCGTCCAGGTACCAGATGCCGTCCTCCTGGTGGACGCCGGTCGGGTCGACGGTGCGCTCTCGCGCCGCGTCGTCGCGGCTGCCCTTGTACAGGAAGGTCAGCCGTGCCTGGTCCATGATCGCTCGGACGCACACCTCCAGGGTGCGCGCCGCCGAGATGGTGCCAAGTGGGGCGGAGAGACGTTCGACGTCTTCCGCCTCGACGCTCGTGTCGGCAAAGGCCTCCTGAACGCTCTTGCGCATGGGGTCGTCGGCGGGAACGCCCATCTGGTCGAGGGCGGAGAGGATGGCAAACGTCTCGGCGCACGTCAGTCGCACCGCGCGCCCCTTTGCCCCGTCTCCGTAGGCCAGCGAGATCTCGCTTCCGTCGTCCGACATCGCGAGCGGGACGTAGGAGCCCTCGTCACCGGCGACCTCCACGAGCATGGACATGAGCTTCTCGGCGTCCTCCTTCGAGACGGACAGGCGCTGTCCGATCGACTCGACGGACAGGGTGTCACCCGCCTCGTCGAGCGCCGAGATGAGCACGAGCATCTGACGCAGGCGCTCGCCGCCACCCTTTCTGCCGCGCCCCGGCCTGTCTGCCGCTGCCTTGGTCATCGCGCGCGCACCTCCTCCAAAATACGCTTCCATTCCTGACGAAGCTCGTTCGGCGCCATGGGCACGACGCCGTGCGCGACGGCCCAGGCGGCCGCATCGCGCAGACAGGACACGTTGGCGAGAAGGACCGTCTGCCCGTCGCAGCTTACGATTCGCCCGCCCGCGCGAACCTCGGAGCGGACCTCGGACACGGAGCGCTCTGGTACGAGAAACACGCCACGCGCGATCGTGTCGCCGATCTGGAAGGGAAGGCGGATGTGGTCGTCGACGTAGAAGTCGGAGGGAATCTCGTAACGTATGCTCGCGACCTCGGTTGCCTTGACCACCCGCTCCGAGTTAAAGGTCCGCAGGCCCTTCTCGCCAGCGTCGACGGTGCCGTCATCGTCGACGGGGGCCGCGACAAAGTAGGCGGTTCCGCGCAGGCGGAAGGTTCCGAAGGGCGCAACCGTGCGCTCGGTGCGCCAGCCCCGCGCGTCCTCGTAGGTCATGCGGCAGGCGCGTCGCGCAAGCAGGCAGGACCTGAGGGTTGCGACCCTTTTGTTCTGGCCCGCGCTAAACGTGTCGCCAAAATCGGCGCCCTCGGCAAACGAGCCGTTGACCTTGGCAAGTGCCATCGCCAGCTCGTCGGAGTAGGGAAACGAGGGGTCTGCCGCCAGGGGTCGGCATGCGATGTCCAGAAAAAGCGCGTCCCTGCTGGTGAGCCTGTGCGTGTCGGCAAACGAGGCGCGCTCGTCGACTCGATACGCGTCGACGCCGCCTGTGGTGCGGATGGAGCGCACGACGATCCCGCATGATTCCAGGCGCTTCCGATCGCGGCTGAACGCCTTGTCGGCGGCCTGTTTCGCAAGGTTGGGATACACGCGCTCCTGCACCTCGGAGGAGGTGACGGGCTTGCGCGCGTTCATAAAGAGAAGGGCCAGGGCGGAGACCCGCTCGGCCATCTCGTCGTCCTTTGTGAGGGTAACCTTCGGCTCGTCACCGAAGGCGTCGGGCACTTCTGCCACATTGGCCTCCCTGTCGCGTGTGTTCCACCTGATAGTATTTGTTTTCGAGGCGGGCGGCTCAACATCGCCCGCGTCCATTGGATGGTTCGGCGATTGGTGGCGAGCATGATGCAGAGAAGGACGGCGCAGCCTGCGCGCCATGTCGCGCGGCACGCCGCACCGGCAACCCATGCGGCGGATTCCCGCACGGAGCGTGCGAATGCGCCTGTCGCCAGCCATATTGCCACGCCTGCGCGTAAGCCCTCGCACTTCGCGTCTGCCGGCCCGGCCGACAGGCGGCCCAACCCCGCCTGGCAGACGGACGGACGCCAGGCCAAGGGCAGGAAAAAGCTCCCGATTCCCCTTCCCGCCCTTATCGCCATCATCCTTGTGGTGGTTGTCGCCGCCGGCTTTGGTGGCTACATGATCTGGCGTCAGCTCACCGGCGCCCAGGCAGGTCACGAGAAGATCTCCGCCGCGATAGAGGCGATGGGCAAGTCTGACGAGAGCGTGATCGCCCTCAACGAGGCGATTACCGACACGTCGTCATCCCTGGATGCCGACGCGCTGGAGAAGGTCGCCTCAGACGCGCAAGATGGTCTCGCCAACCTCGATGGCGTTACCTCCCAGCTGGACGCCGCTCGCGGATATGATGAGTTTTTCACCGATGACGATCGAGATGCAATCAAGGCTCTCGAGTCGTCTGCGGCTGCCCGTCGCGATCTCGTCGATTCGGGATGTAAGGTCGTGGACCTTCGCGCCAAGGCCCTTCGCTCCCGCGCGAGCCTGGACGAGGCCCTCGGCCACGCGGTCGATGCCGATACCGAGGTAGAGGAGTCCGTCAAGGCCGCAAGCGAGTACGCCAAGAGCATCTCCGGGCAAAACAGCAGTGTCAAGCACGCGACGGTCCCCGTCGAACACGACAAGAAGGCGGCCGGTCTCCTGCAGCAGGCAACGACTGCCCTCGATGTCGCGAAGAAGGAATGCCCCTCCATCGACTTCTCCGCCTACGAGACCTATCTCAAGAAGAAGGATGAGGCTATCGAAAAGCTCACCGAGGTCGATCAGGCAATTCAGAAGAAGGACTACGAGAAGGCCGCAAAGTTGGTCGTCGAGTACAACAAGCTTGACGACGAGGCAGCCAAGGCCGCCCAGCAACTCCCCACCGACGAGGACCAGCTCTTCTCGGCTGCCGTCGAGAAGGACACCAAGAAATCCCTCGATGCGTATAACAAGGCATTCGAGAAGGTCGCCGCTGCCGATGCAAAGGTCCGCGAGTATCAGGGCGTCCAGTCGGGAGGGGACTCCGCTGCCTAGCATGTGGCGGCCGTGCGCTTGCGCATTCCCTGTTAGTCCGATACCTGGTACAGACGTATACTCAGAACCGTGTATGCCTCACCTGCGTACACGTGCTCAGCTTTGACCCCCGTACGGAGGAAGAATCGCATGTCGACCAGTGCCCGCAAGTACCTGGAATATATAGACCAGCAGGTCACCATCGCTCCCGCCAACAGCCAGGAGGAACTCCAGGCTGCCAACACCATTGCCGAGGTGTTCAAGGCCCATGACCTTGACACACAGGTGCAGGAGTTCGGCGTCTCTGCTGCCACTCCGTTTATCAGGGGAGTTTTGCAGATCCTCCTCATGGCGAGCATCCTTTTGGGTGGCCTGGGCGTAGGTCCGCTCCCCTTGGTCTTTGGCGTCATCGGCCTTGCGTGCGCGATTGTCCTGACGCTCGACTCCCTCGGCCATGACCTCATTGCTTCGGTGACCTCGGGCGCGCGCAGCCAGAATGTCGTGGCGGTGCATCGTGCCACCGGAGATAAGGTGGTCAAGGGTGCGCGTCCCATCGTGATCCTCGCCCATTACGACACGCCCCGCGAGAGCATCCTGTATAACCCCTCCCTTGCGGGCTTCCAGTCGATCGTTCGCAAGCTTGCCTTCTATTGCGCGCCCGTGTGTGGCGTCGTCTGCGTAATCGAGGCATTTGTTGCTGGGTCTGCCTTCGGCAGGGTTCTTTGGCTCATTGGCATCCTCGCCGCTCTCCCTGTGGCACTGCTGGGCGCCGCTGCGGTTGCCGAGAAGTTCGCGCCGTGCAGTCTTGGCTCCAACGACAACAAGGCGAGCGTCGCGGCAATGTTCGACATTCTGAATGCCGTCCGTCCCGTGGCCGATGACCTCAACGGCTTTGTCCCCTCGCCCGTCGTCGTCGACCAGCCTCAGGATGGTCCAGACGACGACGTAATCTCGCAGGAGCCTCCCGAGCAGCCGACCCCCAAGCCCGAGCCCGTGGTGGTTCGCGAGGAGGTTTTCGGCACTCGCCACGGAAAGGAGATTGTCGAGTCCCTCGGCATGCTTCCCGTGGACTGCGAGCTTGATTACGTCGAACCCAAGATTGTCCGCGTCGAGACGCCCGCTTCCGACTCTGTTCCCACGGCAGCAACCCCTGTCGTGTCGGCATCTTCCATTCCCGCCGAGCCTGTCGAGACCACAGAGCCGACCAGCCAGCCTCTCGATGACGCTGTCGACGTCGCTGACGATGAGGTTACGGGTGATGAGGCGTCTCAGGATGCGTACGACGAGCAGCTCGTCGGCGACTATCCCATGGATGATCAGAACGGTGAGTATATCGATGGCCCCCATGGCATCGCTGCTTTTATCGACGTCGTGAAGGACGTGTTCGAGAAGATTGTCACGGCACTCAGCGGTCTAATCGCCACGGCACAAGAGCGTGCTGCCGTCGCCAGGCAGGCAGCCGCCGATGCTGCCGCCAAGGCCGCCGCGGCTGCCGCCGAGGCAAAGGAAGCCGCTGCGGCGAGCGAGGATGCTTCCACGGATGACGAATCGGTCGACGTCGTCGCTTCCGACGATGTTGAGCAGGTCAGCGATTCCGATTCTGAGTCCGAGTCCGACGAGGAGCTTTCCGCCGAGGAGACTACCGAGATGGCCCCGATTGACGACGCCGTCTCCGTGACCGGTGATGGTGACACCGCGGGCCTCGAGGCCATGGGAACGGATGATCCCGACGCCACTAGGCCCGTGTCCCAGGTCGTCGTTGACGAGCCCGCTTCGCCCGACGACCCCGATTGGGGAAAGACCGACTTCCACCCCGCCCAGTCGCCAGTCTCGCGTCGCGCGGTCCTGTTCGACCTTCCTGACCCCTCGCAGGCAGAGGCGGATCCCCTTGCTTCCGCCTCCGATGCCCCAGCTCCTCGACGTGTTCCGGCGGTTCCTGCGGTCGACAGCCTTCCTGAGGTTGACCCTGCGCCCGCATCCACGGATGGTGAGACCGTCATGATGCCTGCCGTGCCGCTCGACGACGAGGACACTCAGGTTTCCGATGCCCCCGTCCAGCACCTCACCGTTGACCCCCTACAGTCCGCCACTCCCTCTCAGCCCGCTAAGAAGAGGGGTCTGTTCGGTCGCCGTAAGAAGAAGGACCAAGAGTCGATGAGCGATTG
>OLPO01000359.1_pt1 | contig 38478 bp, 28 predicted proteins | sample 1672831 | NCBI WGS metagenome assembly OLPO01 (sample SAMEA3136728, study PRJEB25190) | human gut metagenome
TTCATAACATTTGCAATGATCTTCTTCCACAGAGGGCTCTTTGCACCGCCGCCGCAGATCTTGGTGCGCTCAATCTTAATTCCAAGGCTCTTGGCGACCTCCAGAGAATCACGAAGTGCGAAAGCAACTCCCTCCAGTACAGCCTGAGTCATATCTGCTCTTGAAGTGTCCATGGACATGCCGAAGAATACGCCTCTTGCATCTGGATCGTTGTGTGGGGAACGCTCACCCATCAGGTACGGCAGGAAGAATACGTGATTCTCACCAAGCTTCTGGATAGGCGCCTGCTCTGCTGCAAAGTCCCTTGTTCCAAGAATCTCCTCAGCCCACCATTTATTACAGGAAGCAGCACTGAGCATACAGCCCATAAGATGATAGCTTCCATCTGCGTGACAGAAGGAATGAAGGGCATTGTGCTCATCTACACCAAAATTCTTGCTGGAAATGAACACGGTTCCGGAAGTACCAAGGGAAATATTGCACTGTCCGTCACCAACTGTTCCAGTACCAACTGCTGCTGCCGCATTGTCACCGGCACCTGCGATAACCTTAACATTCTCAGAGAAGCCAAGCTCTTTTGCCACTTCTGGCTTCAGAGTTCCTACAACTTCCCAGCTCTCATAAACCTTCGGAAGCTGCTCCTCCTTCACCCCACAGATCTCCAGCATTTCCTTTGACCAACAGCGATTCTTTACATCGAGAAGAAGCATACCGGAAGCATCTGATACATCCGTACAGAAGGAACCGCTTAAACGATAAGCAAGATAATCCTTCGGGAGCATGATTTTCACTACTTTTGCAAATTTCTCCGGCTCATTTTTCTTCATCCACAGAATCTTCGGAGCAGTAAAGCCGGCAAATGCAATATTTGCAGTATACTGGGAAAGCTTGTCCTTTCCGATCACATTATTCAGATAATCTGTCTCTTCAGAAGTACGTCCGTCATTCCACAGGATTGCAGGACGAATTACCTGATCCTGATCATCTAAAGTTACCAGTCCATGCATCTGTCCGCCGAAGCTGATTCCGGCAACCTGGGAGCGGTCAATACCTTCTGTCAGTTCTTTCATACCAGCCATACTCTGGGTGTACCAATCTTCCGGATTCTGCTCAGACCAGCCCGGATGCGGGAAAAATAATGGATATTCTTTTGATACGATATTACAGATTTTTCCGGATTCTTCCATAAGAAGAAGTTTTACTGCGGAAGTACCAAGATCAACACCGATAAAATACATTTTTATCCTCCTTACGTCCGGCGTCCTATTAAAAACAGCCGTACCGCATAAAGTGGTACGGCCGTCAAATATACGCCTATAAATTATTTCGCGTTCTTATTATCCCCATGGATTCTCTGTAGGATATCTTACACCTGCCGGCTGGTTGTAACCGATCTTCTTAACATCAAGTCCAAGGAATTTCACTACTTCGTAGAATGCCTTTCCATAATGGCCAAACATAACTGCACCGTGATGCGGGTAATTGCCCTCGATCAGTACGTGACGGTAGAATCTTCCCATCTCTTTAATTGCGAAGATACCAATACCACCAAAAGATCTTGTAGGTACGTCAAGAACTTCACCTTCTGCAACATAGGAAACAAGCTCTCCCTCAGAGTTGCACTGCAGACGATAGAATGTAATATCAGAAGCAGCGATATCACCCTCCAGAGTTCCTCTTGTGAAATCTGGCTCAGATCCTTCCGGCTCAAGAAGTCTGTGCTGGATCAGCTGATATTTAACAGCTCTGGAATCGCACATCTTGCAGGCCGGAGTATTTCCACAATGGAAGCCCATGAATGTATCGGTAAGCTTATAATCATATTTGCCCTTGATATCCTCATCATAGATGTACTGAGGAACGGAGTTGTTGATGTCAAGCAGTGTAACAGCATCATTGGAAATGCAAAGTCCGATGTACTCGCTGAGTGCTCCGTAGATATCAACCTCGCAGGATACCGGGATTCCTCTTGCAGCAAGACGGCTGTTTACATAGCATGGCTCAAATCCAAACTGTGACGGGAATGCAGGCCAGCATTTGTCGGCAAATGCAACGTATTTTCTTGCTCCCTTGTGAGCCTCTGCCCAGTCAAGAAGAGTAAGCTCGAACTGTGCCATTCTCTCACTAAGGTCAGCATAGTATCTGCCCTCGCCCATTTCCTTTGCCATATCTGCGCAAACCTCTGGGATACGAGGATCGTTCTCATGCTCCTTGTAAGCAACCAGAAGGTCAAGCTCAGAGTTCTCTTCAATCTCAACGCCCAGCTCATAGAGTCCTTTGATCGGTGCGTTACATGCGAAGAAGTCCTGTGGACGCGGTCCGAAGGTAATGATCTTCAGATTGCGGACACCGATAACGGCACGGGCAACCGGTACGAAGTCAGCGATCATGGTAGCAATGTCAGTTGCAGTTCCAACCGGATATTCTGGAATATAAGCCTCAAGATGACGCATCTTTAAGTTGTAGGAGCAGTTCAGCATACCACAGTAAGCATCGCCACGACCATTGATCATATCGCCATCGCCCTCAGCAGCAGCTACATACATGCAAGGTCCGTCAAATCTCTCTGCGATCAGGGTCTCTGGAGTCTCCGGTCCGAAGTTTCCAAGGAAAACAACAAGTGCATTACACTCAGCTTTGTTTACATCCTCGAGAGCCTTCTCCATGTCTTTCTCATTCTCAACAGTTACTGGACATTCATAAAGCTCACCTTTGTAAGCGTCCATGATAGCTGCGCGTCTCTTCTCAGAAAGCTGAATTGGGAAACAGTCACGGCTTACTGCGATTAATCCAAGTTTTACTACTGGTATATTGTTCATAATAGGTATTCCTCCATATTTTAATTTTTTAAGAAACTTTCAATTGTGGTAGCTATGTAAGCACCTTAGGTCTCAATATTCATTTTTCAAACAGACTTTAATAGTTGCCCACCAACAACGTGTCGGTTTATCTTCTGAAAAAAAATGAGCAACTATGAATTATTTTATCAGTCAATTGTGATATTCTCACCCTTCAGGCCATTAAATGCGCCAGCGATCTTCGCATCCTCATGTGCGATCAGCCATTTGTTCTTGGCTGTCATCAGGCTGTCCTCTCCTGTCTTCTCAGTCTGGAAAGTAAGGTCTGTGTTGGTTCCTTTCGGAAGTACGACAACACACTGGAAACCGCCCTCATTCACATGGCATGGTGCGTAGTGAAGTGTGGTAGCGTATACCTCGATACCGGTTCCTGCCGGTACAAGGAATGCCTCGATCTTAGATGTATCATAGGTATGATCCGGCTCAATGTCCTGCTGATGTCCGATAAGAAGGACAAGATCTGTAACCGCTACATTGATCTCGGAATTACGATGATACTCCACTGCATTCAGCTTCTTGTTATGGCCGTTGCAGTATCCGATCTGGACCGGCAGCCCGCCGTATCCCTTGTTCTGCAGGTCTTTCATAATATCCAGTGCCTCCAGTTCCTCAACGGATGGAACGTAGATTACGTCCTCTGGAACCGGAGTGTGTTTCATCTCTTTGATAAGACCTGTAAAGTCGTATCCCTCCAGCACCTGTCCATATTTACGGAATGCCGGATCTGTTACTTTCTGAATCTTCACGATTAACCTCCTTTTGCACATATCAGAATGCGGACATGGCTGCTATCTGCCACTCTTGCAACAATCCAATATGCTCATACTCAAGATTCCCGAACCAGCTGCTGACCTCAGTCCGCCCTGATTCTTTCTGCATGAAAAAAGCATACCATATTCTGGTATGCTTTACGACGGTTTTCTTGTCTTATCTATAGCTCTTTTTTGACATTTTTTCTTTTGGAGTTATGTTAAATTTTTGTCTTACTTCGCTTGGAAGTCTGTTATATTTCTTCTGAAATTCTCTGGAAAAGGCTCTGCTGCTGGCAAAGCCGTTGTCCAGGGCAATCTGGCTCACGGTTTTCTCTGTATTCATCAGTTCACGATATGCATAAGACATGCGAATTTCCTGTAAATAAGTCTTAAAATTGATTTTTGCATACTTTTTGAACATTCTCGACAAATAAGCATCTGAATAGCCAAATAAATTTGCCATCTCAGAAAGTTTCAGTTCTTCTGTATAATGCTCACGCATGTAAGTGGTAATTTTTGACAAAGCATCCAGGCGTCGGCTGTCCTTAATTTCCTCCTGCGCAGCCTCTGTCTCACGATAATCCCTTACCAACAGATACAAAATATTGTAGTACAGTGCCATAGTCCGGTACTCCCATCCTTCTTCACGGGCACGGTACACCTTATAAAGCTCCTCAATAAAAAATGCCAGTTTCCGGTTATCCGGAGCCTTGGACTTCTGATCTCTTGCCACACGGGCTGCACTTGTAAATCGGATAAAACGCTGGGCAGTAAAATATTTTTCAAACTGCTTCAGTGGAATCTGCAAAACCACAGTCTCATTTTTATCAGGGGCGTGAATGGAGTGGATCTCATTGGAATTGATGATGATCAGCCCGCCAGCCTCCAGGGGATACTCTTCTTCATTGAGAAAAAAAGTCAGTCTGCCTTTTAGCACTGCAAAAATCTCAATTGAGGTATGCCAGTGTTTCTCTCTTTCGTAATTGCCGTGTCCGCCTTCAAATAAAAAGATTTTGAAGGGAAGGCCTTCGTTTGGTATGATCAATTCATGCTGAAATTCCAAGATTTCACCTCCGGCAGGTATATTTCTATAAAGCCGCGCCATTTTCTTTCAGGTCCGAACCGGCTAGAGCGTGTTTGAAAAAGGCTTGCTGTAAGAATATCATTTTCCCCTATATTTGACAATCCTGTTTCTCAAATTCTTTTTGGCTCCACTGCCACGTCTTTTCTCGTTTCGTATTTTCTTAAATACAAGTTTTTTCTTATCTTGTATTTACCAGCTCAAACGCTTATAATTAAAATTAATTTTCAATATGTTATTTTTATTTTCGGGAGGTTTATCATGAAATTTATATATCCTGCTGTTTTTAAGAAAACCGAAGACGGTCGTTATAAGGGAACTTTCCCTGACCTGGAAGGCTGCTTCGGAGAAGGAGACACTTTAGACGAAGCTATCGAAAGCGCTAACGCTGCTGCATTCGACTGGATTTCTGTAGAGCTCTCCGAAGAAGTTCCAGAGCTGCCTCCGATCACAGATCCAGATGATATGGAATTAGAAGATGAGGATGTGGTCAGAAATATCCAGGTGAACATCCGGTTGTATGATGGGTGGGATGAATGAAGTTTACCGTGAGTGTCTGAAATGTCCACTTACGTTCCAGACTTCACCGGCTTACTTGATAAGTCCAAAATGGGGAGGCGAAGCCTCCCCATTAATTTTTTTCACTGTACCTGATCAGAACCTTCTCCGTTACAAAATATTTTTATCTTGCCTGCTTCTTCACTGCCACTGCAATAGACAGACCTGGAGCATAATATGGAATCAATGTAGCCTGCAGTGCGTGATAAATATCAGACTTGCCAGGCCATACGGTCTCCAGAAGATTATTCTCTCTGTCCAGCTGATGGAACCAGGAACCGTTTACATGATCCAGAACCTTCTCATCCAAGTATTTCATAAGTTCTGCATAATCTGCTGCATATTTCTCATTTCCCGTCACGCGGTGAAGCACTGCTGATGTATTAATCGCTTCTGCAAGAGTCCAGTGCATTCTGTCATGGACTACCGGCTTGCCGTTCCAGTCTGTAGTATAGCATATTCCAGGTGCTCCGTCTGCATTCCAGGCATCAGAAACTGCGCGGTTGTAGAGGTTCTCGGCAGCCTCAATATATGATGTTGCGCCAGCCTTGTCCTCTTTATATGTGGAAAGAGCCCACTGTGTGATCAGTCTCGCCCACTCGATTCCATGTCCAGGAGTCGCACCGTATGGCTTGAACTGGTCGTCCGGACGGTCTTTGTTGCATTCCAGATCCGGTACCCAGTCACTGGAAAAATGCTCCGGAATACGCCAGTTATTGTCCTTCGCCCATACCAGAACATGGTCGATGATCCTGCCTGCACGTACACGATATTTCTCATCCCCGGTCACATCAGCTGCGGCAAGAAAAGCCTCAACGGTGTGCATATTTGCATTCAAGCCCCGATAGGAATCCAGCTCTGTAAATTCTGTATTCCAGGTATCACAGGAAAGTCCTTCTTCCTCGTTCCAGAATCTCAGATCATAAAGTGCCAGAGCATCTTTCAAAAGATCTGCTGCCCCTTCTCTGCCGGCCAGCACGCCGGAAGAAGCTGCCAGAATTACAAATGCATGGGCGTAGCACTGCTTGGTCGGAACAATTTCATTGTCCTTTGTAAGACCGGCATACCAGCCGCCATTTTTATCATCGTGAAGCTCGCCGCGAAGTCCTTTCAAGGCTGCATCCGCCAGTGCCTCGCTGCCTTCATGTCCAAGCATGGAACCAATGCTGTACACATGTGTCATACGGCTTGTGATCCAGGTCTCACGGTTACGGTCTTTCCAGGGAGTGCCGTCATCTCCAAGATAATAGGAGCTTCCTCCTGGTGACGGAAACTGATGTCCGAAGCTTAATAAACCATCTCTTACATCCTGCAGAAATTCCTGGTTTTCAGCTGTTCCAAGCTGGTATTTTTTCTCTGTAACTGCCATTTCTGTTTTCTCCTTTACATCAAAAATTCATTTTCCAACACAAATTATAATTGCTGTTCGTACCCGACTTATTACTACTTTTCAATATGCAAACTATGTGTATTCTAAATAATTCCAATTTTCTGCTTTTTATCTTACCTTATTTCCAGTGTCTTGAAAAGAGGCAATAACTTTATCTTTTCGGGGGATTTTTATGCCTTTCCATAAAACCAGATGCGTTTATATCTGATGTTCTCTCCATAAACCAATATATCTTTTTAAATAAAAAGAACCTCTGCAATATCAGACAAAAATCTGAACATTTGCAAAGATCCTTTTTCAAAAATTCATATGAAAAATAATGAAGTCTATATCACAAATTTTTACTCAACTTCTATTTTATCTTCTTTCTTTTTTCCTTTCTTCACTACTACCATAATACCCCAGAGGATAATAATTGCAGCAACTACACCATCAGCAGCGTACATAAAGATTCTCCACAATGCCATCTTATAGCCAACTACTTCAGCATTAAATGCATTACTGTTTACAAAACTATAAAGAATATTTTTTACTGCCTGGCGAAGAACAATTGCATCTCCATTTTCTGATGTATCGCAATCCGTCCACATACTGGAAGTTAAGGTTGCAAGATCCAGATCACCACCTGCATAAACCATCTGACGCGGATTCATATACTGAGGAATCGTATTAAAATCACAGATAACAGTTCCCTTGAATCCCCATTCATTCCGCAGAATTTCTGTAACCAGACGATAATCTCCGCCAGTCCATCTTGTTCCAATACGGTTAAAGGATGTCATCAATCCACGGCTCTCACCGGTCTTCACGGCTAGCTCAAAAGATTTCAGATAGATTTCACGAAGAGACTGTTCTGTAAGCCAGGAAAGATCTCCACCGATAGAACGATGTGTTTCCTGTTCATTGGCAGCAAAATGTTTCACCATACAGATAACACCTTTTTCCTGGCAGCCACGTATTTCCGCACCAGCCATAATGCCAGCCAGATATGGATCCTCTGAGAAATATTCTGAGCAGCGTCCACCAAACGGGCTTCTGTGGATATTAACACCAGGTGCATAAATACTTGTATATGGAGTTCCAGTTCCGGTATCACCAAAGATTCCCTCTTCTCCCATTACTCTTCCAAGCTCTTCCAGAAGGTCTACATTCCAGGTAGCCGCCATTACCGGTTCACTGACATACTGACAGGTTCCTTTTACCTGATCTTTATTCAAGAAAGAAGTAAATCCGGAAGGTCCGTCTCCATGAAGAGTTGCAGGCATTCCAATGTTCTCAATCGGCATTGTATGATAAGCCCCATAGCTAATGATGTTCAGCATGTCATCTTCGTTACAGGAATCCAGAATTGTATCCCAGCGCTCGTCATCATAATCTACAATTGCATGATGGGTTTCTTCTGGTGCTTCATCCGGAAGAAGATCCCGAAGCTTCAAGGTTACTTCTTCATCAAACCAGGGATATTCCATATCATCAAAATTCGTTGGATTATTGCTTTCCAGATTTTTAATCTCATCATATAGCTCTGTGTTTCCAGCTCTTTCTTCTGCTGTAGGTTCATCTGGCCAGGTACCTTCCCAGTCAGCCCTTGAAAGTTTTGTGGAAAGCTGCGCATCACTATCCATATACTCTTCATTTTCTGTATATAGATTTTCTACCGGATAATCTGTATCCGGATCAGTCTCATAACGGATATCCTCTGCTAATGTACAAGTAATCTCCTTCTCTGCCTTGTGAGCATCATGAGCTACGAACAAGGTATAGTCGCCTTTTTCCAGCTCATAACCTGCAAATCCATTCTTATTAGCATCATCATAATCATAGCTTGCCACATTATATGGATCAAACTCCACCGTTACGGTTTCCGACTCACCAGGTTGCAGCACACTAGTTTTGGCATATCCAACAAGTACCTTGTATGGCTTTTCAATCCCCCCTTCTGTATATGGAGCACCAGCATAAAGCTGTACAACATCTTTACCAGCAACATCACCTGAGTTTGTAATTTTTACATCAACAGATACTGTTTCACCTTTTTCCAGTTCGGTTAAAGACGGCTCTCCAACTTCCCATTCAAATGTTGTATAGGAAAGACCATATCCAAATGGATAAACTACATTATCCTGATACCATTCTTCTCCATCTGTATATCCTCTGGTTTCATAATAGCGATACCCAACATAAATGCTCTCTTCATAATCAACAAAATAATACATGCCACCATCATACTTATCGCTGCAATCAGGATTGCTTCCTGTACCAAAGTTAACAAAAGATGGGGTTTTCGAAAAATCTGAAGCCCAGGTATCAACCAATTTACCAGACGGATTTACAGTTCCGCTAAGAATTTCACCTAAAGCCATAATACCGGTACTTCCTGTAAATCCAACCCATAAAGCAGCATCAATCTTATCTGCAAATTCTGCATAAGACGGATCTGTAAGGAATGTTGCCTCAAAGCTGGAGGGAATATTAAACATTACAACCACATGTTTAAATCCGGCTTCACACACAGATGTAAGAAGATCTCTTTCATTAGCATCCAGTTCCAGATAATGGGAATCTTCACTTACAGCTCCCTCTGTATCTCCCTGATAGCGCGGAAGATCAAATCCTTCTCCTCCAATTCGCGTGATCACAACAATTGCCGCATCATTATATTCCTCATAGCTCTTTTTTACCGCATCCGTATACTTATCCTGTGGAGTTTCAGCAACAGCAATTTTCTGGTTATCACCGCTGTCAAGGTCACTGGAATTGGCAGCACGTGCCGCTCCGGACTCTTTATCATTTTCATAAAAGTCCTTTAAAGTTTTATTTGTGGAAAAACCGGCTTCTTCCAAGCTGTCATACAGATTTTTACTGTTCTCTGTATCAAATCCACCAGAACCACTTCCACCATAGGAAAGATTCACGCTGTTTTTTCCAAATACGCTGACTTTTGCGCCTTTTTCCAGGGGAAGTGCACTCTCCTCATTTTTCAAAAGAACAAATCCTTCCTCTGCAAGTTGTACATTAAAATCCTGCGCATTTTTCAGTGCCTCTTCCTTTGAGAAAGCATTGGTTGCATTGTACATTGATACTGTATCCTCATCGTAAACAGGACGCACTCCACCAAATACAGTATCAAAAAGACCATTAAACATGGTACTGGCAAGAACATTGAGAACAACTGCAAATATGATCAGAATTGTGCTTACAATCATCCAAACCTTTCCAGCCTTTGTCTTTAAAGCACTTAACATATTTCTGTGTCCTCCTTATTTCTGATAATTATCAGTGGCAGGAACATCATGGTTTTCATCCCAGATTAAAACGCCTTCTGTCTGAACTTCAAGTGCATCTACCAGTGGCGCGTGAGCAACCATGGTTGTTCCTGAATAACTGTCATTATTTTCGGTTACCAGCTTGATCAGGTTTGCACCTTTATGTAATGTAAACCCTTCTCCCAGCGTAAACATTTTGAACTCTGCCGGAGATGCATTATAAGAGGTCGGATCATATTCTGGTACATCTGTTATTTCAATCGTTCCATAGTCAATTTTCTCATCATTAAGATAAATTCCATAGGTATCAGGTGTAAGCGTCAGGTCTTCCATCTCAGCGGAAAGACTTAAGGAAAGTGTTGCATCTGTTACTTCTTCATCACATGAAATATAGAATTCCAGTGAGTTTCCATACTGATACAGATACCCTACACTTCTGTCATTACTTGCACCAATTCCCTCACTTACTACAATCATACCACCCTCATTTGCTGTTCCCGAAATTGCCGGGCCAGTTTTACCTGAAAGGTTAGTATCCTCGGCTTCAAATACATAAGTCTGTACTCCGGATACCGCTTTTTCCCAGGAAGCCTTGATTGTTGTCGGGCCAGTTACCGCTGCTGAAAAATCATATGCATTTCCGGATTCGTCTATCCATCCAGCAAAAGTATATCCTTCACGTACAGGCTCATTTACCGGCTGTGTTACACTTGTTCCGCTTTCTACCGGATATGTATACTGACTCTTTTTAATTCCATAATAGTCATAATCAAAGGTGACATCCACATAGTCTGCCCCATCTTTTTTCCACAATCCATATAATTCCACATTATCAGTAATCGGATTACTAAAATCGTACGCCTCTGTATAATCCGGATCAATATACCACCCAACAAACTCATATCCATCTCTTACAGGGGTCTGTTCTTCAGCGTTTTGTCCTTTCACCACTTCTGCAACTTCCGCTTCCGGCGCGCCATCGTAGTTCTGATTATAAGTCACGGTAAAATTACTGTCCGCCACCTTTACTGTAAATCGTGCAGATTTTTTGTCGCATTTGATAGTAACAGTTTTTGTTCCTGATGATTTTAATCCAGGTTCTTTGATTTTAAAGCAATCTGCTGTCATAGGAAGTTCATCTGTACTTCCATCATCATAAGTTACGATGATCGTACCACCTTCCAGTGAAAATTCTTCTCCTGATACATAAGCCGTCTTTTCCGGATCACTTCCAACTTCAATTTTATCTACTTTTTTTTCAGCATTTAATTCAGTTGCAAGTTCTGCATATACCGGAATGCAAAAAAGACTGCTTGCCATTAATACTGCTGCCAGCATTCCACTGATTTTTTTTCCATTTCTCATAATATTTTTCTCCTTTTTCTAATACTTTGCAGCCATCCAGCCGCTTCTTGATATTCCTTGCTGAACAGTTGCTATATTTCTTTTATGGGACTTTGGTAAAAACCAAAGCCCCACTGTAAAAAAGCTTATTTTACTACAATTGTAAATGTCTGTTCTACAGTTTTCTCACCGGATGGAGACAGCCAGATGCCAGCTCCTGCACGGCAATATGGAACATTTTCACTTACAGTTACCTGATACTCGCCTGGAGTTACTGCAGTTCCACTGATGCGAAGTCCAGTAGCGATTTCAAATGATTTGTTTGTACGAAGACCATATGCAGTACCAGTTATTACTTCTGCTGAAAGTCCCTCTGGAAGGTCACCAGTTAAGGTATAATTGATTTCGTGTTTTTCTTCTACTTCTGAATATGGAATTGTAGTTCCATCTGCATGAGTTTTTTCCTCATCACGAAGGTATTTATTTTCGTTCTTGGTATACCAGTTTGTAATCTGGCCTTCAGAAATAAACTCCTGATAAGCAAATGGATCTGAATCAATTGTAATGTCTGCTGCCTCTCCGCTTGTTACTTCAATAACAGGATTCGAATCAGCAGTACTCATTACCAGTTCTCCATTTACCTGGAATGGGCTGACAACATTAACTGTAAGTTCTACATTTTCTACAGTGATATATCCATCACATGTCATATTTACCAGCACCTGATAAGTACCTTCTGTTGGATAGTCGCCATAAATGTTATTATCCGCATTAAATCCTGTCTGATATCCTTCATCGCCTTCCTGATACTCTCCAACGATTGGTTTTGCATAGTTAACTGCAAATCCTTCTACAGTCATACCATCCGGCAATGTCTGACCTTCTGCCAGAGTTACAGTAAAGTCGGTTGTATCATCACACTGGATTGCTGCAACATTTCCGGTTCCATAATATACAGTTGCAGAAAGCTTGTACTGATCTGCAAAGTTTTTATATTTATTAGAATTAACCTGTGTCTGTAATACACGCTGTGCTGATTTTCTTACTGCATAATAGTGTGTCGGTGATACCAGATTTTCACTTCCATCTTCTGAGGGTACCAGAACCATACCCTTTCCATCTCTTGCAGTAGGATCCCACTCACCGTTTGTAATATAGGTCTTTGTAAATCCAGCATTTCCAGCAAGAAGTACATCATCTCCTGCACGTACCATAAGGTCTACAGAGTTGTAATCACGACACCAGGCATCTGTTACCGTACCACCTTTGAAATCCCACTCACCACGAAGCAATGTTTCATGAACAGCCCAGTTATTAGAATTTACAACATATCCAATACGGTTAAAGGATGTCATAAGACCCATGGCACCAGCTTTTACCATAGCCTCAAAAGCTTTCATATAAATCTCACGGAATGTCTGCTCTGTTGCAAATGTACACACACCGCCGTAATCAGCACGGTTATGTTCCTGAACGTTTGCAAAGAAATGTTTTGCATAAGTAATAATACCTTTGCTTGCAGCACACTTTACAATAATCGCAGAGTTTATTGCGGAAAGAAGTGGATCCTCACTGTAATATTCAAAGGTACGTCCGTTAAATGGGCTTCTGTGAATATTGCACGCAATACCGTTCCATCCATAATTTCCAGTAAGCAGACCATGATTTGAATAAATCATACCCTGTTTTTCTACCAGCTCCTGGTTCCATGTAGCAGCTGTAATCGGAGCACTCTGCCAACAGGTTCCGTTTGCAAACTGAACCGGACCTTCAGAAGCGCCGTTGCTTCCAACTATAATATCAACCATTTCCTGCCAGGTAAGGGAGTTCATATATGCATCCCATGCTGCGGAATCTTCATCGGTCGCTGCAACTGCCACACCATCTGTTACAGTTGGCTCTGTATAAACTTTTCCAGCAAGCTCAGCTTCTGTAACTGTTCTTTCAGCTTCCTGTGTCCAATTTTCCGGTACTTCACTTACATACCAGGGCTGACCTTCCTCATCCATATAAGGATAATAGGTTTCTTCTGCGTCAAGAACGTCAGCTTCCCAGTCTTCCATTACACGTTCTTCTGTTGTCTGTGCCTTTGGCTGTGTAAGTCCACCATCCGCACGTGTAATCATATTCTCCAGAAGGTCTTCTCTTGTTGTATCGTAATCATCCACAAAGATTGGCTTAATTTCTGCCCCAGTCGTATAATCGGTTATGCAAAGAATTGTTTCCGGTATATTAAATGTTTCAGAAAGAACTACATCATGAGAATTTCTTCGGGCTGTAATCACATAATCACCAGCCTCCAGCTCATATCCTGTAAAATCATTCTCGTTTGCATCGTCCCAGTCAAAGGAAGCCATATCCTGAGCTACGAATTCCACTGTTACGGTTTCTTTTTCCCCCGGCTGAAGAAGTCCTGTTTTTGCATATCCAACTAATACTACAGAAGATTTCTCAATTCCGCCATTATAATATGGTGGTGTACAATACAGTTCTACAACATCTTTTCCTGCGACGGAGCCTGTATTCTGTACCTCAACTTCCATTGTGATCTTCTGATTTGCTGTAGAAATTGTCCTGTCTGCGTTGATTCCTGCCAGCTTCCATTCAAAAGAAGTATAGGAAAGACCATATCCAAACGGATACAGGACATTGGCACTGTACCACTCACTTCCAGAGCCCTCCTCCGCAGCATTCATATCATCTGCTTTCGTTTCATAATAGCGATATCCGTAATAAATTCCTTCGCGGAATTCCACATCTGAATAGACAGAAGTTGTTCCATCCTGATATGTGAGCCAGGAATTCATTCGCTCTCCATTCTCATCTACGTTCTGGGACATATCGCCATAGTTTGTAAATGTAGGATCCTGAGTAAAATCAGAATACCAGATATCTGCTGTATGACCAGATGGATTCACTTCACCGGTAAGAATTTCTGCTGCCGCCAGAGTACCCTGGTCGCCAAGACCACCAACCCACAAAATGGCATCAACACCATAATCAGTATCTGTTCCGGCCTGTAATTCCGGAATCTGCATAATCATGGAAGAATTCAGCATTACAACAACTTTCTTAAAGTTTGCTTTGGCCATTTTGATCAATTCCAGTTCATTATCATCCAACTGCAGATAATGATCATTTTCATTGGAATGTCCGTCTACGTTATTGGTCTTAAGATCCATGTTTTCGCGTCCGAAACGTGAAATGCAGACAACAGCTACATCATTGTACGCTGAAAATGAACTTGTTACGGATTTACTGTAATAAGACATATCTGGTTCCAGAATGCCACCCGATGCCGAATCATCATGTTTGCCGTTATTCAAGGTAAACAGATTCTCGTAAAGCTCCATTGTTTTCGGATTTACATTAAAACCTTCCTGTTCAAACGCGGTTTTCCAGTCAAGTGCATACTCAGTTCCTTTTGTTGAACCGGAGCCACCGCCACCTCGTACATAATCCACAGTTCCAATTCCAAGGAATGTGACATTTCTTTCGTCCGAAGCTAATGGAAGTACATTGTTTTCATTCTTTAAAAGAACCTCTCCCTCTTCCACCATCTGCTTGTGCACATCATTTCCAGCTTTTGCCACTTCCTCCACAGATGTGTAATCTGCGTAGAACTTTCCCTGTGCAGCAAGATCACCGGTCGTAACACCTGTAGGATCCACGGTCTGGGTATCCAGCTGTCGTATTTCTGTTTCCTCTTCCGCATAAGCCGGAATTCCCGTTGCTGCCATACAACACGCCATCGACAACGCTACTGCACTTTTTACCTTCCATCTCCTTTTGCTCATACTTTTTCTCCTTTACATTATTTATAATCCCGCCATACCTAACGGGAATTATTTCATTTTAAAATTTTATTTTTGTTTAAAAATCAGTTTCATAATTGGAAAAAATACCCAGAAGGAAATTGCACAATTAATAATCATTGTTACAACATCCGCTACGGTACTTCCAGTAGAACTTCCCATCTGACCAATCATAAATGCATACAGCGGAGCCTTATAAATTCCCTGCAATGCAGCTGAACCAATCGTAATCACTACATAAGCCAGAACATACCAGAACGCAGCTCTCCAGACATTTCCAGTTGCCTTAAAAGTAACCTTTCTCTGTGTAATGAAATTAATCACCTGTGCAACTGCCATGGTAAGTTCTACTGCCATAAAATACGCAAGACCGCCTCCGCCTCCATTGGCAATCGTTCCTGCTGCATAGTCAAAAATATAGTAGGGACTTCCATTCACATTTTGTCCCACATGAAGGACCTGAAAATTGGTATCTACCATCGAGGTAAATCCAAACAGCCATTTAAAAAACGGCATCAGAAGCAGCTGCAGAACTGTTACTCCGTTACACACAATAAAAAACATAAGGAACTGAGCAACACCTGGATGCTTTTCGGAAAATCCTGCCCAGACATTTTTTATTTTTTCCATTTTCTTTCATCACTCCCATAAATTTTCTCCAGACATTAAATCATCAGCTTAAACTCCAGAAAATCCAGTTTTCCCTGACCTTTAAAGCGGAAATATAATGGATGAATTCCGTTTTCTATTTCCACAAAATCTGAAAATGTCTTCCATTCCTTGTCATCAGTTCTTATAAAAATACTGCCTATACGATTTTGAAATTTAGAATCTGTTGCAATTTCCATACTTCCATCTGCTTTTCCCCGGATCGTAACTGAAATTCTGGTCAGATTCTGAATATCAAAGTATTTTACTCCCGCAACGGCACCATCCTGCATATTAGCAATATATTGCCTTGCACTGGTATCTCCATCTCTTTTGTCCTGTGTAAAATAAGGGTGCTCTCTCAGCCTTTTTGCAGGACTACTTCCGTCGTATCTGCCCGTTCCCTGCGACGACCATAAATTACATGCAATTCGTGCCCCATAAGTTCCTTTTCCAATTAATGGACCGGCATTAAGGCCACAACTTGTCATTTCTGCCTGTATAAAGCTGCCATCCGGAAGTTTTTTTAATTCTTCCGCACATGCCTGTCTGGCATATGAGCTTCGGTTGGTCTGACGGTGATAAAAAATATAAAATTTTTCTCCAAGTCTCAACATTCCTCCGTGTGTATTTCCAATATAGTTACAGGCGTAGTTTTCATCTGCCTGACCATTTAAAAATACATCTCCATTACTCACCAGCGTACCTCCGTATCGGAATCCTTCCGTTGGACTTTCACTGACTGCATAACATAATTCATGGTTATGTCTTGAGGAATATACAAAATAGTATTTTCCTTCATACTTTCTCATAGAGCTTGCTTCGAAAAATTCGTGATCTTTAAATGCCTTGTCTCCACTTTTGGGAAACAAAAGTTTTTCTGGTGTTTTGATCGTAAGCATATCCCACTCCAGTTCCAATACATATCCACCGTCAAACTTTAATTTTTTACCACCTGTGACAACAGAAGGTACAGGGGTATAAAACCCAGAGTACAAATAGACCCTCATATCGTCATCTACGAAGATTCCTGGATCAAAGGGAAAAGAATCCCCTTTTCTCCTGCCCCATAAAGTTCCATTTGAATACTTCACATGGCCGTAAAATTCATATGGTCCCTGAGGTCTGTCGCTTACTGCAACTCCCATGATTCCCATAAAATCAAATGCATAATAAAGATAATATCTGCCATCCGGTCCTACTGTTACGTCTGGAGCAAATAAAAGCCTTAATCCCAATTTGTTTTTTGGATCCTGATTTTTCCGGTAAATAACTCCTTCATATCTCCAGTTTCCAAGATCATCTTCTGGTGCAGACCAGCAAACATAATCATTCATGCAGAACATTGGTGCACCGAATCTGTCATGTGAACCATAGACATAAACCCTTCCATCAAAAAGATACGGCTCTCCATCCGGTATGTATTCATACTCCGGAAGGTAAGGATTCACGGCCTGTTTCGTCATACGCTTCCCTCCATCTTTCTTGATGAAAGCATTGTAACACCTGCTTTTCTTTCTGGAGCATCCATTGCATAATCGGTATCTTTATTTCCTCAGCGGTAACATTATTTTCAAAACGAACCAGTTTTGCTCTACATCCACTCCCATAGTTCCTCCATACTTTTTTGCCAGATACTGCATACTTTTAAGTCCAAATCCATGGTCTTTATTGCTTCCTTTGGTAGTTACCGGCAATCCGTTTACAAATTTCAGATTATCTTCCAGATAATTTTCAATTCTCACCAATACAAACTGATTCATCTCCGATACCGACAGATGTATCAGTCTCTTTTCTTCTGGTTCAATTAAAAGTTCACACTCAATTGCATTGTCTAAAGCATTTCCGAAGATCGTACATGTATCCATTACAGAAATTCCGTCTAAAAGACTGCCGTCAGCCACGCAGGTTAGTGTAATTCCATGCTGTGAACAAAACATTCCTTTTCCAGTAAGAATAGTATCCAGCACAGAATTTTTCGTCTTATACTGTGCCTCATATTGACGAATTCCATTTGCAATTTCATCCAGATAATCATTTTTCTTTTTTATATCCGATTCATTTCTCAGAATTTCCAACTGATGTTTCAGATCATGATATTTATGATTGATCAGTTCAATGCTCTCTCTTGACTGTCTGTACTGCGCGTATCTTGTTTTCAAAACGGTATTTACGGCTTCCAGCTCCATCTGCATATGATGTTCACAGCACTGTCGCTGATATGCCAAAAGGATAGCCAAGCCACCAATTTCTGTCATCGTTCGAATGTTAAATGCCTCTTTTGCCAGAGAGCTGCTAAACGGCGTATCAGAAAAAACATAACTCATATTGCTCATACAAAAAGCGATCAGACTGATCACCGCCGCTGTTATCATTTCGCGCCCTGTAATTTCTTCCCAGTGATGTTTTCTTTTTGTCTCAAAATAGAACACTCCACCAAAAACTGTGGCATATATAAAAATCATGCAAAGTACTGATTTTCCACTTATATACCGCATTTCCTCTCCGGCAAAAAAATAATAAATCTGCCATTCCAGTGCTGCAGTCATTTCTGCCAGAACAAAAACCACAGCCAGCCAATATCCAGCTGCCCTTTTTGAAATATCACACATAGTTCTAAGAAAGCAGAACATAATTCCTACTGCCAAAGTCATTCCCGGAAGCCACAATACCAGAGGTGCCTTTCCCAGAATAATCTGTAAAACAGAAAGCGCCCCCAACGAAACAATTGCTTTCTTCCAGTCTTTTCCCATATAAAAGTATGGCAGCCCGTGATCCTTTCGATACAGAAAAATATAGATCATGCAGGCAAGCCATTCCGCAACAGCCGTATAAATTTTCGGAATATCCGGAACCAGACCAATCGTATTTTTCATTTCATTGTTTCCCCCATATATTCCAGAAATGCTTTTTTCAAGTCTCCCTTTTTAGATCTGCTGATCTGAATCCTCTGTCCATTTAACAGAACATCATTTTCATCTATTCCGGTGACAAAAAACAAATTGATAAGATAACATTTATTACAGCGAAAAAAATTAACTGTACCCAGATCCTGTTCCAATTCTTTCATGCTGCTGGTTGTGGATTCGTATTCCCCTTCTTTTGTATGATAGGTCAATCTGTGTCCCTGACTTTCTACCCAGCACAATCCGGAAACCGGTATTCTATGCACTCCATTTTTCGTATTTACTGCAATAAATTTCTCTTTTCTCCTTTTCATTCTTTTCACAGCCCGATTCAGTCTCTGGCTAAATGCAAAATATGAAATTGGTTTCAAAACATAGTCAAGAGCATCCACCTCATACCCCATTATTGCGTATGAAGCCATATTGGTAATAAAGATGATAATTACCTGACTATCCTTTTCCCTTATCTTTTTTGCAGCTTCCATTCCGTTCATAAAACGCATTTCTATATCCATAAGAATAATATCGAACTGGCTTCTGTAGATTTCTACAATTTCATCTCCATCCTCAAATCGTGTAACATCGATAGCTTCCCGATATTCTTCCTCATATTTTTTCAAATATTCCTTCAAAATTACAGCATAGTGTTCATCATCTTCAACAATTGCAACCGAAATCATTTTCCACGTCCCCTTCTGTTTTTCATAGTCTATCCTTCGTTTGTCCCTTTTACAATAGAAACAACTCTATCTGCATTTTTAACAGCTTAATGTACATTTACTATATTGTTTTTCACATTATCCACAAAAAAAAGCAGTCATCATATTTTCTGACAACTGCTTTAAAACATATATTCACATAATAAACTTTAATATTTTTTGAAATTCATATTCGATTTATTTTTTAGGAATCATGATATCCACCATAAAAATACCATTTTCCCCATTCATTTGAACATCCCCATCATATTTTTCCGCTAAATATCGGATACTGTGAGTTCCATAACCATGATACATTTTATCCTTTTTCTGGGTTCTTGGATATCTGCCTTCAAAAATAATTTCTCCCTGAAAATAATTTTCCATATGTATAAATATCATGGAAAACTTCTCAGTAACAGTAAGTGAAATTACTCGCATTTCTTTATTTTCCAACCGTTGTACCGCTTCAATCCCATTGTCCATAAGGTTTCCAAACAAAGCATAAATATCACTATCTTTCATAAATGAAAGAAGTTTTCCATTTGCAATACAAGTAAAATTAATATCATTCTGCTGACACAACAAATTCTTATTACGTAAGACTACGTCTAAAGTTGCATTCCCAGTATGCAAGTTTCCTTCATATTCATCTACAACCCTGTTTATTTCCTGCAACTCTTCGCTATCAATTCTAGATTCCAGATTGCTGATTCTATGCTTTAGATCATGGCATTTAATATTGATTATTTCGGCAACAGCTTTTTCTCTTTGATATTTTTCCTGTTCCAGATCCAATACTTGTTTCAACATATTTTTTTCATTGATTGCCTTACTTTCCCTAATTCTGCTTACGCCCACGATCAAAGCTAAAATTGAAATAATAATCGTACTGAGAGTTTCTGCAATTCGAAAGCTTTTACTCTGTACTTCAAGATACACTTCTCCCATAGTAAGACTAAGTACTATGTCTGCAACCACCACAAAAAAAGCTAAAACTATCATCATTTTATCTTGAATATCTTCATTTTCTTCGCTGTATGAACTGTCTTTCAAAAGAAATTTATATGCAATGCCAAATATTCCAAAAATCATTCCATAAAGCAGAACTTTACACGTAATCGGAGACTTTACTCCCAGAAGCCAGCTCAAGAGACTGCTTCCTCTCTGCGCAATATGCTCCAGACAATACGCCACTGTCACACAGTGCAGGGCTGTAATAAAACGACACTTATACAGCCAAAAACACCATATTATTGTCACGCAAAAAATAAAGCTATATCTTATAATTCCAATTACCAATCTATTTGGATTACTTTGTTCTCCATTTAGATAGAATATCAGACTCCAGATCAGAAACATAAATAAATACAATATTCCTTTTATATAAAACAACTTTCTTTTTTTCAATTTTCTTCCTGACATCAATGTACCAATACACATTGACAGACAAAAATTCAGATCACTGTCCAGAAAATAGAGCATTCCTTTCATTAATGTATCCACTTTTCTCTACCTCCCTACTAAATATTGTTTATGAAGCGCTTCCATAAATTCCTTTTTCTTAAGTCTGCTTACGGGAATTTCTTTCCCTTCTATTACAACACTTGAACTGTTAACCTGATCAATTTGCCTCAAATTCACAATATGCGAACTCCCCAAGCGAAAAAAACAATCCTTTGGTAATACTTCTTCTACTGTTTTCAATACCCCATAGGTTTCATAATCACCCTTTTCCGTATGGTAAACAATATGATGCTTATAAATTTCAACGTATTTGATTGAATTAATTGATAAACGGATCATCTGTTCTCCGGAATTTATCATAACATCCTGTAACTTATTTTTATTAATATATCGAACCGCACGCAACATTTTTAAAGCAAATGCAGGATATCCTACTGGTTTCAATATATAATCCAATGCATCCACTTCATAACTTTGTACCGCATATTGTGCCAGATGTGTAATAAAAATAAGCGTCACTTCAGGATCACGTTTTCTCAGTTTCATTGCAGTTTCCATTCCATTCCCATCATCAAGCTCAATGTCCATAAAAACTAAATCAAACTGAAAATGGTATTCTGACAAAAATGTATGTGTTCCCTGATACCAGGTGTATCGTATCTCTTCACCATGTTCTTCTGAAAAGCGATCTAAGAATTTTATAAGTCGGTCAGCACTTTTTGTTGAATTTTCCACAATTGCTGTATTTAACATATTTCCTTATCCCCAATAAATCCGTTTCTTTCTACATATTTCTAATTATGTATATTACTTTTTTTATCTTAGCATAGCCCATTACATTTTTCAAAATATTTTTATATGCAAAAATAGCCTTTATTGGTGCACTCATATGCAACAACAAAAGCTATTTTTTATCATTATTGTTATAATATCTTATATTCTTTTTTTCAAAAGCAGTTCCAATCAGCAGATAGCTTTTCCAAGCTCGATGCAGGCTGCCTGAGCCTCATCATCTGGCTCTTCGTTGCAGATCACACTGGCAACAGCAAGTGTTACGCCGTCGTTCTGGCATTTTTCTTCCCAGCTGCGCATCCAGTCGCCATCTCCCCATCCATAGGAACCGAAAAGAGCTACTTTTTTGCCTGCAAGCTTTGACTCACATGCCTCGAATACCGGCTGGAACACAGTATCCTCAAGCTCCTCATCTCCCATTGCAGGGCATCCAAAAGCTACGCCGTCAAAACTGCTGATGTCTGTTCCCTCAAAATCATCTGCACTGATCACTTCTACTTCAGCTCCTGCAGCTTTTGCGCCTTCCGCTACTTTATTTGCCATTTCCTCTGTATTACCAGTTCCGCTCCAATATACAACTGCTACTTTACTCATAACTTCACTTAACCTCTTTCTTTTATAATTTTATTGCCGGTCTGCGAGATCATTTATGTTTGTTTCCTCCACATCCGGCACTTTAGTAACGAAAATCAGCTTTTCCGCGACTCTTATCGCTTTTTAGCTATCACCCATAAGGGACTTTCATTGTATGTTAAGCAGCCACTGTCAGCTGCAGAACACTCCTGCCTTTTGCCCATAAATTCCGATAAACTTCACGGCATTTATGGTATTTCTGAAACATTTTCAATGCTTCACATTCATTACAATATACTTTCCAGCAGCCGGAACATTTATAATTCTGTCCGCCATTCTGGATAAAACCGATTACGTCTCCAAGTGGATAATCAAGAAAAATCCCAATCTCATGTGGAAAATCCTCTGATGCCTCAAATCGCTTCTTCAGTAACGCCAGGCACTGTTCCGGTTCTGTATTTTCATATCCATATTTTTCCAGAAACCGGGCAACTCCAGGACGATTCAGATTCCGTGCCAGCTGTTTTTCCCGGTATACATAAACCAGAGAACGGTTTCCACGGCTGCGCAGTGCCAGCAGCTTCACGCCCTTTGGATTCATCAGCTGATTCCACCAGGAAATCTGAAGGTCTATATTTTCTCCCTCTTCGCAACAGGCATTGAAAAGATTGGCTGCTTTTAATGAAGCAAGGGTGGGAGCACAGTGCTCAATGAGACATTTCTCGATCATGATAAACTCCTTATCTTTTTTATGCCATCACTGCATGCTCATCCAACGCACACTTTAAAGCGCTTGCGCTGCTGGTATGAATGCGTGCTACCGGAATGTTGTTTTTCTTTGCTTCCTGGGATGCACTGATGACCATTTTATGGGACACTGTATTGGTAAAAAGCACCATCAGATCCGGGCATCCGATTTTTTTACGGATGGCGCCGTTCTCTTTTGGAAAAACCTTCGCCTTATATCCATAGTCTTTGCAGATATCGGTATACTGACATACCATTCTCTCATTTCCGCCGATAATTACAATACTCATGTAAATTGTCCTTTCCGGGTTTCCTGAAGCTTCTGAAAATGAAGAAAACTCCCTGCTTCCATGCAATGTTTTCTCCTTATTTTCGTTAGTCTATTCTAACCCTTTGTTAAAAAAATTAGAAGCTTTTCGTTTACTGTTTACAACCTTCCCAGTAACGCCTGCACTTCTGAAATATGTTTTAGTTGCTGCAGTCCTTTGCATTTTATGTAAAAGGTACTGATTATATATTATTTTATAGTTCTACGCTTTGGTTAGCTTATGCTAACTTTTATGATGTTAGTTTACACTAATTCTTTATTTCTGTCAAGTACTAAGCAAAAAAAAGAGAGCTAATGAAAAACAGTCTCATTAACTCTCTGATTATATTCAGAAGTTCCACTATTACCGCAGAGCGTGTTTGAAAAATCATTCCCACAATCAGAACCCGATTTTTTTTACAATGCCCGCAATGCGCGACACATCTGTTCAGATTTCCTCAGTGCCCACCAGATTCTTCATACTGTTCATACCGATCAGCAGTGTGGAAGTATTGTGAAGCAGCGCGGAGGTAGTTGGCTGCAGGATTCCGGCAACTCCCAGCAGGATCAAGCCAGTGTTAAATCCTACGATTGTTCTGTAATTATTGTGGATACGCTTCATCAGCGCGTCACTGATATGCTTCAGAATTACAATACCTTCCAGATTATCCGCACCGATAGTGATGTCTGCGATCTCTCTTGCAATTTCGGCGCCTTCACTTACTGCAATACCTGCGTCAGCTGCAGAAAGTGCCGGAGAATCGTTAATTCCATCACCAAGCATGACAACCTTGCGTCCTTTTGCTTTCTCTTTTTCCACGAAGCTTGCTTTATCTTCAGGAAGAACCTCGGAATAATATTCGTCAACGCCAACCTTGGCTGCAACTGCTTTGGCTGTACGCTCACTATCTCCGGTCATCATAACCACCTTACTAAATCCGGCTTTCTTCAGTGCTTTTACAACTGCAGGAGCTTCCTCACGGAGAGGATCCTCAATACAGATAACAGCTGCAAGACTGCCTTCAATTGCAAGATACAGATGGGAATACTCATTTGGAAGATTTTTAAACTTCTCTTCCATGCCTTCCGGAATGGTGCATTTCTCATCCTCGAATACAAAATGGGAGCTTCCGATGATTGCTTTTTTCCCTTCAATGGTTGTAGAAATACCATGAGCTACAATATATTCTACCTTGGAATGCATTTCCTCATGATCCAGTTTTCTCTTCTTCGCTGCGTCAACAACAGCTTTCGCCATGGAATGAGGAAAATGCTCTTCCAGACAAGCTGCGATTCTTAGCAATTCATTTTCGTTCTGTCCGTTAAATGGGACAACCTTAGCTACTGTAGGTTCTGCCTTGGTAAGAGTACCAGTCTTGTCAAATACGATCGTATCGGCATCCGCAACTGCCTCCAGGAATTTACCGCCCTTCACAGTGATTTTGTATTCTCCTGCCTCCCGGATAGCGGAAAGTACGGAAACCGGCATTGCCAGCTTCAGGGCACAGGAGAAATCAACCATCAATACGGAGACAGCCTTGGTTACATTTCTGGTAAGCAGATAAGTAAGTGCAGTACCGCCAAGTGTGTATGGAACCAGTCTGTCCGCCAGGTGCTCGGCCTTGCTCTCAAGACCGGATTTCAGTTTCTCAGTATCCTCAATCATGGCTGCGATTTTCTCATAACGGCTGGAACCACCAACTGCTTTTACAGTAATGACAGCCTCGCCCTCTTCCACAACCGTACCTGCGTATACAGAATTTCCTTCCACTTTTCTTACAGGAACAGATTCACCAGTCAGGGAAGCCTGGTTTACCATAGCCTCGCCCTCTGCGATCAAACCGTCAAATGGGATCACGTTTCCCATATGTACCACAACCAGGTCACCAGCCTGAATCTTGTCTGCGTCCACCAGCACCTCTGTTCCTTCACTGCGAAGCCATACCTTACCAGTGTTCAGAGACATGGTACGTGCCAGATCATCCACAGATTTCTTGTGGGTCCACTCCTCTAGCAATTCTCCGATTCCAAGCAGGAACATAACAGAACCGGCTGTGGAGAAGTCGCCGCGGAAAATAGAAACACCGATTGCAGTTGCATCCAGAACCGGAACCTCGATCTTACGCTTCCAGAGTGTCTTAACCCCCAGCCAGATGTATTTCACAGACATTGCAGTGGTATAGATTGCAGACAATGGATATGGCAAAAGCAGCTTACGTCCGTAATGGAAAATAACTTTATTTACCAGCTTCTCCTTATAAGTCTCATTTAATTCTCTTCCGGAATTCTCCAGCACCTGGGCCGGTACGCTGACACGGCTGTAACCAAACGCCTGAATTGCCTTCAACAGTTCATTCCGCTCTCCGGTGTAGTAAATAAGAGCATCACTGGTACGGTTAAAGACCTGAGCCTTCTTTACTCCATCCAGATTTTCCAGGTAATACTGAAGGGTATCTGCCTGGGTAAAATTCATATATTTCTGAAAAAGATGGACTCTGATACGCCCTTTTTTCTCATGTTTAATTGTAAATTTCAACTTGTTCACCTACTTTTTCTTCAAAGCAAGAGTTACTGTTCATTACGTTCACCGTAATCGCTTCTCGCCACACTCTTCGAATTTTCAGTAAAATTTGTTCCCCCAAGATATCGGACAGAACTTTTCAAACGAACAGCAACGATTAAGAGGACTGTCGCAAAAACGGCAGTCCCCAATATGTTTGCAATGTATTCCTCTGCCAGCTTACTCAGCAGTTTCCTCTGTCTCAGCTTCTTCAGTCTCTTTAAACTCAGTCTCGCCCTCAGCTGCCTCATCCTCAAACGGCTCCTCAGCTGCTTTTCTGTCCTCGTTGATCTGCTGTGCATCTGCATAGATATCACCTGCATTTTCCTGAACAGTTGTAACCGTCTTCATTACACAGTCCTTTGCTCTTAAAACAGCTGCTGTGCACTCTGTGTAAACTTTTTTCGCATCTTTGCTGGAAAGAAGCTTGATACCCGCAGTTCCGAATAAAACACCTGCTGCAAAAAGTCCTGTCTTGTCCCATTTAAAACTTGCCATGATTAAATTCCTCCTTATAGTGAAACGTTATTGTTGTTAATTGTTTTTCAATATTTTGGTATTATATATCAGTTTTTCTGAAATTCCCAGTGCTATTTTGCTTATCGAGAAATATTCTCATTATCTCCCTGTTTTAGAGCGTGTTTGAAAAAAATCTAGTTTTCTTCCCCAGATAACTGCTATTTTTATATGCCTTCATTCTGTCACTGCCAGATTTCAAGCCCTGCACTTTGACATGGTCATCTCAATACTTTCAATATCCTGATCTCCGATATAGCCCATATTTTTCAATCCAGCTCTTACAACCTGTTTCCAGACTTCAGAAGGCAGCTTACAGACAGTATCATCGCTGAGTCTTACAGTGCAGCCATTTTCCTGGCAGCATGCTTCACAGCTGGAAATCCGGTACATGTTCTTGCGGCTGATGGCGCCGATTTTTTCCAGCATATTTACCATGCGGTAAATTGTGGCCGGTCCAATATTTCGATCTTTCTCCTGCACCTTGTAATAAATTTCCTTGCAGCAGGAACACTCCTCCTCCAGAATAATATCCAGGATCAGCTGGCGCTGTCTGGTGATCCTGCAGCCCTGTTCGCGTAATCGTTCAAAAATCATATCTTTCTGCATTTGTGTGCGCTGATATGCTTCCTGATTTTCATATGCTTTTTCTTCAACTGCATTTTTCATCATTTTCATCGCCATCCTTTTTGATTTCTGTGTGATTTTATGTCAGGAGCTGGAATTTCTATATAAAGAGAAATCATAACGGTTCGCGCCTTCACTGCTGCAGAACATCTTTTTTCCAAAACGAAATACTATTGTGATTTCCCCTTATATAAAAATTCCAGCCTGTATCTCTTTAAGGGATACAGGCTGAATTATTTAAGAACTTTGCTTAAGCAATACTCTTTGTATTAACTTTTAAGCTGTTGCTCTCTTTATATGGTCTGAACAGCAGGTACAGGAATGCTGCAACCAGAACAAAGGCTACAACAGTTCCGATTCCAAATCCGCCGCCTGTAAGCAGTGTACCAATCTGATAAATGCAAAGTGAAACTACATAAGCAAGACCACACTGATAACCGATTGCAAACCAGAACCATTTTGCGTTGTTCATCTCTCTCTTGATCGCACCCATAGCCGCGAAGCACGGAGCGCAAAGAAGATTGAATACCAGGAATCCGTAAGCTGCAATTGGAGTCATAACCTGTGCAAGATTTCCCCAGATCTCAGCTCCATCCTCTGCAACCTCTGCAAATCCGAAGAGCATACCAAATGTAGCAACAACGTTCTCTTTTGCAATAAGACCTGTTACGGCTGCAACTGCCATCTTCCAGCCCTCTCCTGCTTTTGTCCATCCAAGAGGAGCAAAAATCCAGGCGATAGCAGAACCAATCTTGGCAAGAATACTGTTGTTCAGTTCTTCTACCATTCCGAAGGAACCGCCTTCCCAGCCGAATCCCATGAGGAACCAGAGAACGATTGTGGAAAGAAGAATGATGGTACCAGCTTTCTTGATGAAAGACCAGCCTCTCTCCCACATGCTTCTCAGAATATTGCCGACTGTCGGCCAGTGATATGCCGGAAGCTCCATAACGAATGGTGCCGGCTCGCCAGCGAACATTTTTGTTTTCTTAAGGATGATACCGGAGCAGATGATTGCTGCGATACCAACAAAGTAAGAGCTTGTCGCAACCCATCCGCTGTTGTTAAAGAATGCACCTGCGATCATTGCAATGATCGGGAGCTTCGCACCACAAGGAACAAATGTTGTGGTCATAATTGTCATTTTACGGTCACGGTCGTTCTCGATTGTACGGGAAGCCATAACTCCAGGAACACCACATCCGGAACCGATCAGCATTGGGATGAAGGATTTTCCGGAAAGACCGAATTTACGGAAGATTCTGTCCATGATGAATGCAACACGAGCCATGTAACCGCAGGACTCAAGGAATGCAAGGAACAGGAACAGAACCAGCATCTGCGGTACGAAACCAAGTACAGCGCCAACACCGGCAACAATACCGTCAAGGATCAGTCCCTGCAGCCATGCAGCGCAATTTACAGCTTGCAGAGCAGACTCAACTGCCGGAGGAATAATCTCACCGAAGAGTACATCATTTGTCCAATCTGTTACAATAGTTCCAACAGTGGTTACAGACACATAATAAACAACCCACATTACAACTGCGAAGATCGGAAGCGCCAGCCATCTGTTGGTTACGATTCTGTCGATCTTATCGGAGGTTGTAAGCTTCTTTCCTGTAGAGGATTTTGTATAGCACTGTCCAATAATGGAAGAGATGTATACATAACGCTCGTTTGTGATAATACTCTCTGTATCATCATCGAATTTATCTTCCAGAGCCTTTACTTCGTAAGACACATCCGGAACGCTCTTCATCTGCTCTACGATCTTGTCATCTTTCTCGATAAGCTTGATTGCAAAGAAACGTTTCTGAGCCTCTGCAACAGTTCCTGTCAGCTTATTCTCAACAGATTTGATCGCATCCTCAACATCCTGTGCAAATTCGTGAACCGGAACGGTTTTCTTTTTGCTCTGTGCTGCGCTGATTGCTTTCTCAGCAGCTTTCATAATTCCGGTTCCTTTCAGAGCGGAAATCTCAACTACTTCGCAGCCAAGCTTTTTGCTCAATTTGTCAATGTGGATCTTGTTTCCGGATTTCTGAACCAGGTCCATCATGTTGATAGCCATAACTACCGGAATACCAAGCTCCATGATCTGTGTGGACAGATACAGGTTACGTTCAAGGTTTGTACCATCTACGATGTTGATGATCGCATCTGGCATTTCATTGATCAGGTAATTTCTGGCAACCACTTCCTCAAGTGTGTATGGGGAAAGGGAATAAATACCAGGAAGGTCCATGATGGTTACATCCTTATGACCTTTCAGTTTACCTTCTTTTTTCTCTACTGTTACACCGGGCCAGTTACCAACGAACTGGTTAGAGCCGGTCAGTGCATTGAATAATGTGGTCTTGCCGCAGTTAGGGTTACCTGCAAGTGCAATCTTAATCGACATTTTCATGCCTCCTCTTTCTTTCCAGATTTTCTTTTTCCGGGCTTATTATATACAGCTTCTGCTGATTTTAGTTGCCCTGTGCTGCCGATTGTTTTAATCAGCTTTCATTTGTTAGTGTTTCAACCTTTTATTAGGTTTCGCTAACCAATCAGGTAAAAAAAATTGCCTGTTCACTTCCAGAACATGCAATTTCATGCTGTGCTGATTTTGCCACTGTTCATATAACAACATTTGTAAAATGTTTCTCAAAAATATGTGAGCAGTAACTTTTCCCTTATGTACACACAGCAAAGTACTATATCCTGTACAGTATTTATTCTACCTCTATCATTTCTGCATCGACTTTTCTCAGAGACAGTTCATAATCTCTTACGGTTACTTCAATAGGATCTCCAAGCGGTGCAACTTTACGTACATAGATCTGTACCCCTTTGGTGATTCCCATATCCATGATACGTCTCTTTACTGGTCCTTCGCCGTGCAGTCTCTTCACTGTGACAGTCTGACCTACGCCAACTTGCCGTAATGTTTTCATAATACTTGCTCCTTTTTTCTGGATTTCAGACCATGATCCGATTCGCCATATCCTTGCCAATGGCAACTCTGGAATCTTTCACATTCACGATCATGTTACCGCTGATCTCACTTACAACGGTTACTGTAGCTCCCTGTACAAACCCAAGATTTTCAAGGAATTTACGGGTTTCTTCTTTACCGCCGACTTTTTTAATCACCTGCGGCTCTCCTTCGTTTACCATTGATAACGGCATCATATCATCCTTCCTTTTTTGTGCTTTAGAAACATCTATTCATTATTATGTTTTGCTTACGTTGATTAGTATATTCTAATTTATATAAGCTGTCAATAATTTATTTGCATTTTTTTCTCATTTTTTTCACTGCAATATCGTAAATTTTGACCAGTGCTTTTTGAAAATGTTTCGAGATTCCAGAGTGTGCTAAAAAAAATTTCTACAAAATATACCGCAAAGTGGGGCGTACAGATTGCGGAACGTTACCAGTGAACATTAACTGCGGGAATGCTTTTTCAAACACGCTCCAGTATGAATGGTGGATTTATGGGGAATTATTGTTTATAATGTAAAAGAAGATAAAAAGTGTTGAATGAGCGTATTTTTATGCTTCATACATTGTTTTAGATAGTAAAATCTGTGAAAAAGTTACATGTATAAAAAAATCACATGCACTTTATTGAAAAGAAAGGATTACTTTTTATGAAACAGGGAAGCAAAATCGGGATTGTCTGTTGTTCCAACGGACTTAGGCCAGAACAGGCCGAAACAATAAAAATGTTGGTGCAGATTCTGGAAAAATCCGGACTAGAAGTAGATCTTAGCCCTTACCTTTATGGAGATGAAAACGGACAGGCTGGAACTGCCAGGGAGCGTGCCGGGGCTCTTATGAAATTTTATGAGGATGATTCTGTCACGGATATTTTTGACGTATCTGGCGGGGATATGGCCAACGAGATTTTATCCTATCTGGATTTTCAGACCATTGCTTACGGAAAAAAGCATTTTTGGGGATATAGCGATCTGACAACAATTATAAATGCTATTTATGCCCGAACAGGAAAATCTTCTGTCCTGTACCAGGTACGAAATCTCACCTACGATCACAGCCAGTCCCAGATAACGGACTTTCTTAATACTACCTTGGCGGGATCCTCTTCTCTTTATGATTTCCCTTATGAATTTGTGCAGGGAACTCATATGGAGGGAATTGTAGTAGGAGGAAATATACGGTGCCTTTTGAAGCTGGCTGGCACGCCCTACTGGCCGGATATGCGAGAGAAAATCCTGCTTCTGGAGTCCTTTGGAGGAAAACTGCCGCAGATGGTGACTTATTTAAGCCAGTTGAGCCAGATGGGGGTATTTAAGAAAGTAAATGGGATTTTGTTGGGGACGTTTACGAAAATGGAGGCGGATAACTGTCAGCCAGATATGGCAAAACTGCTTCTTGAATTCACAGAAAAAAAGACGCCCATTGCGAAAACACCTTTGATCGGGCATGGAACGGATTCAAAGGCAATTCGCATCGGGCATCGTTTAAAGTTATTCTCCGCAGAAGAAAACAAACGGATATATAAAGAATTTTAGATCCTAGCCACTCCGCTCTTAATGGCAGCTTCAGCAGTAGCCTTCGCAACCGCATCTTTCACTCTTGAATCAAATGCTGCTGGCAGAATATAATCAGCGCAGAGTTCTTCGTCGCTTACCAGGCCTGCAATGGCGTAAGCTGCGGCAATCTTCATTTCGTCGTTGATGTCAGATGCACGGACATCAAGGGCACCACGGAAGATTCCCGGGAAGCAGAGAACATTGTTCACCTGATTCGGATAGTCGGAACGACCTGTGGATACTACCGCTGCTCCTGCTGCCTTGGCCTCATCCGGAAAAATCTCAGGAGTCGGGTTTGCGCAGGCAAAGATGATCGGATCTTTCGCCATAGTGCGAACCATATCCGGAGTAAGGGTTCCAGGTGCGGAAACACCGATAAATACGTCAGCGCCTTTGATCACTTCACTCAAGGAGCCTTTCTCATGATTGGCGTTTGTGATCTTTGCCATCTCTTTCTTAATTGGGTTCAGACCTTCACGGCCTTCGTAAATTGCACCTTTACGGTCTGTCATAATAACGTTCTTAAGTCCCATAGAAATAAGAAGTTTGATAATCGCGATTCCGGCAGCTCCTGCTCCGGAAGTAACGATCTTAATGTCTTCGATTTTCTTGCCAACAACCTTCAGCGCATTGATCACACCTGCAAGTGTAATAACTGCAGTACCATGCTGGTCGTCATGGAAAATCGGAATATCACAGCACTCTTTCAGCTTCTTCTCAATCTCAAAGCATCTCGGTGCGGAAATATCCTCCAGGTTTACACCGCCGAAGCTTCCAGCCAGAAGGCGAACGGTCTGCACGATCTCATCTACATCCTTACTTCGTACACAAAGCGGAATAGCATCTACATCACCAAACTCTTTGAACAGAACGCATTTGCCCTCCATAACCGGCATACCAGCCTCCGGGCCGATATCTCCAAGGCCAAGAACAGCGGTACCGTCAGTTACTACAGCAACCGTATTCCAACGTCTGGTCAGTTCGTAACTTTTATTAATATCTTTCTGAATCTCAAGGCAAGGCTGTGCAACACCAGGGGTGTAAGCAAGGCTTAAAGCATCCTTGGAATCAACCTTTGCTCTTGAAACAACTTCAATTTTACCTTTTAACTCATAGTGCATCTTTAAGGATTCTTTTGCGTAATCCATGTTCGTATCTCCTCTTCTTGAAAAATTCTATGCGGGCACTTTCTACTGCTATTATATCCAGCTCGTCCCGCCCGGATACAAAATATCCACTTTGGGCTACAAAGGAAAGTATATACGAAATTTTACCAAATCACAACATGAAAATATGAATAAATCTCTCAATAAACAGAACACGTTACTGCTCACTCCGTTCACAGCAACGCGCTTCGCGGAATGTTACCAGTGAACAGTAACCAGAACACCACTCCAACCTGGCTGCTACTATTAACACGAACCCTCAAAACGTATTGCCGAAAATAAAATGCTCAGCATAAATCAGGGCAAACTCCCGAAGAAATAGAAGTCTGCCCCAATATCCTCCAATATTCTATTTTCTTATAATTCTCTTACTCCACATTTTTCAGTGCCACATCCATGGGAATCTTCTTGATCCTTCTGAACTGAAGCAGTGCCACCAACACATACGCCCCCATCCCCATCGCAAACATCTCCGGATAAACCGCTGGTTTCAGATATAAGGTCAGCCAGCCTGAGAAGGATGACATCAGATATCCGTAAATTCCATATATCGTCCAGGTAGACAGCAGCAGGCTGAGTAAAATGGACAAGATCACCACCCACGTAGTGGATGTAAGATACAGGCTGTTGATCTCCCGGTTTTCATACCCCAGAATCTTTACCATAGAAATGGCATTGGCATTCTTTTCAATGATCAGCTTGGTAAGCAGATAGATCAAGAGGGCAAACAGCACAACTGCAAATACATTGATCAGCTGGAACATTTCTCCCATAGACACATCCAGCTGACGGCTGACCTTTGTCAGATCGTCCTCCGTAATTGTTGTTGCAATCAGATCCTCATCCAGATCTGTGATCTTTTCCCGGGAAAAATAACCGTTAAAGTAATCTTCCTTTTCCCCAAAGGTTTTCCTGTAGGAGGAAATCGGCATAAATACCGTCAAAGATGCCGGATAATCGTAGATTCCCTGCACCAAAAATTCATAGGTCTCGCTTCCGTAAGCTTCCTTCAGCACAACGGTATCCCCGGTCTTTATCTTATACTTTTCTGCATAACCGTCAGAAATCAGAACTCCATCAGTTGGAAGCTCCGCGCTTACATACGTACTGTCGTCCGCGATTCCATAGACCGTTATGGTCTCTCCCTCCTGATCCGGCAATACATTTTTCATGGAATTCAGGCAGAATTTTTCTGCTGACTTCTCATTTGTTTTCAAAGATGGAGTAAGAAATTTCTGCAGCATTCCCATAATCGTATATTTCTCATCTTCATCTGGTTCCTCCGGTACATTCAGCACATACTGGTACGGCGCGATCATGTTCTTCAAAATTTCTTCCTGATAATGATCCAGAAGCGGCTTCATCATCATTCCAAAAAGCAACAGTACATTTGCAAAAAAGATTCCAATAAACAAAGTCAGATAACTTGACTTATTCTGCAGGATAATACGCAGCCGGAAGCGGTTGAAAAACTTAAAGTCCGGAAGACGCACAGCTTTTTTCCGTTTGGAAGCAGACAGATCATGACGCAGGAATTTCAAAGGAGAAAGACGCAGTTTCCCTGAAATCAGAATCAAATTGATTCCCAACATGATCACTACCGGAACCACTGTGGTCAATATAAATGCATCTGCATTCCAGCGTGTTTCATAGGTCGGCAGGCTGTAGCTGCCATAATACATACCTGCGCAGAGATCTTTAAAGGAGGTGTAGCCCAGCACGTTTCCAAGAGCAGAAGCAACCACAGTTACGATCACCGGCATGGAAATATAGTGGAACAGAAGTTCTCTTCTGGAATATCCGGAAGCACGCAGAGTCCCGATCACAGAAGCTTCTTTTGTAATGGTATTATTTGTTGTAACTGCAAACACAAAAGCAATGATGACGATCAGAATATACAGCAGCACCTCCATCATAGCCTTATCACCGCCCATATCCTCACCGGTAAAAGTGATGGCCTGATTGGAATAGGCTGGGATAAAGCCTGTCACATTTCCATATTTGACCAGAACCTCCAGGAAATCCTCAGACATGTTTTTTGCTTCAATATCATCCTTTGGTGCAGTCTCATACTGCCAGGAATAGCGGTACTCCAGATGGGTTGTTCCAAAAGCATCCGCACCTTCCTCGGTCATAATACCCACACCAAATTTTACAGCATCAAACATCATATCGCTGTTATCGGAAAATAAACAACTGTAGTCGGGTAATGCCACAAATCCGGTAACTGTCAGTTCTTCTCCTGCGATTTTCAGCTTGTCACCAACCTTCAGCTTGTTATTATCTGCATACATCCGGTCAATGGCAATCTCGTTCTTTGCAGACGGCATTGCACCTGACATCAGGCACACAAGATTCATATCGGTACGCTCCTGATAGATGCGCATGGTTCCCTCTTCGTTTCCATCCAGATCCGCATCTACAGCCTCATCGCGGTAAAAGTTTTCGCAGATTCGTACTTTTCCATTTTTTTCAATTTTCTGCAAATCACTTTTGCTGGCTTTCGAAGAAAGGGTAAAGTTGCCATGCTCGATGTTATATTTTTCGAAACCTTCGTCATAGGCAGCCAGCATACTGTCATCAGCCACAAGAAAGCCCGAGACAAAGCCTATGGTCAGTGTCATAAACAGAAAGATCACAATATATTTTCCAAAATCACTTTTCAGTTCTCTTGGAAGACGTTTCCACAATGGATTCTTCATAGCGCACCGCCTTACCAGTCCAGATCGTCAGCTGCGACTTTGGACTCATTGAGATAGTTTTTGCGGATCTGACCGTCACGAAGCTTCACTACGCGGTCTGCCATATTCTTAATGGCATCGTTGTGGGTAACCATGATGATGGTATTTCCGTACTTCTGGTTGACCTGCTCGATCAGACGCAGAATTTCCTTGGATGTGTTGTAATCCAGTGCACCTGTAGGCTCGTCGCAGAGAAGAATGTCCGGATTTTTTACAATGGCACGACCAATGGCCGTTCTCTGCTGCTGACCGCCGGAAAGCTGGTTGGGCAGCTTATGTCTGTGCTCATAAAGCCCCAGTGTATGAAGCAGCTCGTCAATATCCAGTGCCTTATCGCTGAGATATGCGCCACAGAGATCATATACCTCCATGGTTCCGAAATCATCCAGCATCGTCACCGTCTTCACAAGTATGCTGTCACAGAAATCCTCGGCTATCTCCTCCACACCCATGCACAACATTTCATCGGTGGGGCTTTTTTTATCTATGGAATATATCTGATCCATATAAAGCATTTCGCCACTTCCCAGATCAATACTGTCAGCATCGCCATCTATAGACCATACCCTCGCATCATATTCCTTTGTCAGCTTTTCGCCTCTAAAATCCCAATATTCGATACTGACCAGCTCTTCGCCTTCGGTGACAAGCTCAAAGCTGTTCTCCATGCACATCAGGACTTCGCCGTCAATTCTCTTGTTATGCTTTTCTCTATCCCGGCGAAGTTTCAGCCGGTGGTTATACAAGTCCTCAGCATTTTCTATGAATCTCGTAACGCATGTATACAGACATCGGATATCCTCCCTGTCCAGATCGATCAGGCGGTAAAAATGTGCACTGTCAGGAACTGCCCCACAATTTGTTCCTATCTCCAGCTCATACCGATCCGGCTTGTCACACTCCGGGTATCTCTTTATCCTTCTGAGAACATATCCATCCTCCACATATGTCCCCTCCGTCCCAAGACACAGCACTTTTTCGTACGGATCTCCGCTATTATTCCTAACGATCTGGGCATCTTCCATGTCTGAATCAAGTATAGTCCGTATATCCGCCTTGAGCTGCCTGACATTTGGGAAGTCGTATGCCGCCGCATTTATCAAAGTCTCCCACTCATTTCTATCGCTTTCTTCGTTATCTGCCTTCTTATCATTTTCAGTATTTTCCAGGTCATTTCTCTTGCTTACAAGGAGCTGCATATGATAGTCAAATGACAGTATTCTATTCTCACCATTCTCAATGTCGAGTATATTATCTCCGTTCACGGCCTCCATATCCGGCCGAAAATAGCAAAGCTTATATGTGCCATTCGTCCAGCAGAAAATATCGTTAAAAAGATGACTGAGATAATCATCGTCATGCTTGCAGCCACTCTCACGTATAAACTTATATCCCTGTCTCATATCCTATGCCTCCTCACATTAAGCATTTATTGACAAAAAAATAATACCCTGTCCTTGCGGACAGGGTAAGTGAACCTGTGGTGTAAAATTTTCGCTCTTACTTATGAGCCATTGTCTTGATCTCTGTGTCGATCTTCTGTACGAATTCGTCAAGTGGAAGAACTGTTGTGTCAGCCTCACCGTGGAGTCTGTATGATACTGTTCCGTTCTCAGCCTCATTGAATCCGATTACGAGAAGGTATGGAACCTTCTGAACCTGACCTTCACGCATACGATAACCAAGCTTCTCTGCTCTATCGTCAAGCTCTACACGAACGTCGATGGCATCAAGGGCATCAACAACCTTGTGAGCATAAGCCATGAGATCCTCGTTGTCTGTCTTTACAGGCATAACTCTTACCTGTACAGGTGCAAGCCATGTTGGCAGATTGCCCTTTGTCTCCTCAAGGATGTAAGCCATGAATCTGTCGAGAGATCCAAGGATAGCTCTGTGGAGAACTACAGGTGTCTTCTTCTCGCCATCCTTGTCGATATATTTCAGGTCAAACTTGGCTGGCAGACAGAAGTCGAGCTGACATGTCGAGAGTGTATACTCATTTCCTACGGCCGGCTTAACATTTACATCAAGCTTAGGTCCGTAGAATGCAGCCTCACCGATCTCCTCTGTGTAATCGATTCCTATATCATCAAGAACTTTTCTGAGGGCGTTCTCTGCTTTGTTCCACATCTCATCGTCATCATGATACTTTACCTTGTCCTCCGGGTCACGGAGTGACAGTACGCATCTGTAATCTGTGATTCCGAAATCCTTGTATGTGTCAAATATGAGCTTAACAACTCCTGCAAACTCTTCCTCGATCTGGTCTGGTGTCACAAATATATGTGAATCGTTCTGACAGAAGTGTCTTCCTCTCTCAATACCCTTGAGTGTACCACTTGCCTCAAATCTGAAGTCGTGTGCGATCTCAGCGATTCTGATAGGAAGATCCTTATATGAGTGCATCTTGTTTGCATATATCATCATGTGGTGTGGGCAGTTCATTGGACGAAGTACAAATGACTCTCCCTCCATCTCCATTGCAGGGAACATGTTGTCCTTGTAGTGATCCCAGTGACCTGATGTCTTGTAGAGGTTTACTGTACCTACACAAGGTGTCATAACGTGGAGGTAGCCAAGCTTTCTCTCCTTGCGCTTGATGTAGTTCTCAAGCTCCTGCCATACTGTATATCCCTTTGGAAGGAACATTGGAAGTCCACGTCCTACAAGGTCATCAACCATGAAGAGCTGCATGTCCTTGCCGATCTTTCTGTGGTCTCTCTCCTTTGCCTCCTCAAGTAACTGAAGATGCTCATCAAGCTCCTCCTTTGTAGGGAAGCACACACCGTATATTCTCTGGAGAACCTTGTTCTTGCTGTCGCCCTTCCAGTAAGCTCCTGAATGTCTGATGAGCTTGAAGTTACGACAAAGCTTTACATTGTCTACGTGAGGTCCACGGCAGAGGTCTGTGAAATCACCCTGCTCATAGCATGTGATCGTTCCATCCTCAAGTCCATTTATAAGATCGAGCTTGTACTCGTCATCCTTGAACATCTCAAGAGCTTCTTCCTTGGATATCTCCTTGCGGATGATCTTCTTGCCGCTCTTGGCAACTTTCTTCATCTCTTTCTCAATGGCAGCGATATCTTCATCTCTGATAACATCGTCACCCAAATCCACA
>OLPO01000361.1_pt1 | contig 38373 bp, 21 predicted proteins | sample 1672831 | NCBI WGS metagenome assembly OLPO01 (sample SAMEA3136728, study PRJEB25190) | human gut metagenome
TCCCACAAATTGTGACGCACATCTTGCAGAAAGCCTTTTTCAAACACGCTCTAAAATGTGTTTGAAAATTCATTCCATCAATCTGTGTACCCAAAGATTCATGACCATAATTTTCCATAGGTTTTTATATGCATAAAAAAAGCAATCTTGTGCATAAAAACCGTAACCTTCCTTAACATTATTGTTTCAAAAATTTCAATATGATATTCTTTTTATGAGAAAAAAGAGTGAATTTTCCTGATGAATTTTGCAGAAAACAGAGGATGCTGTGTTACTGTTTACAGGTAGCATTCCGCGAAGCGGTTGCTGATCAGGTTGTGAACAGCAGCAATGCTATGAACTGCCAATAGAAAGTCCAAATGCTTTTCATTACAGGGAAATGACTGAAACAATGAGGGAGGAAGAAAGAGTGAAAAAACAAATTTCAAGATGTATCAAAATGCTGTTTCTGGGCATTATCATGTGCCTGGGCATGGCGCTGAGCGTACATGCAGACTCCGGTCAGTTCTTTAACTTTGAACCGGAAAAGTGGGATAAGGAAGGATTTTCCTGGACAGACAGTAAGGGACAGATCTGGAATGCCTATGAATATGGAACAAAGGGAGAGGCATTTATTAGTTCTGTAGACAAAGCGACTTCTATGGAATTGCAGTTTCCAAGTGTTGTATATAAAAATGGTGTGGCAAAGAAAGTAATTGGAGTAGGTTACTGCGATCCAGACAAAAGTAATCCCTACGAAGCATATCACCCCTTCCGCTATGGCGGAAAAAGCAGCGACTATATGTTATATAAGGCAATTCTTCCTGACAGTGTATGCTGTGTACTGAGAGAGGCGTTTTATCATCATAATGGGCTGGCGGCAATTCAGCTTCCCCAGAACCCTACATTGTCAATTGGCTACAGAGCCTTTGTAGGTTGTACCAATCTTCAAATTGTATATTTTAATGCAGCAGTGGGAAGTGCCCAGCCTGTAAAAATAGACGAATGGGCTTTCAGTGGTTGCGATAAACTGGAAGAAATAACACTTCCACCAACAGGAGCATACAACGAAATTGATGGGAAGGCTTTTGCGGGCTGCGTTAATCTGAAAAGAATTTACAACGCTCCTTCCTATCTGGATATGGGAGACGAGCAATCTGTGGAGGAGGTTTCCTATGCGGAGGGTCTTACCTATGTAAGTGGAATTCAAATAACAGAGTGGACAAAATGGGATGAAGAGGGAGAACCTACAGAGGGACATGTGGTAAATATTAAAACTCTGAAAAAAGTAACACTTCCATCTACTCTGAAAGAAATTGAATCTGAGACATTCAAAGATAATAAAAACCTTACAACCATAAATCTTCCAGATGGTCTGACAAGAATCGGAAGTTATGCATTCAAGGGATGTACCGCCCTTACCGGATTTACTTCTCTTCCTGCAAGCGTAAGCGGAGGAATCGGAGATGCTGCATTTATGGGCTGCAAGAACCTTCATCTTGAAAATGTATATATCCATGGAACAAACAGTCTGCATTATCAGTTCGCTGACAGTGGTATCGTAAGCATCCGTGTTGGTGCTGATGTGAAATCCATCTGGGATGGCTCCTTTAAGGGATGTACAGATCTGCAGTCCATTACGGTAGATGCAGGAAACTCCATCTTTTTCTCAAAAGATGGTATTCTTTATGACAAAGTTTACAAAACCTACGGTGGAGAGGTTATAGGCAATAATATTTGTTGCTATCCTGCAGGAAAAAGCTGGGCAGGAAGCTATACACTTCCGTCAGATGTGGTTCTGTTAAGCGGATTTGCCTTTGATTCCTGTAAATTTACAGAAATCCATATTCCGGCCCGGGTACTGGATCTGGATTGTGCAAGCCTGGCTTCCCTTGGGGATCATTCAAACTATTATGCCTTTGATTCCATCAAAGACAGCTGTAAATTATATGTTGTAAGAAATTCCTATGTTGATAATTATTTTAATGACCATTATACTTTCTATTATGAGGATGGCGATGTGCTTCCGATTACCTATGATCTGGACGGTGGAACGAATAATAGCTCCAATCCATCCACTTTTGTAGGAGGAAACAGTATCAGTCTGAGCAATCCTACCCGTGAAGGCTATACCTTTGACTATTGGATGGATTGGTATGAGGATAAGATAGAGAATCCTTATACACCAACAGGGTCTGAATTAGTAAATGGTGTTAAATTTTATGCACACTGGACTAAGAACCCGGAACCGACCAAGGCCCCAGAGCCAACCAAGGCTCCGAACCCGACCAAAGCCCCGGAACCGACTAAGGTCCCGAATCCGACCAAAGCCCCAGAGCCAACCAAAGCACCAAATCCATCTAATGGCAACCAGAACACCGTAATTCCGTCCAAGCTTCCGAAGGTTACCGGAACCAAGGCAACCAACGTGCTTACCGATGGTGCCAAGATTTCCTGGAAGCGGATTGCAAGAGCAACCGGATATCAGATCACAATTTCCACTGACAAGAAATTCAAGAAGAATGTAAAGAATTACATTGTCGAGGAAAATAAAAACAATGAACTGATCTACGGTTTGAAATCTGGAAAGACCTATTATGTAAAAGTAAGAGCAATCGCACAGGGCGGCGGCAAGAAGGTTACTGGAAAGTATAGCAAGGCTGTTAAGTTTACAACCTATGTTGTGCCGAAGGTAAAGAAGATCAGTGTAAAGAATAACAAGAAGGGCACGATCACCATTACGGCGTCCAAGGTAAAAGGTGCTGCCGGATATGCGTTTGTGGTTACTGCAGATTCCAATCTTTACGATATTGTGGACATCAAGGAATCCAAAAAGAATACGGTAACTGTGAAGAATCTGACGAAGGGACATACCTATTATATACGTGCGTGTGCATATAAGCTGAACAAGCAGAAACAGAAGGTGTTTGGCGTGTACGCAAAGAAAGTTAAGATTACAATCAAAAAATAAGAAATCAGTTGTTGTATTTAGTTACCTGTAAAAAGTGCTGCTGGTCAGGTGACCAGCAGACAGTAATAAAAAAGGAACTGTGTTTACAACCGGAGAGAACGTGACATGAAAAAAGATGAGCAGGCAAATGTGTTGCTTTCGCTGAAAAACTTATATCGGTTGTTTACCGTGAAAGATTATCCGGTCTATTCTACCGGAATTCTAGGGGAAAAAAGTAAAAAGGGTCTGACCCTGGTCAAATTCTGGGACGAATGTCTTCTCTATGAGTGGAAAAGTACGAAACACGGAAAAATGATTTTTCGAAAGAGCGGAAGCCAGAATCGGTATCACTCGGAATTCTGCAACCGTAAGGAAAGCTTTCCCCTGTATGAGGTTTATATGCAGGAGATACTGGAAGGTCTGAATACGGAGACATTTGGCAGTCAGGTACTGATTTTTGAAAAATTCCTGAAAGAGAAAAATTATAATCATTCTGTGTTTGTGCAGAAGCTGAGAAAATTTCTGGGCATGGTCATGGAGTCAGATCCATGGCTGTCCAGAGAGTGTGGGGAAAAGCTGATCTTCTGGATCGGTTACATAGAGAAAAAACAGAAGGATTTTTCCCAGTCCTTTGGGGATGCCTGGCTGTTTACCCTGCTTAGTCTGCACGCGATGGCGGGGCCGGAAATATCCGGGGCAAAAATGGAACTGGTAAGAAACCGTGAAGACTTAAAGCCGGAATATATCTGGAGCTGTATTTATCAAGAATCCGGGGAAACCAGGCAGAGCTTTCTCACCCTGCGAAACTGTGAATTGTTCCGGAAATCTGTGAAATCCAGCCATTTCTTTGGCAGAGAAGAAGAGTTATATGACTTGAAAGAGATGTTCTTCAATTCCGGAAAGTATCTGATTTCCGGAATTGGAGGAATTGGAAAAACAGAACTCATGCGTCAGCTTGTGAGCTGGATGGAGCAGGAAGAAGTAAAGTGCCGGATCGCAGCTGTTCAGTATGAGGAGAATCTGGCGGTCAGCTTTTCCAGAAGTTTTCTGAATCTTACTGGTGAGAGCGTGGAAGAAAGATTTCACGAAAGTATCTATCATCTGTCAGAAGAGCATCAGGAAAAAACAGTGCTTTTGCTGGATAATATGAACCATACGGAAGAGGAAGATCCTTACCTGTCAGAACTGAAAGATCTGCCGTGCACCATATTTGTTACTTCACGTCAGAAACATCTGGATGGGTTTACTACATTTGGCATAAAGGCACCGCAAAAGAGTGCCTTAAGTTTGATTTTTCGTGACAATTACAACAAAATACTTTCCAGAGAGGAAAAAGACCGGCTGAGTCGTTTGCTGGAAAAAGAGATTTTTCAGCATCCTCTGACATTGAAGCTTCTTGGAAAAGCGGGGACCTACTATTTTGGTAATTGGGATTATCTGGAAAAAGAGCTGCAGAATAACTGGAATGATGTTGCAGAAGAGTCCGGACTCATTGATATGTACCGTGGGCTGTACAAACTGGCTGATATTGGAGAAACCGGAAGCCAGCTGGCAAGGATGTTCGCGCTTCTGCCCTATCAGGAAATTGACCGGAATTTTACTGTGATGTTTTTCCAGGGATTTTTGAAGAAAAACGAAACTCTGGGAGAGGCGCTTGGCAGACTGGTGAAATTCGGCTGGCTGGAAGATACGGGAAATGGTTACCGTATGCATCCTGTAATTGCAGAGAGTCTGTGTACAAAGGATTTTTCAGAAGCTGAGTTTCAGCCATTCTGGGAACGGGCACAGAAGTGCTTTTTCCCGAAACAGGCATCGAAAGACGAGGATCCTCGTATGGAGGAAATTGCGTGGCTTGTCTTCCAGGGAATTTCCAGAGTACAGGGAGCGGTCAGTGACCAGCTTGTGGCATTGGCGGCAGAGGCTGCCCGATATCTGGAGCTGCCGGTTCCTATGTGCGGGAAAATCCGGAAACTGGAAAAAAGATGTGCAGAGATTTCCAATGAGACGAAGTTTATGGTAGCGTGTCTGACAGAGACAAAACCTGAACAAAACGAAGAATATATAGAACTCTTCCGCGAACAGCTGAAAAAGAGAACGCTATCATCGGAATGGATGTTGTTTGCTATAAGTGATTTTTGCAATAGGCTGGAGCAAAGCAGTAATTATGAGTGTTACCGGGAGATCTGTGATTTAATTTTTCAACAGAAGGATAATATTGATTATAAAATTGGATATGCGCTTTTGCAGACGAATATGCAGATGTTGAAGCTTAATGTAAAAAAGGTTGAAATGTGGGTAGAACGTGGAATCCTCATGTGTGTACAATGGGGACATAGCCAGAGAATACTGGATTTTCTTTATCAAAAAGCAGAATGTCATATGTTTCTTCAGGAAAAAGAAAAGATGGCAGATTGTCTGGAAAAAATAGAGCAGATACGACAGACACAAAGAAAGCGTCAGGTTGAGAGTGAGTTTGTAATATGGCAGCTTCGTGGTCAGCTTGCAGCTATGGATCAGAATATGGAAGAAGCCGCCTATTGTATGGAACAAGCAACGGACAGGTGCAAAATGTACTGTGGTGAGAAAAATCAGATGTATTCTGCCATGTCAGAGGAACTGGCACGAATGTACAATGCCGCCGGACGAAGGGAAGAGTCGTTGGCATGTCATCTTGCGGTTCGCAATCAGCTGCTTAAGAATGGCTATCGTGAGGGTTCTATGCTTCTGATGGTGGACAACAATATGAGTGTAGTCTACCTGGACTTGGGAAGACCGGAAGAAGCAATCCCATATCTGACAGAGGCGCTGGAGCTTACGAAGGAAAATGGACTTGTAGGTTCGGCAGTTGCAGAGCCTACCTGGAATCTGGCACGCGTTTACCGCGCACTTGGAGATGAGGAAAAAGAAGATATATATCTGAAAGCCGCCGTGGAAGGCTTCCGGGAATGCTACCCACCGGAGCATCCCAAGCGGATCGCAGCTGAACAGAGACTGAAAGAACGCCAGGGGGAATGAACCTGGCGTTCTTTCTGCTTTTATGGAAAGATGTGCGACGGTATACTTAAAGCTGACTACAACTAATCCTATTGACATACTAGGATACTTTATAGTAACATAAATCAAAATCGTCCCAGCTCTTTGCGCGAAGGATATTTTTTGTCTGAAAGGAAAGATGGAGCTGGGGAGAGACTAAATTTACCGCCGCAGGAGGATAATCATATGAGCGAAATCACTGCAACCAAAGAGCAGCAGAATAAATACGAAGCTTTAAAAGAATACTTACGCAGTCTGGGAAGTGTGGCTGTGGCTTTTTCAAGCGGGGTGGACTCCACGTTTCTTTTGAAAACAGCACACGATGTGCTGGGGGATAAATGTATCGCGATTACTGCCATGTCCTGTTCTTTTCCGAAGAGAGAACTGGAAGAGGCGAAGGCCTTCTGTGAGAAGGAAGGAATCCGACACATTACAGTAGAGTCTGAAGAATTGGAAATTGAGGGCTTCTGTCAGAATCCTGCCAATCGTTGCTATATCTGTAAGAAAGAGTTATTTGAGAAAATTTGGGATATTGCCAGAAAAGAGGGGCTGAATGCAGTGGCAGAAGGCTCCAATATGGACGACAACGGCGATTACAGACCTGGTTTACAGGCTGTTGCAGAGCTTGGAGTTAAGAGCCCGCTGCGCCATAGCGAATTATATAAAGAAGACATCCGCGCCCTGTCCAAAGACCTTGACCTTCCCACCTGGGAGAAACAGTCCTTCGCCTGTCTTTCTTCCCGTTTTGTATATGGTGAGACCATCACGAAGGAGAAACTTGGCATGGTAGATAAGGCAGAGCAGCTTCTTCTGGATCTGGGATTTCATCAGCTGCGTGTGCGTATTCATGGTACACTGGCGCGAATTGAAGTTCTGCCGGATGAACTCCAGAAAGTCCTGGAGAACCGCAACCGGATCGTGAAAGCATTCAAAGAATACGGCTTTACATACGTGACCATGGATCTTCAGGGATACCGAATGGGAAGTATGAATGAGACATTGAAGAAATAGTTTTCGACTTATGAATTATCGTCTATACTATGCTGTTAGTTAATTGTTTTAAATGCTGTTTCGCTTTATCATTAAATCAATCGTCTGACAAATTTTGGGAGGGAGTATGCTGCGGGCTCATTTGCAGAATAGCAGGTTATCCATTTTGGGGAAGCGTTTAGTGTTATACAGCAGATATCAATGGAAAAATCTTTGCCTCTGGAGTGTGTTTGAAAAGACGAAAAAAAGAATAGCGAGGTAAAGCGTATGAGAAACAGACGACTGGCACTGGCTGCAGCATTGCTGCTGGCAATCACAAGTGCAGACGGAGCAGCACTGGCAGTAAGTGGAGCTGATTTTTCTTCTGAGGAAGTATCAGAAGCCGTTTTTGACGAAGGGGAGAATGAGGGTCTGGACAATCAGGATGAGGCTCAGGAACAGGTTCAGACTCCGGAGATGGATCAGGTGGAGGAACAGTCATCCGAGGATTCATTCTCAGATGCGTCTGGCATGGAAGCAGCTGCAGAATGGCAGAATGAGGAAGCGGCAACAGCAGACGAAGCCCTGGTTTTTTCAGATGGAGAAGACACAGGAATTACCTATACCTTGTCTGATGATGGGAAACTGGTAATTTCCGGAACTGGAAGCATAGCAGATGATGCATTTGCTGGCAACACTAAGATAACAAGTGTGGTTATCTCAGAAGGAGTGACCGGCATTGGTTCCGGCGCATTTACTGGCTGCACCAATCTGACAAGTGTAACAATTCCAGAAGGCGTAACCGTCATAGATGGTATGACCTTTGGCAATTGCACCAGTCTGACAAGCGTAACCATTCCGGGAACGGTAACCTCTATAGAAGTTCAGGCATTCTGGAATTGCAGCAGTTTGACAAGTATAACTATTCCTGCAAGCGTAACAAGCATTGGAAGCGGTGTATTTCAGGGGTGTACCAGTCTGACAAGTGTAAAGCTTTCAGAGGGCCTGACCAGAATTGGAGATCAGACTTTTGGCAGATGTAATGCGTTAGAAACCATAGAAATCCCGGCAAGTTTGACATCTATAGGAAATGATGCGTTTAAAAACTGTGCCAAGCTGAGAAGTATCCGCTGCTATGCAAATAGCAGCACGTGGCAGCCCAGATACATTTGTGATTCAAATACAACCGTATATTACAGCTACAATCCGAACCATACTCATTCCTACAAGTCACATGTGATAAAAATGAGTGGCTGTACCTATTCAGGATCTGAAGAAGAAATCTGTGAATTTTGCGGTGATTACTATACGAAAGAAACACCGGCACTTGGTCATGACTGGAACCGTGGGGAAACAACAGAAGATGCTTCCTGTGAAAGTGACGGAGAAAAAACTTATACCTGCAGAAGATGTGGTGACAAAAAGAAAGAGACAATTCCGGCAACCGGACATAGCTGGGTAAGGTCATGGCATGAAGATGCAACCTGTACAGATGACGGAGTCGATGAATACACCTGCAGATATTGCGATACGGAAAAGAGAACTACAATAAAAGCAACCGGACATAAATTTTCTGCATGGGCAGTAACCCAGGAAGCAACTGTGGATGAGGAAGAAGTCCAGACACGTACCTGCAGTGCATGCGGCGAGCAGGAAACAAAAATTACCCGGGACAGACTGCAGCCAACAATGAAATTGAATCAGTCCAGTATTGTGCTGAAGACCAGACAGAAGACGAAGTGTCTGAAAGTAACCGGGCTTGCAAAGGGAGATTTCATTTCCACCTGGAGTACTGATAACTGGAGTATTGCAGATGTATCTGTTAGTTCAGATGGAACCTGTAACATTACCGCCGGTAAAACTACAGGCAAAACCCGTATTCACATATACCTGAACAGCGGATATGAAAAGTCTGTTACCGTAAAAGTCCAGAAAACCGCTGTAAAAACCACAAAGATCAAAGGTGTGCCGAAAACACTGAAATTAAAGAAAAATCAGAAATATTCCCTGAAACCGGTTTTAAAACCAGTAACAAGCAAAGAAAAAATCACCTACAAATCCAGCTCATCCAAGGTGGTAAAGGTAGATTCCAAGGGCAGAATTACTGCAAAGAAAAAAGGAACAGCCGTAATTACGGTGAAAGCAGGGAAGAAAACAGTTAAGTGTAAGGTGACTGTGAAATAACGTATATTTTGAAAGGACAGGAATGAAATATTTTCTGTCCTTTTTCATGAATATTTATTGATTCTTTTTCTGACATTTCCTATAATAAGCCTATGTGTTATAAATTTACCCATGTGACATGTAAAAACGCCGGAAAGGATATTGTATCCCGTAGAAGTCAGCGATGCATTTTACCTGTCGCAGGGGCTTTTTGTTTTGAAGATTTGGGATTTCAAACACGCTCTGGTCTGCCATGGCAGCAGGTCTTTGGACAGTGTTGCAGACAGAAGTATATATTGAGTTAAGCTGCGGTATCAGGTGCCGTGAGGGAGTAAAAGAGTATGAAGAAAAAATGTGTGGCAATGATGTTAATCGCAATAATGACCGCATCTTTAGCTGGTTGTGGAAGCAGCAAGGACGGAAGCGGTAAATCTGTAAAGCTGGATTCGGATCACCCGGTGTCCCTGACGATCTGGCATTATTACAACGGTGCCCAACAGGCAATGTTTGACACCCTTGTAAAGGAATTTAACGCCTCCGTTGGAAAAGAGGAGGGTATCTACGTGGAGAGCTACAGTCAGGGTTCCGTATCCGACCTTGAGGAAGCAGTCAACAGCTCTTTGAACGGAGAAGTAGGAGCAGAAGAACTGCCGGATATTTTTTCTTCCTATTCTGATACTGCTTACGCAGTACAGCAGCAGGATAAGCTGGCAGACCTTTCCGTGTATTTTACAGAAGATGAGCTGTCCAGGTATGTAGATTCCTACATCCAGGAGGGCTATTTTAACCAGGATGGCGCTTTATATCTTTTCCCGGTTGCCAAATCTACAGAGATCACCATGATCAATAAGACTGACTGGGAGCCTTTTGCAGAAGCCACTGGAACTACAGTGGAGGAACTTGCCACTACAGAAGGTATTACAGAGGTTGCACAGCGCTACTATGAGTGGACGGATGAGCAGACCCCGGATGTGCCGGACGATGGAAAAGCATTCTACGGCAGAGACTCCATGTCCAACTATTTTATCATTGGCATGAAGCAGATGGGAAAGGAAATTTTCCAGGTGAAAGATGGAAAAATGACCTTAAACACAGATGAAGATTTGATCCGCCGCCTTTGGGATAATTACTATGTACCATATATGAAGGGCTATTTCGCATCTCTTGGAAAATTCCGTTCCGATGATGTGAAGACAGGAGATATTCTTGCATACACAGGCTCCACATCTTCTGCCGTATACTTCCCGGATACCGTGGAAATAGGGAATAAAAGCTATCCGATCGATTATATCGTATGTGATTCTCCGGTTATGGAGGGCGGCGAGAACATAAAAGTTCAGCAGGGTGCCGGAATGGCAGTGACCAAGTCTGATAAGGAACATGAGTATGCTGCAAGTGTATTCCTGAAATGGTTCACACAGAAGAACCAGAACCTGCGCTTTGTATGCGAATCCTCCTATATGCCGGTGCTGAAAGAAGCCAACAGCGTAGACGCACTGGATTCCGTTATTAAAGAGAATAATATAGAAGTCAACCAGAAGGTTTACGATTGTTTTACAACGGAAATGGAAGACTTTGATAAAACAAGTTTCTATACAGTTGGAGCTTTTGACAATAGCTACAGCGTCCGTAAGATCCTGGATTATTCCCTGGCTGACAAGGCAAAGGCTGATAAAGATGCCATGGACGCTGCAATCGCAGACGGAGAGAGCCGGGAAGAGGCTCTTGCACAGTATCTGACAGATGAGAATTTCCAGAACTGGTATACAGAATTCTGCCATAGCCTGGAGCAGGATTAAAAAACATTCCCGCAAACACGCTCTGGAACAGACAGTTTCCAATTCCCGATGAAAATCCGGGTAAGACAAAATATTTTGTAAAATGAACCGGATAAGCTTGCAAAGTGGTTTTTTAGACAGATTCTGGACATAAGGAGGTGCGGAGGACTGTGAAGAAAAAGAAATCTCTTTTGAATATATTTCTGATTCCTATACTGATCATTGTGTTTGTACAGGGTGCAGTCCCATTCCTGACATTGATTTTCAGCGGAATCCGCTCAAATATGGAGAATGCAGTTATCGGTCTGGACAGTCATACGGTGGAGAACCGTAAGGTAGTCCTGGAGAACGATATGATCGAGCAGTGGAGTAGCGTGAACAAAGAAAGTGATAATCTTTCCTCGGCGCTGACAAAGGTATTGAGCAATCATCAGATGGACATGCAGGGCTTCATGGGCTCAGGAAGAGTCCAGGAGGAATATCTGGAAACAGTTTTTTACGATATGGTGGAGGTTTTGCAGTACAATTCCACTTCTGGAATTTTTCTGGTTCTGGGAAATGACGGCGATACAGATTCGGAAGGGGAATACAAAGGCTTCTGGGTGAGAGACTCAGATCCCCAGACCAAAACGGCTTCCCACACGGATCTGCTGATGGAGCGTGGAAGTAAGGTCCTGTCACAGAACATGTCCATTTCACTGGATACTTCCTGGCATACAGATTTCCGCTTCCAGGGCAATGGGAAAAGAGATGCGGATGACTTTTTTTACCAGCCATATATAACAGCAGCAAACTACGTTGATTCCCGCACCAGTATGGCAAACCTGGGGTACTGGTCAAAGCCGTTTATTCTGGAAGATTTCTATATGGATAATCATAAGATGATCACCTATTCGGTACCTCTTGTTTATGGTAAAACAGTTTACGGTGTGCTTGGAATTGAAGTGGGAGTGAATGATCTGACCAAATATTTTCCGGTAAAAGACCTGGATTCTGATCTGAATGCAGGATTTGCCCTTGTGGTAGACCGTGGAGATGGAAATTATGAGGGAATTGCCGGTGAAGGTGCGCTGTATGATGCGGCCTCCCGGGACGGAAGTGACTTTGTTCTGGCGGAGCCGGTGCAGGGGAATCTGAGGCTGGTACAAGGAGCTGCCATTGGGAAACAGAAGATTTACGGACTTGTAAGCAATCTGGAGCTGTACAGCAGAAATGTGCCGTATGAAGATACCCAGTGGGCATTGTGCGGTTTTGTTGCAGAGGATTCTGTGTATGGATTGATTTCCGATGTTTATGAGAGAATCCTGGGAGCGATTCTGGGAAGTGCCCTGATGGCAGTTATTCTGGTTTATTTTCTTGTCCAGTATGCGACGGAACCGGTTTACCATCTGGTGGAGAGTGTACGAGGCGGAGTGAAGGGAATTCACAGTTTTCAGGAGTCAGGTATTCAGGAGCTTGATGAGCTCCACAAAGTGATAGAGAATCTGACGGATGCTCAGATGCAGACAGAGAATCAGCTTCTGGAGGAAAAGGAGCGCTATCGAATTGCGGTAGAAAGTTCCCAGGATGCCTTTTTTACCTACAAATGTAAGGAAAAACTGCTGGAAATAGTTAACAGTAAAGGCAATGACGGTGTATGGGACTGCGGGAAGCATCCGGAATTTCTTGATAATGACAGTATCCATCCGGCAGATAAGGCAAAACTGATAAACGCGATAAAAAGCTCAGGAGGAGTTCTGGATGTTGATTTTCGTCTGCAGCATGTCAATGGAGAATTTCAGTGGGTAAATCTATCCGGAAGCATTACTTTTGACGAGAATAAAGAGCGCAGCAGGATCGTTGGCTGCATTCACAATGTACATCAGCACAAGCTTCTGGAGCAGGCGCAGAAAAGAAAGCAGATTTATGACTCCATTACTTCTTTTTACCGCCTTGGAAGTGGACTGGAGGTTGTGGAAACACTGTGTCGGGATGACCCGGAAGGAGTACTGGTACTTCTGGAAATCCAGCAGTTTTCCAAAATAGATGAGCGTTATGGCCTGATCTTCGGAGATATTATCCTGGAGCAGTTTGCCGGTCTGCTGGCGAAGCGCTTCCAGGAGGACGGTTTAAACGGTGGTATTTATATCAGGGCTGGTGCAGACCAGATGCTGATATGGCTGCCGGTATGTACGACCGGACCGATCGTGAGTAGTGTGCAGAGACTGGAAAAGGATTTTGGGGCGCTTACAGATGAGAAGTATCTGTCCCTTTCCCTGAAATGCGGAATCGCAGTTACAGGAAGCAGAAATTCGCTGTCTGAGGCACTTGAACAGACGAAGATTGCTCTTACAGCTGCACGTCATGGAAAGCGGGAAATCATGTTCTATGAGGAGCTTTCAGCGGAGGAAAAAGCCTGTGCTGCTGATGTGGCATTTGCGGAGGTGGCTTCTCTGGAACGTCTGAAGGAAATGACACTTTCCTCCATAGCTCTGAACCTGTTTGACAGAGATGGTGATACTTCTGTGGTTCTTGATATTCTGGCGTTGAAGCTGCAGGAAAAGTACCATCTGGCAGACATTGTGATCACTCATTTCAATGGAGAATATATGGTAAATAACCTGCTGTACTGCTGGAAAACCTGGGAGAAAAAGGATGGATGGGACGGTATGGTCCACTGTTCTGAGAAGCAATACCAGCATTTTGTGGAGACACAGGAAATGCAGCAGATTCTGACTTCCGGGGAAAGCATACTGAAAGAGCCGCTGATTCAGCCTTTTGCTTCAGGCAGAAACGATATTGTATTCCATATGACAGACAACGGACAGTATTCCGGAAGTATTGTATTCCAGGACATTGACCAGGAGGTTCTGGAGAAAAAAGAAGAGTGTAAGTGTCTGGAAGAAATCAGCGCAATTATTCAGAACCGGTTGAATCTGGAGCGTCACGATCTTTCTGCCAAGGCGAAATCGGATTTCCTGGCCCGTATGTCTCATGAGATCCGTACTCCTATGAACGGTATTATCGGTATGACGGAGATCGCATTGAAGGATGGACAGACTGAGGAGCGGCGGATCGACTGTCTGAGAAAAATCGAGCACTCCTCGGAATATCTGCTTGGGCTTATCAACGATATTCTGGATATGTCCAAGATCGAGAGCGGAAAGATGAGGCTGATCGAAGAAAAATGTAATCTTATGGAAATGATACAGGGACTTCATCCTTTGCTGGAAGCGAAGCTGAACGAAAATAACATTCAGTATATAGCAGATATCCAGCTAAAAAACCATTGGTTTCTGGCTGACTCCCTAAGGCTGAACCAGGTTCTGGTAAATCTTCTGGGAAATGCGCTGAAGTATTCCAAGCCAGATGGACATGTGTGGCTAACCGTTCGCGAGACGGAAGAAGAGAAAGGCTTTTCCAATCTGTATTTTCGGGTCAGAGATGATGGAATCGGAATTTCACCTGAGAACCAGCAGCTTATTTTCCGGCAGTTTGAACAGGCGGATAATTCTGATAATGCGAGAAAACAAGGCACCGGTCTTGGTCTTGCCATCAGCAGAAGAATTGTGCGGATGATGGATTCCGATATTAAGCTGGAAAGTGAGCCGGGGAAGGGAAGCACCTTCAGCTTTAATGTGAAGCTTCAGCCGGTAAGCTGCGAGAAGACTACGGTTACCAGCCAGCCAGAGGAGATCAGCTTCCCGGGCAAACGGATCCTGGTGGTAGAGGATAACGAGCTGAATATGGAGATTATCTGTACAATTCTGGAAGGTTACAAAATTCTGACAGAACAGGCAGTTAACGGAAAAGAAGCCGTTTATCAGATGGAAAAAACAGCTCCAGGGTATTATGATATGATTCTTATGGACATTATGATGCCGGAAATGGATGGTCTGGAGGCTGCCAGAGCAATTCGGGCGATGGAGCGTGAGGATTGCAAAACAATCCCGATTTATGCAATGAGTGCCAATGCCTTTGATGAAGATGTGAAGCGTTCCCTTGCAAGCGGTATGAACGGACATCTTTCCAAGCCTGTGGACATACAGGTGTTGGAGAAAACACTGAAGAAAGTGCTTGGATGAAAATAAATGGTTTTTTAATGCATCTTGTGCAATATATTGACAGTTTGTGCCAACCCCGTCTTTTACAGACGGGGTTGTGTTATATTTATGGCAATATAGAAGGGAGCAATCACAAGCATGAAATATCAGAATATCATAGATAACATGACCCTGAAGGAAAAAGCCGCATTCCTCAGTGGAAAAAGCGAGTGGCAGACAAGAGATTTCCCGCGTCTGGATATCCCGGCGATTTTCTGTTCAGACGGACCGAATGGTGTGCGTAAACAGGCTGGAGCAGGAGATCATCTGGGAATCAATCCAGCAGTACCGGCAACCTGTTTTCCTACAGCGGCAGCTATGGCAAACAGCTGGGATGAAGAGCTGGAGCAGAGGGTAGGTGTTGCCCTTGGTGAAGAATCCATGGAAGAAGACGTAAACGTTCTTCTTGGACCTGGACTGAACATTAAGAGAAATCCTCTCTGTGGACGTAACTTCGAGTATTTTTCCGAGGATCCCTATCTTTCCGGAAAAATGGCAGCTGCTTTTATCCGCGGTGTGCAGAGTACAGGAGCAGCAGCCTGTGCAAAACATTTTGCTGTAAACAGCCAGGAGCTTCGCCGTATGGCAATGAACGCAGTGGTAGATGAGAGAACTCTCCGTGAGATCTACCTCACCGGTTTCGAGATTGCCATCAAAGAGGGCGGCGCGAAAACTGTTATGAGCAGCTACAACGAGGTAAACGGTGTTTACGCCAACGAAAACGAGCATCTGCTGAAAGACATTCTCCGTGACGAGTGGGGCTTCGAAGGCTCTGTTATCACTGACTGGGGTGCTTCTAACGACCATTCTCTCGGTGTAAAGAACGGTTCCACTCTGGAAATGCCGACTCCGGGACTTGATGCGGCAAGAGAGCTTCTTGCCAGCGTAGAAAGCGGCAAGATCAGTGAGAAGGACATCGACGAGCGTGTAGACGAGCTTCTTGATCTGGTACTTACTACCACCGAGAATGCAAAGCATTATAAAAAAGTGGCGGACAAGAAAGCCCTTCATGAGGAGCACCACAAGCTGGCACGTCTTGCCTGTGAGAACAGTGCAGTTCTTCTGAAAAATGAGGACGGAATCCTTCCGGTTGGAGAGAAGGTTCAGGCAGCCATAATCGGTGACTTCGCTTTTGACCCAAGATACCAGGGCGCAGGTTCTTCTATGGTAAACTCCACAAAAGTAGATTCCATCAAGGACATGCTGGAGACCAGCGGAATCTCTGTGACTGGAATCGTCCGTGGCTATCAGCGTGACGGAAAAGAAGATGAGACCATGAAAAAAGAGGCCGTAGATCTTGCCCGCCGTTCTGATGTGGTTCTGTTTTTCTTCGGATTGAACGAGAAAAGCGAGACAGAGGGTCTTGACCGCAAGCATCTCCGCATTCCGCAGAACCAGATCAACCTGATCCAGGAGCTGGCAAAAGCCAACGCAAACATGATTGGTATCATCAGTGCAGGTTCTGTTATTGAAATGCCATGGCACCATCATTTCAAAGCCCTGCTTCACACCGCTCTCATGGGTCAGGCTGGTGCAGGTGCAGTGCTTGATATTCTTTCCGGCAAAGTCAACCCATCCGGAAAGCTTGCTGAAACTTACATTAAGAAATACGAGGACACACCTTCTTACAATTATTATCCTTCCCAGGAGCGTAACTCTGAGTACAGAGAGGGAATTTATGTAGGATACCGCTATTTTGACACAGCTGGTGTGCCAGTAAATTATCCATTTGGACACGGTCTTTCCTACACTACATTTGAATATGGCAACCTCCAGGTGAAACCAGACAGTGTAACCTTTACCCTTCGCAACACAGGGAAATATGACGGAGCAGAAATCGCACAGCTTTATGTAGGACTTCCGGGAGCAAAGGTTTTCCGCCCGGTCAAGGAGTTGAAAGGTTTTTCCAAGGTGTTCTTAAAGGCTGGCGAGGAGAAAAACGTTACCATTAAGTTCGACGACAAGACATTCCGTTACTGGAATATGAAGACAAATAAATGGGAAGTAGAAGGCGGCGTTTACAGCATTATGATCGGTGCAAGCTGTGCGGATATCCGTCTTCAGGATTCTCTTGCCATTATCGGAACCACTGAGGTAATGCCCTACTATACCAACCGTGTTTCTTCTTACGTGGAGGGAAAAATCCAGCAGGTTGGAAATGAGGAGTACGAGACAATCCTGGGACATTCCATCCCGGACGGAAGCTGGAGCGGCGAGCTTGGCATGAATGATGCCCTTTGCCAGATGTATTACGCGAAGAGCGGAATTGCCCGCTTCATCTGTAAGAAGCTGGGTGAAAAGCTGAAAAAGAGCGAGGCAGCGGGAATTCCGGATCTGAACACCTTGTTCCAGTACAACATGCCATTCCGTGCAATCGCCAAGATGACCGGCGGCATGGTTTCCATGGAAATGGTAGAGGGACTTCTGAAGGTTGTAAACGGCCATTTCAGCGGACTTGGAAAAGTAATCCGCGGATTTTTCAGAAACCAGAAGCTGAACAAGCAGTACGAGAAAGATCTGGAAGAGCAGAAATAGGAGGAGTATCATTATGGGAAAAATCAAACAGTTAATCGAAGATCACCCAAACATCTGGGAATTTATTAAATTTAACGTATTATCCAACTGCGCAACTATTACAAACTTCATTATCATGTGGCTGTGCACCGGTTTTATTTTCAAAAGCTTTGCAAATACACCATTTAAGTTTCTGGTGTTCAATTACGCAGATAATATCGAGTCCAATCTTGGTTTATGTGGATTTTTAAGCTTTTTGGTTGCAACTGCAGCAGCCCAGACCGTAAACTTCTTTGTACAGAAGAATCTGGTATTTAAATCTAATGCAGCGTTTGAGAAGGCTGTACCGAAATACATTGTACTTGCAGTTGTGCTGGTGCTTGTATCTGCAGCACTTCCGGCTTACAGCCAGAGCTTTTTCGTTAACATCGGTATTTCCGAAGCACTTGCACCTACACTTGCAAATGTTCTGAACATTCTGGTTCAGGTAGTTCTCAGCTACCCGACCATGAAATTCTGGATCATGCCGAACAAATAAAGATGATTGTCCTTTACCCGGATTGCCTTGCAGTCCGGGTTTTTTAATGCTAGAGCGTGTTTGAAAAAGGCTTTCTGCAAGATGTGCGTCACAATTTGTGGGAGATTTCGCTCGGATGAGGGCGCCGTAGCGGGCTACGGCAACCGAATTCGGGTGAAATCTCCCGCAAAGTGGGGCGTGCAGATTGCGGGAATGATTTTTCAAACACGCTCTAATATTAAAAGGCGGAATTTAACAATTTAAACACATTTTTCCCACAAAGAGAACACAAATTGTCTATATACTGTGAACTATCAAATGAAAAGAACATAAAGGAGTTTCTAAAGGAGGCTTTTATCATGAAGAATAGAAATGAAGAATTAAAGAGAAAACTTAAAAAGGCAGCAAGCATTAGTCTTTGTGCGGTACTGGCAGGTGGTCTTGCAGCAGGAACATATACAGGAGTTAACTATCTGACAGGCTATGAGCAGAGCGTACAGGCAGCAAGCGAAGATAAGGTTGAGCTGCTGAAATCCGAGAAGAAATCAGATGATTCCAAGGATGACAGCAAAGATGAGAGCACAGCAAAGGGCAGCCTTGATGTATCTGATATTGTAGAAGCGGCAATGCCAAGCATCGTTTCCATTACAACCAAATCTGTAGAAGAGGTTCAGAGCTACTACGGAATGTTTGGTCAGTACGGTGCTTATTCACCATCCCAGGAACAGGAGGTTCAGGGAAGCGGTTCCGGTATTATCATTGGTAAGAACGATTCCGAGCTTCTGATCGCAACCAACTATCATGTAGTAGAAGGTGCGGAGACCTTATCTGTTGGCTTCTGTGACAGCACAGCATGTGAGGCTAAGGTAAAAGGTTATGACAGCGAGAAGGATCTTGCGGTTGTAGCAGTTTCCCTGGATGATATTGACAGCGATACAATGGATGCCATTACGATCGCAACCATCGGTAATTCCGATGACCTGAAGGTTGGTGCACAGGTTGTTGCAATTGGTAATGCACTTGGTTATGGTCAGTCCGTAACAACCGGTATTGTAAGTGCCAAGAACCGTCAGCTGAATTCTGATGATACAGTTGGTGATTATGACAGCGACAGCAATTCCGCTACAAACCTGATCCAGACAGATGCAGCAATCAACCCAGGCAACAGCGGTGGAGCTCTTCTGAACATGAACGGTGAGGTTGTTGGTATCAACTCTGCAAAGCTTGCTTCCACAGAGGTTGAGGGCATCGGTTATGCAATTGCAATTTCTGATGTAACAGATACTCTGGAGAACCTGATGAATGAGGAGACCAGAGATAAAGTTGATAACCACGGTGTTCTGGGAATCACAGTTCAGAGTGTTGACAGTGAAGTAAGTGAAGCATACGGTGTTCCGGAAGGCGTTCTTGTAAGAGACGTAACAGAAGGCGGTGCAGCTGATAAGGCCGGCATTGAGGCAAAGACTATCATCACCAAATTTGCAGGCAAGGTTGTTACAACCAAGGAACAGCTGGTTGATTTCCTTTCCTACTACGAGCCTGGTGAGGATGTAGAGCTTACCATTGAAGTTCCAGATGGAAAAGGTTACAAAGAAGAGACAGTAACTGTAACTCTTGGCGAGAATACAAATACACAGAGTACAGGTTCCGAGGACAACGGTGACGGTCAGGGAAGCAGCCAGGATGATAATCTTCTGGAAGACTGGGAGAATAACGAAGGCGGCTCAGGTCTCCAGTACGGCGAGGGCTGGAATTAAACACTTGGGCGAATACGCTCTAGTAAGGCATACAGATTGCCGGAATGCTTTTTAGACACGCTCTAAGGCAGGAGAACCGGGATTGATTCAGCCACGGAAATGCAAATAATAGAATGAGAGAGGTTCATCTGTAAAAAAGGTGAACCTCTTTTTTCGGGCAAAATTTCCCACAAAGCGAGGCATGCCGGTTGCGAAACAGATTTTTCAAATATACTCTGCTTTGAAATAGTTAGAAAACACATAGAAAACTGAATAATAGATTGCGTAACCTACTTTAAAAAGGTATAATTATTTTATTGTCTGCAGATTGCGGCATAATATTTTTAAGAGTTATACGAAAAAGGAAAAGAGTCAGTAAAATGAACAACGAAAGATTTCTGGTTTTCGATATAGATGATACCTTATACAGCCAGATGGAGCCGTTGCTTACAGCCTGTGAGTTCAGTCTGGGCAGGAAGCTTCCGGATCCGGAGCTGTTTTACCGGATTTTCGGGAAAAGAAGCGCTGAAATGTTTCTGTTCAGCGAGAGTGGACAGGTTTCCATTCATGAATCCCGGATTTACAGAATTGAAAATACTATGAAAGACCTGGGAATTCCCTTTACCAGAGAGCAGGCAGAGCTCTTCCAGGAGAGATATAAAGAGAATCAGTCTCATCTTCATGTTTCAGGGGTAATGACACAACTGCTGGACGAATGCGAAGCTGCCGGAGTGAAAATGGGCGTGATCACCAACGGACCTTTTTCCCATCAGGTTCAGAAGTTTCACATACTGGGACTTGATAAATGGTTTACAGAGGATCATCTGATCGTGTCTGCAGGCGTGGGAGTGGCAAAGCCGGATGTACAGATTTTCCGCATGGCAGAAGAAAAATGGGGGATGGAGCCGGAGAATACTTTTATGATCGGGGATTCTCTGGAGAATGACATTGCAGGTGCAAAAAATGCCGGATGGAAGACCATCTGGATGAACCATCACCGTTATACGGTTCCGGAAGGTATGGAAAAACCAGATTATATTGCATATACAGAGGAAGAGTTGAGAAAGCTTATTGTCCAAATATGCTTTATAACGAAGAAGGATGGATAAAGTATGGTATCAGATTACAAAATCACCATGGAGCAGGCAGAATACGAGATGGTCTGTTACCGTAGGGTTTTTAACTTTGTAAGGCTTCTTGACCAGGAAAAACTGGAGAAATTGAATGCAGAAGGTCTGTTGGCAGCAGAGGGCGGACAGACAAAAAAAGCAGATTTGTGCATAGGACATTTTTGCCAGGGCTGTGTGGCAATGGAAGCCTTTTTACGGAAGGCAGAGCTGTGCAAGCTGGAATTTATTGGAGATGACATTTATCAGATCATGGCTAAATATCTGGAAATTGACGGTAATCCTTATGTAATGGAGCTTTTGAAGAAAATGGACAAAAACAGTCTGATCGATCGGAAAGACCATGAGCGCCTGATCAACAGTCTTACCGGATATAACGAGAGACTGTATCAGGATGTTCTTACGAAGGCATACAACAGACGTTATTATGAAGAAGAATTGAAGTCCCAGATGGGACCGGCTGGAATTGCCATGATCGATCTGGATGATTTTAAGCTTTATAACGACACATATGGACATAATGTCGGGGATATGGCACTGACTGTTGTTGCAGAAACCATATGCAAGCATATCCGTAAGGATGATATTCTGATCCGCTATGGTGGGGATGAGTTTCTTCTGGTGTTTCCTGGAGTAACGGAAGTGAAATTTGCCGGAAGACTGCAGGAAATCCATGATAAGATCCATCTGGCTGCTGTGCCGGGATATGCAGGGATTCAGCTTTCTGTGAGCATTGGAGGTACAATTGCCGGGGCAGATGAAACAATCGGAAGTGTGGTAGGAAGAGCTGACCGTTTTATGTACCAGGCGAAAACCCGTAAGAATCTGGTGGTAACCGAGTCTAATGAGATAAAAGATGGAAATGCAGACGGCGCAGAGGTTAATCGTGATGAGCTGAAACAGCAGATTCTGATCGTGGATGATGCTGAGCTGAACCGTGATATTCTTGCGGAGATTCTGCACCATGATTTTAAGACTATGGAAGTAAGCAGTGGGGAGGAATGTCTCTCCGTGCTTCGGGAGTATGGTGCAGGAATCTCACTGGTGTTGCTTGATATTGTAATGCCTGGCATGGACGGCTTTGCAGTTCTTGAGGAGATGAACCGGAACCATTGGATCGAGGATATTCCGGTCATCATGATCTCCAGTGAGGAGACAGAATCATATATACGCCGGGCGTATGAAATGGGAGTTTCAGACTATATCAGCCGCCCGTTTGATGCCAAGGTTGTTTACCGGCGTGTATATAATACTATTAAATTATACGCAAAACAGAGGCGCCTAATCACACTTGTAACGGATCAAATTCGAGAAAAAGAAAAAAATAGTCAAATTTTGATAGATGTTCTCAGCCATATCGTAGAATTTCGTAATGGAGAGAGCGGTCAGCACGTTCAGCACATAAAGATGTTGACCGGATTTCTGTTGGACAGACTGATGCAGAAAACGGACAAATATGATCTGAAATGGTCTGACCAGTACATGATCACAATTGCATCTGCCCTTCACGATATTGGTAAAGTGGGAATCGACGAGAAGATTTTGAATAAACCAGGCAGACTGACAAATGAAGAGTTTGAGGAAATGAAAAAGCATACCCTGATCGGTGCTTCCATGCTGAAGAGTCTTGGGGTATATCAGGATGAGGAGCTTGTGAAGGTGGCTTACCAGATCTGCAGATGGCACCACGAGCGCTATGACGGCAAGGGCTATCCGGATGGTCTGAAGGGGGAAGAAATTCCGATTGCGGCCCAGGTGGTTTCTGTTGCGGATGTATATGATGCACTGACAAGTGAGCGCGTATATAAGAAAGCATTTTCCCATGAGAAGGCTATGGAGATGATCCTAGCTGGTGAGTGTGGAACCTTCAATCCGCTGCTTCTGGAGTGTTTGCAGGATATTCAGGGCAATATACAGAGGGAAATGAAGAGAGCAGCAGAGCAGCCTATGCTTGTGCAGAATTCTTATGTGGGGAAGATGATTGAGACGGTGCAGTAGGCATGGATTATTATAATGTAATATATTGCGGTATTGTTCGGCGAAGTGTTTTTGGTAAAAATCGTGAACAGCAGCATTTGCAGGTCGGGGGACCTGCGGGAGTGGGGGTAAGTTTTACTTTATGAAAAAGAAAATTCTTACACTGGCGGCAGTGGTAACACTGCCGTTTATTCTTCTTGTGATGTATCTTCTTGCCTCGATGGCAAGCTACAGCAATACCTACGATGAGATCGTAAGCAACATGACTGTGGCGAACAATTACAATCTGAATTTCAAAGAAGAGATGGATGAGAGCCTGTATAAGCTGGTTGTTGGCTACGTCACTCTGGATACCATCGAAACAGACAAAAGTCTTAAGAATCCATATACTTTAATAGATGAATTACGCAGCGAGTTTACCAGACTGACAGCCATTACTACAGAATCTGAGAGCAAGCTGTGGCTGGAGAGCCTTCTTCGCAATATCGATACCCTGAAAAAAAGGGTGGACGATATTGTGGACAGCATTTCTGCCGGTGGCAGATATAATGAGAATATTGAGAAACTGGACAACAATATTTACATTCTGACGGAATTGATCCAGGATGATATTCAGTATTATATTTATTATCAGACACGTTATATGGACAAGGTTACGGATACCCTGCAGGATCAGATCGGGCGGTTTATGGTGGTGTGCAGTGTGCTGATCGGCGTGCTGATCATTGTGGTTGCGGTCAGCGCGGTGATGATCGTTTCCGGTATTATACAGCCCATCAGTCAGCTGAACCAGGCTACGGAGAAAATCGCCCAGGGTGATTTCAAGGCCAGAGCCCAGGCGGATTCCGATGATGAAGTGGCTGAGCTTGCAGCGAGCTTTAACAAAATGGCAGGAAGCATGCAGTCCCTGATCGATAAGGTGAAGGAAGACGAGCGGAAAATGCGAAAAGCAGATCTGCGCCTTCTTCAGGAGCAGATTCAGCCTCATTTTCTTTATAATACGCTGGACACCATTGTGTGGCTGATCGAGTCCAATGAGCCGGACGAAGCGGTGACCATGGTTGTTACACTGTCAGACTTTTTCCGTGAGATCCTAAGCAAAGGGAAGGAATTTATCTCCATTAAGGAAGAAGAGAAGCATATCAGCAGTTATCTCCAGATCCAGGAAATGCGTTACCGGGATATTCTGGAATATGACATTCAGCTGGATCAGGTAATTTATAAATATCAGATTCTGAAGCTGACTCTTCAACCGGTAGTGGAAAATGCGCTTTATCATGGCATTAAGTATAAGCGTGCTAAGGGATGTATTCACATTCATGGGGAGAAAGAGGGAGATATTATCCGTCTGACTGTCCGGGATGATGGTGTGGGCATGGATGAGGAAGAGCTTGAACAGCTTTGCCAGCAGATTGAGAAGCCTTGCCAGGAGACGGAGAAGGGCTTTGGGCTGGCAAATGTAAATGAGCGTATCCACATGTATTTCGGACCGGAGTATGGAATGAAGATCCAGTCACAGAAGGGTAAGGGAACTATAGTGGAGATTGTAATTCCGGCTATTCTGGAAGCTCCGGTTGAGAAAACAGGGAATGATACAGCAAAAGTGGCTGAAGGCGGCAACAGCGTGAATTCTGACGCAAATAAAAAAATAAAAAGTAATCCGAAGCAGCAGAATGCCAATAAGATAATTGAAGGTGGACGGCCACAGCAGGAGGAGACAGGCGTATGAGACAGTTTATAAGAAAAAACATCTGGGCTGTGGCACCGGTTGTGTTTGTGCTTGTGGCACTGGTTCTTCTGGGAAGTCCTTTGAGCAGCAGTAAAGTGCAGGAAACTCCTGCTGAGGACGACAATCTGATCGTAGTAGGTGTTTCCCAGGTGGGAAGCGAATCTGTATGGCGAAGTGCCCACACTCAGTCCATTCAGGACGCATTCACCAGGGCAAACGGCTACATGCTGATTTTTGACAACGCCAGACAGAAGCAGGCCAATCAGATCAAGGCCATCCGAAGCTTTATTTCCCAGCAGGTGGATTATATCGTACTTTCTCCTATCGAGGAATCTGGCTGGGACACTGTGCTTCAGGAGGCGAAGGATGCCGGGATTCCGGTAATTCTCATAGACCGTAAGGTTTCCGTGGATGATGACTCCCTCTATGCTTCCTGGGTTGGTTCCGATTTTGTCCGCGAAGGACAGGATGCCGGTTACTGGCTTGAGGATTACATGAAAAAGCAGGGCAGGGAAGATGACGAAATTAACATTGTAGTGCTGAAAGGAACCAAAGGCGCCTCCGCTACCATCGGCAGAACCCGTGGGTTCAATGAAGTGGCAAAGGTGCAGCACAATTGGAACATTTTGCAGCAGGTAGACGGAGAATTTACCACAGCCAAAGGAAAAGAAGAGATGGCAAGGCTTCTGGATCAGTATGAGGACATAGATGTGGTGGTTTCACAGAACGATGACATGACTTTTGGAGCACTTGAAGCAATCAGAGAAGCAGGAAAAACAGCCGGAGTGAACGGCGATATTACGGTAATTTCCTTTGATGCAGTGGATGCCGGCGTGGAGCTGGTGCGGAACGGTGAGATCAACATTGATGTCCAGTGTAATCCTGACCAGGGAAAATACGTGGAGCAGATCATTCAGGATATGGAAGCTGGCAAAGAAATAGAGAAAGCATATTATGTTCCGGAGCGGGTGTATACCCAGGAGAACGTTGGGGAGGAAGAAAATGTTACGGAAGGTATTTCTGGTTGAAGATGAGACGGTGATCCGTGAAGGGCTCAGAGACAGGATTCCCTGGGATCAGTTTGGATACCGTTTTGTAGGGGAAGCAGCAGATGGGGAAATGGCTTTGCCTCTGATCCGTAAGACAAAGCCGGATGTATTGATCACGGATATTAAAATGCCTTTTATGGATGGGCTTTCCTTAAGTAAAATTGTGAGCAAAGAATTTCCGCGGATGAAGATTATTATTATCAGTGGTTATGATGATTTTGAATATGCAAGACAGGCAATTGAAGTTGGTGTCGACCAGTATCTGCTGAAGCCGGTTACCAGAATGAAGCTGAAAAATGTACTTCTTGAACTGAAAGATAAGATCGAGCAGGATCAGGAACAGGAGGATTACCGCACCCAGTTTCAGAATGAGATTCAGGAGTATGAGCAGTTTTCCAGACGGCGCTTTATGGAAAAAATACTGGAGGGCGAGCTGTCAGTTAAGGAGATTTATGATGAGGCAGAGCGTCAGTCCATAGAAATTACGGCAGCAGGATATAATCTGCTTTTCCTGTATTTACAGGAGAAAAATAAGGACAAGATGGCAGGATTTCTTCGGAAACAGGATGAAGTGCTCCACTATTTTCTACGCTATCCCCAGTATCTGCTTTTTCGCTGGAATGTAAACAGCTACGGAGTTCTGGTAAAGGGGGAATTGTCCCAGCTTCCGGAGCTGACAGATAATTGCGTGGAGTATGTGAAACGGACCTGCGAAGGGGAAGAGCAGATGGACTGGTATGTGGCTGTAGGAAAACCGGTGGAGAGATTGAGCCTGCTTTCCCAGTGTTATCAGAGTGTGAATCATTATTTTGCATATCGTTTTATGGTGCCGGGACTGCATGTGCTTACAGAAGATACCTTGGAGAGTTATATAAATTCGCAGGGAGAGAACCGGCTGGCAGCAGTGGATTCTTCTCAGTTGAATCCGGAGATCATCAAGGATTTTCTCACAAAAGGAAGTAGCAGTGAGATACAGGAGTTTGTCCAGGGATATCTTGGCGGTATGAGTAAGGTACTGGAGTCCAGAATGTTCCGGGATTATGTGGTGCTTCATATTCGGTTTACAACTATTATGTATCTGGAATCCATTGGTGTGGAAAAAGAATGTTATACAGAACGGATCGAGGGAAAATATCAGGATACCAGTATCAAGGCATCACAGGTGGCAGGGTATTGTGTGGACATTCTTCAGAGTGCCATTGATATCAGGGATGAGAAGAATGAGTCTCAAGGCAACAGTGCTATGAGGAAGGTGCTGGATTATATTGATGAGAATTACTATAAAGAGACCATTTCCCTGAATGAAGTAGCGGATGCGGTAAATATGAGTGCCAACTATTTAAGCGCAATTTTCAGCCAGAATATGCAGAAGACTTTTGTAGAGTATATTACCTGCAAACGTGTTGACAGAGCGAAAAAACTCCTGCGCGAGACGGACAAGTCGTCCGGAGAGATCGCACAGGAGGTGGGATATAAGGATCCCCATTATTTCAGTTATGTGTTTAAGAAAAAATCCGGGTGCAGCCCAAGGGAATATCGGAGTAAGGGGACTGCATGATATTCAAAATTAATTATGTGATTTCGGCAGTGACAACTGCCATGGGACTTCCTGTGAAGAGACAGGGAGTCCTTTTAATTTGTTTATGCTCATATGGGCGGCCAGAGTACCAGGCCGGTGTGCGGAATGGGTCAGTGTTGTGGCGCGGAGCAGACCAGATGTGGTAAGATAACTGGTATTGAAGGCGGCCAGTGCTATTGTGGTTTCGAAACTATGACCGGTGGAAGTAGCTTTGAATCCAGTGTTTTGAAGAGAGGATGAAAGAGGAGCATGAGCTGCCATCCTTTTCTCCTGTCCAAGCGACAACTCTTCCCATAACAGCCATGCAATAAAGTCATCCTCACAAATAAACGCAGTGCAGTCGGGGGTGATCCGTTCCAGAAATTTTTTCAGGAAGCTGATATCCCGGCTCTGACGGAAATCATCCAGCTCCTGTGTGGTATACCAGCAGATGTTGCGGTCTGGTACAGTCAGCCCCTGGTTTTGCATGGCATCCAGAAAGCCCTGGTATCGTTCATGTCCCCGCTGATCGTCCATCTGGAAAATACCGGCGATAGAAGAGTGGCCTTTTTCCACAAGACTTTGCACCAGAAGACCAGCTCCATATAGATTATCTTCATAGATTACTGGAATCTGAGACAATTGGGGATAAGCACATCCCAGGAACAAAATGGAAGTTCCCCTTTGTATCAGCTTTTGATAAAGCTCTGTATTAGGTGATGGTAAGGCGCTTTTTACAGGCTCCACAATAAGCGCCCGCAGCGGACTTTTCAAAAGAAACTGAAGGATTTGCCGTTCCTGGTCCACATGACTGTGAGTGGGGTAAACCTTGCAGGAAAATCCATCTGCCGCCAGTGCTATTCGAATATCGTTTATCAGAGCCGGGTATTCATATTGCTGTTCATCGGGAATCAGAATTCCAACTATATTCCGGTCTTCCAGGCTGGAAAGCCCGGTAATGTAAGCCCCGCTTCCTTTAATGCGGCGGATTTCCCGCTCATCTTCAAGAACCGCCAGTGCCGCCCGGACCGTCTGTCGGCTGACACGGTATCTGACAGCCAGCTCCTGCTCGGTGGGAAGCTTGTTGCTTCCCTTTTGAATAGAATCTGAAATGATTTCTCTTAGCTGTTCAACCAGCCATTTATATTTGATTGCCATATATTTTAGTTCCTCTTTCTTAGGTTAGAGCGTGTTTGAAAAATCCTTCCCGTAATCTGCCCGTGCCACTCTTTATCCAGTTTCTGGTTGTTGTAGTGGATCTTATCACTCAGGGGGAAAATTTCATTAATTAGCAGCATAATGTTTTTTTTATTTTGCTGAGATAATTATTTCATAAAATTTTCACATGAATTATTTACGATTTTCCAATAAATCATCTGCTTTTTCACTTCTAAAACCCAAAATATTATACCTTTTTTCAAATGATCAAACCTTTTTTTTTCAGCTTAGACAGTTTGCCAAATCGAAAAACATAGAAAAAGGTGTAATATTTTTCACAAAATCATAAGAAAACAAACTTTCCAAATAAGAAATCATAAAATATCAACCCTTTTCCTGCCTGAAGTCCATTATAATATAAATTTGTCTGTATTTCACTATGAAAACCAACAAATTTGTATTGTTTGAACTGACGAAACGACCAAAAAACGGAAAAGCAATATTGAAATTTATGTTGATTTTCGCTAAATTATAGACATCAAGAAGGACACGGATTCAAGAACGGACGGAAAGCTAAGACAGCAAACGGATCAGTGTTGAACGAGAAACCAATGGCAGGCGCGACCTGCAAAAGTATTTTTCTAAAAGAAAGAGAGGAACAATCACATGAAAAAGAAATTAGCAGTTATGGCACTCGCAGCAGCAACACTCAGCATGATGGCTATGCCGGTTTACGCTGACGATCTGGTAACAGTTGGATACGCTCAGGTTGGACATGAATCAGACTGGCGTACAGCAAACACCCAGAACTATCAGGATGTTTTCTCAGAAGATGCCGGATACAGCCTTGATCTTGTAGACTGCGACAATGACAATGCTGCACAGCTTGAAGCAGTTCGTACATTCATTAGTAAAGATATGGATTACATCGTAATCGCTCCGATCCAGTCCGCTGGCTGGGACACCGTTCTTCAGGAAGCACAGGATGCTGGAATCCCTGTAATCATCGCAGACCGTGAGATCGAAGCAAGCGACGATTTATATGATGCATGGGTTGGAACAAACACAACAAACGAAGGTATCACAGCTGGTAACTGGTTAGCTGAGTACCTTGGCGATAAAGACGCTAACATTCTTGTAATCGAAGGTTCCGTAGGAGCTTCCGCAGCGCTTGGACGTACAGAAGGATTCAATCAGGTAGCTGGCGAGCATGATAACTGGAAGATTCTTGATTCTCAGTCCGGTGATTTTACACAGGCTGGTGGTCAGGAAGTTATGGAATCCTTCATCAAATCCTATGAGGGACAGTTCAATGTAGTTGTCTGCCAGAACGATAACGAAGCATACGGCGCAATGGATGCAATGGATGCAGCAGGTATCACCTACGGTGTTGATGGCGATGTAACTCTTATTTCCTTCGATGCAACACATGATGGACTTCAGTATACATTAGATGGAAAGATCAACTGTGATGTTGAGTGTAACCCGATCCAGGCTGAAGTTGTTAAGGGCGTAATCGAGAAAATGCAGGCAGGCGAAGAATTTGAGAAGACAACACTTGTTGAGGATCAGGCATTCGTAGCACCTGGAATTGAGAGCGAGTATGCTACAACTATGACAGATGAAGTTCTGGCTGGACGTGCTTACTAATCAAAAAAATCAATCGGAGAGTATGAAAACAGCAGAGCTGTGAAACAATCCGTAAACATCGAAATTGGTGATCAGCAAGCAGCTGAAAATCGATAAAGATGAACGAATAGGGGAGGAAAGTCCCAATGCGGATTTTCTTCCCCTTAATTTTCGCGAGCAACGAGGAGAATGAAAAATGAAGTTGATAACGGGAAGGGAGGAATCGCGTTGGAGGCAGGAGTAGTATTGAAAATGCAGGGAATCTGCATGACATTCCCAGGTGTAAAAGCACTGGAAGGCGTGGATCTGACATTGAAAAAAGGTGAAATCCGAGCGCTGATGGGAGAGAATGGCGCGGGTAAATCCACATTGATCAAGTGCCTGACCGGCGTAAATAAATTTGAGGCTGGAGAGATTTATCTGGAAGGATTTGATCATCCCATTGTAAATAAAGATACCATGGACGCCCAGAAGAAGGGCATTTCTACTGTATATCAGGAAGTAAACCTCTGTCCAAACCTTTCGGTGGCAGAGAATCTTTACATAGGCCGTGAGCCGCTGACAAAGCTTGGAACGGTCAACCGAAAGGCAATGAACCGTCAGGCAGCTGCCCTTATGAAACAGCTGGAGCTTGACGTTGATGTAACACGTAATCTTGAAGAATATTCACTGGCATTGCAGCAGATGATCGCAATTGCCCGTGCTGTAGATATGGACTGTAAGGTGCTCATTCTGGATGAGCCCACATCTTCACTGGATGACCGTGAAGTAGAAAAGCTTTTTACCATGATGCGCAGACTGAAGGAGAAAGGTGTAGGAATCATATTTGTTACCCATTTCCTGGAACAGGTTTATGCAGTGTGTGACGGAATTACCGTTCTTCGAAATGGTCAGCTGGTTGGCGAGTATGAGATCGCGGATCTTCCGAGAGTGAAGCTGGTAGCAGCTATGATGGGAAAAGGTTTCGACGATCTTGCTTCCATTAAACCGGAGACCACAGGAGATAAGAGAAAAGAGCCGATGGTAATCGAAGCCCGTGGCTTAAGCCATGCAGGAACCATCAAACCATTTGACCTTGATATCCACAAAGGAGAGGTTATCGGTCTTACCGGACTTCTTGGAAGCGGACGAAGCGAACTGGCACGTACTATTTACGGTGCTGACCGCGCCCAGACTGGTACTTTGAAAGTAAAAGGCAAGGAAGTTAAGGTGAAAAATCCTATTGATGCCATGCATCTTGGAATGGGACTTCTTCCTGACGACCGTAAAGCGGAGGGAATTGTTGCAGATTTGTCTGTAAGAGAAAATATCATCCTTGCAGTTCAGGCAAAACAGGGTATTCTGAAAAAAATCCCTATGGCAAAACAGTGCGAGATCGCAGACAAATATATTGATCTTCTCCAGATCAAATGTGCAAGCCGAGAGACTTTGATCAAACAGCTTTCCGGTGGAAACCAGCAGAAGGTTATCCTTGCAAGATGGCTTGCAACAAATCCGGATTTCCTGATTCTGGACGAGCCTACACGAGGAATCGATATTGGTACCAAGACTGAGATCCAGAAGCTGGTATTAAAGCTTGCAGATGAAGGAAAGAGCCTGATCTTCATTTCCTCTGAGATCGAGGAAATGCTCCGTACCTGTAACCGTATGGCAGTTCTTCGTGACGGTCAGAAGGTTGGCGAGATTGATGAGGCAGATATGAACCAGATGAATGTAATGAAAGCAATCGCAGGAGGTGAGCAGTAATGGGGAATTTCAAAAAACTGGCACAGAAACGTCTGTTCCTTCCGGTTTTCAGTATGATCCTGGTCATGCTGATCAACGTAGTATATGATATTGCAACAGGAAGTGCACCGCTTTCCTTCTTTATGATTTCCATTAAGAATGGTGTACTTTACGGACGGCTGATCGACATCCTGAACCGTGGAAGTGAAATCGCCATTCTGGCAATCGGTATGACACTTGTTGTATCTGCTTCCGGCGGTACTGATATTTCCGTTGGTTCTGTAATGAGTCTTTACGCAGGTGTCTGCTGTATGATCCTTGCAGGATACGGAAATGTAAATGTGCAGGAATATGCGCATCCGCTGCTGGTTGGCATTGGAGCCGGACTTCTTGTCACTTTGATCTGTGGTATTTTTAACGGATTTTTGGTTGCCTATATGAATATCCAGCCGATGGTCGCTACCCTGATCCTATGGTCGGCAGGACGTGCAGTAGGACTTCTTCTTTGCAACAGCCAGATCGTTTATGTGCGTGTTCCTTCCTTCCAGAAGCTTGGCGCTTACTGCGGAATCATTCCTACACCGATCATTGTAGCTGCTGTGTGTGTGGCAATTGCTTCTATCGCACTTCGCTACACAGCACTTGGAACTTACATCCAGAGTGTTGGTATTAATAAAAAAGCTTCCCGTATCGCAGGATTTAATTCCGCAAAGATCATCCTGATGTGCTATGCAATCTGTGGTCTTTGCGCAGGTCTTGCAGGTATGGTTGCAACCTCCAGAATTTATTCCGCGGATACCAATAACATCGGTCTGAATATGGAGCTGGATGCGATCCTTTCCGTTGCACTTGGCGGAAACAGTCTTGGCGGCGGTAAGTTCTCCCTGGCTGGTTCCATTATCGGAGCTTACACCATCCAGGCGATTACCACAACTCTGTATGCACTTGGTGTTTCCTCTGCACAGGCGCCGGTATTTAAGGCAATCGTAGTTATCATCATTGTAGTTATTCAGGCTGAGCCAGCCAAAGCCTTCTTTAAGAAGCTGACAAAGAAATCCGGAAAGGAGGCAGCTCGGGCATGAAAAAGAAAAAAATAAACAGCAATAACCTGTTGCTGCTGATCACCATTGTATTATTCTTTGTAATGTATGCTGCAGGATGTATCGTATATGCGGACAAAGGCTTTACCCGTTTCCAGACATTCCTGAACATCCTGATCAACAATGCAGGTCTGATCTGCATTACAGCTGGTATGACTTGCGTCATGCTTACTGGTGGTATTGACATTTCCGTAGGTTCCCTGGTTGCTATGGACTGTATGATCCTGGCAGTTGGAATTGAGCAGTGGGGATGGTCCAGCCCGGTACTTATGCTTCTGATCCTTGCAATCGGTATTGTATTTGGTATTGTTCAGGGCTTCTGCATTTCCTATCTGGAGATTCAGCCCTTCATCGTAACCATGGCGGGCATGTTCTTTGCCAGAGGTATGACAGCTGTGATCTGTAAAGAGCAGGTAAGTATTGTTTCTGACAAGATTTTTACCACTCTTTCCAGCTTTAAGATTTCCCTTCCATTTGGAGGGTATCTGAACAAAAAGGGAATCATGCAGTTTCCATACCTTCGTGTAACAGTTGTAGTTGCATTGATTGTAGTTCTTGCTATTTATCTGATGCTGAAATACACACGCTTCGGCCGCAGTATTTACGCAGTAGGCGGCAATCAGCAGTCTGCAACCCTGATGGGACTTGATGTTAAGAAAACACAGATGAAGGCATATATTCTTTCCAGTTTCCTTACTTCCATCGGCGGAATCTGCTACTGTCTGAATACCATGGCAGGTACCACCACCCAGGCAACCGGCCTTGAAATGGACGCTATTTCCTCCGCAGTCATCGGTGGTACACTTCTTACCGGTGGTGTAGGAAATGTACTTGGTTCCTTGTTTGGTGTATTGATCAATGGTACGATTTCTACTTTGGTTAAAACCAACGGAAAACTGATCAGCTCCTGGTCCAACATTGTAACAGCAATCCTGCTGTGCTTCTTCATTGTACTTCAGAGTGTATTTGCACTGGTAAAGGAGCGGAAGAGCAAATAAAAATTGAATAAAGAATGAAATGAGACAGGCAGGTACATAATTGAAATATGTATCTGTCTGTTTTATTTTGGCATAATGGAATAAAGGGTAACATACAAATTAGTTAATTGCAATTTTATTCTTCCTGTCCCAATTTCACAAAAATCGGTTCATGCTTCATAGCCGGAATAATTTTTTCCATCATATCTTTCATATTAATTTTCAGGCTGGAGGTGTTAATACAAGGGTGACAGCCGATGTAAGGTTCCTTCAGGAGGTCTTCATCAATAAGCAGCTGCACATGATTTTCCTTATCGTTCATAAGTCCAAGTATACTGACAGAACCAGGTGTGATATCAAGGAATTTCTCCATATAAGTTTCATTGCCGAAGGAAAGTCTGGCAACGCCAAGTTGGGAAGATACTTCCTTTGTCTTAAACTTCTTGTCGCCTGGCAGAAGCAGCAGATAGAAGTTCGTTTCCTGGCGGTTGCAGAGAAACAGGTTTTTGCAAATTACTGCATCAAGCACTTTATCCACATCTTTACAAGCTTCAATGGTCATCAGAGTTTCATGGTCAATTCTCTGATAAGGCACCTGAAGTGCATCAAGAAAATCATAAGTACGTATCTCTTTTTCAAGTCTGCCCGTGGTATCTGCGGGACGTCCGTTTTCAAGCTTTAATTCCATGGTGTTCTCCTTATATATTCCCTCACAGGGGCTTTTTTTGTCAAATATCTGGGGAATATTGTAGCATTGAGAGTTTTTCTTGTAAAGTGGAGGATGTTCTCCCACAAATTGTGACGCACATCTTGCAGAAAACCTTTTCCAAATATATTTCAGGATGGCAATGAATATTTCAGAAAATATATGCATATATAAGTTCGGAGGCGGATATCTGCTTTTTTCCATAGTGCTCCTGTTGACAAAAATTCAAAAAGGCTTTATAAAATCCTTAGAGCCTGCAGATTATGGGAATGATTTTTCAAACAAGCTCTAGAAATTGTACAGACCTCATGTATTGCATGATGCCATACTGCAAAATAAATATTATCAGGAGGAGCACATCTGAATGAACAATATCACAAAAAATGCACTGGAAGAGTCTCTGAAAAAATTTCTCCTTCAGAAGCCTCTGGACAAGATCACCATCAGCGACCTGACTACAGACTGCGGAATCAGCCGAATGGCATTTTACTATCATTTTAAAGACATTTATGACCTGGTAGAATGGTCCTGTATTGAGGACGCTTCTCGGGCTTTGCAGGGAAAAAAGACCTACGACACCTGGCAGGAAGGGCTTCAGCAGATTTTTGAGGCTGTTTTGGAAAATAAACCATTTATTTTGAATGTGTATCGCTCTGTGAAACGAGAGCAGGTGGAAAATTATCTGTACAGCCTGACCTATCAGCTGATCGAAGGAGTGGTGGAAGAGCAGAGCGAGAACCTGATGGTTACAGAGGAACAGAAGAAATTTATTGCGGATTTTTACAAATATAGTTTCGTAGGTGTTATGCTTGACTGGATCAAGAGAGGAATGAAGGAAGCCCCGGAAGAAATCGCGAATATGGTCTGCGTGACCATGCATGGAAATGTTGGGAATTCCCTGCGGAATATGGAGAAGGAAGGCAATAAAGATTAAGTTTGTCCGAAAAATAAGGGATAACTATGGCATAGCTGCTTTAATCTTGAAAGAGCGGGACATAAAGTTTTCGAAATCAACTTTACAAAGTAAGGCGGATGATAAGTTTTTTGTCATCCGTCTTGTTTTGTAAATTGAGGAAAATTATTTTTTGACGTAGAATACACTCAGAAACAGGAAATACTAAATAAAAGGCAGCAGAATTTCGAATCAGCCAAATAAAAGCTTTTTATCTGAAAGCCAGGAAACAAATCTGAGAAAGTTTAGAAGCTGATTCGAAAAGTTAAAACAAGAATAAACACAGATAGCCGGAAATAATGTAACGGCAAATTTCAGAAAGGTGGTAATTTTTATGTCAAAGAAAAAACATTCCGTATTAGGCATGGCAGCACTTGCCGCAGCAGGTGCAGGAGCAGCAGTTCTGGCAAACAAGAGCCGCGAGGAGAAACAGATCACAGAAGCACACGTAGACCCGAATTACCGCAATACAGAGCGTGGCAAAAATGAGAAAAACAGCAAGGGCATTTATTATACAAACGGTAACTACGAAGCATTTGCCCGCCCGGAGAAACCGGAAGGTGTAGATGACAAGCATGCATATCTGGTAGGAAGCGGACTTGCTTCTCTGGCAGCAGCTTGCTTCCTTGTAAGAGACGCACAGATGCCTGGCGACCACATTCACATTCTGGAATCGATGGACATTGCAGGCGGTGCATGCGACGGTATTTTTGATCCGATGAGAGGATACGTTATGCGAGGCGGCCGTGAGATGGAAAACCATTTCGAGTGCCTCTGGGATCTTTTCCACAGCATTCCATCTCTGGAAAAACCAGGTGCCTCCGTTCTGGACGAGTACTACTGGCTGAACAAACATGATCCGAACTATTCTCTTTGCCGTGCTACTGTAAATCAGGGCAAGGACGCTCACACAGATGGTAAATTCAACCTGAGCCAGAAGGGCTGCATGGAGATCATGAAGCTGTTCTTCACAAAGGACGAGGATCTTTACGACAAGACCATCGAGGATGTATTCGATGATGAGGTTCTGAATTCCACATTCTGGTTATACTGGAGAACCATGTTTGCATTCGAAAACTGGCACAGCGCACTGGAGATGAAGCTTTATATCCAGCGTTTTATCCATCATATCGGCGGACTTCCGGATTTCAGTGCTCTGAAATTCACCAAATACAATCAGTATGAGTCCCTGATCCTTCCAATGAAGAAATATCTGGAGGATGCAGGCGTTGACTTCCAGTTCAACACAGAGGTTACCAATGTAATCTTTGATATCCATGATGGCAAAAAAGTGGCAACTGCCATTGAGTGCAAGGTAAAGGGTGTTGAGAAGGGAATCCTTCTTACTGAGAATGACTACGTATTTGTTACCAACGGAAGCTGTACAGAGGGAACTATCTACGGTGACCAGAACCACGCTCCAAACGGAGATGCTGAGGTTCGTACAAGCGGCTGCTGGAGCCTTTGGAAAAATATTGCAAAACAGGATCCGTCTTTCGGACATCCGGAGAAATTCTGCTCCGATATTGCAAAGACCAACTGGGAATCTGCAACTGTTACCACACTGGATGACAAGATCATTCCTTATATTACCGACATCTGCAAGAGAGATCCAAAGAGCGGCAATGTTGTTACCGGCGGTATCGTAAGCTGCCAGGATTCCAGCTGGCTGTTAAGCTGGACCATCAACCGTCAGGGTCAGTTCAAGGATCAGGACAAAGATAAGGTTTGTGTCTGGGTATATGGTCTTTTCACAGATGTACCTGGCGATTATGTAAAGAAACCGATGAAAGAATGTACCGGTAAAGAAATTACCGAAGAGTGGCTGTACCATATGGGCGTACCAACGGATCAGATCGAGGATCTGGCTGAAAACAGCGCAGTCTGTGTACCGACCATGATGCCTTACATCACTGCATTCTTCATGCCAAGAGCAAAAGGCGACAGACCGGACGTTATCCCGGATGGCTGCGTGAACTTTGCATTCCTTGGACAGTTTGCTGAGACTCCAAGAGACACCATCTTCACCACAGAATATTCTGTTCGTACCGCAATGGAAGCTGTATACGGACTTATGGGCGTAGACCGTGGTGTTCCGGAAGTATGGGGCAGCGTTTACGACGTGCGAGAACTCCTCGATGCCAGTGTAAAACTTATGGATGGCAGATCACCACTTGAAATTGAGCTTCCTGGACCGCTGAATCTGGTGAAAAAACCTCTGCTGAAAGCAATTAAGGGAACCTTGGTGGAGAAGGTGCTGAGAGACCATGATGTGATTAAGGATTATATGGTTGAGAAATAAGCGGTAGTAAAGATTTATATATGTTGAAACGTGCGAAGAGTCGGAGTGATCCGGCTCTTTGTTTTGTACTGCAACAAATGAAATTGAAAAATTGAAAAACTGTTTAATGGCGAAAAAGCGGAATCTTGCAAGGCTATTAACAGTGTGATAAACTAGAGCATGTCTGAAAAAGGCTTTCTGCAAAATAAGATGTAATATTGCGGTTTCTGGACAAGAAGCTGTTTGGCACAAGAGGAGAAAATTGTATGCAGTATATTGAATTTGGAAAAGATAAAGATAAGGTATCTGAAATAGTTATGGGATTGATGAGGATTTCAGAGATGTCCACTGGTGAGGTCTTGGATTTGATTGAGACCGGTCTTGAAGAGGGGATTAACTTTCTGGACCTCGCAGATATTTATGGTGGTGGAAAATCAGAAGAAGTGATAGGGAAAGTTTTTACAGAGAATCCTTCTTTGCGCACTAAATTTTTCGTTCAGTCAAAATGCGGAATCCGTTGTGATCCGGATTTTACCTATTTCGATTTTTCCAGAGATTATATTCTGGAGGCTGTAGATGGAATTCTGTCCAGACTTCATACAGATCATCTGGATAGCCTGCTTCTTCACAGACCAGATGCGCTTATGGAACCAGATGAAATTGCAGAGGCTTTTGACCGCCTTT
>OLPO01000363.1_pt1 | contig 38224 bp, 36 predicted proteins | sample 1672831 | NCBI WGS metagenome assembly OLPO01 (sample SAMEA3136728, study PRJEB25190) | human gut metagenome
GAAATTGTAGCAACAAGGGCGCCGGCAAGCCGGGAAAATTCGGGCCGTGTTGGCGTGTCCCGACGAAGGACAAAGGCTTTCCCGACGAAGGACAAAGGCTTTGCGGGGAGGTCGACGTCAACTTCACAAAAGTGTATAATAAAACGACTGTAACTGAAGCGACGACAGGAAAGAACAATTTGGAGGACCCCCATGATAAATCTGATTCTGGCGATAATCTGCAGCAGCGGAAATTCGCTGATTATGAAATTCCACGAGAAGCACAGCGAGAACCGGGTGGCACTGTTGCTGATGAATTACGTGATGGCGGTGATTTTCGGAGGGACACTTGTGGTGAAAGAAATTGCCCGCCTGAATTTTCACCGGATGGGCATGACGCCGCTCCTGGGAATGGTGAACGGATTCTTTTACGTGTCGGCTTTTCTTTTATTGCAGCTGAGCATTCGAAAAAACGGAGCGACGGTGTCCGCGTCACTGAGCCATATGGGCTTGCTGATTCCGGTGCTGCTGTCCATCGTGCTTTTTCGGGAGTATCCGGGAAGCACTCAGTGGGGCGGCGTGATTCTGGCGGTGGCTTCCCTGTCGGTGGTTTCCATCCCAACCGGCGTATTTTCTGACGGCAAGGGAAGCCGGGCGATCGGCGCATCGTCCGCAGAGGGCACTTCCTACCGGTGGCTGCTGATTCCCATGCTGGTGTGCAGCGGGATGGCGGATACCATGTCTAAGGTGTTCGAAGCCTTCTGTCCCCACGAGCTGGAGGACTTCTTCATTTCCATCACCTTTGCGATGGCGTTGATTCTGTGCATCCTGGCGTACTTCTTCAGCCACGAGCATATGAATCGGGTGGATCTGATGTGCGGAATGCTTCTGGGAATCTCCAACTACCTGTCCACCAAATTCCTGATTCGGGCAATCTACGACATCCCGGCATTTATTTCCTACATCGTGTTCGGGCTGGGGGTGGCGCTGTTCATCAACTGCATCAATTGGACGGTGCTGCACGAGAAACTGACCCGACGGGATTATATCGGAATGGCATTATCCATGGGGGCAATTGTGCTGCTGAATCTGTGACGAGGTACTGTTCAGATTAACAATTGAAATTCCCCACCTCATGGAGTATTATACTTAAGTGTATTTTTGTTAAAGACAGGAGACTTATAAATATGTGGCATTACATTATACCGCCGCTGATCGGCGCGATAATCGGATACTGCACGAACTACATCGCCGTGAGAATGCTTTTCCGGCCGAGAAACGAAATCAAGGTGCTGGGGCACACACTGCCCTTCACCCCGGGTGCCATCCCGAAGAATAAGCCGCGGCTGGCAAAAGCCATCGGTGAAGTGGTGGAAACCACTTTCTTCGGAGAAGAGACCATCTCCGCCCAGTTCCTTTCCGGGGAAGCGGAGGACAACGCGGTGGCGCAGATGGTGCGGGGGATGGACTGCCCCATTTCAGATCTGGGCATCAGCGTTCTGGGCTCCGAAGAGAAATACGAGAAAGGGCTGGATCGGCTGAGTGAGATCATTTCTCAGCAGCTTCTGCAGAGCTTGCGCAGCGGGGACACCATTCGGGCGGTTTCCGACACCGCCATCGACAAGCTGGTGGACCAGTTCCGGGGCGGCATGCTGGGCATGTTCATCACCGACAGTTTCGTGGAATCGGCGAAGGAGATGGTGGAGGACGGAATCCGGAACGAAATCGATGCCAAAGGGCCGGAGTTCCTGGACCGGATGGTTCGCAGCCAGATGGATACCTGGAGCCGCGACACACTGTCGGAAATTGCCTTTGAAGCGGGATATTCCGACGAGCGCGTGGAGCGAATTCTGCGGAAGGCCTATCGCGGTGCGGTAAAATCCGCGGTTCCGGCGCTGATCGACCGCATCAACGTAGCGGGAATGATCGAGGAGAAGGTCAACGACATGACCAACGAACAGCTGGAAGAGTTGGTACTTTCCGTGATGAAACGCGAGCTGAACCTGATTGTCAATCTGGGCGCGCTGATCGGATTGATTCTGGGATGTTTGAATCTGCTCTTCTAATAAAAAAAGAAAAACGACACGGATAAAGGAGGCCGAAAATGACATACGAAGAAATAAGGGATTATTTAAACCACAAGAATCCTTTCCCCAACAAGCTGGGTGTGGTAATTACGGAGATTCGGGAAGGATATGCCACCGCAGAGGTGCCGGTGCAGGACTATATGACCAACGGCGCATCCTCGGTGCACGGCGGCATGCTGTTCACCCTGTGCGATACCACCTGTGGAGCGGCGGCCGCTTCCTATCAGTATAAGACGACAACCGTGGACACTTCTTTTTATTACCTGCGGCCGGCGCTGCACTGCAGCAAGCTGCGGGCGGTGGCAAAGGAAGTCAAGCACGGAAAGCGGATTATGGTATTCGATTTGGAAGTGTTCGACGATGCGGACACTCTGCTGTGCAAGGGAACTTTCTCCATGATGCAGCTGAAGTTCCCAATCGTGAACGAATAGAAGGTTAAAACTGTAAGGTAAAGATTGGATTAATGGTGAATTACAATGAACAGAGAAGACATTAAGTATCAGGCCTACGTGCAGATTCTGAAGGAGGAGCTGGTTCCGGCTATGGGATGTACGGAACCGATTGCGCTGGCTTATGCGGCGGCTAAAGCTCGGGAGGTGCTGGGCAAAATGCCGGAGCGAGTGCGCATCGGTGCCAGCGGCAGCATTATCAAGAACGTAAAGAGCGTCATCGTGCCCCACACCAATCATCTGAAGGGCATCCCGGCAGCGGCTTCCGCCGGCATTGTGGCGGGCGACGCCTCCCGGGAACTGGAAGTGATCGCTGATGTGTCGGAAGAGCAGGCGGCGGAGATTGCGGCATACCTGGGACAGACGGAATTTACGGTGGAGCACGTGGACAACGGATGCGTGTTCGACATCATCGTGGATGTTTTTGCGGGAGGAGATTCCGCCAAGGTTCGAATTGCCAACTACCACACCAATATCGTGCGCATTGAAAAAAATGGCGAAATTCTCCATTACGTACCGGTGGAGGCGGACTCGGAAGAGGGTCTGACGGACCGAACCCTGCTAGATGTGCAGTCCATTTGGGATTTTGCCACTACCGTGGACGTGGAGGATATCCGGGAGGTCATCGGCCGACAGATTGAATACAACACGGCAATTGCCAAGGAAGGGCTGGCGGGAGACTACGGCGCCAACATCGGCAGCGTGCTTTTGGCCTCCTACGGAACAGACGTGCGCACCCGAGCGAAAGCCATGGCGGCGGCGGGCTCCGATGCCCGGATGAACGGCTGTGAACTTCCGGTAGTCATCAATGCGGGAAGCGGAAATCAGGGAATGACCTGCTCCCTTCCGGTGCTGGAATATGCCAAGGAACGGAAGGCGACGGAAGAGGAGACCTACCGGGCGCTGGCGCTGTCCAACCTGATTGCCATCCACCAAAAGACCGGAATCGGCCGACTCTCCGCATACTGCGGTGCGGTGAGTGCCGGAGCGGCAGCGGGTGCGGGAATCGCATATCTTTGCGGCGGCGGTTACAAGGAAGTGATTCACACCGTTGTCAATGCGCTGGCCATCGTGTCCGGTATCATCTGTGACGGGGCCAAGGCTTCCTGCGCGGCCAAAATCGCATCTGCCGTGGACGCGGGAATCCTGGGATACAACATGTATCTGAACGGGCAGGAATTCTATGCGGGAGACGGAATTGTCAACCGAGGAATCGAGGCCACCATTCACAACGTAGGCCGTCTGGGAAGAGACGGCATGCGGGAGACCAATGAAGAAATCATCAAAATGATGATTGACGAATAGCACGAACCCTGAAAAACGAATGGAAGAAGCCGAAAAGGAGGTGGATATGTTCCTGAAAAATTATAACCGGATGAATCTCCGGAAAGATATTCCGGCGGGAATCATTATTGCGCTGGTATCCATCCCGATATCCATGGGCTATTCCCAGATTGCCGGACTGCCGGCCATCTACGGATTGTACGGATCGGTTCTGCCGATTCTCCTTTTCGGATTGTGCTCCTCCTCGCCGCAGTTCGTCTTCGGCGTGGACGCCGCACCGGCCGCACTGGTGGGGGGAATGCTCGCCACCTTCGGAATCGCCGGTGGAACCAAGGAAGCCATGGCCTTCGTGCCGGTGGTCACCCTGATGGTCACCCTATGGCTCCTGCTGTTCGCATTGCTTCGGGCGGGACGCTTTACCAACTTCATCTCCACTCCGGTTATGGGCGGTTTTATCAGCGGCATCGGCTGCGAAATCATTCTGATGCAAGTCCCAAAACTCTTCGGCGGGACGGCTTCCACCGGAGAGCTGTTCGAGCTGTTGCACCATATCCTCCGGGAAGCGATGCAGCACTTCAACCTGCTGTCCTTCGTTCTGGGGATGTGCGCCATCGCCCTCATCCGTTTCTTCGGAAAGCGCCGGCCCAAAATCCCGATGCCGGTGATCCTGATGTTTGCCGGAGCGCTGATGTCCTATTTCCTTCCGCTAAAAAAATACGGCGTCACGATGCTGCCGCCGGTGGAGCCGGGGCTTCCGTCCTTCTCCGTTCCGGATTGGAGCATCCTGATGAGCGTGGACCGGCACATGGTGCTGGCCAGCATGACCATCGCCCTGGTGATCGTGGCGGAAACCCTTCTGGCTACCAATAACTTTGCCATGAAAAACAATTACAAGGTGAACAACGACCGAGAATTGTGGGCCTACATGCTGGGCAACTTGGTGGCGGCTTTTACCGGCTGCTGCCCGATGAACGGCAGCGTGTCCCGAACGGGAATCGCCGCCCAATTCGGGGGCAAATCCCAGATGATGTCCCTGGCAGCATCGGGAACCATGGTGCTGATTCTCTTGTTCTGCACCGGGTTTATCGGATACCTTCCGGTGCCGATTCTCTGCGCCATCGTCATCTGCGCCTTGATGGGCATTCTGGAATTCGATCTGGCGGCAAAACTTCGGAAAACCAATCGGGCGGAGTTTATTATTTTTATGGCGGCATTCTTAGGCGTACTGCTTCTGGGCACCATCTATGGTGTTGTGATTGGCGTTATTCTGTCCTTTATCGATGTGTTCGTTCGGGCGGTGGTTCCGCCAAGAGCCTACCTGGGGTGCATTCCGGGAAAAGATGGATTCTACGCCTTGGATCGGAACCGAAATGCTCGGCGAATCCAGCACACGGTCATCTATCGGTTCAGCGGAACCCTGTTCTTCGCGAACGTGGGCACCTTCCAGGAGGATATCGAGCGGGCGGTGACGCCGGATATTCGGCAGGTTATCGTGGACGGAAGAGGAATCGGCAGCATCGATATCACGGCGGCGGAGCGGCTGCCGGTAATCTACCGAAACCTGGAAAAGAAGGGGGTTCGCTTCTACATGACGGAGCATCCCGGCGTGGTGAATGACCTCCTGTATAAATACGATGACGAAAAACTCCTGGAGGCGGGCATGTGCCGCCGTCACGTGGAGGATGCTTTGGCAGAATGCGGGCTGGTGCGCCCGTACCCGATTGTGGCTCACGAAGGGGATGAGCAGCGGATTCAGATTCCGTACATCGACGAGAAGGTGGCGGAATACGAGTGGACTTTCGGGGAAGCCGCCAACGGAAAGCTGATTGAGGCGGCGGAAGAAATTGCGGAAGCAATTGTGGAACTGGGCACTTTCGATGAACACCAAATGCTTCGGGATCTGAGAAAACAGGCGGCGGGAAACTGGGACGAGGTGAACGACCGGGAAATCCTGCACCATGTGGCAGAGGTGCTGCACCGGCTGGCAGAGGAGTCCCGGGAAATGCACCGGGATGCCCACGGCATAGAGGAACTTCAGCACGAGGTCGAGGAAAGCCTGGAAGAACACCTGCATCATCCAAAAGAATAAAAAAACCTGCATCCGGTCAGCCACCGCTTGCCGATGGACTTGGAGCCCATCGGCAAGCCAAGATTGCTGCCAGGATGCAGGTTTTCTGTTTTTACATTCTCAGCAGCAGTTCCTTGGAAACCACCTGCCCGTTCTCGATGAAGAGCCGGGGAACCCGCTTGCTCACGCTGCAGGTCAGCTCGTACGGGATGGTGCCCGCCATTTCCGCCATGTGTTCCAGAGAATTGTCCGGTCCGAAGATGGTCACCTCATCGCCCACATCCACACCGGGTGCATCGGAAAGATCGATCATGCACATGTCCATGCAGATTTTGCCCCGCACCGGTGCCGGACCTTCCGTCGTCATCAGAGCGTAGCGGTTGGAAAGGCAGCGCAGGAAGCCGTCCGCATATCCGTAAGGCACCACGCCGATTCGCGTGGACTGGGTGGTCTCGAAAATTCCGCCGTAGCTGATGTGCGTTCCGGCCGGGTAGATTTTGATGGTGCTGACAACGGTCTTCAGGGACATTACCGGACGGAGTCCCAGCTGCTTCGCATAGTCTCCGTATCCGTACAGCAGCAGGCCCGGGCGAACCATGTCCAGGTAGGTTTCCGGATATTTTGTCGTGGCCCCGGTATTGGCACAGTGGCGAATCCGGAATTCATGGCCCCATTGTTCTTCCGCACTTCGAATCACATCGGTGAACAGCTGAAATTGGTGCCGGGTGTATTCCAGCTCATCCGCACCTTCTTCATCCGCCACCGCAAAATGAGTAAAGATGCCTTCCGCATCCAGGCCCGGAAGGGTGCAGGCATGAACGATGCCGTTTACACCGTGCTGAAAATAATCCCCCTCGCAAAGGTATCCCAGCCGGGACATGCCCGTATCCACCTTGATGTGAACCTTCAGGGTGCCACCGTATTTCACCGCCTCCTCGCTGTACTCCAGCGCCTTGGCCTCACAGGTCACCGCCTGGGTGATATTAAAGCAGATCAGTCGATCCACCTGCTCCTTCGGCGTGTGCCCCAGAATCAGAATCGGCATGGTGATGCCGTTGAAGCGAAGCTCCAAAGCCTCGTCGATGCTGCTCACCGCCAGGTAATCCGCCCCCAGCTCCTGCAGCTTTGTGGCCACCTGCAGGGAGCCGTGACCGTAGGCATCCGCCTTCACCACGCCCAGGAAGCGCACATCCGGCCCAATGTGTTTCCGAATCGCATGATAATTATATGTGAGGGCGTCCAGATCGATTTCCGCCCACGTCCGTTTCAATGTTGATTTCATATTTTTGCTCCTGTGAATCATATAAAAAAATGTTCTTTTCGCCAGGGCACTTCCGATCGTATCCACAAATCGGGAGCACTCAACAACAAAATATTTTAGCACGGGAATACCGGGGCTTCAAGGGACGTGATGAAAATCCTGCATCCGGTCCGCAACCGCTTGCCGATGGGGCTCCGCGAGCCCCATCGGCAAGCCAAGATTGCTGCCCGGATGCAGGTTTTCATATAGCTGTGTATGCTGATGAGAAGAAAAATTTGGAAAAAACAGGAAGAAAAACAAAGTTTCATTGGGATAAAAGACACGATTTGACGGAAAATGTGGTATTATAGGGGAAGTGTTTTTAGTGTAAAGTAGGAGGAAGATTGTATGACGATTTGCGATTTAGAAATCGGACAGTCTGCAGTAATATCGGCTGTGGGAGGCGAAGGCGCCCTTCGGCAGCATTTTTTGGATATGGGATTGATTCCCGGAATTGAAGTCACCCTGATTAAATACGCGCCCATGGGCGATCCTATGGAACTGATGGTATCCGGCTATTCCTTGACCCTGCGTCTGGCGGATGCGGCGCGGATTGATATCACCAATGTGCACGAGCATCCCGGCGGACGGGGAGAAGTGCTGGAACCCATTCAGCCCAGCAAGGACATTCCCCACCCGGGAATCGGTGAAGAGGGCAGAGGAAGAGAACGAGACCGAGATGTATCGGAAGATCATATCGTTTTCGCATTGGCGGGAAATCAGAACTGCGGTAAAACCACCCTGTTCAACCAACTGACCGGGTCCAATCAACACGTCGGGAATTTTCCGGGGGTAACAGTGGATCGAAAGAGCGGGATGATCAAAGGATATCCCGGCACGGAAGTGGTGGATTTGCCGGGCATCTACTCCCTTTCCCCGTACACCAGCGAGGAAATCGTCTCTCGGCAGTTTATTCTGGAAGAGAAACCATCGGCGATTATCAACATCATCGATGCGACCAATATTGAGCGAAACCTGTATCTCACCATGCAGCTGCTGGAGCTGAACGTTCCCATCGTCATCGCCCTGAACATGATGGATGAGATGACGGGAAACGGCGGTTCGGTGCTGATTAATGAGATGGAAGAAATCCTTCAGGTGCCGGTCATTCCAACCTCGGCGGCGAAAAACCAAGGGGTGGAGGAGCTGGCCGAGCACGCCGTGCGCATCGCGCGTCTGGGTGAGACTCACGGCCGGGTGGATTTCTGCAATCCGAAGGATCACAACGGTGCCGTGCACCGGGCGATTCACGGAATCATGAGTCTGGTGGGCGATCACGCAGAGGCGGCCGGCATTCCGGTTCGGTTTGCGGTCACGAAGCTGATTGAAGGGGACCCGCTGGTAACGAAGGCGCTGGCGCTTACAGAGAACGAAGAGGACATGGTGGAGAAAATCACTCGCCAGATGGAAGAGGAGTGCGGCATGGACCGCAGCGCCGCCATGGCGGATATGCGATATACCTTTATTCGCCGGCTGTGCCATCAGACGGTGATTAAACCGAAGGAAAGCAAGGAGCGGATTCGAAGCCAGAAGCTGGACCGCTTCCTCACCGGCAAGTGGACCGCCATTCCGGCTTTCGTGGCCATCATGGGGCTGGTGTTCTGGCTCACCTTTAACGTCATCGGGGCTTTTTTCCAAAACCTGTTGGACGAAGGCATCCAAATAATCACCCACTGGACGGATCAGTGGCTCACCGCCATGGACGTGGCGACGCCGATTCATTCGCTGATCATCGATGGCGTTTTTACCGGCGTGGGCTCGGTGCTGTCCTTTGTGCCGATTGTGGTGGTGTTGTACCTGTTCCTGTCCCTGCTGGAAGACAGCGGATACATGGCGCGGGTGGCCTTCTTTATGGATAAACTCCTGCGCCGGGTGGGACTCTCCGGGCGCAGTATCGTGCCGATGCTGGTGGGCTTCGGCTGCAGCGTTCCCGCTATCATGTCTTCCCGCACCCTGCCGTCGGAGCGGGACCGGAAGATGACGCTGCTGCTGATTCCTTTTATGAGCTGTTCCGCAAAGATGCCGATTTACGCATTCTTTGCCAACACGTTCTTCCCGAAGTACGCGGCGCCGGTGATGATTTCGATGTATTTTATGGGAATTCTCATGGCTATATTGATTGCCCTCATCGGCAAAAACACGGTGTTCAAAGGGGAGGCGGTTCCTTTCGTCATGGAGCTGCCGAACTACCGGATGCCGGGGGCGAAGAGCGTTCTGCAGCTCATGTGGGACAAGGCGAAGGACTTCCTGCAGCGGGCGTTCTCCGTCATCTTTATCGGCACCATCGTGGTGTGGTTCCTGCAGAACTTCAACTTCTCCATGAACATGGTTTCGGACCCCCAGTCCAGCATGCTGGCGGCACTGGCGGGATTCTTGGCACCGCTGTTCATCCCGCTGGGCTTCGGAAACTGGCAGATGGTAACCGCCTTGATCTCCGGCTTCCTGGCGAAGGAAAGCGTGGTATCCATGATGGCGGTGGTATACGGCGGAACCGCAGCCGTTCGTTCGGCCATCACTCCGCTGGCGGCGTTCACTTTCATGGTGTTCTGCCTGCTGTACACCCCGTGCATTGCGGCGGTGGCCACCATTCGGAAGGAGCAGGGCCGAGGATCCGCCATCCTCATGGTCATCTTCCAGTGCGTCGTGGCCTGGTTCGTTGCGTGGGCGGTGCACCTGATTGGAAGCATTCTTCTGTAAAAACAAAAAAACACTCACCGGCAGCGTCCGGTGAGTTTTAAATAGCGGGAAAAACCGAAATTCCTTAATAATTATTAAGATTTCTTTAGGATTTGCGGGAATGGTTGAAACAAAAGCGGATTATATATATAATTACATCATTGCGGAAAAGTAATTCTGAAGATATTTGTCATGATAAAAGAGAAATTGAAAAAAATTGCGCCGGAGTATTCCTGGGGATTGCTGACGGCGGTGGTTATTTTAAACTGCATAACGTATTTCGGAACTCGCCTGCTCACCTCCGGGATGAAACACCATTCCATCCAGCTGGCGGTGGATCGAATGATTCCATTCTGCCCGCACTGGATTGTAGTTTACTTTTTGGCGTTTCCCTTCTGGGTCTATGGATTTATTCTCATTGCCCGGGAGAGCCGGGAGATGTGCCGCATTTATCTGATCGGAGAGATGATTGCGAAAACAATTTGCCTCATCTGCTTCGTGGTGTTCCCCACCACCCTGGTGCGGCCGGTCATCGATGCCGACGGGTCCTTCTGGGAACAGTTGGTGGCACTGCTGTACCGAATCGATTCACCGGACAATTTGTTTCCGTCCATCCACTGCCTGGAAAGCTGGATTTGCTTTCGCAGTGCAGGGAAGATGAAGAAGGCGCCGCCCCGGTATCGGAATGTGGCGGCGGTGGCAACGATAATGATTTTTGCGTCCACCCAGCTGCTGAAACAGCACGTGCTGCTGGACGCGGCGGGCGCAATTGCCGCGGGAGAAATGGGGCTTCTGCTGGCGCATAAACTGTATGTTCAAAGAGAGGGTGCGACTGTATGAACAAAAAGAAAGCAGTGTGGGGTTTCCTTTCTCTGGGAATTGCCATACTGACGATAATGATGATTGCATCGGGAAGCAAGGAGTTTTCCTTGGATACCATGATGGTGTATCTGAGCCGGGCGAACAAGCTGTGGTTGGTAGCCGGCTTGCTGTGCATGTTCGGCTACATCTGGTTTGAAGGATATGCGCTGGTGCACATCTGCCGGACGCTGGGATACCAAAGTGCGAAACGGCAGGGGACGGTGTACGGGGCGGCGGACGTCTTTTTTTCCGCCATCACTCCTTCCGCCTCCGGCGGACAGCCGGCCAGCATGTTCTTCATGCTTCGGGACGGAATGACCTTTCCGGCATGCACCACCGCATTGCTGATTAATTTGGTAATGTACACCTTGGCGACGCTGACCATCGGCAGCCTGTCCGTGCTGTTTCACTTCAATCTGTTCCGGAGAATGTCCCTGTTTTCCAGAATTTTGATCGTGGTGGGCTGGTTCATCATGACGGGACTGTCTCTGCTGTTCTACATGCTGCTTCGTCGGGGAGAGATTTTGTACCGGCTCTGTGACCGGGTGATGGAGATGCTGGGAAAGCGAAAGCTCCTGAGCAACCTCACGAAGAAGCAGGCAAAGCTGAAAAAGAAAATGGCGGAATACCAACAATGTTCCGATGAAATCGCCGGACACGGGCGGATGCTGATTCGTATTTTTATCATCAATCTGCTGCAGCGGCTGTCCCAGATCGGCGTGACGTTTATGATTTTTATGGCGCTGGGAGAAGGGTTTCGAACTTCCGTGGAAGGATTTGTGGTTCAGGCCTTTACCGCGCTGGGATCCAACAGCATCCCGATTCCGGGCGGAATGGGCGGTGCGGACTACCTGATGCTGGACGGATTCGGAGAGATTCTGGGCCGGGATGCGGCATCCATCGAGATGCTGTGCAGGGGCTGTTCCTTCTACGTATGCATTATTACCAGTGCACTGATCGTGCTGGCAGGGTATTTTATGGGAAGAAAAAGGAGTTTGAGAAAATGATTGGATTTTACAATTATACGGTGTGGCTGACATACCTGTCCCTGATTTCGGCCGGGACGGGAATAATGATTTCCCTGTACAGCCATGCCCATCCCTTCATCGGCGTGTTCTTTCTGCTGGTCAGCGGACTGTGTGATGCCTTCGACGGAAAGGTGGCTCGGAGCAAGAAGAACCGCACGGAGATGGAAAAGAAATTCGGAATTCAGATCGATTCCCTGGCGGATATGGTGAGCTTCGGCGTGCTTCCGGCCTGCATCGGCAGCGCCATGATGCGCGTCGTGCTGCAGAATTACGAAGCGGGAGATCCCACCGGTGCAGACAAATTGCTGAGTCATCCGTACTTCTTCATCTGCTATGCGGTGATAATTCTGTACATCCTGGCCGCCCTGATTCGGCTGGCCTATTTTAACGTGGCAGAGGAAGAGCGTCAGAAGACGGAGGGGGGCGTTCGCAAATATTACGAAGGTCTTCCGGTTACTTCCGCGGCGCTGATCTTCCCGACGGTGCTGCTGTTCCAGTACGTGCTGCCGAAAGACATCACCTGGATTTATTTCCTGGCCATGGCCGTTACGGGATTCCTGTTCATCTCCAAAATCCCGGTGAAAAAGCCGGATACCAAGGGCATTCTGGCAATGGTAGGAATCGGCGCCATCGAATTCATCATCCTGATTGCTACATGGATGTATTACGAGGGGTAGAAAAGAGATATGCTGAAATTCTTATATCAGACGATGCCGGGACGATGCATCCTGAAGCTGCTGACCCGCCCGGGCTTATCCCGCTTCGTGGGCCGCTTCATGGATTCCGCCATTTCCCGTCCCATCATTCCTCGCTTCATCCGCAAAAACAACATCGATATGAACGATTATCTGGACGAGGAGTACGGTTGTTTCAATGACTTTTTCTGTCGCCGCATTCGTCCGGAGCTTCGGCCCGTGAATATGGATTCGGCAGTGCTTCCGGCACCTTGTGACGGGCTCCTCAGCGCCTATCCCATTACGGACTCCCTGGTGATTCCCGTAAAAGGAAGCCGGTATTCCATCCGGGATCTGGTTCGGGACGAGGAGTTGGCGAAAAAATACGAGGACGGCACCTGCCTGGTCTTCCGGCTGTGCGTGCATCATTACCACCGCTACGCCTATCCGGACAACGGCCGCAAAACGAAAAATACTTTTATCCCGGGCGTGCTGCATACGGTCCGTCCGGTGGCACTTCGGGAACTTCCCGTATTTACGGAAAATGCGCGGGAGTATACGGTCCTCCGAAGCGAGAACTTCGGCGATGTGCTTCAAATGGAAGTGGGTGCCATGCTGGTGGGAAAAATTGACAACTACCATCAGGAGGCGGATGTCCGGAGAGGACAGGAGAAGGGGCGGTTCCTTTACGGCGGCTCTACCATCATCCTGCTCCTGGAGCCGGGAACCGTTGCGGTAACGGAGAAATTCTTCGAAGCCACTCGGACCGGTGAAGAGACGGAAGTGAAGATGGGGGAAGCCATCGGCAGAAGGGGATAGCCGGAAACGGACAATAAAGCGAAAGCGCACGGGAATCCGAAGAGGGTTCTCGCGCGCTATTTTTCTATTTAATAATCAACATGTTGGTGCGTTTCAACTCCTTGATTTCCTCCGGGGTCATCAGCAGTTCGTTGCGAATCTCGTCGGTGACGGTAAGGGGTTCATAGGAGACCAGAATTTTCAAGGTAATCCCTTGGTAGTATAGGGAGATGCAGGACATGATGCCCATCTGGTGGCGGCCCTTTTTGAAAAGGAGCGGCATGCGGATGAACACCTTGTCAAAGGGCGGCGCTTCGTTGGTGTAGTAGAAGGTAATGCTGGTGTCGGAATAGGATACGGTTCCATGGTAGATAAAATCCGATTGATATTCCGAGTTCTCGGCATCCGTCACGAAGTAAATCTTGGATTTCATGGACGGATGGGAGTTTTCAATCATGGCGTTCTTCACCCTCTTCTCCTCTCCGTTGTACCAATAGATGTATAACCGGTCAATCAGATGTTTTTCGTATTTCAGGATATCCGCATTTTTCAGGTCCACGTACGTGGCCGGAAGGAGTTCCGAGATATCCACATTTAAAGCGGTACAGATTTCCACCAGAGCGTCGATGGCGATGTTCACTTCACCGTTTTCGTATTTGGACAGGGACGCGGGGCTGCGATGGACGGCCTCCGCAAGTTCCGTCAATGTAATTCCTTTCGCTTTTCGGCTGGCTTTCAGTTTCTGCCCCAGGGTTTTGTAGAATGATTCCTGCATCGATGTCTCCCCTCTTTATTTTATAAACTGAGACTTTCACTTTTGGAAAGAAAGTCATGAATATTTGTGATACTTTAAAATACTTTTTGGAATATTATACCACAGGACAATATTTTTTTCACACTATGAAAAAAAATACCCGCCAATTTTGAATTTAAAGCGAGTGGGCACATTTGAACCTCCGAAAACATTTTGTTATTCTTTAGACAATCAAGGAAGAGATTATTCATAGGAGGTACATAACTATGGCTAAACAGGAATTTAAACAGAAAAGAGTAATGTCCCGGGAAGAGTTCCCGTATGAGTGGGAAGTCATTGAAAATATCTGGGTACCGATGTCCGACGGATGCAGATGTTCGGCACGTATGTGGAAACCAAAGTCCGACAAACCGCTGCCAACCATCTTCGAAACCCAGCCATATCGTAAGAGAGACGGTATGAGAGGCAGAGACGAACCGATGTACGGATACTTCGCTGGAATGGGATACAACGTTGTCCGCGTGGACATGCGCGGTGCCGGCGAATCCGACGACTGCTTCTACGATGAGTATCTGAAGCAGGAACAGGACGATGCCATCGATGCCATTAACTGGATCGCTGCGCAGCCATGGTGCGACGGAAACGTCGGTATGCAGGGTAAGTCCTGGTCCGGATTTAACTCCCTCCAGGTTGCCGCAAGAAGACCGGAGCCACTGAAGGCCATCATCTGCATCGGCTTTGTAGACGATCGTTACACACAGGATATCCACTACAAGGGCGGATGCCTCCTGAACGACAACTTCTGGTGGGGCAACATCATGCTGGCATATATGTGCCGTCCGATTGATAAAGAAATCAAGCCGGATACATGGTATGAAGAATCCATCAAGAGACTGGAAGAGATGCCGCTGTGGCCGGAAAACTGGCTGAAGCATCAGACCAGAGACGATTACTGGAAGCACGGTTCCGTCAGCGTGAACTACGATGACATTCAGGTTCCGGTATTCGCACTGGACGGATATGCCGATTCCTACACCAACAGCGTCTGCACACTGATGGAAGGCCTGTCCGTTCCGAGAAAAGCGATTATCGGACCGTGGGCGCACGTATTCCAGCACGACGGAATGCCGCAGCCGGCAATGGATTACCTGGGCGAAGCAACCAAATGGTGGGATAAGTGGCTGAAGGGCATCGACAACGATACCTTGGATTGCCCACAGATTACCGTATGGATGGAAGACAGCATGAAGCCGGAAACCGTACACCCAATCTCCGACGGACGTTGGGTCGCAGTAGAAAGCTGGCCGTCCGCTGACGTAAACGATAAGACACTGCACATGACATACGGCCACCTGCAGGATGAGAAGAATGAGAAGGATGAAATCGTGGACCTCAGCACCGTTCAGAACCACGGACTGTTCGCCAACGAGTGGATGGGCGCCGGCGTTCTGGGTGAGAGCCCGGCAGATATGAGATGCGATGACGGAATGGCAATGACCTTCGATTCTGACGTAATCGAAGAGGACTTCGAGATCTTCGGATATCCGACATTCACCGTAGAGTTCACTGCAGACAAGCCAAACGCATTCCTGTATGCAGAACTGTGCGACATTCATCCGGATGGCGCTGCAACCAGAGTATCCTACGGCCTCATGAACCTGACTCACCTGGAAGGACACGAGAAGGTGACATACCTGGAGCCGGGCAAGAAATACAAGGCAACCGTTACACTGGACGTATGCGGACACGTATTCCCGAAGGGACACAGAGTTCGCCTGGCCGTTGCCAACTCCTTCTGGCCGATGATCTGGCCGTCTCCGGAGAAGGTAACTCTGAAGCTGGATCTCTCCACCGCAGAGTTCACACTGCCGATCTTCACCGGTAAGGACACCGAAGGTCCGAACATGGAAGCGAAGTGCGCTCCGCTGACACCGATGACCGTCCTGAAGGAAGGCGTGGTAAACCGTCAGATTACGTACGATCTGCTCACCGACTCCTGGACATCCATCACCGACGGTGTGGGCGGCGTATTCGGCGAAGGAATCTACCGCTTCGATGATATCGGCACCGTAGTAGAGCACAACCTGAAGAGAATCCTGACCGTAAGCAACTCCGATCCGTCGGATGCAAGATACGAAATCATTCAGAAGATGAAGAACGGTCGTCCGGGCTGGGAAATCGATTGCGACATCGATGTGGTACAGACCGCTGATAAAGAGAACTTCTACATTACCGGATTCATGGATGCTTCCATCAACGGAGAGCATGCATTCCACAGGGATTACGATGTAACCGTTCCTCGTAACGGACTCTAGAAACAGCTTGCATAGGGGGGGCGGACTCCGGCCTCCCTTATGCTTTATAAAGAATAAGAGATAGACAGAAAAGGAGAGGGACTATGAAAAACAAGAAAATCACATTTTGGGAACTGGTTATGCTGAACATTTCCGCTCTGTACGGAATTCGCTGGATTGCCAGATCCACATCGGATGCGTATCTGGGACTGGGTGCGATTCCGATGTGGGTAATACTGATGTTCCTGTTCTTCGTACCGCAGGCACTGATGTGCGCGGAAATGGCAGCATCCTATCCCCACGACGGCGGGCTGGCCTATTGGGTGAAGGTGGCCTTTGGAACCAAATACGGATTTCTGGTGTCCTGGATGCACTGGACGGCTTTAATTTTCTGGTTTGCATCCTTCCTCACCTTCTTTTCGGTAAATGCCACCTACATGGTGGGACGTCCGGAACTGGCCAACAACAAATTGTTGGTGTTGGTGATGTCCATCGTCATCATTTGGATTCTGTCCATCGCCAGCATGAAGGGCATGGAATTCGGAAAGTATTTTACCAGCGTGGGATCTCTGGGATCCACGGTGCCGACGGTATGCCTGATTGTACTGAGCTTTGTGGCAATCGTTTTCCTGAAGAAGGCGCCGAGTGCTTCCGTATTCACCGTTGCGACGCTGACGCCGAAGCTGAACATGAACTCCCTGGTAGCGATTTCCAGCATTATGTTTGCCTACACCGGTGCTCAGCTGGCCGCCAACTTCATCTCGGAGATGGAGAATCCGCAGAAAAATTATCCGCGGGCAATCTGCACCGCAGCGGCAATTATCGGCGTGCTGTACGCCATCGGTTCCATCGCCATGACCATGCTGCTGCCGACCTCGGAAATTCAGTCTTCTACCGGAACGCTGGATGCACTGCTTCGTGCCTGTGAACTTCTGGGAATTCCAACCCTGTTCGTTCAGGTCATCGCACTGGGAATCGCACTGTCTGTATTGGGGGCATTGGTTCTGTACATCGCACAGCCCACCAAGATGCTCTTCGGATTCGTGGAGCCGGGCGTATTCTCGGAACGGATTACCAAGGTGAATGAGCACGGAATTCCGACCAAAGCGATTGTTTTCCAGGCTACCCTGATCTCCGTCCTGCTGATCGGCGTGTCCTACCTGCCGGGCGTGGAAGCAATCTACAACATGCTGGTGACTATGACCGCGCTGACCACGCTGTTCCCGTACGTATTCCTGTTCCTGGCATACGGAAAGATTAAGCGGGAAAAAGAAGATTTGGATGGGCTCTATGTGATGACGAAGAACAAGAAGCTGGCGTCCACCGTTACATATGCCGTAACCGCATTGTGCGTATTTGCCATCATCTGCTCCGCACTTCCGATTATGGGAAGCACGCAGGAAAACATCATCTATGAAGCAGAGCTGATTGGCGGAAGTATATTGATTATCGTATCCGGCCTGCTGATCTGGAAAAAATCCGGATTGGAGAACAGGGTGATTCCGGTGAGAGACGTGAAACAGACCGTTCCGGAATCGGAGCCGGAAACCTCAGGGGAAAAGTAATTATTTTTAGCGACAATTAAATAAGTGAGGAGAGTATTATGGGAACACAATCAAAACTGAAGAAAAACATGCTCCGGCTGATCCTGATTTCCATCGCCGGAACCATGATCTACGGATTGCCGTATTTTAGATCGTACTACTACGATGCGTATCTGCAGACCTACGGATTGACCAACGCTCAGATGGGTATGTTCGGTTCCATTTTCGGAATCATGGGCGCCTGCTCCTATCTGTTCGGCGGCGTGGTGGCGGATATTTTTACACCGAAAAAGCTGATGTCCGTCTCCATGGTCCTCACCGGCTTGGGTGGTTTGCTGCACCTGCTGCACCCGAATTATCTGATGCTGGTATTCATCTATCTGCTCTGGGGCTTCACCTCCCTGTTCGCATTCTGGCCGGCACTGCTGAAGGTGCTGCGTTCTCTGGCGAATGAGGACGAACAGAGCAAGGCGTACGGTTTTATGGATGCGACAAGAGGTGTCACCAATGCGGTTCAGCTGGCCATCTTCAATGCGCTGAGCAAGAAAGCCAGCGACCTGGCAGGCCTGAACGGCGTGGTAATTTTCTACTCCGCCATCTGTATCGTAATGGGCATTGGATTGTACTTCGTACTGGATGAAAGAAAGTTCGAAACCGAAAAGAAAGATGATGTCAAAGCGGAAGAGGAAGAGAGCAAGTTCTCCTTTGCCATTGTAAAACAGGTGCTGAAGATGCCGGTGGTATGGATGCTGTCCCTGGTAGTATGCTGTTCTTAAACCATGAACATCCTGTTCTACTACTTCACTCCGTATGCAACCGCAAACCTGGGAATGACTGCCGCTGCCGGTGCCATGGTTACCATGCTGGCGCAGTACGTTCGTCCGGTGGCTTGCGTGGTCGGCGGTGTGGCGGCAGACCGAATCGGAAGAGCGAACGTAATGTACGGAACGCTGGGCATCATGCTGGCGTCCACGCTGGTGCTGATCTTTGCGGGCTCTATGACCAGCAAGGTGTTCATCGGTATCTGCGTATGCATCTACTTCGGCATGTATGCGGCATATTCTCTGGCGTTCTCCATGTTTGATGAATGCGGAATTCCGAAGCACATGTCCGGAACCGCCATCGGTTTGATCTGCACCATCGGTTATATGCCGGAATTCATCTGCCCGCTGCTGGCCGGAAAAGTTCTGGATTCGTACGGGAATGCGGGATACCATATCCTGTTCGTATTCTTAGCAGTCATGATGGTAATCGGTCTGGTGATTCTCACCGTTTACAAGCGCTACATCAAGAAGATGCACGCAAAGGGCGCGCTCTAATTCAGACAATTTAATAGGAATATTCTAAGTGACCATATAGAATATAAGCCGAAAGGACCCCGTCGATTTTCGACGGGGTCCTTTCATTTGGTGTTTCTATTTTATAATCAGCATATTGCTGCGCTTCAGGTCTTTAATTTCCTCCGGCGTGATGAGGAGCTCTTTCGTCAGCTCCGGCGTGAAGGTGAGGGGCTTCTTGGATACCATGATTTTGGCGGTTACTCCCTGGTAGAACAGGGAGATGCAGGACATGATTCCCATCTGAGGATGGTCCTTATGGAAGAGAAGAGGCATCCGAATAAAGATCTTATCAAACGGAGGTTCCTCATTGGTGTAGTAGAACATGATGCAGGTATCGGAGTAAGTGACCTCGCCGTGATAGATGAAATCCGACTGATACTCCATATGCTTCACATCCGTGTCAAAATACAGTACGGATTTCATGGACGGATGAGAGTTCTCAATGAGTGCGCTCTTCACCTTCTTGGTATCGCCGCTGTACCAGTAGATGTACAGTTGATCCACAAAATGCTTTTTGTACTTCAGGATATCCACATTGTCCGGATCGCTGTAGGTGGCCGGCAGAAATTCCGCAATATCTACATTTAACGCGGTGCAGATTTCCACCAGAGCGTCGATGGCGATGTTCACATCCCCGCTCTCATATTTGGAAAGGGAGGCGGGACTCCGATGAATGGTGTCCGCCAATTCCGTCAATGTGATGCCCTTCGCCTTCCGGCAGGCTTTTATTTTTTGACCGAGGGTTCTGTAAAATGATGGCTGCATAGATGTCTCCCTTCTGATGTCGATCCAAACTTTCGCTTTTGGAAAGAATTTCATGAATAAATGTGATGCATGCAAATTACTAAGGACAACTATAACACATTTGCAAGTTTTTTTCATCATATGAAAAAAATAATCGAAGCATTTTTGAAAAACGTGAATGTGGCCAAATTTGAGCCGGGATTTTCTCTTTGTTATTATATAGACAAGTTAAGGCGAGAGTACTTGTTTAGGAGGTAAGGATATTATTCCGGTGACAGAAGCCGGAAACCTTAGACTGCAGAGCAAATTGATTTTACGGAAGAAAGGAACCGACAAAGATGCTTGTATTGAGAAACGCGAGAATCATCCCGGAGCTGACCGAGGGATACGATTCGGATAGAGCGGATATCGTTATAGATAATGGAATTATTCAGGAAATTAAAGCACCGAAAACTGCAGATGCCGGTGAGGTTTTGGACATGACCGATATGACCGTGATTCCGGGATTAATCGAAGCGCATCTGCACTTAGACCTGAAGGGTACCAACACCTTCGAGGAAAACGTTCAGCCGGATGCATACCGCAGCATGACCGCGCTGAAGCTGGCACAGGATAACCTGCGTCAGGGTTACACCACCGTTCGGGATGTGGGTGACCGAAACAATATTGTAATCGATATCGCCAGAGCGGTTCGGGAAGGCGCGGTGGTGGCACCGGACATCCTGGCCAGCGGAAAGATCATCTCGCCGACAGAGAAGGGAAACGACTTCTTCGGTACCATGTATCTGGAAGCGGATTCTCCGGAAGAGTTCCGGAAAGCGATTCGAAAGCAGTACCAGAGAGGCGCCGACTGGATTAAGATTATGGGCACCGGAGCAATTATGAATCCGGGTGCGGAGCCGGGGCTTCCGATTATTACCGAAGAAGAATTGAAGGCTGCTTGCGATATGGCAGACTTCTTGAAGATGCCGGTATCCGTGCACTGCCACGGAACGGAAGGCATCAAGATGTGCATTCGCAATGGCGTTCGTACCATTGAGCATTCCACTATTTTGGACGATGAGTGCTTGCGGATGTACAAGGCGTCGGATCAGAGCTTCATGATGCCGACACTGAGCGCACCACACTCCTTCCTGGATTGGCCGGAAGGAATGCCGAAGCACTACGTGGAGAAATCCAAGAAAATCGTCAAGGTTCTGGATGAAGGAATGAGAGAGGCCTACCTGCAGGGAATCAAGATGGGTTGGGCGACCGATGCGGGTGTCTACGAAGGCAGCCACGGCAACGGAATCTACGAGTTCCGGATTCGTGTGAACAAGCTGGGAATGGACCCGAAGGATACGTTGATTCAGGCGACCAAGTACAATGCGGAAATCCTGATGATCGACGATCAGGTGGGCACCATAAAAGCAGGAAAGAAAGCGAATTTGGCAGTATTCCGGGGAAATCCGGATGAAGATATTGAAAAATTGAATGATGTTGCACTGGTCCTCAAGGACGGCAAGAAGGTTCTTGTATAACCGGGAAGAGTTAAGGAGAAACAATTATGGGAACACAATCAAAGCTTAAAAAGAATATGCTCAGATTAATTCTGATTTCTATTGCAGGTACCATGATCTACGGACTGCCGTATTTCAGATCCTACTACTACGATGCGTACCTGCAGACTTACGGATTAACCAATTCACAGATGGGAATGTTTGGTTCTATTTTCGGAATCATGGGTGCCTGCTCCTATCTGTTTGGCGGTGTGGTTGCGGACATGTTCTCAGCAAGAAAGCTGATGACCATATCCATGATCCTCACCGGTTTGGGTGGATTGCTGCACCTGTGCCACCCGAGCTACCTCATGTTGGTGGGAATTTACTTCCTTTGGGGATTCACCTCTCTGTTTGCATTCTGGCCGGCACTGCTGAAGGTGCTGCGTTCTCTGGCAAATGAGGACGAGCAGAGTAAGGCGTACGGCTTCATGGATGCAACCAGAGGTATCACCAACGCACTGCAGCTGGCTGTAACACTGGCCATCTTCAATGCGCTGAGCAAGAAGGCCAGCGATCTGGCAGGTCTGAACGGCGTAGTCATCTTCTACTCTGCAGTCTGCATCGTAATGGGTATCGGCCTGTACTTCGTCCTGGACGAGAAGAAGCTGCAGACCGGTTCTGATGACGCAGAGGATGATAGCAAGTTCTCCTTTGCAATCGTAAAACAGGTGCTGAAGATGCCGGTAGTATGGCTGCTGTCCCTGGTAGTATGCTGTTCCTATACCATGCCGATTCTGTTCTACTACTTCACACCGTATGCAACCGCAAACCTGGGAATGACCGCTGCAGCGGGTGCCATGGTCACCATGCTGGCGCAGTACATACGTCCGGTAGCGTGTGTAGTAGGTGGTGTAGCTGCGGATAAGATCGGAAGAGCCAACGTAATGTACGGAACCATGGGAATCATGTTGGCATCCACGCTGGTACTGATTTTCGCAAGATCCATGAGCAATGCGGTATTTGTCGGTATCTGTGCGTGCATCTACTTCGGTATGTACGGTGCATATTCTCTGGCATTCTCCATGTTCGATGAATGCGGAATTCCGAAGTACATGTCCGGAACCGCCATCGGCCTGATCTGCACCATCGGATATATGCCGGAGTTCTTCTGCCCGCTGCTGGCCGGAAAAGTTCTGGATACATACGGAAATGCGGGATACCACATCCTGTTTATCTTCTTGGCTACTATGATGGTAATTGGTCTCATTCTTCTGACCTTCTACAAGCGTCTCGTGAAAAAGATGCAATATGCCAAGTGATAATATAATAATATAATTGCCCGAAAAGCCCCATCGAAATCGATGGGGCTTTTCATGTGCGGTTGTATTCGTTTGATGTTATTCTTCTTCCATTTGCAGGTTGGCCCAGTAGCTGTAGCTTCGCTTCAGGGTGTGGGCGATGGCATCCGTATCCCGCTCTTCCAGAATCTTTAAGATTTCATAATGGATGTCCACCAGATACTTCCGGTCCTGTTCCCGAATGCACTGCTCGATGGTGCGGATTCGAGATCCGTAGGTTAGCTTGGACAGCATCTCGTTCACGGTGACAATCAGGTCGTTCCGGGTTGCCCTCGCGATGGCATCGTGGAAGGCGATGTCCGTCTGGCAGATTAATTTCGGATCCGGATTGGGTTCGTCCAGTTCCCGCTCGATGGAGACCGCAATTTGCCGCAGGTTCTCCGCATCCTCCGGATTGAGACCTTGTTCCATGATAACCTGCAGGGTACCGAACTCGATGCATTGCCGGAGACCGATGAGGTCTTGGTAGGATTCTTTTTTCTGGAGAATCATACTGTAGATCAACGGATTGATGGTCTGCGGTTTGAAGGTTCGACATACAAAAGTACCTTCGGGACGGCGAATTTCCAGGATGCCGTACGCCACCAGGGTTCGTACCGCCTCCCGTACCGTGTTCCGCCCAACGCAGAAGCTGGAGGCCAGCTCCGGTTCAGTGGGAATCTTGTCTCCCGGGTTAATCTGCCCGTCGATGATGGCTTCCGTCAATCGTTCCACCACGATATCGGAAGCGGATTTCATGCGAATGGGCTTCATAAAATCTGAAGCAGTCATTAATTTTCCTTTCTGTGCAGCAGTGCTGCGTTTCGCGGCAGAGGGAGAAAGATATTAGTTCTTCTTCTCCACGATGGTGTCTGCCAGCGTTTCAAAATATTTAACGTAAGCGGCGTGGTCTTCTTCCATGTGACCGTGCGCCTTCATGGTCTGCTGGATTTCATAGAGCTGAGCGGTGTAAGGAATCGGGCAATCAATGGCGTGGGCCGTGTTGATTACGTTGGTGATATCCTTGTGGTTGACTTTGATGGTTCCGCCCGGGGTGAAGTTCCGTTCCACCATCATCGGCGCCTTATCTTCCAGAGCATAGCTTCGCGCAGCACCGCCTTCGATGGCTTTGTAGACCTTCTCCGGATCCACGCCGGCTTTGGCCGCAAAGGTGAGGGCTTCCGCTACGATGGCGATGTTGTTGTTTACGATAATCTGATTGGCCAGCTTGCAGATGCTTCCGGAGCCGGAATCGCCAATCAAGGTTGCCTGAGAACTGTAGGTGTCAAAAATCGGCGCGCAGGTGTTGAAATCCTTCTTGTCGCCGCCCACCATGATGGCCAGCGTGCCGGCCTTGGCGCCGCTCTCTCCGCCGGATACCGGCGCATCTAAGAAACCGATGCCTTTCTCCTGCAGCTTCTCATAGTATTCTCTGGAATCGTTGGCGGTGACGGAGCTGTGATCTACCACAATCTGTCCGGCCTTCATGTAATCCATCAGGCCGCCTTCGCCGAAAATGACGTTCTTAACGATGGATGCGTTCGGGAGAATCATCTCCACCACATCGCACTGCTCTGCCAGATCCTTGTTGCTTCCGGCGGTCGCACCTTCGGCCACCAGTTCCGCAACGATCTTCTCGTTCAGGTCGGATACCATGACATCCAGACCTGCTTTTACCATGTGTTCTGCCATGGGACGTCCCATGATTCCCAGTCCAATAAATCCTACTTTCATTGTGTGTTTCCTCCTGTTGATGTTTCGTGTTTTGGATTAAAAAAACAGTACCGCCTGCAGCCATAAACCGAATTGTGTTCAACATAGGATGTTTAACACTTCAATACTAATGAAAAAATCGTGCAAAGTCAATTGGAATTCTGCTTTATTTTAGAAGATGGATTTGTTGCTTGAAACAAATTTTTCGACAAAATATTGTTTGCTGTTGACTTTAGCGTAAAATGTTCGTAAAATAAAACCAACATCCCATGATGGTATGAACTAATGATGGGGTGATGTCCGGATTCGTCCGGGGAAAAAAACTATACCGCTTGTAGTTAATGTTGTTGGGATATCGCAGGCATCCGGCCTGCGAAGGAGGAAAAATTGAAGAGAAGAAAACTGATTGCAGTTGCCTTGATGTTGACCTTGCTCTGCACGATTTCCCTGTCCGGCTGTGCGAAGCAGAACAGCGGAGAGGTGGCAGAGAACGGATACAATCAGGTAACGCTGCTGCTCAACTGTAACGGAACAGAGATTGCCAATGATACCAGAATGGCGCTCCTGTTCAAGAAGTACGTGGAAGAGCGTTCCGATGGCGTGGTTCGGATTAAAGTATTCCCGAACGATCAGCTGGCCAGCGGAAACATGAACAAGGGTCTGGAGATGATTACCAGCGGAACTACGGATTTGGACATCCATTCCACCAGTATCATTTCCAATCTGGATAACCGTCTGATGGTATGCACTATGCCGTGGCTGTTCCAGAATTATGACCAGGCGGAGAAGACCTTCTTCGGGGATGGCGGAAAGTTCATCCAGAAGGTGGTATCCAAGAAGGGTCTGACTTACCTGGGCGCGGTTCATAACGGATTCAAGGCGATTACAAACAGCAAGCGCTCCATCAAGAAGCCGGAAGATCTGAGCGGTCTGAAGATCCGTATTCCGGGTGGTGCGTTCTACACCGCCTTCTACAAGGCATTCGGTGCCAGCCCGCAGGCGATGAGCTGGAGTGAAGTGTTCACCGCACTGCAGCAGGGAACCATCGACGGACAGGACAACAGTTTGAGTACCTGCAATTCCGGAAACATTCAGGAAGTGCAGAAGTATATCACTATCGCAAAGTATACCTATGAAGCTTTTACTTTTACCGCGAACTCCGAGAAGTTTAACTCGCTGAACTCCAAGACCCAGAAGCTGCTGAAAGAGTGTGCGAAAGATGCGTGCCACGAAGTGGATCAGCAGATTGTGGAAGGAGAAGGAGATATCCTGCAGAAGTTCAAAGACTCCGGCTGTGTAATCAATGAGCTGTCTCCGGCAGACATTGAGAAATTCCGCAAGGTTGTAGAACCGGTGAAGCAGGAATACATGAAGAAGTACGGCGAAGAGGCCTGCAAGGCATTCGGCGTGACGAAGTAGTGAAACTCAAATAGAAAGTGAGGCAAGGTATATCCTATGAAAAAATTCTGGAATGAATTGGAAGACAATATATGCGGCATCCTGCTTCTGGTGATGATGCTGCTCACATGCGTCAATGTATTTGCGCGCTATGTCCTGCTCAGCTCCATGCCTTTCGTTGAAGAGCTGACCAATGCCGGCCTGATTCTCCTCAGTATTGCCGGCGCAGCGGTGGCTGCGAAAAGAGGAGCCCATTTGGGCCTGACGGTCTTGACGGAGAGATTTTCTCCGGCGGGACAGAAGGCTTGCGCTCTGTTGGGCGATGCCCTCGGCATTATCTTTGGCCTGGTCATTCTGTACTTCGGTATTCGGATGTCCAGTCACGAATTCGCGCTGGGACTGAAGACCAGCGGCATGCAGTGGCCGGAAGGTGCCTTTGGCGCCATGATTCCGGTAGGCGGTGCGTTCCTGGCGATTCGCTACTGCCAGCTGTTTATCCGTACGCTGAAAAGCGATGCAACGAACTCGGAAGATAAGGAGGCATAAGAATGAGTGCAGGCTTAGTAGTATTTGGAAGCTTTGCGGTCCTCCTGTTCCTGGGAGTTCCGATTGCGTTATCTTTGGGAATGGCCAGTGTCATCACACTGCTGTATGAAAATCTGCCACTTTCCATTATTCCGGCGAATCTCTATTCGTCCACCGGCAAATTCGTTTTGCTGGCAATTCCGTTCTTCATACTGGGCGGAAATATCATGGAGAAGAGTGGAATCTCTTCCCGCTTGATTGATTTTGCGAAAACCTTGGTGGGCCACAAGAAGAGCGGTATGGCGATGGTATGCGTCATCGTTGCCTGCTTCTTCGCCGCAATTTCCGGTTCCGGCCCGGCTACGGTAGCGGCTCTGGGAATGATTATCATCCCGGCAATGACCCAGGTGGGATATGACAAAGCGTCTTCCACCGCATTGATGTCCACTGCCGGTGCCATCGGTATCGTCATCCCGCCGTCCATTACTTTTGTAATCTACGGATCCATCACCGGAAATTCCGTGGGCCAGCTCTTCGCTGCCGGCCTGGTTCCGGGAATCCTGATGGGCGTGGTGCTGGTTGTTGCCATGCAGTTCGTCAGTCGGAAATGGGAAATTGAGACCATTCCAAAGGCTACCGGTGCGGAACGTTGGGCTGCTTTCAAGGATGCATTCTGGGGCATCATGATGCCGGTTATCATCCTGGGCGGAATCTACGGCGGAATCTTCACCCCGACCGAAGCGGCTGCCGTGGCAGCTCTGTACGGTCTGCTGGTTGGATTCTTCATCTATAAGACCTTGAAACTTCAAGATTTGATGACGATTCTCAAGGACTCCGTTTCTCAGACCGCCGTGGTTATGTTCATCGTTGGAACCGCCAGCCTGTTCTCTTGGGTGCTCACGGTTACCGGTGTGGCATCTGCAGCAAGCAATACGCTGATTACCATGGTAGGCGGCAACAAGATTCTGTTCCTGCTGGTAGTGAACATCATCCTGCTGATTGCGGGCTGCTTCATCGATGCCAACTCGGCAATGTATATCATCCTGCCGATTCTCTACCCGGTCGCAACCGCACTGGGCATCGACCCGGTTCACCTGGGTGCCATCATGGTACTGAACATGGCCATCGGTCTGGTAACACCGCCGGTCGGAATCAACCTGTACACCGGATGCGGCATTGCGAACATTTCCCTGAAGGAAATTTCCAAAGCGGTTCTGCCGTTCGTATTCGCGTCGCTGCTGGTACTGATTCTGGTAACATACGTTCCGGCAGTATCCACCTGGCTTCCAAGCTTGATTTCGAACTAATCGAGATATAACAGACCTGTGCTGCTTGCCCGCAGGCAGGTCTGTTTCATGGGACACGGGCAATCATTCATGAACAACAAGGAGGTCATATCATGAAGGATATCAGCATAGGGGAGCTGAAAGACCGCGCACAGGATCTGCGCCGAAAGGCTCTGACTATGATTTATGAAGCACAATCCGGTCACCCGGGCGGCGCGTTCTCGGCAGCAGAGGTCGTTACATATCTGTATTTCAAGGAAATGAACATCGATCCAAAGAATCCGGAATGGCCGGATCGGGACCGCTTCATCCTTTCCAAGGGGCATGCATGCCCGATTCAGTACGCAGCACTGGGAACTCTGGGATATTTTCCGGAGGAAGAGATGCATAAACTGAGAAAAGAAGGCTCCATGCTGCAGGGTCACCCGAACATGAGAAAATGCCCGGGCATCGATATTTCCACCGGATCCCTGGGACAGGGACTGTCCGTAGGCGTGGGCATGGCGGTTGCCGGCAAAAGAGACGGCAAGAACTACCGCGTATATGTGGTAATCGGCGACGGCGAGCTGGATGAAGGTGAGCTGTGGGAAGGCTTTATGGCGGCTAACGCGTGGGGTCTGGATAACCTGGTGGTCATCCTGGACGACAACGGTCTGCAGCTGGACGGCACCACGGATGAAATTATCCCGCACCTGGATGTGGTAAAGAAGATGGACGCGTTCGGCTTTGAGACCTACGACATTGACGGAAACGATATGGAACAGGTAGTGGATGCTTTTGGGAAAATCAATGCGTCCTCTTCCGGAAAGCCGAAATTCATCGACGCTCGCACCGTTAAGGGCAAGGGCGTATCCTACATGGAGAACCAGCTGGGCTGGCACGGCAAAGCACCGAACGATGAAGAATACGAAATCGCGATGAAGGAACTGGGAGGTCGGTAATGAATACAGAACAGAAAATTGCCACTCGTGTCGGTTTCGGCGAAGAAATCGTAGCACTGGGTAAAGAAAACAAGGATATCTACGTTGTGGATATCGATATCGGTAAATCCTGCAAAACTCAGGAGTTCCGTAAGGAGCTGCCGATGCAGCATCTGAACGTGGGTATTGCAGAACAGAACGGCGCCGGCGTTGCGGCGGGACTGGCCACCACGGGAAAAATTCCATTCGTGGTAACCTACGCGGTATTCGGTTCCCTCCGGATGGCGGAACAGATTCGTCAGGAAATTTGCTACACCAACCTGAACGTAAAAATCGCTTGCTCCCACGGCGGCCTGACTCCGGCCAACGACGGCGCCAGCCATCAGGGCATCGAAGACATGGGCGTTCTCCGTACCATTCCGAACATGAGAGTGGTCATGCCGGCGGATTACTATGCGGCCAAAGCCCTGGTTCGCCAGGCGGCAGAAATCTACGGACCGGTATATCTGCGGTTCACCCGGGATGCGGTTCCGGTAATCTACGATGAGAATCAGAAGTTCGAAATCGGCAAAGCCATCCAGATTCAGGATGGATCCGATGTGGCGCTGATTGCCAACGGCGATACCGTCATTCTGGCAATCCGGGCGGCAGAAGAACTGGCAAAGGAAGGCATTTCCGCCAGAGTCATTGACATGCACACCATCAAGCCGCTGGATGTGGACTGCGTAAAGTCCTGCATCGATGACATCGGCAAAATCATCACTGTCGAGGACCACAATATCATCAACGGTCTGGGCAGTGCCGTATGCGAGGTGGCAGCGGAATCCGGAAAGGGCATCGTAAAGAGAATTGGCATCCAGGATCAGTTCGGAGAATCCGCACCTTATGAACGTCTGCTGGCAAAGAACGGCATCACGGTGGAGAACATCGTGGAGACCGCAAAGGCTCTGCAGAAGTAATTGATTACGTCCACTTTTACTCCAAAAGGGAATAACCCTTTATACACGCTGCTGTGGGATTATCCTGCAGCAGCGTGTATCTTTTTGTTCTTCACTTTTCCCATTTCTTTCGGGCCGGGGTTCGCGCTCGGAAACCGAAATCATAGGCTTTGCGGGCAGGCGTACGCAAACCGGAAATCCATTCACGCTAATCAGCAGTAATTGTAAAAATAGCGTGAAGTCATGCAAAAATTCTAGGCACATTGAATTTTTACTATTAAAATAATTCTAATTGTCAAATTGGCATTGAAGAAAAAGGATAACACAATGACCTTGGAGTGACCTAATTTTCAATGAGCCATATTAACTCGTATACAAGAAAGAAGCTTGGCAACCAGTCACCATACCATTTGTTCAGATCCTTCCGTCTAAATTTCAATAACAAATTCAAAAAATGTTAATTACAGAAATAATTCTGAAACATTTCATTGATATAATATGCCTGGAAGATGATTGCTTTTTTTTCATACTTGAAAGGAGAAAATGTAATGAGAAAAAGAAGTATGGCCTTTATGATGAGTCTATTAATTGTATTGTGCACAACACCTTTTGTAAATGCAAATACAGGAACTGAATTTGATGATTCAAAATCAGACGTATCCTGTGAATGGATTCAAGATGATGAATTGCTTGTAAAAGATGGAACCGATTTATCGAGAATTAAAATTGATGAAAATATGGTAACAGTTACTAATCTTAAAACTGAAACGGAAGAGTATTTCTATATTTCAGAAGGAAAAGTACATTCTTCTATTACTGGAGAAACTGTTAGTGTATTAGAAAGAGATTCTTCCGAAATTACAAATAGCGATTCTGCAATAAAAAAAGCGTATAAGAGCAAAACACGAACAACGAAAATAACCTATGCGAAAATAAAAAAACTAGCTGGTGGTTCAGCTGGATTGGCTACTATTGCGGCTTCCATAGTAGCATGGTTAGGTGCTGCTGGGTTCCTTTGTCCGGGAGCAACACCGCAAGTATTGAATCTTATCTCAGGTATCGTTGGATTTGCGTCAACTGTGATGAAAGGAAGTTCAAAACATGGCATAAAAACAACATTAAAGAGTTATAAGCGTAATGTAAAAGGTGATATAATGGAGTGCTGGAAAGTAACAAAAATTGTAAAGTATTGATTGGAGAAGCCTATGAAAATGTATTCGAAAAATATCGTCCGCTGTATCAGTATGCTCGAAGATATCTATGTTATTGTAATTGCTGTTATTTCACTTATGGGAACTGTTGATAGAGTTTCTACAACGGTAACTTATTTACTGTTGCTGCTCTCCTTGTGTGGAGTTGTGTTCCTGGTGGTCGCATCAATAAAGAATAATAAGTTTGAAGGATACGTACGATCCACTTGCTTTTTGGTAATAATGACGAATCTGTATTTGTGGATAAAACCGTGGTAAACACAAAATATCGGACAGTCCTGTTGCTGTCCGATATTTTTGTTATGAAGAAATTGTTAGAATATATCCACACCCTCTCCGTGAAAGAAGGCTTAGATTTGAAGAGATGGCAATTAATTTTTTGCGAATAATAGAGATTCGAACATCGATGGACCGATCCGAAACATCATAATTCTGTGCGTTATTAATGTTCAGTAATTCTGCTCTAGATATAATGCATTGAGGATGTTCGAAAAAAGCGTGTAGAATTTTAGATTCATATGAAGTAAGGTCGATTGTTCCTTTAGGTGTAGTTAGCGTTCCCAAGGAAAAATGCAATAATGTATTTCCGTACCAAAGCATGTCCTCACGTTCTTCATGAGTCAGAAGCTGCTTAATTCGAAGTAACAGCTCCGGGTAATTAATCGGTTTTATCAGAAAGTCATCAAAGAAAACCTCATCAAAGAAAAGGCGCGGAGAAGTTGATGTTTGATTATCTATATCTTCTGATGAAAAAAGAAATAAAAATTTACCATGATAAAACTGATTTGAAAAAGAAATTTGACCGTGCCATTCTAATTCAAAAGTTTCATAATCAAGAATTGTTAAATCGGTAGGGCTCTCAATGAACGCATCAGAAAAAGAGCCTTTGACAATAACATCATTGAGGAGTTTCTCCTTTTGCAGGAATTCTTTCAAATTGTTTGCAAAAGCGAAATCCCGTGAGACGATAGCAATTCGATTTTCGAAAGACATATTCTATCTCCTGCATTGAAATGGGCATAAAATTACAATAACAAATTGAGCACTACATGCCCTGATATTACGAGCGTAATATCAGGGCATGTACAATCTGATTCCACCTTTTAGAAAAATCCGATTATGAAATAAACATTCCAAATTGCCGCCAGCCCACTTCCGATGGACATTTTTCTTCTAACTAAATCTGTTGCCAAAATCCCGATTGTGGAAATCACGAGGAGCAGGATTCGAAGAGAGGGTGAAGGTTCCATACGGAAATAGAAAACTCCGATGCAGCAGCAAAGGGCGTAACAACCCTCCAGAATATCAATGATGTTCATCATTTGCTTTTTCATCATGCAGTTCTCCGTTTTTTCCTTTCATACAGCAGCCACAGCAGTATAAGCAAAACGGCGATTCCAATCGTTGCGAGGATTCCCTTATGTTCCGAGAGGAACGAGGTCGATTCTTCCTGCGTCCCCACGTCGTACACCCGAACGAAGGATCCTTCGTTTTCGTGAATCATTTCTTTTACTTCCTTCAAGGAAATTTTACCGACGCAGCCTTTGTCCACTTGGATGTGGGTTAATCCTTTATCGGTATACACATAGAGGGCTTCCTCTTCGGAGGCCAGCAGATTCTCTTCTGAAAGATTCTCCATCGCCGTTATTCGGATTGTTTTCGATTTCGTCTCTCCGGCAACCTCTTTTATTGCCTTATCTTGGATTTTATCTCGAACGGATTGATCGACTTCGATAGATCCGGTATAGCCCTTTAAATCGTAGGATTTATATTGAACCTCATCGTCCGCATTTGCAAAAGAAGTGAATATAAAAACAGTCACGGCAATGCAGAGTATTCCGGTGAGCATTCGAAGTCCGTTGCGATATGTGCACATCTCATTGTTCCTTTCTTGAAAATGTTGCTTTAACGAATTGAATCCAACTTCTGCATCGGGTATCACCTCATTTCACGCTGATGCTTAGCTCTATCTGCATTGTACCAAAGATTTGCTGTAAAAAGTCTTAAGATTTCTTAATGTTCAATTTATATTACTGGGATGTAATTAGTGCCTTGACAAATTCCAATAAGGGGGGGTAAAATAAATTGGATAAGCTAAATTAGGAGTATATATATGGATCGAATTGCGGTGTTGATACCCTGTTTTAATGAAGAAAGAACCATCAGAAAGGTGGTAACGGATTTCAAGAAAACGCTGCCGGATGCAGCAGTATATGTATACGACAACAATTCGAATGATCGGACGGCAGCAGTGGCTCGTGATGCCGGTGCCATTGTGCGTAAGGAAACCCTTCAAGGCAAGGGAAATGTGATTCGTCGGATGTTTCGGGAAGTGGATGCAGAGTGTTATATTATGGCGGATGGAGATGATACCTATCCGGCGGAGGCTGCCATTGAAATGGTGAAGCGGGTATTGGAAGATCAGGCCGATATGGTGGTGGGAGATCGGCTTTCATCTACATATTTCGATGAAAACAAACGGCATTTCCACAATTTTGGAAATGCATTGGTCCGAAAAAGCATCAATAAACTGTTCAAAAGCAACATCCGAGATATCATGACCGGATATCGTGCGTTCAGTTATCAGTTCGTGAAAACATTTCCGGTTTTATCCAAGGGGTTCGAGGATGAATGACATCGTCCGGCATCCGGCGTGTCTTTTTCCTGGGGGGCGTCCGAACCTCATGTTCGAACGCCCTTTGGACTTTAGAAAACCCGATTATGAAATAAACATTCCGGATTGCCGCCAGCCCGCTTCCATCATGCAGTTCTCCGTTTTTTCCTTTCATACAGCAACCACAGTAGTATAAGCACGACGGCGATTCCAATCGTTGCGAGGATTCTCTTATGTTCGGAGAGGAACGAGGCCGATTCTTCCTGCGTCCCCACATCGTACACCCGAACGAAGGATCCTTCGTTTTCGTGAATCATTTCTTTTACTTCCTTCAAGGAAATTTTACCGACGCAGCCTTTGTCCACTTGGATGTGGGTTAATCCTTTATCGGTATACACATAGAGGGCTTCCTCTTCGGAGGCCAGCAGATTCTCTTCTGAAAGATTCTCCATCGCCGTTATTCGGATTGTTTTCGATTTCGTCTCTCCGGCAACCTCTTTTATTGCCTTATCTTGGATTTTATCTCGAACGGATTGATCGACTTCGATAGATCCGGTATAGCCCTTTAAATCGTAGGATTTATATTGAACCTCATCGTCCGCATTTGCAAAAGAAGTGAATATAAAAATAGTCACGGCAATGCAGAGTATTCCGGTGAGAGTTCGAAGTCCGTTGCGATATGCGTACATCTCAATTCTCCTTTCTTAAAAAAATGACTTTATCATGTACTATGAAAAATCTATACTACTTTATTTTTTTGTATCTTTACTATAGGAAGCATACTTAGTTGGTTCACTGACTGTTGCAGTAACTTTCTTCCCAATTGGAGTTCCTTTTTTTGCATCTATTTTTTGCTGTGTTCGAGTATATTTTTGTGCATAGTATTTGACACGAAATTCTCTGCTATTACAACCAGCTTTCATTCCCTTACTATCCAGCGTTCGTGAAATACTGCAGGAAACTTTTGCTTTTAAACCCTTTTGTAAATCGCTTTTCGCATAGTATGTTCCTGCAGCGCTAGAAACAGAAAATGCCAAGGAGCCGCTATAGGTGATTTTTTTTGTTTCTCCCTTTGCAACACTTCCGGCGAATACATCTTTCTTTACATACTGTCCGCCTGTCTTCTTTGCTGCTCCGGTTCGCACGTAATACCCCACAGCTCTTTTAGGAACTGAGTTTGCAATATCTGCCTCACTATCTGATGAAGCTTCGCCAACTTCATAAACATGAATAGCGGTGCAATCTGCTTCTGTAAGCATGTCTCTTATCTCATTCGATGTTAAAAAATCAGCATACTCTTTTTCAATTTGGAAATTTACTAAATTGCCTTTAGAATACACATATAAATCCATTTCGGTAGAGTGTTCCAAGTCGTCTTTTTTTAAATTATCATCAGCAACAATTTTCACTTTTGATGAAGAGTCCTTGTCTTGTAGAATATCATCAATATCATTCGGAGTTATTTTCGAAGCAATTGCTGGGTCAAATTCTACACTAACTTTTTGCGAGCCAATGTTGTATTCTCTGTTATATGTTGAATCCTTGTCTTGGATTTGGTTATCTGTTGCAAAAGTGCTCATTGGTGCAATTACCAATGAAAAAGGGATTATCAATGCTGCAACTTTTTTTGCTATTCTTCTATAGTTCATTTCATTTTCCTTTCTACTATAATATGTTTCTGGTTAACATCTCTTACATCCAGCAAGAAATCATCAATCTTTTTTTAGCTGTTAGCATGTAGGCAGTAATGGATGCCAGTGCCTTTTGGACGCTGATATTATTGCTTAACTAATTAAACTACTGCATCGGGATCACCTCATTTCACGCTGATGCTTTACTTCTAGAATCATTGTACAGAGAAATTGTTACAAAAGTGTTAAGATTTTACACACTGAATTAAATAGAAATAAATAAGAGATATATTATGATTAATAAAAATAATGAACTTCCTGTTTTCTAAGAACTTATAAATTCTATTCTGCAATCGATATTGTTAAGATTTCTTAAGATTTGCATTTTTTATTGATACGCTAACGGGATTTCGTTATAATCTAAACACAAAAGGTAATCAAAGACGGGGAGATATCCATTTCTTTTAAATCATAAAGGTATTCTTCATGACGGACAAACATTCATTACTCATCGTAGAAGATGATTACAAGATCATACAAGAGCTTTCGAATCTATTGCATTGTTGCTACCGAATTTCTGTTTCGGAAACCGGAATGGGTGCACTCCGACTCTTGGAAGAAAAGCATTATGATTTGATACTTTTGGATATTGACTTGCCGGATATTAATAGGTTTGATGTTCTGCGTTCTCTCCGAAACCAACGAATTAGCTCCAAAGTATTCATTCTATCTAACCGGTCTGCGTCCCAAGATAAGATTCGATGCTTGGATATGGGGGCTAATGATTATATTACGAAACCATTTGATTCAGGGGAACTTCTTTCTAGGATTAAGGCACATCTTAGAACTTCGGATTTGCCCATCATATGCTTTGGCAACACCACACTCGTTCCGGAAAGCAGGAGTGTTCGCACAGAAGATGAAATATTGCGATTAACGCCGTGTGAATATCTAATTCTTAATGCCATGATAAATTCCTCTGATTATACGATTCGACGAGATATAATCATTCATCTAATTGACATTCACGGGATAGGCATTACAAACCGTACGGTAGATGTCCATATATCTCGAATCCGGAAGAAATTACAAAGCATCCATTCTAACCTGGAAATACGTTCTATTCGCGGACACGGGTACATTCTTGAGGTATCCTCTTATTAAACAAATGGCGTCCAGAGCTCATGTCCGAACGCCATTTGTCTTTTAGAAAAATCCGATTATAAAATAAATATTCCAGATTGCAGCCAAACCACTTCCGATTGATAATTTTCGCTTATTAAGAATTGTTACTAAAATACCGATTATGGAAAATACAACGAGTGTAAATATTGTACTGGAGTTTTGTTAAAAAAATGTTAAGAAATTGCACCGCTACTTTAAATAGTACTAAATATTTTCTGCACTATATTTATAAAAAATAACTAACGCCGGAAGCAAAGTAGTCGAGCAAATACATGTAAAAGCATCAGCTATAAAATCATTCTATAACTGCGTATATTCTTTTTTAATTTTCTCTATCCGCTCTCTTATGCTAAAATAGTGCAGATGTAACAAAGGAGAATGCGAAATTATGGAATTATTTACAAAAATTATAACTGTTGTGAATGACATCGTCTGGCATCCGGCGTGTCTGTTTTTCCTGGGAGGCGCGGCCATCTGGTTTACCCTTCGCCTGAAGGGATTGCAGTTCACCGGACTTCCGTCCATGTTTCACTATATGTTCGAAAAGGAATCGGATGAGCTGGGCGAAGCCAAAGGATTGAGTGCATTCCAGGCGCTGGCCACCACCGTCGGGGGACGAGTGGGAACCGGAAATATCGCCGGAACGGCCACCGCAATTTTCATGGGGGGACCGGGAGCCCTCTTCTGGATGTGGATGGCGGCACTGCTGGGAGCATCCACCGGAATGGTGGAGTGCATTCTGGGTCAGGCTTACAAGACCAAGAACCTGGGAGAACTGACCGGCGGTCCGTACTATTATATGGAAAAGGGTTTTAAGAATAAAAAAGTGGGTAAAATCATCGCGGTGCTGTTCTGCATTGCGGTATTTATCGGACCGGGATTCCTGCTGCCATCCATGCAGACGCAGACGGCGGCAACAGCTATGAGCAACGCCTTCGGAATTCCTGCCATTGCCACCGGTGTGGGACTGGTGCTTCTGGTGGGAGTCGTTATCATGGGCGGTGTAAAGCGCGTGGGCCAGGTTGCGGAGCTGATTGCACCGGCAATGTGTGCCATCTACTTATTGATTACCATCGCCGTCATGGCGTTGAATGCGGGCCGGATACCGGGGATGTTCGCCGATATTTTTACCGGAGCATTCGGAAGACACTCCATCTACGGCGGAATCATGGGCGCCTGCGTATCCTGGGGCATTAAGCGCGGCTTCTTCTCCAACGATGCGGGCAACGGCATGAGTCCGATCATTTCCTCCACCACCAACACTTCCCATCCGGTGAAGCAGGGGCTGGTGCAGGGATTGTCCGTTTACGTGGATACCATTCTGGTGTGCACCTGCACGGGTCTGTCCATCCTCTGTGCGGGCACATACAACGTCTCCGCGGATGGAGGTGCGACTGCAAAGACTTTAGTATCCTTCGCACCGGGCGTGGAATACGGCGTGTCCTACATGCAGGAGGCCATCAAGACCATCGCCGGACAGTTCGGCGTGATTATCCTGGCCATCATGATTACGGTATTCATCTACACCACCATGCTTTCCTACGGCGTGCAGCTGGAATCGGTGTGCCGCTACCTGTTCAAGGCAGACAAAAGAGTGGTTACCTTCATCCGAATCCTCTACCTGCTGTTCGTCCTGTCCGGCGTGCTGATTGACGGAACCATCATCTGGCCGATGGGCGATATCGGTGTGGGCTGCATGCTTTGGATCAACACTTTTGCGGTGCTGTGCATGACGCCAATGGTGCTGCGGATTGTGAAGGACTTCAAGAAGCAGAAGAATCTGGGACTGGATCCGATTTTCGATCCGAAGACCGTGGGCATCGAAGACGAGGAAGGTGTCTGGGACGGCTATGCGGAGCTGAAGAGAAAGCGTGGGGATTACGAGAACGAAGCGCTGGGTTACAAGCTTGAGAAATAGCCGATTGAGAATCTTATTGTAAAAGAAAGTAAATGAATGCGGAGTCCACCGAGAGGGTGTGGGCTCCGCGATTTTTATACTGAGAACTTAGGCGTAAATGCACCCAAGTTTCCAGTGTGTGCTTGCTTGATTCCTGGATTCCCGCGAATCCACACTAGTTTAACACTAACTATACGGCCTGAAACCC
>OLPO01000368.1_pt1 | contig 38119 bp, 20 predicted proteins | sample 1672831 | NCBI WGS metagenome assembly OLPO01 (sample SAMEA3136728, study PRJEB25190) | human gut metagenome
TGGATCGGTCGAATTCATTCCTCTCCCTATTGGTCTACTTCGTGCCTTCGGGCGAGCATATTCTAACCTTTGTTCGAGCTACTGCGTAACCTCCCCCCTCTTCCCGATCAAGATAGATGGGAAGGAGCCCTATCAAGTAAAGGCCATAACCAGCCTCTTTATTTATGTACGTACACCTTTTTCAGGGTGGGCCACCCTTCCTCCTGCTAACCCGGCCATTTCCGAACCTGTCTTTCCCACCCCATGCAATTCAATGGAGGACTTCTTCAATTCTTGTGATTCCCTGCTCCCTTAGCTTATTCTTATTTTATTATATTATTCCAAACCTTAGCTCGGCAAAATAGGCTCAATAATATCTTTCTTCGATAGACCGGTCCGGCGCTCCGCGTGGTTATATTCGTGTTTCGACTCGCCGGTCATTATGGATAACGTGGCATGGCGAGGCAAAGGGGAGGGCAACGTAGAAGCTTCGTAGACTCGAAAAACCGCTCCGCTTATAGAATAGAATGCAAGCAAAGTAGCTTGCTTACTCTCTGCGTAGCGTTCGTTGGCGACAAGGAAGGAGGCATTGGAAAGACTAGAAGACAGACCATACTAAAGTAAAGAGGCATTCATTCAGGAAGCGACTAGTCGCTTCTGGTGAAGCTTAACGAAGGCCGACCACTACATAGAGAGATCCATATACCAGTCATGAGCTATCGCTCATGCCGTCAGAGGCGGCGCAGGGAGCCCGACTTATGGTTTCCAAGCCTGGCGGCGCAAAGCGAAGGGATTGGATTTAACCTATGATCAGATCAGTGGGCAACCATAGTTTACTTTTTTTGTGGTGTTGTTGAAAGCGAATTTTGAAGTAGGCCTCGCTTTTCGGAACTGGGAGCAGCTCACACTATGGTAGAGGAGGTGTCATGAAGATCTAGGAGTGTGAGCAGTACGAGCTGAAAGGCTCCCATACCGTTTGGAGGGCAGGGGGCATAGATACCAAACAAACCTGACCCCTATCTATCGTCGTAGAAGCTGTTCCTAGGAAAGATTATGGTGATCGGGTATCCAATCAATTAATCCCACAAACCGGGGAAGCTTAAGTGGAAAGGAAAGAATAGGGTGAGGGAAAAGGCTTTTTTAATTTAATTGAAGGCTTCACTCGCTCGCTCTAACACACTCATTTAGTAGACAGGGAGTGGAGCGCATAAGCCCCTTTAGAGATAGAGATAGGGGGGACTACTACACGAGCTCGTAAGTAAAGTACGGAAAGAGCCTTGTCTACGAAGCGGAGCGACCTCGTCTTGCTTGCTTCTGGCGAAGCTTAACGAACTAGAGAATAGGCTTTTTTTTATGGTAGGAAGACTACTTTTTAGGCCGACCACTACAATTGAGCGATAGCGAAGCCAAGCCGTATAAGGGCGAGCAGCTCGTATAGCGAGTCAAGGAATAGCAAACGGCCTACTTATAGCCCTCTTTTTCTCAGGGGACTTCAATGGGTCTTACAAGCTAAAAAAAAGAAAATTCTTTAGTTTCCCTACGCCCCACAGTATAAGACTCTAAAGCAGTGGGAATGAATTCTATTACTTGATTGACATTAACAGATATGTGTACCACACCGAAGAAGCAATATGCCGATATGCTTGATGTACCAGCCAAGCCAGCTCGACCGTATACAGTATAAGGGATTCGCCTTTTCCTCAGACAAAAGAAAAACGGATTTCACAGGACAACCGGGAACGGAAGCCTGACATAGATATTGATTTGAATAAAGGAACTGAAACCGGTACCAGAAACCAAACAAGAGATGGAATTCCAGATTGAACAGATGACCGACCTACAATAAAATAAGACGAAAATATAATTCCATATTCCATTCTCTAAGACGAACTAAAGGGATGTCTCTAAGCAGCCAAGGCCAAGAGCAAGCAGGAGTAGAGAAGGATTCGATAAAGAGAATGTGAGTGGTTGGTTCAGGCGGAACCGAGATTTCGGGTTCATCTGACATAGTAGCTACAATGGGAGATTTCAAATTCGGGAGTGTAACTTCTTCTACACGAACCAGTCGGCGAGATGGGCGGACCCAGGACGGTTCAAGGGTGGTAACTTTCTTTCAGGATGGAATGATGTTAAAAAAAATACCTCCCAACTCCTAAGTCTAATAGCAATTTTGTCAGCTCTTTCGTACCTAACTAGGTTTTTTTCTTTCGCTATAGAATTCCCCGATAACTCTGCTTTGGGACTCAAACAAAATTCCTCACTCAAATGGCACTGGAACGAAGGCTACTTTAGCCAAAAACGGATTTCACTCATCTTAGCCGGAATGTGCCCTCACTCTCTTTCTGACACAGGGCTGAGCGCTAACGAAGCGAAGAACTTATCCTCGCAGGCTTGACTTGCTTGCAGGAACTTCAGATATCTCTTTTGCCTTTTTAAATCCAATTGCAACTCACACCCCAGGGAAGGTAACAGACTCAGGGGAGGGGTTGACAGATAGAGATAACCCACTAGGCACTCGTACTATAAATATGATGTTACCCTTTGGGGCAGAGACGTCACACTTATTACCTCCTGGTAAAGGAGACTAGGCAAGAGACGCAGGGAACTGGTCGGGATCAATAGCAAGGGCAACCACTATTTCGATTTAGCTTTCTCCCAATCGCTTACAGGGAATTGGAAATGACTGCAACGGAGCTCGCCTGGAAATTTTTTACTCGAATGGACCGCTACTATAGACGCTATCAATTGCCTCCTATCCAACCACATGGAAAGACTTAGCACTCGCTCTAATCACTGGAATCTAACCGGATGGGCTTAGCTTAGGCCTCCAAGGCCCTCACACTGTACGGTATGGCTGTAACCCGGGCGCTTATTTTGTGAATGGCCATACTTTCTATTTTAATTAAAGACTCATAAACGGCTTTTGCCCTTTCTCCCGCCGGCTTGAAAGGGACCCTGGAGAAGAATAAATGGCTGAGTGGAAACTTATAAAAGAGGGACTGCAACTAGCACAGAAAGTGAATCAATGGTTGGCAAAAGCTGCCACTGCAACATCCAAGGGGGCGGAACCATTAACTGGCAAAGCTGGATATGCTTAATACTTTTCTCTCAGATAGAGATATTTCCTTCGGGGGAACTCAAACAAAAAAGAATCGAAGGACAGAGATTGAAGAATTACTTCATACTTCATCTGTCTATCCTTTTGCTGGATTGGGACTGATGAATTCGCTTACAATCTTAAAAAGAGAACTATAAAGACAGATTGTTCTGTCTTACTAAGTACTAAGCTAAGGAACCGAGCAAGGTGCGGAGTCTCAATCACGTGTACGACGGTCGACGGGAGAAAGGGAAGCAGAGCAGCAAGCACCATAGTCCGGAAAGAATAGAATGTTGATGCTCGATAGTAAGGATTGTCTGATGCATGTAGGGAAACATCCCGAATCAAGGGATTTAGGCGGCTATCGAAAGCTATTGTTTATTCATATACGCGGGATCTTGTATTTGTTACTCTAACCTGTTTGTTGATCGGCTTTTCTATATGGTGGTTCTGTATACCGGAGCAACTGCTCGTAACCCCGACAGCTCTCTCCGCGCCAGATCTAAAACTACTTTTTAGGGTGGCAAGGGAGACTTTTGAGAATCATGTTTGTAGTAGTCATCATGTCCCAAGCCGCAAACTCAATGATACAGGGCGAGGATAAAGAGTGCAAGAGAAGGAGCTGACAGCCATAGTTCATTGCCTAAGAACACGATCTAAATCTAATAGATTCTTGTATCGAGTAGTTGGATCATAGAGTCTCTTACCATACAAAAAAATGGCTGCACTTTCAGTCCCTTTCGTCACTGAAGGAGCTATCTTCCCCGGCAACAGAGTTGGATAGATGCCATAGTGAGGAGTAGTCCCGGCCGTTATCCCCATTCCCTTCCTCTACTTGAATGAAATATTCCATTCTCTTTCCCCTGAGAAAACAAGACTCGAAGTCCCCATATTCTCCCATCAAGATGTTACTGGCCATAGGTTGTTCGTCGTCTTGAGGATCATGTCGATCTGCTAACTTTCTATCACTGGTTGGGGGCTGTTGGCCCTTAATCTCCCCGCATAAGTGGGAAAGGACTCAGATGGCTTTTGATGCTTAATCTCCAACTCGTGGCAAAAGATCTTACTTTTCTTTTGTGGAACATCTCTATAGCTTGGGACAGGCTTGCTTGAGCGGATATGCGATATACAACCGATCCGCGACTATAAGTCTATTGGTCCTTCAATCTTTGAACAATGGAAATTCACCACTTCACTTACTTATTTAAATACCAGCTTGAACACGGAAAGTGAAAGTAGCACTAAAAAAGCAAATAGAGAGAGAGTACAATACAGAACTAAATAGGTTTAGAGTTCGGAGTAGCGAAGAGGCTTTGATGACGAAGCAAAGGTACGAAGTGGATTTCTCATGGCCCTCCCAATGAATCATTTTTATGCTTATATTATAAACAATCAGAATTTTTCTGCCTCTCACCGGAATGTGTAGCTCATTCACTCTTTTGGACGGCATCCAGTTCTCCCGTTGTTCACTCCCCTACCTTGCCCCGAACATATTCGTAAGTCCTTTTCATGAATGGCACAGAAACTAACCTTTACCTTCAGGGGCTAAATGAAAAAAAATAAATAAGTAGAGGGCTTAGTTCGACTCTGTCTTCGCTGGGGGAGGCGCCCTCACTCGATACTCGTATTAGAATGGGTCGTGCTTTTTACCGTTGATATAACATTCTAAATGAGGGTTGAAAGAGAAAGAAAAGACTCGGTGATAAAATTGTTCTATAACTGGGTCAGAGAGGAGAGATGGGAGTTGGCGAGGGAGAGGCTTGTTCTATAATACGGGATATCGTATCATCACTAGCTTTCCATGCGTAACTATCCACACTCACGTTAACAGGCTTAAACTTTTCTATTTTCTTTTTAAGAAAGCCCGAAATAAAGGAATTTTTCCCTTAAAGTCCAGCCACTTTCTATGTCGGGGTGAAAAAGTGCTAGGCTTTTCATTAGGAAGCCCTTCGAAATTCTCTACAGGCTATAACGTTATCACGCCTGCGAGTGCCTTAGGTCCATAACCTCTTTCACACACGCCCCAGTTCTGTAACCAAAAAAATGTTAGCCAACAAGTTGAAGTGAATTGTTAGATTGCCAGTGCCTCTTGCCTGTTCCCAATCAGAGTGAAGCTAGCTCATTTCCAGAAAAGTTACCTACAGGCAAGCCTTCCTTTAGAAAGTTGAGTGCTATCTATTGGGGCGGCTTATTAAGGGACGAAATAGTGATACCAACGTACGAGGAGAGCGAGTTCAACCGAAGGAGTTCAGCTCCAAGAGAAAAAGGAGTTGAAAACTGAGGTGAGGGAGCGAAAGCAAGTCGCCCGAAGGCAAGAAGTAGCTCGCCCCTCCTCCCTCTCTGGCTTATCAGTGACGCAAGCATCCCGCTTTGAATGAATAAAAGCGCCAAAGCCTAAGACTGCAGAGGAAATTTAGTAGAGTATAGTACTCTAGGGAAAGGAATCGATCTCTCTTTCGTTTAAGACTAGTTAGAGCATAAGGGTTAAGGGTTAGCGGAATCGTAAACAAAAAAAATGAGCCTGTGATATCAAGAATAGGGAAGGAGAAATGCCCATCTCTATAGTACGAAGCACTCGTAGCACTTGCTGGGATCAATTCTTGGATGACTGAGAGGCATTCTAACAACTTATTCTCTTCCGAAAAAAAACCTATTCTTACAACGAAACTATGATATGTAGTGTAGCTACGAATAGAAAAAAGATGCTAACACAGAGCGGTAAGAAGAGAGTAGGCAAAGAATGAAGAAAAGAAGATGATGATTCTTGCAGCCTCATCTACGAATATAACACATTGACTATTGGGATAACAAGATTTATATTGTCTAAGCAGTCTGTCTGTGAACCATTGTCGTAAGGCCTCCAATCAGTAAGAAGTGCTTTACTGAGCTTACGCAAGGAAGAGAAGAGATTATCGTGGACCGCTTGCCCCGGTGTGAACTCATGAGATTGAGAGAGATGGGGAAGTAGGCGAAGCTGTTTAAGTAAGAGTTACCTAATTGATTGAATACCAGTCAATTTCCCACAAGAGTATACTCATTTCCGCAACAAAATATCATTGCCTTTGATGCGGCTCCTTTAACCGTTAATTCTATTCCACCCGAAGGCTAGTTATAAAAAGTCATTGACGCATATGCCGCAAAGAGTAGTAAGTGAATCTGTATCTGATGATGATACTGCTGCAGCGTCTGAGGCTGTGGTAGTATGAAAGAATTCCCTCCTCGATGTAGACGCCTAAGAGAATCGCGAGTTTACTTGGAGCAGGCTTCCACAAAGCCTTACAGTAAAGGTAGGTAATCCTCTTCTTCTAATTAGCCTCAAGGGTAGATCAGACGCCCCCTTCCCATTCATCTTTCCCTTGGGATGATAAAATTATGCTTTTTCTAATAGGAAAGTCTGAAAAAGGTTGTATCCAAAACAAAAGGGCGGCTAAGCTAGCAATCCGAACAAGAAGATCTTCCCGTGGATCCTTTCGTAGAGTACTGGCTATAAAATAAAGTGCACCTTTTCTGCTATCACGATCAGAAAGAGCGTCACAGCTTTGCTTGTAGTTAGCCTCAGTAATAGGCTTCAAGAGATGCTTGTCTCGGAGTTTAGTCTGACGTAACCCAAGCCCCTAGCTAATAACAAAAAGAGGAAGTAACTCGTTCACTTCTCCTTTATAAGGAGGTCTTCTTTTTCTTCATAGCTGGGCGTATTACGAGATAATCCGTTAAGAAAGATAGGAGGGAAAGCTCAAACTCCTCTTTCAAAGGTTCCGTAAGAGCGTCATGTCGGAAAGAGAGCTGCATTCCCAGACTCTCGAACTAAGGTACTATTTTAAAACAAATAGGAATTCGGGGAAGGTATTTCGCTAGATAAGACATCTTACCACATCGATAACAGGTTGGCCTTTCAACTAGTTACACGGATGAGTGAACTACCAGCTCTCAAGCTCAAGCACGAAAGCACTCTCACTATGATTCCCAAGATCGAGACCTTGTAAGTCTCACTCATCGATCGAGCCTTTCTCTTTACGCCCTTACAGCAATACAAAGGAAAGGGGCCTAGACTACTAGCTTGTGCGCCGAAGAAGGAAGGTTTACTCTACTTCATTTCGAGATTATTCGCTATGGTTGAATGGTTCCTTCCTCTCCCCTGAGACTCTCTTTTCTTAGAGGAAGAGGTCTGCCCGAGGGAATTTACTTTCTGAAAGTCTAGGAAGTGAAGATCTGAGATTCCACTAAAATTTTTTACCGTATTTTACTATTATCTAAAGCAGTTCCCTTTCTTGTCGAAGGGGCTACGCGTCTTACTAGTTCCGACTTCCGGGCCTAGGGATAGCGATCTGAGGCTAGACAGATTGTAAGTTAGTGTTCACTAAATCGCCATAAAGGAAAGTATCGCAGGAAAGAGCTCGACCAATAGGGTTCAGAGGGATAGGCCCCCCTATTGGTCGAGTGGTTTTCTCTCCTTTAGAGTCGAGTTGCCCTCGCTACAGCGAACTACCTTGCATTCTGATCGTGACTTTGGTAACCCGGTTCCCCAAGAGAGTACATCCGGGCGGCTACTTTTCATTTTTTTTTTCAAGCCCAACTTTTATGAGTCTACTAGTCATAAAAGACTATCCGCTTTGACATGAGACAGTCTAGCTCACTTCTGTATCAACTGGCTGAAATGCTAACCTAGGGCTCGGACTGCTTACTACATAGCCCTTTCACCAATAAGCGATTGGCGGATGGTGCGTCACCCGTAAGACTCGCTATCGACTACTCAGAAAAAAAGACTAATGCAAAAGAAAACACTTAGCCGATTCGAAGGCTTCAACCGCTGTTAGGACCGACTACCGGACTGATAGAGCGAGAAAGGTAGGTGGAAATTAGGACTATGATCTGAAAGCTGACTGCCTGTCTTGAATGTATCTATGGACGAGCCGTGAAAAAGCCTCTTTTTTTTTTTTTTCTCCGGTATAGGAGAATTATAAACTTTTTAATTGTGGCTTGTCTATTAGTGGAAATGGGCCGATGAGCTTTAGCCCCTGGGCGGGATCAAAGAATTATCTTTTCTCGCTGTCACATCATTTTATGGTGTGGTTAGCAGCGGAATTGGCGTCTCCTAACAGGATGAAGCCGTTTCGAGCTTATGCTATTTTAGGTGATGACTACGTCATTGCTGACGCGGCAGTAGCTCGGGAATATGTGAATCTCATGACAGCTGACGGTGTCAAGATTAGCAAACCGAAATCTTTGGTTTCTGATAGTGGCGCTCTTGAGTTCGCAAAACAGTTCTGGAAAAGAGGTAAGAACCTCTCACCAGTGTCTCTTCGTGCTTTGTTGGTTCAACGCACTCCATTAGGGATATCTGCTTTGTGCCATACGTATGATATTACATTTAATGTGTATATGCGTCTGGCTGGGGCAGGTTATCGCGTCCGTGCGCAGTGTAGAAATAAAAAATATAAAAGATGGCGGAGAATACTCGCTCTATATTCCAAGTTTGGGGTCTATGGTAACAACTTGGACTACTGGTTAGGAGGTGGCAAACCTCTTGATCCGTACGTTCGGGGACGTATCGTAGATTTCTTTCGTCCGGAGTCAACTGACAATCGAAAGACACATAGAGGCCGCACTTGTGGCGGACGGGTACTCTCCGCAAGTTGTCCTTGAAAAAAGAGAGAAGATCCGGGGCTTTATGTTCTACCCGAATGGACGGGCCTTTAGCGAGGGCACTTACGCGGGTTATCTGACCCAAATTGCCTATTTTGGTAGACGGCAAAGCGTTCCATATCGCCGGATTCTAACAGCCGTCCGGAACTATGATCTCTTTTTAGATTCAAATTCTTCGTTTTTTTCTTTCTTCAAAGGAATCCAAGATTATAGTGTACTCTTCGCTGAAGTAGGTATCAATCATAATAGGAGAGATCTGTTTACCGGGACGAACCATCAAGAGACCTGCTGCATAAGGCTTATGAACGTCATCGATCAGTATAATTTCGATATCGGCTACCATGAAAGGTTTCAGCTCAGTGTGACATGGTTTGAGTGCTGTGATATGGCTTGGATGGCTACACTTACTTCTTGTTCCATTCTAGAAAAAACTGAGAGATAGACAGAACTACCACAGGGCTTGATTCCGAACTTACTTAAGTGAACCCAGATAGGTAGGCAAGTACAATACCATAAAAAGCTGTACCCCAGCCCACAGGTGTATGCATGATATCTCAGTAAAGATGAAGTAAGCATGTCCCTTTTTTCTGGCTGCAAGGCCCGGCCCGAGTAGTCAATGGTTGCTACCGCTTCTTCTGGAATAAAACAACAGGGGCCAGGGAGATGGCAATATCAGCTCTGGCTTATCAGACATAATAGGTTGATGACAAACCAAGAAAAAGATAGGAGGCATATTCAGCAGAATAACATCTGTCAATTCTGCAACAGGGAAGTAGAGTCGAGCCTGCACGCCCTCAGGGATTGTGAATGGATATCAAATATCTGGCAGAAGTTGGTAGATCCCTGTAAATGGTCAGAATTTAAAGCAAAAGAACTGGAAAGCTGGGTGGACTGGAATATTGGAGGAGCTCAGATAGGGAAGCATGAGAGTGAAGGCTGGCAATTTACATTTCAGCAGGTAGTTCATCATGCCTGGACTGCGAGGAATTTTTTCTGCCACACAGGCAACCGAAGGAAGATGCAGATGGAAGCGGAAAGTCTGAGGTTACAGGCGAAAGATGCTATGAGAGTTTGGTCCTCTAAGGAGTTGCCCTACCGACGAACTCTTCTGAAGTAGCTCTCTTCCCCCTCGGGGTAACCCTCCATTATAAGTAGATTCTTTTCATAGGCGTCTTAGCTTTGTGACATAAGTCAGTAAGTAAACCTGTGACAGCTGAAAGGAACTAAACCTTGCCATCTAGTGAACTACGAAAGTAAGTAAACAACCAGTGACAGATGTAACTAAGAACTTATCAAGCGCCGCTAAGCCTCGAAAGAGAGGAGAAAGAGAAAGCAGATGCTAACTTAACCAAAGGTTTGGGGGGTGAAGCTGTTCACTCAAACCGGGTAGCTGGAAAGATCTTAAAAGAGAGATTCCACCTCAACCAGAATAAACCGTAGCTAAGATTCTGGTACTCACTCAACAACTGAGAGGAAGGCAGATTACTCGACCAATAACTATGGAAAGTAGGTAGACGCAGAGACAGAGGTCGAAGTGAGCAGAAGGAAAGCTTTCGTAACTTGTTGCAGCGGATGTTGCTGCTGAGAAATAGGACTTCGTCAGTTTGCTGGACCATTCTCTCGAACCTGTGGATTTCCCGGTCATCTGTTGTGTTGGGATGATCTCTTGTCCTTCTGGATAGCTCTGCCATCTTCTACGATCCAATTCCCTACCGAGATGGATTCTATTCTATCCGGGTTTTGCATTCGGGCAGCCGCCATAGGCTGTAAACTATTCTTTCTATGATCAATCAATCGAGACGAGACATGTCATTCGCTTAAATTCCATCGAACCTTCTTTTACTTTTTTTGCTAAGAATTTGTCTTAATGCATAGAGAGGCTCTGCAAGGGCAGTACCCCGAGCCTTAACCAAGCCCTATTAGAAAGAAGGAGGAAGCGCGGTAGCTATGGACTTTTTCTTGCTCTTCATTGCTGGCTTTATGAGGAGATCAGGGTCTACCTTAGCCTTAAGTTGAGGATTCTGACCTAGCTCGATGACCCCTCTGTGAAACTGACGCCCTTTCTGCTTACAGTGCTGATAGTTCCGTGTCTCCAGCCTCTCCTGCGAGTTGAGTTGAATTTTCAACAATTGTTTTTGTTTGCTTCCAAGTTGTTTCAATAGCTGACATCCGTGGTTAGAGCCTGTCAACATCTTAGTGACTCCTCGTATGCCAATCTTTGGTTGGAGCCCTCCAACCCGAGTTACCCTAGCTGCTTTAACCTTCGCTGCTTTTCCGTGTTGTCTAACTCTTCCCCTAAGCAACTATACCACCTTAAACAGCCAGAATCCACTACCTTCGACCTACAGGCAACGATGCGAAAGCGTGACATCATTCCATTTGCGCGAGATCAGCATCGTCATGCCAAAGACGATCGATCGTCGACATCGACATAGGAATAAGAGGCACGTTCTAACGAGACCCCTCGTGACTGATTACCTGCATTGCATGAGGTCTGAAACTCGTGAAAGAACCTCCTAAGCGATGGAAGATTGGATGATCGAAGCATGCCAAAGAGACCATCAACAGAAGGATCGAGGGAAGTAGCTGCCAGGTACTAGCTTGCAGACGAAGGAAGGAGACATTTCTTATGAGATTTGCTGGATGGAGGAAGCTTAGACTTCTCTACTATAATAGTAAAGGAGCTGCTCGAAAGGATTGCTATATCTAGGGGGGTTGATGTTATATTCAAATATTCTTGGAGAGGATCCGAAGGAAAGATCACTCACCCGACTGACCGTTCTAAGATACCTCCTACTCAGGGAAACCAGCCCCCGTACCCGCCTTAACTTTAGGAGATTAAGCAGGTAAAGTGAACCTGTACCCCGGACGTACTCATGGGCAGCGTGAGGAACCGGGTTTAAAAAGTTACGATCAGAAGTAAATTTTCAGTCCATGTAGGTGCGGGCCAGACAGGTGTCCATCCCGACCACGGGATGTTGGGCTTCAACTTCCCTTTGGCCTTTAGTATAGAAAAAAAAGGTGCTTGAATTGAAAGCTTCGTACTACGGACTAACTTACCAATGAATTTATCATCCAAGGGTCAAGCCCAACCATAATAGTCAGTGGGAAATCGGTAGCCTTTTCTTCAACTCTGAAGAAATGAGTAATGCTTCCTGCGAAAGAAGAGGATCACTTGCTTACATACGTGATTATGCAGACGGCCCATTAGTGGGTTAAATTCCTCCCTTTCATTTAGAATTGAAAGAGTAGTCTCGAGCCGCGCTCTTCTGCCGGAAGATCGGATTGAACGGCTAGCGAACTCCGGCAAGAAAACGACGAAATAGCTCATAGCCCGGGTTACTTCTCTTACTTATTATTTATGGGATCCCCCTTCCTTGGCTTGGTTGGCTGGCCCCCTTTGGTCTGAAATAGCCGTAGGCACTCTGGAGGTAGAGCCCAAGAATCCTATCTTTTTTGTTGAGTGGAAGTAGGAATGGAGTGTCTCATGCCAGACCAGAGAGATCCTACTTATCGGCTAGCTCAATCGCAAATCGGGCGGGCATCCCCATGATATATTCAGCCAGCTTGTTAGCTCAGCCTCTTGCAGACCCTCGGCACTCGACATTCTTATAGGATTCCATTTCCTCTCCACAAGTTAGCCTGTCTGCCTGCAAGGACCAATCGAAGCAGATTGTACCCGACCATAAGGGTTACGGATAGCGCCCCTTCACTTGTAGTTTCGCTACTGACGGACATCAACACCAACTCAGGCTCCAGCCCTAACTTCAGCTTTAGATGAAACTTAGAATTAGGCTTCAGCTCTAGCTTAGGCTTCAAGCATAGAATTACGCACCAGCCTCGGCCTAGGCATCGGCTTCCTTCTTCTTTTGGGTCTGCTTTGCCTTGCTTTGCTACCGGGCTTCTAGCTGCCCTTCCTCCACCGTTAGCTCAGTAGAGCATTTTATCCTCCACCAGGGATGCGGATTCACTAGCAAAGGATATTCACCCAGCAGCGGCAACTGCTTGAGCTGATACGCAAACAAGACTAGAAAGACCGGTTACACGTACACCAACAACGGTTACTCTTTCACTCCTTCAAGGCCTCTTTCAAGCTAAGAAGACTCCTTTCAAGGTTATCCTTATTCTTATCCGCAGATCGGAGTCGTTCACTTCTCTATCGAAAGAGCGTATTCTTTTATTGCAGCTAATTACGAATCTCAATCAGTCTTGTCTTTACACCAATCCCAATGGCTAATTCGGCTCTTAAGCCCGGAGCCTGGAACTCAATCAAAAATAAATTTGCTTTTGCCGGAAACTTTGAATCTACCTACGCAGCTCCCTTTCGAGGCGAAGTAAGAGCTTATTGATCACGGGCCCAATCGCCAAGGAAAGTAGAATCCCCCAGGTACGAAACCCAGGGTAATTATTTAACAGTAGATAGAGAGAGTACTCTTCTCTTGACTCGACAAGCGAAACATCAAATGAAACATTGACGGTCAGGCAGACTGGCCTTCCCATTCCAAGCAAACAACCCCCTTATACGAAAAATTTCTTTTCTTGCCCACTTGCTCTAATCCGTCAGCAGATGAACCCGGTTGGTACACCTTCCAAAACTAACGCGGAGACTTCTCAATAAACCAAAAAAGACACACAAAAGGGGTTGGATACTGGATCGGAAAAGAACCCTAAAGATGCACCTGACACTCAGACAGGGTTAGACTAGAATGACATGTTTTGGGCTGCGAATCGTCCCCTACAATAATCGACTTAACACGTGAAAGAACGCAGGTTTTCCACATTTTTTAGTGCTTGCGTCCGGACTACGCTTCACAAGACAAGTCTGATTCACATTCATTAAAGACAACGACAACATACTCGCCTTTCGAAGAAGGTGATGTTACCGAAAACTATCAAACGATTGATCGACTCTCATCGATTGAAAACTTTTTTGATGGCAGCTGGTGTCAAATACAAGACTGTTTGATGACGTCTTTCTTCCGTTCAGTTACATTCCACGCTAGGAAGCAAAGGCCGAAGAAAGACCTTCCACACGACTGCTCTTCTTTCCTGTTTGCTGTAACTGTAAACACTTATTCAACAACTCTCTAATCAGTTTGGGCACTAGGCAGTAATAACTGGTAAGGTTAGTACGGACCCTTTTGGTCACGTCAGTCCCGTCTTTCCTCACTCGAGGTCTAGCTTTCCCTTGGATTACTTTGCATCCTTCCTGCTTGAAGGAAAGTGCCGCACTATTTTTACTCGGAGATAGCCTTTTCGATCTTATTGGCTTAAGCAGACCATTCGTGAGCAGATAAGATCAAAGAAAGCAACCTACAGTCCCATGCATACTAATAGAAGAGGAAGCCGGTATTCAATTAGCTAGGGAGGGAGACAGGGTTCCAAACTTTTGGTGGCACCCCACCCGCATATACACATCTAAGAAAGAGACTAAAAATTGCCAACTTCTCACACTACGGCGACTCATACTTTCTCAGGGCTCAAAAGAACCCTATTTTGGAGTGCCATCATAGGAACGGAAAGCTTGGGCTTTCGAAGTAATCTTTCCAAAGCCATCGTGCGGCTTTTCAAGCCCGATCTTCCGAACCTGCTGCGTGAAAGCCCGATAGGGCATTCTCCTTTAGAGACCCTAATGACATTGACCAAGGGATCTTGATTTGATCCAATTGGTTTTTAAATTTCTACCGATTTTTTTGAGAAAGCCGGCATCAGTCTGACGTGAGAGAAGTCAGCACAAGGGAAGTCCCTCGAAGCCGAAGTAGGGTTGAGTCTCAGGAAGCGTTTAGGCCGGGTTCGAAGCATGATTCAAAGACAGGTACAGTAGCAACTTAAATCTCAGGGGAATAAAATGGATAATAAAACAGCTAAGGTGAGTTTACTCTCCCTTTAGAAGATGGAAGTTTACTTACAAAGAAAAAAGGAAGCGTGGGTATAATATTTATTTTTCTCAGTTCTTTCTTTACTTTAGTCAGGGAATTTGCTTGTTGCTTAAGGGAAGGATCTATGTAATAAGAGTTTAATAAGGATTCTTCTAAGCGCTGGAGTAAGGGTCCGAAGGAGTGGTATCAAGCCTGCTCGTAGCTCACCCGTAACCCGTAAAGTAGGCAATATGTAATATTGTAGTAGGAGCCTCTTACTCCATCCGAAGAGGAGAATCTCTATTAAGCTTTCTTTTTCTTCGAAGCCCAAGTGAAAAGACAGCTCGCTCAGTCGAACCGAACTTCGAATCCAATAAATCCAATGTAATTAAGAAGGATAACCAGTGAGCTAGGGTAATATTCCATATTACAACGGTTCAGCAAAGACAGGTTAGAATGGTAATATAGATAGGTAGTTTGCTCACGAGCTGCAATCAATAGAAAGGGATCCGCCCTAAATAGAAATAAAAGAAGAGGATAAGCAGCTGTAAACAGGGCATGCCGCAGCTGTCTTTGGCTATTTTCTTCTAATAGAATTACAAAGTGGAAGCAAGCAGCTCTTTAAGCAGCTGGTTTGAATCGATCAAATGTGAACTATGAGACGCTTGCATTTGCCGGGAAATTTTCTGCTCTTTTTCTGTCGTCCCACCTGTTTATATATAAAGTAGAGAATAAGGGCTGGTCTCCATCTCGGAAAGAAGCTAGCATGGGTCTTTCTTCATTGTAGTAGCTTTACCTCCCTTGACTTTAATCGAGATTAGGTTGGTGTCGACGTCTTACCACAGTACGAAAATTTCCATATTCTTCCTAATCCTAAGTAAGTAGAAAAAGGTAGTTAGCAGGCTCAGTCGAACGGATAAGAAAAGAGATCAAAGAAAGGTCAGTCTCTTCAGAGGTTAGAAAGTCACCAGGATACATGATCCTAGGCGAGAACATTCAAGATGGGCCAATCCTATCTCTATGCTTCAATTCCTTCATTTCAGCGTGTAATATAATATAATGAGAAAGATGAGCCTCGTGCCTATACGCCCGATCGTCCCTTAACTTTAGGAGATTGAGCTAAAAAGAAAGAAACCTCCCGTCTCGATCCGATGCTTGCTCTGAGGCCTCAGTCTACTCACGTGTAGCTGATCCAATCCTAGCCATAATTCCGGGATGAAGCATCTTCGCGGGTGACCCAAGCCAATCGGTACCATCTTCCGTCTCGGTGGTGGGAAGGCAAAGGTCGAATAAGTAAGACGCCGACACAAAAGCTGTAGTCAGGCCGGAGTGCTATCGCTAGCCCATCCCTACTTTGCAGCATCAATGCCCGCTTTCTTGTCCTGAATCAATCACTTCAGGACAAGAAAGTGGTGGAAACAACTTCAGCACTCCGGCGACCCGTGAAAATACATCGGTTTCTTACTCGTGCAAAGGAACTCTTTCTTGGCAACTTGGACAACTTATAACGATGTTTGTCCCGCATATCACTAGAAAGATCTGGATCCTTACAAATTTAGATTGCTTTCGTCTCCATATTTAGCCGCGAGCAATCTACGTTTGTGATCTCGTATATCTCGCTTCTCCGACATCTTACTTACTTTCCCCCTCATCTTTTTGCAAAAAGCCGCTCCACGGTGGTAAAGTCTCATCTTGTGTGTTGGCCGAAGTGACAATAGTCACATTGAACCCTCGAATATGTTCGAGGATCTCGAAATGATCTTCCAGCTCTGGGGAGAATTCGCAAAACTCCGTTTCTATCGATAATTGAATGGAGTTTTGCCGTATTTCGACCGGAGAATCTAAGAGAGACATTACTGTCGAGATTCTGACCGAAAAATTCGACATTCTATGCCCTCGGAGAGTGCTTTGTCGTGCTAGGTCACTGACATATCCTTTTTTGTCTTTATTTGACCCCAAGAATGGATTGGATCGAAAAGGCTTTCCTGTCGAACCCCTTTGTGTCTGTATGAATTTCTGACCGCACGGAATCTCCATAGCCAATTTTCCATTTTTGATGATGAAAGGATAATCTATCAACTTTGGTACTACTCTTATTTTACACAATCCAGAAACTTCCATAACGTTGGTGTGATTCGGTTTGAGCAACGGATCTTGACGTGATACATCTTCGTAATGAAAATAGAGTGGAAACATGAGTTGGCTTTTACAGTCTCTATAGAATAAGCACTGTGAACTATCTGCTTCAAAAAGATAGTTGTAAGAAATGAAGTAATAACGATTTTTTCCTTATTTACGTGATTATTGTTTTCTTTTTTTCTTTAGGAATTCTCTCTGGAACGCTTAGGCCAATTATCTTTGACGGAATTAGTGGTATGGCCTTGAAGCCCAAGGAATGATCAACCCCAAAGTCTCGGAGAAGAACCCGCAACCAAATAATTTAAGTAGTAGTAGCCATTGCACGATATTCTGCCCCCGTAGAGCTGCGAGACGCGGTTGGCTCTTTCTTAGAACGCCAACTAACAAGAGAATCACCCAAAAAAATGCAATAACCCGCCGCAGAACGACGAGTATCAGGCGCTTTTAAGCCCAATCACTATCACTTCACGCCTGCAACCGCAAGGAAGAAGAAGAAGAGCTGGAGAGAAAAAAGTCCTTGGCCTGGAGTGGCTCCATGGTCCAGTTGTCAAGCTTTTCCCCTGGCATCTCTGTCCGACCCAGCTTGAGCCCCGCCTGTTCGGCTCCGAGTGCTAACCGAATCGGAAACGGACTGAAAGGACTGATAAGAGGATATAACTGTTTAGAGCCAGAACACTAGATGCCGAGAATAGGCTGCAAGGCAAGAATGATACGATTCAAATGGCAGAGAAGAGAACTGTCATTGAAATGAAAGCAGTCAGATCCAGCTCGAATGGTTTGGACCCACTAAGCGCAGTTGAATGAATAACAGCAGCTATCTCATCCGGATCCGTTTCGGATAAGGATTTTATCATTAAAGGGAAACGGCTATTCCGGCTTCCAGTCTTGATTCATGTTTTGGAGTTAGGGGCAAGGGCATCAGTTAAAGACGCTTTTTTGACCCCCATTCGTTCGGCTTAGCCGATAAGAGTCCTCTCTATGCCTCTCATGTCCTTCATTCCGTTTGTTGAAAGACATGTTTGAATTAAACTCTCCGGAATTCGGGTTGCACCCAAAAAGACCGAGAAAACGTGAACTTGTCCGATTGAGATATACGTGTAGGAAAGGAAAAATGATTGCAACGAAAATCCCCGAAAAAACGAATCAGATTATCCCCTCCCGAGTACTGCTCTAACCCCTTTCACCTAGCTGCCCCCCTTTTTCTCTCCATCTTGATCCTCTCTCTCAGATCGAGAAACCTTCGCCCAAAGTGCTTACGAGGCCGGTCAACAGGGGCTAAGATACTATACTATCTTTCACTTGACGACTATGTATGGTGCAAAGCTTTTATTGATTGATTAATTGCTACTCAGTTCGAGTATGGCAATGTGGTAAGTGAGTGCCTTTATTTATGAAACCGAGCCTCCCCCGATCGCTTTACTTCAACCTTCAGTCATGGAACAGGCAAGCTATCAACTCCTGCCTATACTATTACAGGCATACAGACATACTAAGGCACCCTTTCTTCATAGAAAGCCTACTACTCACCTCCGACTAATTCCTCAAATAAAGCCTCACAGCCGGAGTTTAGGAGGGAATAGAACAAGAGAGATGAAACCTTCTACCGGGAAAGATAAAGGAAAAAAAGCGTCTCATTTGTCAAAAAATGCCAGTCAATCGCCTATCGGAAGCTGAAGGAATGGAAGTAAGTCTGGTTCTTTGCTTTGTTCACTCGAAGTTCCGTCTTTCTTAAACGAAAGATTCTTCGGCTTTGTGTGAGTTCAATCGTGTGATGGTTCAAAGAGCGTGAGTAAAGACTTGAAGGTGCTTCAAAGGGCATCCCCACATTCATACGCGCTTACTCCCATGCAGCGTATGTTTTTATCACTTTTCGAAAGAAGCTACTTCTATCGAGCTAGACCGATAGAAAGATGTAGGCTAGTTTGCCGAGAGAGGCGTTCTTCTTCAACCAGAGTCGGTGGATTCCCCCATGCATTTTAAAAAGCGCTCTCTGGTTCCGTGCCAGTCAAAACTCTCGCTAATAAGGCGGCCGGCATAAGAAGGCTTTCTGTTCGATGGAATCCCATCCTTTCTTTTATAGAGATAGGGAAAGATATTCCCTTCCAGTGATTTATAGTAAACTCTTTTCTCTTCAACGAATTAGGCATTACCCTCGGATTGAGCAAGAGCTTTGCTCTCCTGGAATGGCATATGATGGGGATTCTTCCTACTCCCTTCGTCTTTAAGTGAAGCTTTTGAATATGACGAATGTCGCAGATCCGCTGCTCTAAGCATAAGTGGATTAGCTAGAACAGTTCTTAAGTTGGTGTTGTGGATCTAAAAGTTTTCACAACTTTCATTTGATCAATAGACGAAGACTCTTTCTGGTCATCCCTATAATGAATATAGGCCAGGACAGACTCACTCCTTCGCGGAGGTGCTAGTTCTCGAGGGGGGTAGTTACTATCGACGAGAGAATAAAGATTTAAATATGACTTCAGATTCGTATGTATAAGTAGAAGCAGAGGGGGAATTGGGGTGGATTGCTTGATTAGTCCTAAAACTACTTCTTTCTGCAGGCGTGGCTTATTTATGGTGTGCTGACTGGCTTGCGGCGCTTCCCACTATGAGACGATGGCCTATAGTATAGTTCGACAGTGATTCAAACTGAAGAAAAAGAATAAATTCACGAGGGCGAGTCATAGTTAGGTACACCAGGCTGCCCACAAGTCGTCTATATAGAGTAGGATTTTCCAGAAGCTCACCATCATCTTTAGCATACTTCACATTCAATTCGAGTGGAGTAGCAGCTATCTTTTGATCAGACAAACGAGCCATAGCTATCAGATCAAGTGTATACTTGTGCTGACTCACAAGAAGGCCTCGGGAAGAGTGGGTTACTTCTAATCACAGAAAATAGGTTCATGCCCCCAAGGTCTTTCATGTGAAAAGAGGAGCACAGTAAGTCCTGAAAATTTTCTTCTTCTCTTTCTTTGTCGCATAATAGGTTGTGTTGTGTATGCATTGTACTCCGGGGTGAACACTTTCCGAAGTTCGGACTTTGGCTTACCGAAAACTTTCGAACTGGCAAGGCTTTCCTTTCTTTGGGCTACCTTTCTCTCTGGTTGAGTACCTTCCTTCTATGTAGTGAATTCAAGAATAGTGCGATGGAGTTTAGGGAAATCCTTATAGTTATAGAAGTCTAAGAGCCAGATAGCAGCTTCACTCGACTGCCTTAAGATGTTATATTCATGCTCGGGAAGCTGTGATAGGAGAATATGATAGACAGTGGATCTTACAATGCAAATTCAACATGCTGGGAAGAAAGACGCTTACTTGCTTATTCGTTTACCTGGCCTGATCTTTCATTCCGTTAGGGACACCTGTCCTATCGCTATAAAGAATAAGGGATTGCCCTTTTCTTCCGCTAGGTAAGTTGGTTAGTCCTTAACTTAATAAGGCAGGGGAAGTCGAGTCCCTTATCTTCGACAAGCCTCGATCTGCGCTTTCGCTTTAAAGAAAGAATCGCTGAAGACAGATTCGTTTTATCGGTTGAGTAGGGGTCCAGCTCTTCTTTAGCTTCTTCTGTAATACCGATAGTTAATAGCTGACGCGGCTACTTTTGAAGATAGTAAATCTATTGGGTTCATCTACGACCAACCTCAAGCGGAAGTAGTTCGGAGCTTTCTGTGCTGTTATGATTCCATGATCTTCATCGCCACCTCTGTCCTATAACGCATCTCCTTCCTTTATAGCAGTTATTGCTCCGGTTCCAGAAGGTATAGCTCTTGCCTCGGCTTCGCCCTTTAAATCGGAGACTGTTCAAATTTCCTACCGAGATAGACAAGCGGAGGGAGAACTAGACGTATCTTGCTAGGCAAAGAAGGTTCGAATGGATAGCTCGCGGGTGGGATTGACGGGATAGATCACTCTTGCAGAAGGAGGTAGAACCGGGGTGAAGTAGTGTACTCTTATCCGCGGATTGACGGCCTTGGCTTATTCAAACAATATGGGAAATTCCACTCAATCCTAGCTATCTCTAGGTGGGATAGGGTTAGTAGTCTCGAGCTACTTCTAACCTTACAGTCGAGTGGCTTTCACATTATCCAATAGTGATCATAAGTGGTGGTACTTTTTAGTGAAAGGTAGGGTTCCAAACCTTCAGCCCATTCATTAGCAGAAATACTCGAACAACTAGATCAGAATGAATGGTGGTATCTGGTTCCCACGGGACTGCCGTAGCTTTACTTAGATAGGGCTTGACGTCGACTTTTTTCTTTTCGTTCTTGTCATTGTCCGTGGACTTTGATCGGATCCCTCTAGACATAAGGCCATCCGGAAAGTAAGCCTACTAATTAATGATTGACTAAATTATTCCGTGTCGATTCTGCCAGACTTTTCTAGGACTATGCCCCTATTAGTAAAGCATATCGCCCAGGTCATGTATGTTGCAGAACGCTCATTGCTCTGCCCCAGCCAAAAAAGCCTATTTCTGCCCGCCCAAGCATTAAAAATGAGGAAAGAATGAAAGCAAGCCACTCGTCTCCAACACCGATCAGGAGTTCCGGATAGCCCCTACCCTACGGCAGATCCGCTAGCTCCACTCCTCAGTCCTATTTCGTTCCCTCCTTCTCGTAAGTAGGTAGGTACGATCGGATCAATACTATATCGATATCGACTTTTTCTTCTTTGGAAAGTGTTAGTTAAGTCAAGGCAAGAAGCGAGTAGGTACTCTTTCTAGGGCAAGCGGATGGTGACTTTGAACTAAATCCTTCTTGTTTCAGTTACGGGGGTCGAATAAAAACCACTTTTAGAGGAAACCAACACGCCTATTAATACCTTTGCGTGCGGAAGGCGAGCTCCATTGGTTGAGGGTTAGCCGGGAACACAGAACGTTAGTGAAGTTACGGGCAAGCGAAGTAGAAAGAATTTCAAGTCAAGCCAAGCGATTTCATTCTGAGATTCTATAATCTCACTAATAAACAACCTTTTTTATCCTGTATTTTAGATCTGTAACAACCTTAAAGTGAAAGGCAGTAGATAGAGCATTGGGCTACGCAAGCAGTAGTCTAGTCCGGGGGGGCCTATGTTGAGTAAGGGGTGGTGGATCAGAGATAGAAAAGTCCTGTTGCTGTTCTTTCGGGGTAGGCGAAGTACTCTCGGGAAGGCAGTAGCTTGTTCGGGAGGGAGAAGTTGAGCAAGCCCTTAACTTCTTCAAAAGAGCTACACTCTCTTGTTGTTTGATGGTCAGGTGGCTTTGCTTATAGAAAAAATCCCTCTTTCTGGTGCAACTCTTATATAGTATAGAAAGCGAGAGTAAAGTAAAGCTTTTTAGTGGAAAGGAGTCGCGAAGATCAATCCCTCTTTCCGGAATGCGATGCGCGTCTCTTCTTTTTGGGAGGAATCTTTCCTTCTTCGTAGTCTTCTTCTTCCCTCGGATTCGGCATAGCCTTCTTCAGATTATTCATCCTTGTCTTCGTCTCTGTCTACCAGATCGGATCCAATCAAAGCAGTTCGTCCCCCTTCTCGACGTTCCGGGAGGGTGGCTCTTCACTTGGTGTTCACTATTCTAGGGTCTTGGCACTAAGAATGGGACAGACTTTCACTTCGACTTAGTCCTCAGCTCGTGAATCTGGCTATCTAAATATATCCGGATTCCTTTCTGATGCGCCTTATGTTTCCAAAAGGTAAGACTTTCCCCTTCCTTTCTAGGTACGTGGGTGTTAGCCTGCCGGATATAACTCAATCGATGCGGTTCGTCCCCTTCCTCCAGCCCTTCCAGCGCTTCTGGATGACCCTTCGTACCCGTATTCATAATTCTACCTCCGCAGGAGAGAAAGAACCTCTATTATGGATCGGTCGAGCATATTTAAACCTCTCCCAAAGGTCGAGCTACTTCGTGCCTCGGAAATACTTTCCTTCGGGTAATTCTTTATAGATCTGATCTGCAGTGCTTACTGATTCAATCACAGCTGATACGCATTCAATTGCAAACAGAAGACTGGTTAATTGAACAGTTAGCAAATCTGTACCCCTAAAAAAAAAGTAGCGGCCTATTTTCTAGCAGCTTCTTCGAAAAAAGATCCAATTATGGCTATGTAAAAGGACCGGCTTCCCAGAGAGGTTAATGCCCTAGGATTTGATCCATCCCCACCCATATGGAATAGCTGCAAAAGGAATTTAATCTCCAGTGAGAAGAAGGGAACGACAATCGTCTGCTAATCGAAGATGGACCCTCGAGGATTTTCTAGTTTGGATATAGATATACTTATTTTTAGGTTGAGCCTGCGGCCTCAGAGCCCGCGCACTGACCACAAAAAAATCAGCAAGCACCCTTGTTGTTTAATCACACGAATACAAAAAATCTACCTTTTTATAAGCCCAACATGCCTCAAATAAGGCGGCTGGGGTCACGGCGAGAGGGTGCTTGCTGGGGCCTAAAAAAGTCCGACCGGGGCTCCTCTACCGTTTTAAACCGAAGCTTCCAGGCCGGATCTTTGTCGGACTAATCAGCATGGCCCAAACGAAAGTAAATCACCGCCCGAACTTCGGTTCGATTTATTTATCTTATGATAGAGTTGTTCCTTCGCCCGCGCGCGATAGTTATTAAGCTAGTTGCGAGTTTACCTTGTTAAAACCATCGCTATTCCTTTCCTCCACCGAGAAAGATTCATTCCGAATCACAAGAGCAATCTCTCTTTTTTTAATTCTTTTTTCTTTTCGTTATGATAATGCAATACAAGAGGTCGGAAATCAAGTTGTTTCTGATGATGAAAAGAGCTTTTTTATGTTATGTGAAATTGATGAAAACCCGATATTTAAAGGTCGGTAATGTTATAAGACGACTATCGGTATCTGATGGTAAGATACCTATGGTCGGTATATCTTTGAAAGCTCAGACGGAGAGAATAAACGGACTCCTCGAGGGCTACTTAAGGCACTTTAGTGCAAACCAGAAGGACTGGAGCTGTTGGATGTTGCTCAGTGCTGCTATAACTTAACAACCAAAAAGCTCCGCGTCGAACTTCAGCCCCTTCGAGTTGGCCACGGGGCTTCCTATCCTCTCCAACTCAGTCGAGTGACTTCGTACCTCTGACGCCCCACACCATTGCGAAAAGAGGGGGCTTGCCCATCAGCCTACTTTGCCAAGAGGTGGCAGGCAGGATCACAACGACCTAGCCCAAACCCACTTAGATAAAGCAGCAAGGCGTATGAAGGGAGCGACGACCCCTCTTGGAAATAACTCCAAAAGATCAACCAAACCTAGCCCAACCTAACTTGAACAACCTAAAGGCTTGGCCCAGTCTGAAGGAATAAGAAAGTAGACCTTGTAGAGAAGCAGATAGGAGAGGTAGCCTATAGACTCAAGCGATCCGCTCGGTGAAAACTCACCCCGTATTCCATGTGAGTCAGTTGACTTCGATTAGACCAGGCCGACCCAGAGAGGAACGTGCCCCCGAGGGCACCGCCAGATGTTGTAGGGGAACCTACTAAATAAGAAGTTTAGTATATCATAGCTGACCGCACCATCCCTAAGCCCTACACCCACTGCGCGAGTGGAATACTACTTAGTCAAGTAGAAGGGAATAAGGTCGGCTTTTTTTCTCTCCTCTATGAAAAGAAGGGACGTGGCGTGGTATACCTAACAGCCCCTACCCTCCCCTACCACGCTTCCCCAAGAACCCATTTTTCAGGATTCGGCAGGTCCGTCAAAAAAATTTACTTCCCAAAAAAACCAAGGGAGGCGGCACCACAGCCACAGCATGGAGGAGCTGCTCCTTAATCCGCACTACAACAAAAAAAAAATTTCTCCAGATCGATATATGATGATGCTAAAACGAGACCAAGATAGAGAGAGAGGGCTGTCCCTTTGCTTTGTTGGCTCTTCGAGCGAGACAAAAGCACTCATAGGAATGGTGCTAATTCCCATGTTCTTTCTAGTCTCGTTTGGTTTCATCGCAGGAAAGAGCTCGACCAATAGGGTTCAGAGGGATAGGCCACTTCGTTCGAGTTTCGCTCCTCCCCCTCCCTGTCCTTACTCGTCTTTTGCAAGCCGTCATCCTGGAATTTTTTTTTGAAATTGGATAAAGAATTCTAAAAAAATAGAAAGAATGACGTACTTCTTCATTCAGTTTTAAAAAAACCTCATTACTTCCCACTGGGCGAGAGGTGGACCTAAGCCACCTACCCACTCATCAATCACGGTCTTCAGCTGACTTGCACTGATGGACCCCTATTGTATTGGAATTAGGCGCCCATCTTTTTACTGTTGTCAACTAATCTCTTCAATCTTCGATTCTACTCTATGTTAGAACATTTCTGTGAATGCTATTCTGATCTAAGTGGTCCTATTCTCTGTCCCGTGCTAGGAAGCATTACTCCTCTTTTCATTCCAAATTCAAGAATACGACCGATACGATTGATTGGTCTGTGTGCCTCTCTTATTACTTTTTTGTATTCCCCTGTTCCTCGGATACAATTCGATCCTTCTACGGCCAAATCTCAATTTGTGGAAAGCCTTCGATGGCTTCCTTATGAGAACATCAATTTTTATTTGGGTATAGACGGTATCTCTTTATTCTTCGTGATATTGACCACATTTCTGATCCCTATTTGCATTTCAGTGGGTTGGTCTGGTATGAGAAGTTATGGGAAAGAGTATATTACAGCATCTCTAATTCGTGAATTTCTAATGATCGCCGTGTTCCGCATGCTGGATCTCCTACTATTCTATGTTCTTCCCGAAAGCGTGCTAATCCCTATGTTGTGCGGAGCTAAGCATCTTCTATTCGCTGGGATAAAGCTTTTCCTCTGCAGGGGCCTTGTGCAGTAAACCCCCTACGGGCGGTCATCCGTCGTCGTAAAGTAGTCGCCGCGAAGCTTTCGGGAAGAGGGGTAGTCTTGTGTGTAAGCATAGCATTTCTGGTCGAACCCGCCCAACCCAACAAAGAAGAACCGAACCTGACAGACACATCTTTTTTTTTGGGGGAGGGTACTCCGAGTAGTGGGTACCTCGTAGGACCTCGACCCGCCTACTCGGGTCTTGTATGGATATGCAGGAAGGGGTGCTCCTAGGTGTGTGTAGGGGTTGTGTTTGTTCGCGAGAATGGATTCCTCGTCAAGTCAGTTTGGGGGGTGTGGACACACTTGCGCGAATTCGGGTAACGGCTACAAGGGATAAATCGAAAGGAAACTGTACCCGACCGGGGATGGACGTAAACTCGTAAGCTACCGAGGGTAGGGATAATCGTCCAGGTCTTATTGTGAAACAAAAAAGCCGCCCCGCCACAGCTGGCGGGTTGGTTCCTCTGTCGTCGCCGGGGAGCTCTTGGCGAGGTTTATAATAAGATAAGTTGATAAAACAAAGGGGAGGATCGACCCGTTCAGTAGAATTCCGAAGAAAGACTGTTGGCAGCAGGTGGAAACCTTTCTTTGGGCCTCTTCAAAAGGAAATGCGGGGTCGGGGTTAAGCTCGGCAGAGGGTTCGGGAATAGGGTAGGGTCCTTTCCTTAAGATTCAAATAAGAAAAGAGTTCCAAACCTTTATGCATGCACCTCCGTATAAGTGCTGCGTACAAGTTCCGGCCAGGAAAATTGGGAAAGCCAATTTGAACCGCTCACATCACAGTAGTAGTAGCCTAAGTTGGGGGGCGGCCAAAACATAAGGCTATTTCTTCATATCTCCCTCTCTCGTACTATAGATAGAGAGAGATCCGTTGCGTAAGCAACCCGACTGTGCGTTACATGTGCTCTACAGGCCGCACTCTTTCTTTATTCCCAACGAGCCCTTTTTTTTCTTTTGATTTGGAAGACGGGCCTTGCGTTCGGTTCGAAAGGCATGGTTTTCAGTATGTCTCCAGATAGGGCCCCCCACTAGTCCGGCTAGCTAGTGAGCGGTTATTTCGGGCGAGAAGCAGGCCGGGCCCTAAGACGGGCATCTCCCGCAACGCAAGCTGCATTGTTCGCCACCACCCGAGAAGCAAAAGATTCGAGAGTCCCAGGCTCAAAATACATGCATAGATAGTGGTCTAATGACAAGGGCCGACGACGGAAGCTCGGGACGGAGCCGTATGATGCGGAAGTCTCACGTACGGTTCCCTGAGAAGGGAGTGGCTACCTACTGGAGCTTCGACCAACCACCACTGGTCAATTCCGCTTTGGGGTCACCCCTTACTCTACCATTATTATAGGGGTCTGGGGTTCGAGACAAAGAAAGATCAAGGCAGCATATCAGTTTTTCCTTTATACTTTACTTGGATCTGTTTTTATGCTATTAGCTATTCTATTGATTCTTCTCCAAACAGGAACCACCGATTTACAAATATCATTAACCACAGAATTTAGTGAGCGGCGCCAAATCTTTCTATGGATTGCTTCTTTCGCCTCTTTCGCCGTCAAAGTTCCTATGGTACCAGTTCATATTTGGTTACCCGAAGCTCATGTAGAGGCACCTACGGCAGGATCCGTCATCTTGGCAGGAATTCCTTTAAAATTGGGAACCTACGGCTTTTTAAGATTTTCAATACCCATGTTTCCGGAAGCGACACTTTCTTTTACTCCTTTCATTTATACTTCAAGCGCGATTGCTATAATATATACTTCCTTGACCACTTCAAGACAGATCGATCTTAAGAAGATCATTGCTTACTCCTCAGTAGCCCATATGAATCTGGTGACTATTGGTATGTTTAGTCGGGCGGCGGCCGTTAGGTCACCTATTTTGAGTTATGGACACACAAGGCCAAAACATGTGTGCCGGGCGTGTGACCCATCAACCTACTAGCAATGGGGGAGAAAACATAGCATGTCGCAATAAAAGCTTGATTCGAGGCGTCAGCAAAAAACTGCCGTCTGTTCCAAAAAAAAGCCCCTTAGCGCCCCGGGACGGGAGTGTAGGACAGCCCCACGCGCAGGCAACAGCAGCATCGGCTCCACGAAGTAAGAATCGAATCTTTCTGTTGGCTTTCCCAATTCATTCGTGAATAAGAATGAAAGGGCTAGAAGCGAGCGCTTCTATCTGCTTCTTATTATGATGGCTATGTTGGCGTGGCGAAAAGCGACGATATGAACGTGCTATTTTAAAATCGGGACCTATCCCTCTGAACCCTATTGGTCGAGCTCTTTCCTGCTTTTCCGTCCTGATAGAAGAGTAGGAATGGATAGAGAGGTAATCTATCAAAGGTGCGTAGCCTATTTCTATCTATTAATGAGACAACTCTCTTTTTTTGATCCATCAGAAAGAAATCGATATGTATCTGATGGAGTCTACATCGTACGTAGAGCGCCTAAGCGCTTTTTGGGCCAGCCCTGTTCTCTTATCCATCGGTTCAATGCACTGGGCTCATCTCATGGAGGGAAAAGAAAAAAAGTCTTTGTCTTGTTGTTGTTCGCCGCCTCGACGCATTCCCCTCTCTCCCCGGCATCATCCCACACAGAAAGAAAGCGCGCAGAGCCCCGGCCCGACCTGTAGATCCGCTAACGTAAAGCGAGGAGTTGAGCCTGAACTGGCGAACCGAAGTCACTTTCGGAACCATACTTCCTACAGCTAAGACGTGTCCAGTCCAGCGGGAAGGCGCAGCGCAAACGAACGTGAGCTGCTATACCGAATCCCCCGCTGGCCATCGGGGACCGAGTGGTAAGGCCATGATCCGCAGGGGAACGGATCACTCATTGTTCCATTGGGGACAGGTGCACGAACGACAACTCCAAACGTTACACATGCGCCGCCTACCTACCATTTAGGTGGCACCGGCGAGATCTAGCTAAGGTAAAGAACTTCGTGTCGCGGCTGCTCCACTCCGCCGCGGTCTCACGAAGCGGAGCAACCTTGCCTTCCCGCGCGCGAAGCGAATGGGCCCTGTGCTGTGCGTCAGTTTCGGGGCGGGGTGCGAAAAGAGACCAGAAGAATGATTCATTTGGATCGACGAGCTTTTTCAGCCCCAAAATAAAGAATCAATGGAATCTCTATCTATCCATGAACATCTATTCTATCTCTCTATAAAAGTCTTTTATGACATGATATGATCGCCTAGCCCTAGCTACAGCTGCGCTCAATATGCGGGATTTTTCTTTGATCAGATCTAAGCCTTTTTTTTTCGGAAGCTTTTGGACCTAGCGAAAAGCACTTTCAGCCTTCGCGCAAGCAAGCGCGCGAGAAGAAAGCAAAGTAGAAGCTTTGCCAGAAGCAAGACGAGGAAGCGGAGCTCTCGTATAAGCGCTAGCTTCCCCCGCCCGACTAAAATACAAGAGTCGCGACCTACTTTGATTCAAAAAGGCGAAGGCTTTGACAAGAAACAAACGGCTTTCTATTATAGTTGCAAGGCTTCCAACCTTAACCACTTAAGTACCAAAGGCTGCTTTCGCTTGCTTTCATAAAGGGGCTGTTCACTACAAGCTATCAGCGCTGTCTTAGATTGAACGGTAATAAGATAAGTCGACGTTCAATCTCTAAGGCGGCTTTCCGCTGATAACGGAATAGTCCTAGTGTCCAAAGGTGAACAAGGCCTGCCTTAGCTTCTAGAGTTCGCTGCTTTTCCCAGGCCGGAAAAAGGCTTATACTGCTCGCCTTTGCTTGATATATTCATTCAGTACCAATACAAACTACAACTACACCAAAGTCGAAGAGCCACTATAGAAAGTAAAAGTAGCCTATAGTAGTCGGCCTAACCAAAGCGTCACAACAAGAGAAAATTCGCCTTATGAATGGAATCTTAAGTAGGAGCCCGCCTACCAATAAAAGAGGCTGAGAGTAAGCGTAAGCTCACCCGTAAGCTCTTCGAGCTTTCTCCGCCAGAGAGAGTGGAGAAGGGGAGAAGCGACTCGTCTTTTAAGCTTCGCTTCCGGGACGAAGCCAAGTAATAAGGGAAGGGGGGAGGGAAGCCTAGGGAGCTTTATAAGGCCGCCCACTACATAAGCTGCTGGCGGAGAAAGCTCGAAGAGCTTCCCTTCATTCGCTTCGCGGGAGCCGCACAACACATAGCTGGAAGTCAGAGGGCCCATACTACCTGCCTAACCCTTCGCTCCGAGGGACCGTAGATCGGAAAGCGCCTTCTAAACCATCTCAAGAAGGGAAGGGGCCTATGTATTTTCATAACCTCTGCAGATTTTACCCTATCTACACCCGGAGCCAATCTCCTATCGGTCCTGCCATCACGCCGCAGAACGAGAGCTCGTGTGGAACCTTTTCTTTCTGGCGTAACTGCGGTGGAACATAAAAAAAGATTACGGTCGCGTAACATAAGGGCCGGAAGTACAGTAAACTCGGCCAAAATATGACACCCGAAGGACCCGCCCCTTCTTCTTCAGTAAAGCCGACCCCTTTTTCGCCAGTGCTGACGCAGTGCGCACGTAGATAAGGAAAGAAAAATACCAGTGGGGGGAGAATGGGGGCCGGTGCCTTTCTTTTACGGCCTAAACTCCTATTTTTCAGCCGTGGGGAACTACTGCTCGGTCGGGGGCTTGGGCCTACCTATCCCGATAGGACCTTATAAAGGAACGAGAGCTGTTGAGAAGTTCCATATTGCCGAGCCGAAGGGCAGCACTTCTTTACGTGCTCGTAGTATATCACGTCGTCTCGTCCCCACTGCATTGAAGAGTACCTATGCACTATGTTCCGGTTCACTGATAAGGAAGATAGAGTTGAGGTGGGGGTCTACGGTGTGATGCTCAAGTATGACCCGGGGAGATGCATGCTAACTATGGGTAGGAAACAGGAACCATTATGTAAATAACTTCGGGGGATTACAGATCTCTTATACTACCATCGATCAATAGAGCGGAACAACCAGAAAAAGAAGTGAAGTTAGAAAGCCGTATGATATGATAGATGGTAACTATCTTGTACGGTTCGGGGGGTAATCGGCGTACGTACTCTGATCAGTGGGGGGGAATCTTTGGCTCTATCGAACATACAGGGAATTGGAGGTAGCATTCTACCGATGTTAAGTCATGGACTGGTTTCTTCAGCCCTTTTTCTATGTGTTGGTGTTCTATATGACCGACATAAGACTCGACTTGTTAGATATTACGGAGGTTTAGTGAGCACCATGCCGAATCTCTCTACCATTTTCTTCTCTTCTACTTTGGCCAATATGAGTTCACCCGGTACTAGCAGCTTTATCGGGGAATTTCCCATCTTAGTAGGAGCTTTCCAAAGAAATAGCTTAATAGCCACATTAGCAGCGCTTGGGATGATTTTAGGCGCGGCCTATTCTCTTTGGCTATATAATCGTGTGGTTTCTGGAAATTTAAAACCCGATTTCCTCCATAAATTCTCCGATTCAAATGGCAGAGAAGTTTCCATCTTTTTACCTTTTCTTGTTGGAGGGGCGACCGTCCGTTGAACTACCAAAGAAAAAAGGGTAAACCAATGTAATCATGACATTGTAGGTGCTTGCGATGGGACGGATGCTACTTTCCGTTCTTGGTTTGGGTGGCATAGCCCGTTGCAGAAGTCCCCCCTTTTTTTGATCCATTTCTTTAGTCTTTAGGGAGCCAAAGCTTTACTTTACTAAAAAAATAAGGCTCGCGGGGGGGCGCTCACGTTTTTTGGCTGAGCCGTATCTTGCTGGGTGGGACCGAGAGAAAGAAAGGACGGGGGGCAACCATGCATGGTACTTCTCGACCGTGTCTCCGAGGGACAGTTGAACGAGCGACTCATGAATGCTGCCGGGTTGGACGAGCCAATAACTCGAACGCGTTCGGTCTTTTTTTTGAGCAAGAATCACAGCCTTACCTTCACCATGATACGGACTCCAAGTTCTTATGGCAGAGCACGAGGAGATTTCTCATCAATATGATGATGGGAATGGAAACCAGAAGCACGACTGGGGTCTTCGTGGCCCAAGATAATTAAACCATCAGTAACAGTAACGTAAGCATGAGACTTTTTGGTAGTACCGGTGAACCAGATGGCCGCGGCGAAGGAATCTGGGACGGAGGACTCGTAGTATCTCTAACGATCTGGCAAAAGCGAAAGACCCCCTAACGTAATTCGAATGGGGGCTGACCGCTGAGCCCACTCTGGCCTCGCCCTTCGTAGGATCGAAAGACCCTCAATTCTGGATCGGTCGAGACTTCGTTCCTTTGGTTGCGAGCTGGAGCTGCCATAGCTTATGGCTAGAGCAAGAGGGGGCCCCAGCAGAAAGAACAGTAAGGATAACGAGCGCGGAGCCCGGCAAGCGGGCAAGTGCTTAGTAGGCCAAGAGCCCTGTGAACCGGGCGGGGCACTCGACGAAAGGGGGGCACACTGAGCAAGTACGATAAATTATCCCCGCCCCGCTTTATTAAAAGCAAGGACCTATGGAAGTCGGGGCTCGTACCCGGTCAATATTGGATCAAACAATAGGGGAAAAGATCGTACAGTTCCCTACCGAGACAACATAAAGTCTCAACGGATCCTCAGCGCGCTGGGCATATCTCTTCCGTGCGTCTTTCTCGTGGCGGAAACAGAACAACAGGGAAAGACCCGGCCGACCAGCCCAGGGCTCGAGGGCGATCTTTATTTAAAAGAGAATGGGGAGTGAATAGAAAGGCTTCCGTTTCCGTTCTTGGTTTGGGGGCTTTCTTTCGGGCTCCTCTCGATCTTATTCGTAGTTGGGAAGGAGGAAGGAGTCTAAATCAATGGACATTAATGAACCATCATTGATGGACGTTGCACATGACACGATCAATTCGACTCAAGATCCTTCGTTAATAGAGGTTGCTTACTCTCCCTAGTAGCGAAGGAAAAGGGCAGGGCTTTTTTCGTAGTAATAGTGGGCGGGTCTCATGAGATCTATGCCGGCCGTCGGAATCAAATGAAGGTCGAAGGACCATTCGATTCATTAAGGGACATAGCGGCGCCCTCGCCTGGCGCCATTCCAGAACCTAGCAGCAGCCGGGCCTGAATTCAGATCAGACCAGACTCTTCTTTCTTTGAGCTGCTCCCACGCAGACCAGAAGAGAAGATCTTAGTTGTCCTGGGCTGGACAGACAAGTATGTAGAGATCTTCGTGGGGCCGGGGAGGGAATCAGAATCGATCTTTTCTAGGATTCCTTATTACGCCACGCGCGGAGATCTTTCCATTGATAGATAAGAACTCTCCCCCCTTGAACAGACTCTTAAAGGTTAGGTTACTACCTGCCTCTACGGAAGAGGTGTGTGTACTTTGTACCGCCCAGAGGTCATATAGATCGAAACCCGGAGCGATAAGAACGAAAAGGTGGGTGTGGCCACAGCTACAACTACTGGCGCTTCAAAAGGCTTAGGGCGCTACTTCTTGCCTTCGGGCGAGCTACTTCGTAGGTTTAAATATGCTCGACCTTTGGGAGAGGTTTAGAATATACTCGACCAATAGGGTTCAGAGAGATAGGCCCTTCCTTTGGTACTTCGGTAGGGCCGGACGGCTTTGTTTGCCCCAGCTTGGCGAATCGCATCCCCGCGCAACGACATTCTTTGTGCGCCCCTTACCGTTCTCGCTCAGTGTTTGCAACGGCGGGGGAGGCAGTCGTAGAAGCGAAGCCTATTGCCGCGCCGACCATCAAATACGAAATTTTTCCCCTTCTCAAAGATTTGATGGAATGGTCCAGCCCACCCAAGAGCGCTTATGTCATATGGGAACTCATGGCTGGAAACAATCCTTATGGTTTTTTATATCCGGTAGGAATAATAAGAATAAAAGTCCAGGTTGGTTGGTGAGCCTAGTGATAGGAGACTATCTAGCTTGGTTCGGAGAGCACTTGTTGGGTGAAATATTTTTTTGTTGCTAAATGTTACGGCCTAAATGCTGAACTATTGACCCTACTTGTTCGGATGGGTGTTTACCCCAAAGTGTTCCCGGACCGCATGCATACATCCGTAAGTAACTTAGTGCAACATGGCAAATTTCATTGAGAGGAATCAGAAAAGAAAAGAAAAACGGGTCAACATCTTAATGTGTATTTGAGCTCTATGCACGTGGAATACTCCTTTCCCTTTCTTCTAAATAGGCCCGTCACAGTGTGTCAAATTTTTTTTTTCCTTCTTTACTCAGAAAAAAAAAAGGGGGAGCTATTTGGCTTGATCAGAGGAGCGTGTGAAAGGCTTGCGGATCTCCCTCCTTCTTTTTTTTTAAGGCAAGATAGCGCTCTTCTCCCGAAGTGGATAGCGGAAAACTGCTGTAAAAGGTGCCTTCCTTCCCTCTCAAATGCTTCTCTCTGGCTTTCTTTCCCTCCCCTTCTTCCTCTGTTTCTGGATATTCCTCATCACCGTCCTCAAGATTCTCCTCCTCCTCTACGAGATCACCCCACGGGTTGGGTGGGTATGGAACCACCGCGTTGATGCCATAGATTAAACCATGCCTATCATACTTTCTTTCAGCCTATGTGCCTCGTGGAGAACTTCCTGAACCTTGGAATTACATGTACTTTAAGCTCACCAATAACCTCTGGTCGAAGCATCCCTTAGAGATTCTGATACAACCTCTCTAAGTCTTGCAAAAACAAATAACCATCAGTGCTCATCCGGAGGGTAACATCTGTGACCATTGTCCACTGCCTGCCCATGTATATATCCTGTAATTATGCTGTCTGATCGATTCTCGTCGTAGGGCACGGGCCAGCTCAACGACCTGGGCTTGAGCCGTCTGTAACAATGCTGCACATTTCTGATGATCTACTTGTTTGGCTTGCCACCGTTGTCTGAGTTTGTCTTTCGTGGCATTGCTTTCCCCCATCCGTGCACTAAGCCTCTCAATTGTCTGTAGGGAATAGGCTTTGCGATACCATATTCTTCATCATCTGTCTCCTGTCCTTTGCTTTATCCCTCCAATAGTTCAGCTCATCCCGCATCTTTGAGGTTCCCTCTTCATACCTCGTCAATGCTGCTCGGGCCATTTCAGCATTCTTGCTTTCTCTTTCCAGGTCAGTGTGCAAAACATCAACAATTCGACCCCATGTCTTCTTCTCTTCTTTTATCTTTTAGAGCTTCAACTTCAACCTTCCCTAAAGTGAAGGAAAGAATCTGAGGGGAAGAGCCCCTAGCTGTAGTAGTAGCGGTTAGTCTTTTCTTTTTGCTGTTACAGAAGCAATAGGCTTAGATTGGCGTGATAGCTTGAAGAAGGAGTACCGGGCTCAAGGCCCTTCTTATTTGAGTTTTACTCTGCTGGAACTGGCTTCTGTTTTGGATGGCGCTTCTCTATGGAATCTTGTTCTTACAGCCTTCCTAAAGAGCTATGCGACGTCACAGATCAAGCTTTCCGAGTTGTTTATTTCCAAAACGAAAGATCCTACTTTTTTTTCTTCGACTCTGTATAACGATCTTTAGAGGGTGGTAGCCCTATATCTTTAGCTTCCACTTTCCCATCAGATGCTTTTATAGCTTCTCGGAAGGGGTCTGGATCCTGTTGCCAAAGCTCATAATTCCGGGTTTCGTGTATCAATGCTTAACGATTAGTGTTAAGGGTGGTCGAAGATCAGGCTTGACTGACCGACTTCATTGACGGCGCATTTCGTTCTGGGTGGTGTGGAAAAAGAGGAGTATTAGCAGAAGTAAAGAAGGGAAAACCCATAGATTGAATAGAGGTGCCATCAAGGTTGTAAATTTCGGAGATAAAGTCAGCGTTTAATAAAGATGCAGGGGGTTGAATCGCAACAGAATTGTCAGTAAAGGCTCTCTCCCCCTCGGCAAGTAGAGTGACTTCAGCCCAGCTAACTTCCTAAGAATTTCGTAGTCGGCGATTGTGAAAAAGATAAGTCTTTAGAGCCTCAAAGGTTTTTTCTTTAAACTTCCTTTTTACTGGAGCGGTCTTCATCTGGTGCATATTCATTAGTTGGGAGGGAGGCTAACCATATGAGGAGCCCTACCACTAGGACTTGTTCAAGCAACAAGTTGGTATGGCCCATTTCATACCTAATCCCATGGACATATCTGATCATTGAATGGGGCCCTCCACAGGGATAGATACCCGAGTTAGGTATCAGTCCCACCTACCGATCATTAGTACAACGACCTGTCATATCACCCAGATGGCCTGATCAGATGTTTCGGTACCAATGCAGTTAGTCTCATGCATTCTGGACTGGATATGGCCCACCTATCTTCCGAGGTCACTAGTTTACACTTTCACCAACCTTTCTCATATCCGTTTTTTATGAGCAAGGGATAAAGGCCAGACAGTAATCAAGCTACTGACAATTGGATAGTACCCCTTCCATCGGAGGATATACTGGGTGGAGAGTGACAAATATGAGAAAAGCCTACTTACTAGCCTCCGTGATAGGATACCACTTAGGCGGATGCTAGGGATTGGTGAGTTAGGGCAGCGAGGGATGGTAGGCAGTATTGGTAATATCGTATAGAAATAGAAGATCCACGCCTTTCGACTCCCATGTCTTTCTTGGTTGGTTTTACCAACCGGCGATTTCGGACAAGTCTTTCTTCATTTTTAGAGCAAGAAGCGGAACTAGAAGAAAGCTTTCTTTTGTTTAACCAATTTTAAAAAATTGTCAAGTACCTCCAACCCGAGAAAACCAGCCACATAGGAAAGTTAATCTTTTACTTAATTAAGTTAATTAAAAAGATTATAAAGTGTTTATTAAGCATAGATAGCTTAATTAAAAACGTAGATAGCTATTTTCAGCTAAAAATTAGGAAAATAAAAAACGGTGACGGGGCAAAATGGTGGCCTTTCTAATTTTATTTGTATTCTATGATTATTTCTTTCTTCATTGCCTTTCGACTCCCATGTCTTTCTTGGTTTCAACCCAAGCGGTCATTTCCTTCTTCCTGAATTGGGAGAGCAATAATAAGTCTCCCTTTTTTTGGGGGGAGCAGAGCAGTCAAAGAAGGAAGGAAAGCAAATGCATTATTGGTTAAATAAGTGGAATTCCGCCCATGACTTAATATATGGCGATTTTCGGGTTAACGAATGGTTATTCCTCACAATTGCTCCTTGTGATGCAGCGGAACCATGGCAATTAGGATCTCAAGACGCAGCAACACCTATGATGCAAGGAATAATGGACTTACATCACGATATCTTTTTCTTCCTCATTCTTATTTTGGTTTTCGTATTACGGATCTTGGTTCGCGCTTTATGGCATTTCCACTATAAAAAAAATCCAATCCCGCAAAGGATTGTTCATGGAACTACTATCGAGATTCTTCGGACCATATTTCCGAGTATCATCCCTATGTTCATTGCTATACCATCATTTGCTCTCTTATACTCAATGGACGAGGTAGTAGTAGATCCAGCCATTACTATCAAAGCTATTGGACATCAATGGTATCGGACTTATGAGTATTCAGACTATAACAGTTCCGATGAACAGTCACTCACTTTTGACAGTTATACGATTCCAGAAGATGATCTAGAATTGGGTCAATCGCGTTTATTAGAAGTGGACAATAGAGTGGTTGTACCAGCCAAAACTCATCTACGTATTATTGTAACATCTGCTGATGTACCTCATAGTTGGGCTGTACCTTCCTCAGGTGTAAAATGTGATGCTGTACCTGGTCGTTTAAATCAGATCTCTATTTCGGTAGAACGAGAAGGAGTTTACTATGGTCAGTGCAGTGAGATTTGTGGAACTAATCATGCCTTTATGCGTGCGCCCGGAAACATAGGCCGACTGCTGAGCCCCCTCTGGCTCAGCCGCACCACCCCGGGTGCGAGCCACCCGAGAAGCAAGCTATTACAGCGAGCGGCTGGAGCTGTAGGGAGCCAAGGAGCAAGGCAGTAGATAAGATAGAAGAAGGGGCCAGGCTCCCCGTAGAGCGGAGGAGACGGTTAGGATAACGAACTTGAAAAAACGCGGAGCCCGAGCGGCCGGCGAGCGAGTGGTTAGTGGCCAATAGCGCCCTAGTTGATGGCATTCCTCTCTGCGGCTGGCACTCGAGGAACCACGGGGCACTCCATACAGAGCAAGCAAGTCTTAGGGATGAGACGCCCGCGCAAGGACCTAATTTCTCATTAGGAGGTCGAACCAAGGACCTATGGAAGTCGGGGCTACCCCGTCCCCATGGGCAACGCAATAGTGTCCTGAGGGAGGAGTTTAGAGGCCTTATAGTAGCACGGACTTCTTTTTTTTTCTAGGTCATGCGAAGGGGGCCAGTCCAAGATCGTACTGTTCCTCTACAAAGACAACAGACGCTCTCAACGGCTAGGCGCCACTATCTTTCTGAGTTATTCCAGCTTCTTCATGATTTCGTGCCGCGGTGAACAAAAAAAAAGAGGGCCGTTTCAACGGAAGGAGAGGGACCTGCAACGGCAGAGACTACTGACCCTCTTCTTGTTTGTTCCTAGCCGTATGTTACGAGTCTGGGAAGCCTGGAATCCTAAATATGAGGGATCCAATAGAGATAGAGAAGGGCTAAAGGGCTTCCGCTCGTAGGATCGAAAGACCCTATTATGGATCGGTCGAATTCATTCCTCTCCCTATTGGTCTACTTCGTGCCTTCG
>OLPO01000369.1_pt1 | contig 37994 bp, 32 predicted proteins | sample 1672831 | NCBI WGS metagenome assembly OLPO01 (sample SAMEA3136728, study PRJEB25190) | human gut metagenome
GTGGTCGAGGCTCGGGACGCCCAAGCAGGTCGAGTACCTGGCGGAATACCTGGAGGCGGAAAGGGCCAGCAGGGAGGCGTCCAAACGGGTCTCCCTGCTGAGGCGCTGCGCCCTGCCGGCGCCGAAGACGTTCGCGGGATACGATTGGTCGGCCGTGACGTGGCCCGAGGGGCTCGACAGGGACTCCCTGCTCTCGCTCGCATTCCTCGATGCCCGCGAGGACCTGGTCCTGATGGGCGATGTCGGGACCGGGAAGACCCACATGGCCTCGGCGCTCTGCGCGCTCGCATGCGAGCGGAGGATCGAGGCGAGGTTCTTCACGGCGTCCTCGCTCGTCGCGAGGCTGAGGCGCGCACGGGAGGAGGGACGGCTGGACAGGGAGGCCGCGCAGATAGGCAGGGCGAGGCTTCTCGTCATCGACGAACTCGGATTCCTGCCGCTCGACGCCGAGGGCGCGAGGCTGATGTTCCAGGTCTTCGCCGACGCCTACGAGCGCCAGTCGGTGCTGATCACGACGAACCTGGAGTTCAGCCGGTGGGGCTCGGTGTTCGGCGATGACCAGATGGCGGCCGCCGTGATAGACAGGATCGTCCACCATGGGAGGCTTATCCAGTTCAGGGGCGAGTCGTACAGGGTCCGGCACGCTTTGATGCGGGAAGAGTAACTGCTCAGAAAAGGAGCGAAATCATCTGACCATTCTGCTCAAAAATAAGTGATCAATTTGCTCAAATTAACTTGACGAAACACATTGTTCGAGGGCCTGGACATCGATGGGCCATGTCATGGCGTTCTCCTCTCGTGGTTTCGCTGCGCGCAGGGAGCAGCGGGTTGTTACCCTAAGTTAACTATGGGGAACTTATAGCCTTGCAGCGCTGCAGTCAAGAGAAAAAGTCAACTTGATTAAACTTATATGACGGTCGATGCTTCCCAACCCGAGCGGGGTATAGTCGGCAACGCATGGGCTCGGGGGGGTTGCCCACCAACAAGAAAGGCACATTGATATGTCCGTATCCACTGTCATCGTCGCGATCATCATTGCGGTGGGATTCTTCTTAGGTCTCTCTCGCATTGTTGCCAGTTTTTCTGGCAAGAGCTGCTGCTCGGATGGGCAGAAGCGCACGCGTGTTAAGAAGGCTATCGTGGCCGATACCGATGTCTCCCACTATCCATATCAAGCGAATTTTCTCATCGGCGGTATGAGTTGCGAAGGCTGTGCGCAAAACGTTGCCAATGCTTTGAATGCCGTCGAGGGGACTTGGGCCACGGTTGACCTTGGGAGCCGTATCGCCACGGTTCGATCGAAGACTCCAATCGATCAAAAGGTTCTTTCGGATGTTGTGCGCAAAGCGGGCTATCAAATCTTGCAGCCATAGTGTTGCCGGGCGCATGCGTTGCGGCGCGTTGTAGCTCGGACGTCGCGTGGTGACCGGCGCTGCGGCGGTCGGCGCGGCAGGCGGTATGACAAGGCAGGGCGGCCAGGGAGCCGTCTTCGATTTGTCCGCGGTAACTCGACATTTCGGCCAGTGGCAAAATGTGACAGATTAAACCTGTCGTCTTTTTGTCACATAGGCATCTAGCATGGGCTTCTTGGGAAGCGCTCCTCGGCGAAGGCTTGGATGTGACAAAATAAACCTGTCGTTTTTTTGTCACATGGGGGCGAGGGGCTTTTGGGTACACTTCCTTAAATTTGAAATGAGGAGGACACATATGCCTTATTACGGATACGGTTACGGCTACGGAATAGATCCGCTTTACTTGCTCGTAGTGCTTGTCTCCACGGTTATCGGCCTTGCCGCCCAGGCGTATATCAAGTCGACGTACGGCACCTGGTCTAACGTCAAGTCCGATGGCATCACCGGCGCCGAGGCGGCGCGCCGCATGCTCGACGCCAACGGCTGTCAAAACGTTGGCATCAAAAGCATTGGCGGTACCCTTACCGATAACTACAACCCTACTGATAACAACCTCTACCTTTCGCGCGATAACCAGTACGGCGGATCGGTCGCAAGCGTTGCCGTTGCGTGCCACGAGGCGGGTCACGCCGCTCAACACGAGCAGGGCTATGCGATGATGAAGCTCCGCTCGGCCCTGGTGCCGGTCGTGAATCTCACCCAGAACGCCTGGACAATCGTCTTTATCCTCGGCGTTGCACTGAACCTTGCGGGCCTGACCACGCTTGCCATCTGGCTCTTCTCGTTCTCCGTTCTCTTCCAGGTCGTTACCTTGCCGGTCGAGATCGATGCAAGCCGTCGCGGCGTGCGCTATATCCAGGAATCGGGCATGAGCGCTCAGCAGGTGCGCGGCGCCAAGAAGGTACTCACCGCAGCTGCGCTCACGTACGTGGCGGCTGCCCTCTCCTCGGTGATTCAGCTGCTCTACCTGCTTGCTCGCACGTCTCGTCGTAACGATTAGCGACCCTATCGAGAAATATGACAAAACAAACCCGTGGGCTTTTGTCATGCGGGGAGGGGTATCGCGTCGTTCCTGTCCGGGCGGCGCGATAGACTTGTTATCTGATTAAGACGATGCCTCATATAAAAAGAGAGGGGGCTGATAGTGGAAGGCTGGAACTTGACCGGGACCTCTTCAGGCTCGTTTATCGACTTTGCGAACGCCATGGCCGATAGCGAGGCCGCGGGGCAATCCGCTGCGGGAAAGGACACCGACGCCCTTTCTGTTTCCCAAGCGGTCGAGATGGCGGCGAATGCGCTCGATGCCATCCCGCAGCTCACAGTAATTGGCGAAGTGACGGGTTTTCGCGGCCCCAACGCCCGAAGCGGCCACTGCTATTTTCAAATCAAGGACGATGCCTCTGCGGTCGATTGCAAGATTTGGCGCGGCGTCTACTCAAAGCGTGCCTTCGATTTGCGCGACGGCCTACAGGTGCAGTTTACCGGTTCGTTTGATCTGTACAAGCCCACGGGGCGCATGAGCTTTATTGCGCGGAGTTTCTCGCTTGCGGGGGAGGGCCTGCTTCGTCAGCAGGTGGCGGCTCTTGCCGAGAAACTGCGTCGCGAGGGCCTTATGGACGAGACGCGCAAGCGCCATGTTCCCGTGTTTTGCAATCGAGTGGCCGTGGTCACGTCGCTTTCGGGCGCGGTGATCGACGACGTGAAGCGTACGTTGCGCCGTCGTAACCCGCTTGTGGAGCTTATCTGCGTGGGCGCGAAGGTTCAGGGCGAGGGGGCTCCTGCCGAGCTTATCGAGGCCTTGCGCCGCGCCGCCGCTATCGAGCCTGCTCCCGACTGCATCTTGCTTGTGCGCGGAGGCGGCTCGTTTGAGGACCTCATGACCTTTAACGATGAGTGCTTGGCGCGCGCCGTGGTCTCCTGTCCGGTGCCCGTGGTGACTGGTATCGGCCACGAGCCCGACACATCCATCTGCGATATGGTGAGCGATCGACGCTGCTCGACGCCTACGGCCGCGGCGGAGTCGGTGGCGCCCGCCCTTGCCGACCTCGTCGAGGTGACCTCCACGCGCGAACGCCGCTTGGCAAACGCGATGAACGTGCGTCTGGCTGCAGCCCAAGATGCTTTTGGCAATGATTTGCAGCGCGTGCAGAGGGCTATGGACGCGCGCTTGGAGCGCATACGCCTCACGCTCGAGGCAGCTGCCGCCCGTCCCTGCCTGACCGACCCTACGGTTATTGTGGATCGCCGTCGGGTGGAGCTTTCGCAAACTGCCGAGCGTTTGGACGCGGCTATTGAACACGCGCATAAGCGCTTTGCGCAGCAGCTTGACCTTGTGACCCCTCGTTTGCGTGGGGCCACCGCGGGCTTTTCCAAGAAACGTCACGCGCTCGAGCTCTCCACCTCGCAGCTTCGCCATGTGGGTGCGAGTCTTCTTAACGCTCCTCATTCGCAGCTGGCGTCTTCGGCCGCGGCACTTGATGCGCTTTCTCCGCTCAAGGTCCTTGCGCGCGGATACTCGATTGCCTATGCGCCTACAGGAGTGCTCACGAGTATTGCCGATGCGCGCCCGGACGACGAGGTTCGCATTGCGCTCGCCGATGGCAACGTGCGCGCACGCGTGACATCTGTCGAGGCGGCAGACAACCTGAACGTCGATGCTGCGGACCCTGCGAACTAGCAGGAACTTTTGGATATAGATACCTTGGAAGAAAGGGATTGTGACAATGGAGAACCAGACCAACGTAGACGAGCTGAGCTACCGCGAGGCTTCGACCGAGCTCGAGCACATCATTCGCAACCTCGAATCGGGCGATATGGAACTCGAGGCTTCCCTCAAAAGCTATACACGTGGTGTAGAGCTGCTTCGCAGCCTGCGCGGTCGCCTGGCAGATGCCGAGCAGAAGGTCTCGGTGCTCATGGCCGATATCGATGGAAACGATGTGCTGCAGCCCGCAGACGCAGCGAGCACGGAGGACAAGCCGAGCTTTCTGTAGGAATGCGCCGGGGATGCGCCGGCCTCGGCCGCTTGCGGCGAGATAGATGCGGCCGGCTCACCCGTGCTCGCCGTATAATCGAGGAGGCCTGCGTTGCCGTGGCTTTGCGCCCGGCTGCCGTGCACCGTGCGGCTGAAGCTTTGGCCTTGCAACTCAACATGAAAGGACCCAACATGGAAGACTGCATCTTCTGCAAGATTGCTGCTCACGAGATTCCCTCTACCGTGGTCTATGAGGACGATCAGGTTATCGCTTTTGACGATCTGAACCCTCAGGCGCCCGTGCACACGCTTGTTATCCCCAAGGAGCACTACGCCAACATCTGCGACGGCGTGCCGGGCGAGACGCTCGCCGCCATGGCGCACGCTGTGGACGAGGTTGTGCGGGCAAAGGGCCTTACCGGCGGATTCCGCGTGATTACCAATACCGGCGCCGACGCCGGTCAGACCGTGATGCACTTCCATATGCACGTGCTGGGCGGATGCGACCTTGGCGAGAACCTCATCTAGGCGTGCATGATAACGTTTCCCCAGCGTCAACGTCGTATTTGGTTGTAAATACCCTGTAGCAGTTGCGTATTTTGCCCATGCGGACGCCGTTTCTGGCGTATCATGGGCACCGTTGTGTCGAGGGTGTGTCCTCGACACGCTTGAAAGTATCTTGAAGATAGGAGATTCATGAACGTTCTTGTTGTGAACGCAGGCAGCTCGAGCCTCAAGTATCAGTTGCTCAACACGACGACCGGTGAGGTTTTTGCCAAGGGTAACTGCGAGCGCATCGGCATCGATGGTTCCTTTATCGGCCACTCCGAGAATGGCAAGAAGGACACCCTGGAGGTTGCCCTGCCCGATCACAAGACGGCCATCAAGCATGTCTTCGATATCCTCAAGACCGTCGACCAGCCCATCGAGGGCATCGGCCACCGCGTCGTTCAGGGCGGCTGGTACTTCCCCGAGTCCAAGGTCGTTACCGACGAGACCCTCGGCTGGGTCCGTGAGGTTGCACCGCTTGCCCCGCTGCACAACTATGCCGAGGCCGATGTTATCGAGATTTGCCGCGAGATGTTCCCCGAGCTGGGCAACGTTATTGTTCCGGATACCGCATTCCACTACAACATGCCCGAGCACGCCTGGCGCTATGCCATTCCGCGTGATGTGGTCGACACCTACCACGTGCGCAAGTACGGTGCTCACGGCACCTCGCACCGCTACATCTGGCGCACCGTCGATAAGTTCACCAACCACGAGACCCACAAGCTCGTGAGCTGCCACCTGGGCTCTGGCGCTTCCCTGTGCGCCATCGAGGACGGTCAGTGCATGGATACCACCATGGGCCTGACCCCGCTCGACGGCCTGGTCATGGGTACCCGCTGCGGCACCGTCGACCCCGCTACCGTGTTCTATCTCAACCGCGTTGCCAACATGAGCATCGACGAGATCGACACCATGATGAACAAGCAGTCCGGTCTGCTCGCTGTTTCTGCCAAGTCTTCCGATTCCCGTGACATCACGGCCGCTGCTGCTGAGGGCGACGAGAAGTGCGCCATGGCCCTCGAGATGTTCTACTATCGCACGAGCCAGCTCTTCGCCGAGATGGCTGCTTCCATGGAGGGCGTGGACACCATGGCCTTCACTGCGGGCATTGGCGAGAACTCTGCCGAGATGCGTCAGGGCGTTGCCGACCGTCTGGCCTGGATGGGCGTCAAGATCGATCCCGAGCTCAACGCCATCCGTTCCGACGATCCGCGCGTCATCTCTACGCCGGATTCCAAGATTCGCGTTCTCGTGGTTCCCACCAACGAGGAGCTTATGATCGCTCTTGATGTCGAGGCCCTGCTTGGCTAATCTCAGCTAATTGCTCGATTGACGCATGCGCCCGGTCGCTCTGTGCGGCCGGGCGTTTTTTATTGAGCAACTGGCCCGCGCTACTCCACGGCACCACTCGGATTCCGGGCGATTTCCCCATGCTCTTTTTGCTTTTAGCCGTGGCTGTCCCTTTTGGTGAACGGTCCAAACAAAGATGTCCATCTTTTGTACGCCGAGTCAAAATAGCTTCGCCTGCGGGCTATTTAAGGCCGCTGGGGGAGGGCATCCGTCTTGGAAGAAATGGCAGCCGATACACTTGCACCAATTTGTTGCTTTGCGATAGCTCATTGCAACAAGAGGAGAAATGCAAGGTAGACAAGTAAGTTTAGGCTTACTTGCTGTGTGTTGCTATGGAGAGGGGAGACTGTATGGCAAGACTTCACGTAATGGAGCGCAGCCATGCGCAGGCGGTCATGGACGATCTGCACGACGCGCTTGGCCGCAGACTGGCGGTGAGTTCGCTCGCGCCATGTCCTGTCGAGTTCACCGCAGCGCTCGTACGCATGTGTTCGACGCAGAGCTGCGGCAAGTGCACGCCGTGCCGAGTTGGGCTGCGTGCACTCGATGACCTTTTGCAAGATGTGCTTGAGGGAGATGCCAACGACGACACGCTCGCGCTTATCGAGCGCACGGCCGAGACGATTTATTATTCGAGCGATTGCGCCATCGGCTACGAGGCGGGCGAGATGGCCCTTACCGCCATCCGCGGTTTCCGTGACGACTTTGAACATCACATTCAGCATCATAGCTGCGGGTTCGACAGAGCAGAACAGGTTCCCTGCGTTTCCGGCTGCCCTGCTCATGTTGATATTCCCGGCTACATCTCTTTGGTGGAGGCTGGGCGCAACACCGATGCCGTCAAGCTCATTCGCAAGGACAACCCCTTGCCGTGCGTCTGCGGCCTTGTGTGCGAGCACCCATGCGAGATGCACTGCCGTCGTGGCATGGTAGACGATCCCATGAACATCCTTGCGCTCAAACGCTTTGCTACCGAGCATATGGGGTGCGATTACCGCCCTGCGATCGCGTCTGCCACAGGCAAGAAGATTGCCATTGTCGGAGGCGGCCCCGCCGGCCTTTCGTGCGCTTACTACCTCGCTGTTATGGGCCATAAGGTCACGATCTTTGAGCAGCGCAAACATCTTGGCGGCATGCTGCGCTACGGCATTCCCAGCTACCGCCTGCCTCGTGAGCGCCTGCAGTCCGAGATAGACTGGATTCTCGCCTGCGGTATCGATGTCGAACTCGAGCATTCCATCGATGCCGCGGAGCTTGAACGTCTTGGTGCCGATTTTGATTCCGTCTATTTGGCGATCGGTGCGCATGCAGACAAGAAGCTTGGCCTTCCCAACGAGGATGCGCCCGGCGTCGAGTCTGCGGTGAAGATGCTTCGCGCCATTGGCGACGAGGTCTTGCCCGATCTTTCGGGCCAGCGCATCGTGGTCGTGGGTGGCGGAAACGTCGCCATGGACGTTGCCCGTTCCGCTGTTCGCCTTGGTGCACAAAAGGTTTCCATTGTCTATCGTCGCCGTATCTGCGATATGACGGCGCAGGATGCCGAAATCGCCGGCGCACAGGCCGAAGGCTGCGAAATTCTCGAGCTCACGGCCCCTGTTGCGGTTGAGGTCGATGCGTCCGGACATGCCTGCGGCCTTCGTGTTCAACCTCAGATCATTGGCGAGCCTCGTCGTGGCCGCCCAGCACCGCGAGCTTCCGAAGAAGCCGAACGCGTGATTGCGTGCGAGCGTATCTACGTGGCCATCGGCCAGGATATCGTCTCTGCGCCGTTTGAGGCTATGGGTGTTGCCTGCAAATGGGGGCGCATCCTCACCGAGCCCGATGGAAGCGTTCCTGGATTTGACGGCATGTTTTGCGGTGGCGACTGCCAGACCGGTCCCGCAACGGTTATTCGCGCCATCAATGCGGGTAAGGTCGCAGCTGCGAATATCGACCACTATCTTGGCTTCGATCACAAGATCGGCATCGATACCGATCTTCCTTCGCTCAAGCTCAAGGGCCTTCATAAATGCGGTCGTTGCGAGCTCACGGAGCGTGAGGCCGGTGAGCGCATCGAGGACTGGGAGCTTGTCGAGCAGGGTCTCTCGTCCGAAGAGGCGCGCCAGGAGGCTTCGCGCTGCCTGCGCTGCGACCACTTTGGCTTTGGCTCGTTCCGCGGAGGGAGGATTGACCAATGGTAACGATTACGATTGACGGTAACGTCTGCGAAGTGCCCGCCAACATGACGATTCTGGAAGCGGCGGCTTCTGTAGGCATCAAGATTCCGACGCTGTGCTATCTCAAGGATCTAAACGAGGTGGGCGGTTGCCGCGTTTGCGTTGTTGAGGTCGAGGGCGCCGAACATCTTGTTGCCGCCTGCAACAACACTGTTCTCGATGGCATGGTCGTCCATACGAACACGCCTAAGGTCCGTGCCGCGCGCATGACCAATGTCGAGCTTTTGCTCTCCCAGCACGATTCCTCGTGTACGAGCTGCGTGCGTTCTGGTAACTGCACTCTTCAGACCGTAGCCAACGACCTGGGCATCTATCGACTTCCGTACAAGAAGCATGTTGAGCATAACTCTTGGGATCGCACGTTCCCGCTTATTCGCGATAACGAGAAGTGCATCCGCTGCCTTCGTTGCATCCAGGTGTGCGAGAAGGTTCAGGGGCTTGGGGTCTGGGACCTTACCAATCGCGCCTCGCATGCCTCTGTGGACGTGCGCGGCCGCAAGCCCATCACCGAGGTCGATTGCGCCGCGTGCGGTCAGTGCATCACCCATTGTCCCGTGGGCGCTCTTCGCGAGCGCGACGACACCGAGCGCGTCTTTGATGCCATGGCGGACCCGAACAAAGTCGTCATGTTCCAGATCGCTCCCGCTGTGCGCACCTCCTGGGGCGAGGAGCTGGGCCTTTCCCGTGAGGAGGCAACGGTCGAGCGCCTTTGCTCCCTCCTGCACGCCATGGGTGCGAGCTATGTCTTCGATACCGATTTCTCGGCCGACCTCACCATTATGGAAGAGGGCTCCGAGCTGCTGCATCGCATCGCCGAGCATGACGCCGGCGGCGAGGATGCGCCCGCGTTGCCTCTCATGACGTCGTGCTGTCCGGGCTGGGTGCGCTACGTCAAGGCGCGCTATCCGCAGTTCGTGCCGCAGGTTTCGACTTCGAAGTCCCCGCAGCAGATGTTTGGCGCCATGGCAAAGACGCATTATGCCGATGTGCTTGGTGTCGAGGCAAAGGACGTCTTTTGCGTCTCGGTCATGCCCTGCGTTGCGAAGAAAACCGAGGCCGCGCTTCCCACCATGGTGGGGGAGATCGGTGACCCCGACGTCGACGTTGCCCTGACGGTTCGCGAGGTCGTGCGCATGATTCGGGCGTCGCATATGGACCCCGCTAGCTACGAAGACCGCGAGCTCGATCGGCCACTTGGCTTTGGCACAGGTGCCGGTGTGATCTTTGGCACGACCGGCGGCGTAATGGAGGCGGCGCTGCGCTCGGCGTACTTCCTTGTAGTGGGGGAGAATCCCGCGCCCGATGCCTTTAAGGAGGTCCGCGGTTGTGATGGCTGGCGCGAGGCCGTCTTCGACCTCAACGGCCGCGAGCTCCGTATAGCGGTAGCCCATGGCTTGGCAAATGCCGGTAAGCTGCTCGATGCGCTGGAGCGCGGCGCTGTGCACTATGACTTCGTTGAGGTCATGGCGTGCCCGGGCGGCTGCGTTGGCGGTGGCGGCCAGCCCATTCACGATGGCGTTGAGCTTGCCGACGAGAGGGCGGCGGTGCTGCGAGCGCTCGACCATGATGCGCAGATCCGCTTTAGCCACGAGAATCCCGACGTGGCAGCCTGCTATCGAGACTTCCTGGGCGAGCCGCTTTCCGAGCTTTCCGAAAAGTTGCTGCACACAGATCATACGGCTTGGGATATGCCGTAGCCTGTAGATAAAAAACGCCCTCCCTCGCTTTGACCGGTTGGTCGTTACGGGGGAGGGCGAATTCTTACCGCGTAGACAGGCGCGTTAGAAAAGGGCTTTTGAGCAGTAAAGTTACTCGGCCATCTGAGCCTGGACGGCGGTGATGGCAACGACGCCCACGATGTCGTCTGCAGAGCAGCCGCGGGACAGGTCGTTCACCGGCTTGGCGATACCCTGGAGCACGGGGCCGTAAGCCTCGGCACCAGCGAAGCGCTGAACGAGCTTGTAGCCGATGTTGCCGCTCTCAAGGTCGGGGAAGACCAGGATGTTGGCGTTACCGGCAACGGAGGAGTGGGGAGCCTTGAGCTCGGCCACGGACTTCACGAGCGCGGCGTCGAGCTGCAGGTCGCCGTCGAGAGCGAGCTCGGGAGCCTTCTCGTTGGCAAGCTGCACGGCCTCCTGGACCTTGGCGGGAACGTCGCCCTTGGCGGAGCCCATGGTGGAGAAGGAGAGCATAGCGACCTTGGGGTCGGCACCGGGCATAAAGGCGCGCCAGGAGTCGGCGGAGGCGATGGCGATCTCGGAGAGCTCATCGGCGGTGGGGTTGATATTCAGGCCGCAGTCGGCAAACAGCAGGGTGCCGTTCTCGCCGTACTCGGGGCTCTTGGTGCACATGATGAAGAAGGCCGAGACCAGCTTGGTGCCGGGGGCGGTCTTCAGGATCTGCAGTGCGGGGCGCAGGGTGTTGGCCGTGGAGTGGCAAGCGCCGGAGACCAGGCCGTCGGCGTCGCCCATCTTGACCATCATGGTGCCAAAGTAGGTGGCGTCGTTCATCTGCTCGCGAGCCTCGGGAAGGGTGACGCCCTTCTTGGCGCGAAGCTCGGCGAACTTGGCGGCATAATCCTCTTTGCGCTCGGCAGTGCGGGGGTTGATAACGGTGGCGCCGGGAACGTTGATCTCTGCGGGGTCGCCCAGGATGATGAGGTTGGCAAGGCCTTCCTCGACAATCTTCTTGGCAGCCTCGATGGTGCGGGGGTCCTCACCCTCGGGAAGAACGATGGTCTTCTTGTCTGCCTTGGCAGCAGCTTTCATACGGTCCAGGAAATCGCTCATGTCTCTCCTTCATCTCTTTGCGCACAAACATTCAAGTTCATGTTGAGCATTCCTTGTGTGGCACGAAACATTATAGGTACCACGCGCTATAATCCATACGACATTTTGTGCACGCTATAGAGCTTGCGCATTCGAATTTCCTGCAAGGAGCTGTAATGCAGATCACTTCTGGTCTACCGGAGAAATTTAACCCCGACGCATATGACATGATCGTCGTGGGTGCCGGATACGCCGGCGCCGTTTGCGCGCGCCGTTTGGCCGAAAACGCTGGATTCCATGTTGCCGTGCTCGAGCGCCGCGACCATATTGCGGGCAACGCTTACGATTACCTGGACGAAAACGGCATCCTTGTCCACAAGTACGGTCCGCACATCTACCACACCTTCAACGAGCGCGTGCATAACTTCCTGTCGCGTTTCACCAAGTGGGCGGACTATCAGCACAAGGTCCTCGCCAACATTCACGGCACCCTGATGCCCGTGCCCTTCAATCATCAGAGCCTAAAGCTCGCCTTTGGCGAAGAGCGCGGCGAGCAGCTCTTTAACAAGCTTGTGGATACCTTTGGCCGCGACGTCAAGGTTCCTATCATGGAGCTGCGCAAGAAGAGCGACCCCGACCTCGTCGAGGTTGCGGACTATGTGTTCGAGAATGTCTTTTTGCACTACACCATGAAGCAGTGGGGCCAGACCCCCGATCAGATCGACCCGTCCATCACCGGACGCGTGCCCGTCTTCATCGGCGACGATGACCGCTACTTCCCGCAGGCTCCGTACCAGGGAATGCCCGCCGATGGCTACACTCCGCTGTTCGAGCATATGCTCGACCACGATCTTATCGATGTCTACTGCGATGTTGACGCACGCGATATCTTTGAGATCGGCGATACCATCGTGCGCGTATGCGGCAAGGTTTACGGCGGCGAGATTGTCTACACCGGTCCGCTGGACGAGCTGTTTGGCCTCGACTTGGGTGCCCTGCCGTACCGTACGCTCGACATGAAGTTCGAGACTCTCGATATGGACCAGTTCCAGCCGGTGGGTACCGTCAACTACACCACGAGCGAGGATTTCACGCGTATCACCGAGTTCAAGAACATGACGGGCCAGGTTGTTCCCGGCAAGACCGTTATCATGAAGGAGTACAGCCACGCCTACGAGCCTGGTAGCGGTCAGACTCCGTACTATGCGATTCTCGAGCCTGAGAACCGTGCGCTGTACGAGCGCTACCTCGAGCGCGTCCAGGACCTTTCCAACTTCCATCCGGTGGGTCGTTTGGCGGAGTACCGCTACTACGACATGGACGCCGTAACCGATTCTGCCCTCAACCTGTCTGATGAGATTATCGCCTGTCATGCCTAATACCGCCTGCGCCAAGACCATAACCTTCGGCATCCCCAGCTACAACGCCGCTGCCGACATGGACCATTGCATCACCTCTATCCTGGAGGGTTCTGCCTACGCTTCCGATGTGGAGATCATCATCGTCGACGATGGCAGCCACGACGAGACGCCGCAGAAGGCCGATGAGTGGGAGGCTCGCTATCCCGGGATCATTCGTGCGGTGCACCAGGAGAACGGCGGACATGGCATGGCCGTGATGGCCGGCCTGCGCGAGGCTCAGGGCGTCTACTATAAGGTTGTCGACTCCGACGACTGGCTGGACGGCCAGGCGCTTTCTGCCATGCTTTCCATCCTGCGTGGCTTTATCGAGCGCGATTTGCGTGTGGACCTGTTTATCTCGAACTATGTGTACGAGAAAGTGCATGAAGGTACGCACAATACCGTGAGCTACCGCATGGCATTGCCGCGCAAGAAGATTTTTGGCTGGGACGAGATGGGCCGCTTCCGCCCCGATCAAAACCTGCTTATGCATAGCCTGTGCTACCGCACCGATGTGCTGCGCGATGAGGGCCTGCCCATGCCGGCGCACACCTTCTACGTGGATAACATCTATGCGTACGTGCCGCTGCCGCGCTGTCGCACCATGTACTACGCTGATATCGACCTGTATCGCTACTTCATTGGTCGCGAGGGCCAGAGCGTTAACGAGGCCACCATGGTTAAGCGTCTGGACCAGCAGTTCCGCGTGACGCGTATCATGATGAACTCGTTCCATTTGTTTGACGACATCGAGAGCTCGCGTTTGCGCAGCTACATGATGGGTTATTTCACCATGATGATGGCCATTTGCTCGGTGTTCACCAAGCTTTCCGACGAGGAGGGCGCTGACGAGCGCTTGAACCAACTCTGGGCGGACCTCAAGGAGTTTGACGCTCGCATGTATCGCCATGCTCGCTATGGCGTGCTCGGCTTCTTTACCAACCTACGTGGCCGCGCCGGCGAGAAGACTACTGTGGGCATCTATCACATGGCCTCGAAGATCTTTAAATTTAACTAAGGTGCCACAGCGCAAGCTGGTTTTGCTTACAACAAGAAAGGAAGGGGGCGTTCGCCCCCTCTTTTTTCAAAACTTCTCGAAGTGCGTACCCTAAACAGGATTTAACGAGTAGCTGGCTTGTTTAGCCGCTTGAATCCTGGGCTTTTGCTAGGAAAAAAGCGGGGCTACTTGCTAAATTCAATTAAGGGTACGCACTTCGAATTGTTTTGTACAAGTAGCATATTCTGCAGGTGCCAAAACAGGTCGAAACCCGTTAAAGAGCGTCGAGCGCACGTTTGACGCGGGCGATGGGAAGGCCCACCACGTTGTAGAAGTCGCCATTGATGGCGCGAACGAGCATGCGGCCGCCTACGCCCTGGATGCCGTAGGCGCCTGCTTTGTCCATGGGCTCGCCGCTTGCCACATAGGCTTCGATTTCAGCGTCGCTTAGCTCATAGAATGTGACGTCGGTCACTTCAACAAAGGATCGACGTGTGCTTCCGGAGATAATGCAGACGCCGGTTGCCACCTGGTGTGTGCGACCGGAGAGGTCACGCAACATGGCGCAAGCTTCATTGGTATCGTGGGGCTTGCCGAGCTTTTTGTTGTCGATCGCGACGATGGTGTCGGCTGCAACAACGATCTGGCTTGCTGCGAGTGGCAGCGAAACAATGGCTGCCGCCTTGGTGCAAGCCAGACGTTCTACGAGCTCAAAGGGTGATTCTCCAGCGCGCGGGGTCTCATCGATATCGGCGGGGACGACCTGGATGTCATAGCCGGCCTCTCGCATCAGCTCAATGCGACGCGGCGATTGCGAAGCTAGGATCACAGCTGGATACCCTCGCGAACCTTGGAGACGGCAACCTCTCCGGCGATATCTTCAAGCACGGCGAGGGCAAAGGGAAGTGCCTGTCCCATGGCCGACGCCGTAATGATATTGCCGTCGACAACGACGGACTTTCCGCCTGCATAGGTGCCTTCGGGGAAGTCGAGCTCAAACCCGGGGAAGCAAGTGGCGCGTCGGCCTTCAAGCAGGCCCAGGTGGGCCAGGATGGAAGGTGCTGCACATATAGCGGCAACGTGCTTGGTTGCGGCGAACTCGCGCACAACGTCGCACACGCGCCCGTCGTTTTGCAGGTTGGTGGTGCCAGGCATGCCGCCGGGGAGCACTACGTAGTCGTATTCGGAGAAGTCGACCTCGTCAAAGGTGCAGTCGCACGAGACGGAGATCTGTTGGGCCGAGATGACGTCGCGCGTGGGCATGATGGACACAAGCGTGGCGCGCACGCCCCCGCGGCGCAGGACATCGACAATGGTCAGACACTCGATCGTCTCAAAGCCATCGGCGGCAAGAATGGCAACAGCAGACATGTTTTCCCTCTCGGACGTGGTTGATGTTGGGGCTTTTATACCCCGCTAAGGCCATGAGTGTGACAAAAAGTCGACAGGTTTATTTTGTCACGCTCGGATTACGGTACGGCGCGGGCTATTTGCGCGTCAGATGAGTGACGGCCTCGCAGTGGAATGTTTGGGGGAAGAGGTCCACCGGGGTGATGCTTACAGGTACAAATGTGCCCTCGTCACAGAAGCGCTTGAGGTCGCGCGCAAGCGTGGCGGGGTCGCAGCTTACGTAGGCAACATCTCGGGCGGAGGTGCTGGCGATGAGGTCGATAGCTTCGGGCGCGAGCCCTGCACGCGGCGGGTCCACAACCAGCACGTCGGCATCTTCGTCGGGGAACTCGCGCACGGCATCGCCGCCGATGACGTCAACGTTGTCCAGGTGGTTGATTTCGAGGTTGCGGCGCAGGTCGCGCACTGCGGGACCATACGCCTCAACGGCAGCGACGTACTCGCAGCGGCGCGCAAGCGGCAGCGTAAAGGTGCCGGCACCGCAGTAAAGGTCCACGGCGACTTCCTCGGGCTGTGGGTTCAGTGCATCCATGACCAGATTGATGAGAATCTCGGCCGCTTTGGTGTTGACCTGGAAGAACGAAGGGGCGGAAAGGCGCATCTGGGAATCGGCGATATCCTCGGTCCATGAGCCTTCGCCGGAGAGAACCTCGACCTTGGAGACGCGACGGGCCTTTTTTTCGCCCTTGCTCATCACGCGGACCATGCTTGTTGAGGGCAGTGCGTCGGAGAGTACACGCGACACCTGGCCTCGGGGGAAGCCACCGGTGGGCGTCCACAGGGCAACTTCGAGTGCGCGCGTGCGACGCGAGGCTCGAATGCCTACGCGCTCGAGCGAAAGGTCGTGCGAGTTGCCCAAAAAGCCCAGGGCGCCGGATACGGCCTTGATGGCGCGGGGGAACTTCTTTTCAAATAGAGGGCAGGCGTCCACATGGATGATTTGCTGCGGATCGTGCCCGTGCAGGCCCAGGCGGAAGCGCCCATTTTGAATGGTGGGCGCGAGCTCGATTTTATTGCGGTAGCCCCAATCATCGCGGGTGGCGCGGATGGGCTGCACAAGCTGGGCGATAGCGTCGTCATCGAATTTGCCAATACGTTTGAGCGAGGAACGCAGGTTTTCTTCCTTTGCGGCGAGCTGTGCCTCGCGGGAGAGGTTGCCCCAGGGACATCCGCCGCAGACGCCCACAAACGGGCAGGGTGAATCCACGCGGCTGGGGGAGGGCTCCAGCACCTCGCTCACCGTGGCGCGCGAGAACGAAGAACCGTCCTCGACGATTTGTGCCTCCACGACGTCTCCCGCAACGCCGCCGGCAACAAATACAGCTTTGCCGTCCTCGGCGTGCGCAAGGCCGTCCGGTCCGTACATCATGGATTCGATGGTGAGTTTCATGATTGTGCCCTCCTGCGTATTCAACCTGTTCATAGTAGCAGGTTGTGCAGGAGGGCACGGGTGGCACGTGCGCGTTGACGCGTTCTCTACTTGGTCTTACCGGTGATGAGTGTCTTTATGCCCATACCGATGAGCCCCAGGCCCAGCTTGAAGCGGCCCGGCTGGCGGCGTGCAAGCGCCTTTTTTGCGGCCGCTTTGGGCCTTGCGTGCTGGCCACGAGAGCTGCTGGCAGTCGCGCGAGGTGCAGATTCCGCCTGACTTTCCGGTTCGGGCTCCACGATGGTTGCCTTTACGGGGATACCTGCGGCAGCGGCGGCTTCGGTCTGCGGCACGGCGGCAGCGGCGGCCTGCGGGGCTGCGCCGGCCTCGGCGCTGACCGAGGGCGAGGCAGCCTCGTTGAGCCCAGCCGACATTCCCGCGTCCTTGGCGGCCGCCTGGGCCTGAGCACCCGCGGGCGTCTCGCCATCCCTGCTTGATGCGGCAAGCGTCTGAGCTTCGACAGCGGATGCCTCGGCTGCATCAAGCTCTGCCTCGGCCTGCGCCATGGCTGCGGGGCTATCGCCTGGAATGTCCACTACGGGTGCACTCTCGCGTTTGCTTGCTGCCTCGTCGGCATCACGATATGCGCGGGCCAGCAGATACTCCTGCGAGTTGAACGGAGCCTCACCCGCACTGCGTGTCACGGGCATCCACTCGCCTGAGGGCGAGAGCACACGAGCCTTCACGTTGTCCTTGAGCTGCGCCTTCACGTAGCGCTGCACGAGGGCACGGCACGCGGGATCGAGCACCGGGTAGGCAATCTCTACGCGATGCTCGGTGTTGCGCGTCATCATATCGGCGGAGGACAGATAGATCGTGTCGGAGTCCACGCCAAACGAGTAGATGCGCGCGTGCTCCAAGAAGCGTCCCACGATGGAGCGGATGTGCACGCCGTCGGTCTTGCCCTCGATGCCCGGCAGCAGGCACGAGATGCCGCGGATGATCATCTGCACTTGCACGCCGGCGCGGCTGGCCTCGGAAATCTTGTCGATGACCTCGCGGTCGGTGAGCGAGTTGAGCTTGAAGAACACGCGGGCGGGCTGGCCTGCCTGCGCACGCTCGATCTCGCGGTTGAGACCGCGCAGGATGAGGGGCTTGAGGCCCGCGGGCGCCACGCCCAGGTAGCGGTAATCGCCCTTGAGGTTGCCCAGCGAGAGGTTGCGGAAGAACAAGTTTGCATCCTCGCCGATGCCGGGATGCGCGGTCATAAGCATGAAGTCCGAGTACAGCTTTGCCGTCTTCTCGTTAAAGTTGCCGGTGCCCAAAAGCGTGAGACGCGTGAGCGACATGCCCTCGCGATAGGTGATCTGGCAGACCTTGGAGTGGCACTTAAAGCCTTCGGAACCATAGATGACGGTACAGCCCGCCTCTTCCAGACGTTCAGCCCACTCGATGTTGTTTTGCTCGTCAAAGCGGGCGCGCAGCTCCATGAGGACGGTGACTTCCTTGCCGTTCTCCGCTGCGTCGATCAGGCTCTCGCACAGACGGCTTTGCTTGGCTACGCGGTAGAGCGTGATGCGGATGGAGATGCAATCCTCGTCAAAGGCCGCCTGATGCACAAGGTCCAGCAATGGCGTCATGGCCTGATAGGGGTACATGAGGAGCTTATCGCCCTCGAGTACCTGTTCGCGCATGGGGCGGGAGGGGTCGATATCGGGGTTCTGCTGTGGCTTGAACGGGGGGAATAAAAGCCTCTCGCGCGCATGCGTCGGTACATGGTTTTCGATACCAAAGACATAGCCCAGGTCAAGCGGGGCGTCCATGTGCAGAACCGAGCGTGATTTGAGGCCAAGCGATTTGCGGATGGTCTTGAGCGTGGAGGGGGCAAGGCCGCCCGAGACGGAAAGAGCCACCGGCTGCAGGCGCAGACGCTTCTTGAGGATGCGCTTCATGTGCATGCGGTAGTCCTCGTCTTCTTCTACGCCCTCGCCGTCGGGGTCGATATCGGCGTTGCGCGTCACGCGGATCACGGCGCGATCGAGTGGCGTATAGCTGCCAAAGCAGCTGTCAAAGCAGGCGAGAATAACGTCTTCGAGCAGGATATAGCGGTATTCGCCCACAGCGTGCGGCATCTCGATCACGCGGTTGAGCGAGGGCGGGATCTCAATCAGGCCCAACAGGTTTTCCTCTTCGGCGCTCTCGATGGCGCATGCCAGATACAGCCCTCCGTTGCGCAGATTGGGGAAGGGATGGCGCGGATCGATGACAAGCGGCGAGATGACGGGGGAGACGTAGGCTTGGAAGTAGCCCTCCACAAAGGTGCGCTCGTCGCCGTCGAGCATGTCGGGGTGCGCGCGCACGATTCCATAGCTCTCCAGCGCTGCCTCGATGCGATGCTGGGCGTCAACCGCGCGATCGATCATCGGTGGGAGAGCATTAAAAACGCACTCGATCTGCTCGGCGGGGGTCATATTGCTTTTGTTGTCCACGGGCTGGCGCTTGAGCGTGGCGAGGTCTGACAGGCCGCCGATGCGCACCATGAAGAACTCGACGAGGTTGCTCTCGAAGATGGAGACAAACTTGAGGCGTTCGAATAGTGGAACCGTCTCGTCAAAGGCCTCGTCGAGCACGCGGCCGTCAAAACGCAGCCAGGAAAGCTCGCGATTTTGCGTGTAGCTGAGGTCGTGACGCTTGCGTGGCGAGACCGTTACCACGTTTTTCGCGGCTGATTTCTTGCTGTCCTTATTTTTTGCCATGATGCTCCCTTTGCATGTACTTTGCTCGCATTCAACAATACCCGGCTTTTGGGTGGGGCGGGGGCACATATTGGATTGTTGACCATATGATTACACAGGCGTTATGTGCTCGAATTTGCTCGCCGGCAGGGGCGCGGCCGTGTACGCGCCGGGAATCACGATGCCGGCGGCAACAGGTAGCCCAATCGTATACATGTGCCGCCCCTGGATGAAGGGACATTTTGTTAACAAAGCGGCCCCGTGCGCTTTACCCGTGCAGAGTGAATGCGAACGTGGCATACTTTTGACCAGTTTCCCTGACGAAAGGACCTGCTATGGGCGTCAATATCTCTGGCCGCAGCTTTTTGAAGCTGCTCGACTTCTCTACCCAAGAGATCGAGTACCTGCTGGCACTCTCCCGCAACCTTAAGGACCTCAAGCGCACCGGCACCCCGCACCGCTACCTGGAGGGTAAAAACATCGTCCTGCTCTTCCAGAAGACCTCCACGCGCACCCGTTGCTCCTTTGAGGTGGGCGCCATGGATTTGGGCATGGGCGTAACCTACCTGGATGCCTCTGGCTCGCAGGTGGGCAAGAAGGAGTCCATCGAGGACACCGCGCGCGTGCTCGGCCGCATGTACGATGGCATTGAGTTCCGCGGTTTTGCCCAGGCAGACGTTGAGGAGCTTGCCGCAAAGTCCGGCGTGCCCGTGTGGAATGGTCTTACCGACGAATGGCACCCCACGCAGATGCTCGCCGATGTGCTTACCATCCAGGAGAACTTCAACTACGATATCAAGGGCCGCACCGTCGTGTTTATGGGCGACGCCAAAAACAACGTGGCGCGCTCGCTCATGGTGGTTTGCGCCAAGCTGGGCATGAACTTTGTTGCCTGCGGTCCCGAATCTTGCATGCCAGCCGCCGACGTGGTGGACGCATGCATGCCCATTGCCCAGGAGAACGGCTGCACCATCAAGCTGACGAGCGACGTGGCCGATGCCTGCACCGGCGCCGACGTGATCTATACCGACGTGTGGGTTTCGATGGGCGAGCCCGACGAGGTATGGGCCGAGCGCATCGAGCAGCTGGAGCCCTACCGCGTGACGTCTGAGGTTATGGCGATGGCCAAGCCCGAGGCTATTTTCCTGCACTGCTTGCCCAGCTTCCACGATACCAACACCCAGGTGGGTGCCGAGAAGGCCGCGCAGTTTGGCATCACCGAGATGGAAGTGACCGATGAGGTGTTCGAGTCCGCGCAGTCCAAGGTCTTTGACGAGGCCGAGAACCGCATGCACACCATCAAGGCCGTGATGTACGCAACGCTCAAGTAGTTGCGCGCGCGACAATTTGCGAGTTTTGGCGGGGACGTTGCCCTTTGGGCGGCGTCCCCGTTGTCTGTCCCGGAGTGTGTCAAAAAGTCGACAGGTTTAATGTGACACATTGGGGGATGGGGCCGGGGCTACGAGGGGGTTACGAGGCGTTAAAGCCCAAGCTTGGGAGCGTGGCCTCAATGGCGCTTGCCGCGCGTTCCTTTAGATATTCGCGGTTGAGTTCTTTCTTGCGATAAGCGAGATAGGTGTCCTTAGTTTTTTGGATGAGAGCATCGGTGAAGAATGACTCCCAACTAAAGAACCGCTCCGAGTCAATAAAATCGGCTGGGTGCCGGAGCATCTCTCGCATTTCGGTATCGTCGAATAGCCCCGAAGAAAGAACGAGCCACTCGAAGGACTCTGGTAAGAAAAGCTCGATGTTCTTTAGCCTTGTGAGTGCATAGACGGCTTCCATCTCGGGTCCGAAAGCGGCACCATCGGCAATAACCAGGAAGCTGGTTGCATTGCTTGCAAGAATGGTCGAGTAGATATTCGACTTTCCCTGTGCACTTACGCAAGGAATGCCGCTTTTAAGGCACAACGTGCTAAAGAACTCATATCCAGAGTTGGAATCTTCCACGATAACAAGATCAGGACGTTGTCCCGAGAACGATTGTTCGCCGTAGATGCGGTACGTCGACGTGTATATCCGGGAGTAGACAGGATACTTGGTCGTTGCCCGATTGGTGTTTTTTAATCCGTAGATCTCATCCACGCTATAGGGAAGCTGGGGGAGGGATTCGCGTGCTACAAGGACATAGTAGTTGTCGCTCTCTCTTGCGGCGTGAGCAAACTCATGGGAGCGCATGAACGCACTGTCTTCATCGATAAAAACAATGCTTGAACTGATTTCTTTAAGATCGCGTTTCCAATTGCGCCCGGAAAGGACGTGGCAGGGGGCATCACATACAACGGAGACGCCACTGTCTGGCCCTAGCTGGTCGAATTGATCGATAAGATCAAGAAGGGTCGTTTTGCCGGTTGCGCTGTTGCCCTGGAGAATGGTCAGGTTACGACGGATATTCAGTTTGAATTTAACCCGGTTGTTCGCCACGGTGACGAGGTATTCGCCGCGCATTATGCGGTCTCCTTTAGGCAACGGAGCGCGATGGGGATGAGCTCGTTCATGGAGTGGACGATGTCTCCAGTGTTGGAGACGGTCATGGTAAATCTACCTTTACCAAAATCCATAAGATGGTAAAGATTGATGGTGATGTTCTGCTTAGCCGCGATTCGCAAAATCCAATACGAGCAGTTGTCGCCGCAGTTTGAGGCGTTGTAGACCATGTTGGGCATAAAGTGCATGAGTAGAAGCGTTTTGGTTCCGCTGGAGAGCTTTTCGGGAGGAATGATGCCCAGGGCTCTGGTCTCGATCGCATTGGGGCCGAGGATGGTTCCGCGGTCAATCGATTTGATGATGCGCTGGGCAAAGGGGTCTTCAAACCAGTCGGGGGAATAGACGTTGTTGAAATACACCGACGTGTTGTACACAACGTTTTCCATGTCGCCAAAATGCACGGTGAGCAAGAGTGCACCTTTCTGAGTCATTTATTGGGTTTAAGTATAGCTTGATTTGTTCGGCGTGGTTTTGGCGGAGGCGCCGACTGATGAGCAGGGCAAATGTAGATGAATAGATACTGAGCGGACAGAGCCGTTCACAACTGACCTAGAACTTGTAATGCGGCCCCGTTCATAAAAACGAACGTTGAAGGTACGTATTGTTTGCTCGAAGTTGCTCGCGCGCACGGCATTCGCTTCCATCATGTAAGCACGGACGAGGTTTTGGCGATCTTGCCTTGGAAGACCCCGTGCGCTTTAGGGAGGATTCGCCGTATCGCCCGGGTTCGCCCTATGCAGCATCCAAGGCGAGCTCTGATCTACTTGTTCGCGCATGGGCTCGCACATATGGCTTACCGGTCACTATCTCGAACTGCTGCAATAACTATGGTTCGCTGCAAAACGAAGAGAAGTTCATCCCTGCAGCGATAGGGAGCATTAGGTATGGCAGGCGCCCGAGGCTGTACGGTGACGGCAAAAATGTTCGTGATTGGATTCACGTTAATGACCATGCCCGTGCTGTATGGACCATTCTGAATGAGGGCAAGCTGGGGGAGACTTATCTGATTGGCGCCAATTGTGAGCGGAGTAATCTTGAGGTCCTGCAGACGATTCTTGAGGCAATGGACAAGTGCCGTGACTTCATCGATTGGGTGAGTGATCGCCCCGGTCACGATAGGCGCTATGCAATTGATGCGTCTAAGTTGCGACGAGAGCTCGGGTGGGTCCCCATACATGATGATTTTGAATCTGGATTGCGGGAGGTCATCGTGGCGCGAACGGCAATGAACAAGCGCGACTTGGCCGACTAATCCCGAAGGGTGCCGGAGGCCATTTCTCAGATATATTGCCTTGCGATGGCTGGCATTTCACAATATGCAATATGTATAGAAGCTCAGCATGCTAAAATGATTGCTGCGTAATTGTCTAGAGATTGCAAAGGCCGTCTTCATGAATCGATTTAAGCATCTAATCAAAGCAGCTGCTGCTATTGCTCTCACCTACGTGCTGTGTGCGTCGGCGCTCCTGCAGCCTATGGCTGTCTATGCTGCTACGCTGCAGACTCAGCAGTCTGCAGCCGAGGCGGCTGACGCATCCAGTACGCAGGATAGCTCTGCCGGGGACGTGTCTGATGACACAGCCAATGAGGTGAGCAAAGACGCTGACTCTGCGGATGCGGCGCAAGACAAAGCAACCCCCGCCGACGCTGCGGATGAAGACCAGACGGCGAACGAGGAGGACGCTGCGGCCCCCGAGTCTCTCGATGCCGAGGACGAGCAAGCGGCAGATGACACCGTGATCGGTGACAGCGAGGCAAACTCCTGGCGCTACCAGAACGGTGAGCTGCGTAGCGACTTGCAGGATGACAATGCAACTGACCTTGGCGTCGACTCGCGCTCGATGCACGAAATGCCCGAAGGCGCTACGTTGCAGGGCATCGATGTGAGTGGAGAGCAGAAAGATATCGATTGGCAGAAAGTCAAGGATGCAGGTATTGACTTTGCAATCCTGAAGATTGGCAATATCAATGCTCGCGAGCCGGATGGCTGGTATACCGATAGCCGTTTTCAACGCAATTTGAGTGAATGCGAGCGCTTGGGTATTCCTTACGGCGTATATGCCTATTCGTATGCAAAGAATGCTGACGATGCCGTGAAGGGTGCAAATCATATCATTGCGCTGCTAAAGGGCCATAATCCTACGCTGCCGGTATATCTTGACCTCGAAGATAACAGCATCAAAGATACCGATCATGCATCGATTGCAAAGGCATTCTGCAACACGATCTCTGCCGCTGGCTACACCCCCGGTATCTATGCGAGCGCCAGCTGGTTCAAAAACATCCTGACCGACCCGTGCTTTACCAACAGCGGCTGGAACATTTGGACTGCCCAGTATTGGTATGGGCAGCGCTATGATGCCTCTTTGGGCTTGGGCCCGGAGTATCCTGCCAAGTTTGACTGCTGGCAGTATTCGTGCCTCTCTACCGTGCCGGGTATCGATGGGTATTGCGACATCAATTACTGGTACAGGGTTTCAACTAGCGATCACTGGGAAAAAACAGAAGACGGCGTTTTTTACATTTCCACAGATGGACAACCGTATAAGGGCTGGAAGCTGATCTCCGGCCTCTGGTACTGGCTCGATCCCGCCAAGGGGGGCGCAATGGCGACCGGTCCCGCTGAGGTCGAGGGCACGTGGTACGTCTTCTCCTCCTCCGGCTCGCTCTCCAACGGCTGGGTCAGGAAGGACGGCGAGTGGTACTACGGCGCCTCCGGCGGCAAGATGGTCCGCGGCTGGGTGAAGGGCTCCGCCTGGTACTACACCGACCCCGAGTCCGGCAGGATGCTGACCGGTGCCGTCGAGATCGACGGCAAGAAATACTGGCTCGACCCCGCCAACGGCGGGGCCTGCGCCAGGTCGGCCTGGGTCGAGATGCCCGAGGGGCGCCGCTACGCTTCGTCTGACGGGTCCCTCGCGTCCGGCTGGAAGCTGATCTCCGGTCTCTGGTACTGGCTCGACCCCGCCAAGGGGGGCGCCATGGCGACCGGTCCCGCTGAGGTCGAGGGCACGTGGTACGTCTTCTCCTCCTCCGGCTCGCTCTCCAACGGCTGGGTCAGGAAGGACGGCGAGTGGTACTACGGCGCCTCCGGCGGCAAGATGGTCCGCGGCTGGGTGAAGGGCTCCGCCTGGTACTACACCGACCCCGAGTCCGGCAGGATGCTGACCGGTGCCGTCGAGATCGACGGCAAGAAATACTGGCTCGACCCCGCCAACGGCGGGGCCTGCGCGAGATCGGTCTGGGTCGAGATGCCCGAGGGTTTTTTGTCTTACGCTGCCAACGATGGTGTTCTTTGTATGGCGGTTAAAGATGGGGTGGTCTATAAAGACTCAACCTTCACTGAGGTTCTGTCGGGATGGGTCGACTGTGGCGGTGATCGCTATTATGTTGATTCGCAGGGCCATATGCTAACCGGGTGGCAGAGGATTGATGATAATTGGTATCTGTTTGATTCCAATGGGATTATGCATCGCGGTTGGTATTGGAATGGGTCTGCTTATTATTACCTAGATAAATCAAATGGAAACATGCGTACCGGTTGGGTATCGGATCTGGGCTCGTGGTACTGGTTGGACCCCGATAACGGTGGCGCAATGGCAACTGGTGGATTAAGGTTGGACAAAACTGGTATTACCTCAATCCTAATAACGGCGGACGAATGGTAACCGGTTCGCTGATGATTGATGGTTATATCAGAACTTTCAATTCAGACGGCAGCTGTATTTATTGGGGATATCAAAATCCCTCTAACTACTATCAGGTTTCTAGCAAGTCAGTTACTATTCCGCATCTCGGACAAGGCATTTTTGGCTATCGAACAGAGTCGAGGATTTCGGTTAGCGCTACAAGGAACGAATGCGTTAACGCGATGATTACTCGAGCATATGATTATGTGGGAACTACACCTTATATTTGGGATTATTCCTGCGCGCCTGGCGTTGGAATTGATTGTGCTGGACTGGTAATGCAGTGTTTATATGCAACTGGTATGGATTTGGGTCGCTATACGCCCTGGGATCATTACTACACTCCCGGACATGACCATTATGCCAACGATATGTGGAATGATCCAAAGTTTATGCATCTTGATTTCTCTCAGCGCCAGCGGGGAGATTTGATTTGTTACAACGGTCATATTGCCATCTATTTGGGTAATGACCAGATTATAGAAGCGGCATCTCCTCGTTATGGGGTTCGTGTTCATAGCGTATATGTAGGCTATCCGATCAAGGGCGCTCTTAGGCCGTTCGTATAGGCTGCTTATCAGTTGGCGTGTTTGATTCGCTCGATGAGCTACAACTAAGATAGTAGAAAGTGATTGTACTTTAATGAAACTTGCATTTGTATTTGATGGGTTGGGTTGCGGAGGAATCGAGCGAGTCGGAATCGATTACTGCAACGCCCTCTGCAATGCGGGACACGAGATTGTCGTCGTGAATCTTTCTCCCCAAAGAAATGAATTTGTTCATCAGTTGGATAGCAGAATTCAGTACCACTCGCTTTCTTTTTCAAAGCTATGTTCTCCTGAGTGCTATGTATCTTTAACGCGTCGCCCCGTGTGGGGAAAGTTCGCCTATCCGCTGTTTTCAACTCTCTGTGGAGCCTTTGACATTGCTATAAAGCCCCTTGTTAGATATACAATTCCTGCCGTTGATATTGCCATTGCTTTTTCTGGTCATTTTAATGACCTTACTTTTGTATCGAAGGGTCTTATTCGATCCTTTAAAAGGGTTGCTTGGCTCCATGGAACCATTTCTTCCTACGCTATTATGAGTGAAGGATTTCCTTTTCTGTATCAACGCTTTAACGCCCTTGTTTGTCTTGGCGTTGAAGGAGATGAAGAATTCCAGGCTGTACACACTCGTTTTAAGGTTAAGAAAAAAGTTATCTATAATCCGATTACCATAGGTGAGAGAGAGATTCAGCCAGACATCGTTTCAAACCTGAAAGCCAAATACGGACAATTTGCTTTAATGGTTATGAGACTTAGCTATCCTGAAAAGGACCCATACACGGCGATTCGTGCGTTAAGGATTCTTAATGCCGGCTTAAAACAAAAGCGTCATTTAGTCATTGTTGGTGATGGTCCTGAAAAGCAAAAGCTAATCGATTTTATTAATAAAGAGCATATGCAAGATTACGTTCACTTGGCTGGACAAATTGATAACCCTGCTCCTTATTATGCGGCATGTGACTTTTTTATTCACGCGAGCGCTGCCGCGGAGGGACTTCCCACCGTTATTCTTGAAGCCCTGCATTTTTCAAAGCCTGTAATTGCGACTGATGTTCGCAGCGGACCACGTGAAATATTGGGAAATGGCAGGTATGGAATTCTCTGCAAGGTGCAAAATCCCGAAGATATGGCTCATTCAATTGAAGAACTAATCACTAGCCCTGAGTTATATTCCACCTATGCAAAGAGGGCGCCAGAACGGATTGCGGATTTCGAACCAAGCCTTATTTACAGTCAGTTAATTGGCTATTTGAATGAGGTTATGCACGGCGCTCATTAATGAAATTTGTAGGTTATTCGACTTGTTAGCAAGAATGCACGGGGATCTTACATAAAAGGTCCCGTGCATTTGCGTTTAAGGTATTGACGAAAATCTTAACGCGATAAACCCAATCGCATCTTTACCTAAAAAATCAAACCATCGTGATCAGGTTTGTCGTAAGGAAAAGAATATAGATACTCTTTAAGATTCTCTTCGATGTACTTTGTCTCATTACGATACATGTCATTCTTGAATAACTGCGTGTTATTTATTGAAACACGAGGGTCAAATTTATCGAAACGTAATATGTGATCCTCTGGTTTATAACCAATACGCGCCTCAAGCATGCTTACGGTATCTGAATAGCGATAAACTAAATCTTCAAAATGAACGTCAATTACACGATCTTTGGCGTAAGGTCTCACGCTTTCTCGCATCGCCCGATAATAGCTGCAGAATGAAGTTACATCAAGCGGAAACGGCACTGCTTGATTAGCGGGATGCCAGTAGTACTTATTTAGAATGAAAACATCTCTGGGGTCGCGATCGACAGCAATAGCATAAGTGTCATCGTTAAAATAGTTACTCATTCGCCATAGATTATGAGGTAACATCAGCTGATCAATTAAAAGGGAATGGTCATGTAAACCCATCTCATTCAGACATGCATAGATAAATAACTTTGCGTTCTTATAAAATTCTTCATGCGTTGGTATTGCCAAAAGCATCGGGTGATAGTTAAGTAAAATTGCATTTTTAGGAGAAATGTGTACTTTGCTCGCGACTCTAAGAAGCAAATTTAAAACACTCTTTAGTTTCGAGAGATTTTGTTGGTAATACCAGTAGGAATCAGACTCTATTATTGTTAGCGATTTAACAAACTCGCACGCTAGCGTATAAAAATGTGGAGAGAGATTGCTCGCGTAGTTCCCTGGCCACCAAAGCTTCTTGGTGTGCAAGTCTTTCATTGTTAATAAAAAGGAATGTAATGCTTCATCACTTCGGATGGCATTATTTCCAATAAGAAGCTTGTCTTCAAGATCAAATACTCCGTTAGGACAATGAAGAAATACATATTCGAAAGAACCGTTGTTGCATTGAAGGTCCTTGTATTCAGATAACAGATCGGTATATGCAGATGACCCAGATCCCATGTAACCGGTTGTTATTAGTAGCTTATTGCTCATTTGACCTCATAAGTTCTTTTAGCTGGCTATTTAATACATTTCGATATTTATACAATAGGAAGCACGTAACTGTGACCATGAGTAAATATCGGATAACAAGGTTGTTTTCAACCGTGATTCCTAACAATGAATAGCCTCCCATAAATATAACTGAGAGCAGCAATGCTTTTGAGTTATAGATTGAATTAAAATCGAGCTTCCTTGTCATAGCCAATCCGGTTAAAAGTAGTATTGCATAACTTATGCAGGTTAAATAACAGGCACTTTGATATCCTGCAATTGGGATTATGAGGATATTGAGCACAACATTTGATGCTGCGGCAATGGATGATTGAAGTGCAATCCAATGGGGTTTTTTCCTAAAGTACTCAAGGTCATAAACAAGTGTAAACAAAAACTGCAAATACATAGCAAACACGAGCATGGGGACGATTGAGGTTGTGACCGCATAGCTGGAAGGCAGCATCAGATGGACAAGTTCGGGTGAGACAGTTATTAAGCCGCAAGATAGAAATACCCCGAGCGCCATCAAGAACTCGCTTCCATATTTAATTGGCGCATATTGGTTCTCTTTCATTCTCCTGTATACCCAAGGGGACCAAGCGCACATTATCTGCGTCATTACGGTAAAGGCAAGATTTCCAACGGTGTGCCCCATGCTATATATTCCGCTCTTGTCTGTTCCGCATAGATAGGAAATAAGTATCAGGTCGCATTGCGTCAACAGCATTTGGGAAAGTAGATGCGGAAGAAGCGGTAATGTAAAAGATAAGCTTTCTTGTATGTATTTTAGGCACTTACGCCATGAGGGCCTTTTCTGTTTGAAGAGAAAGCCTATGAGAAATATAAGTGTAACGAGTACATATGCAGCATCGAGGCCTAGTACGCGTCCAATATATTTATTTGATGGCATTAGAACGGCAAAGATAACCGATAGTATTTGTCCAATTGGGCCAGTTGCAATTACTATCCAAAAGACGAGTCCGCTTTTATTTGAGTAAATGCAGTAATAGTCTGCTACTAAAAATACTGTATAGGAAAGTAAGCTAACAAAAAGCCAGTAATATAGAAACGGATCGAGCGATAGAAGATTCATTAGCTGCTGTTTAAATGGCAGCGCTATGATGAATGCAGCGAAGATTACAAGTATGCAGAAATAAGCAACGGATTGTAGGAAACCAATTTTATCCTCGTCATGGAGGACTAGACCCCTATTAACATATGCATAAATAGAAAAAGTAACCAATATAGCAATTGTGTTGCGGTTCGCTAGAAAAGTAGCAGCGGTACCCACATCGTCCTGAGACATAACGCGTGTCGTCACGGAGACTACAAGGGTTCCAATGACGAGAGATATTACATTAGCAATAGTATTGGAAAAGGCGGTGTGGAGAGTCTTTTGTGAATCGGAAATCCGCTCTTTACGGTTCATACGTTTCATTTCTGTAGCACTGTTTTAACTAATACACGGATATAGTAATCAACATAATGGAGGCCGTGTGTAACGCACCATGCCCTCCAAATGATTATCGCATCGAGTCCAATTTCCTTGCGATAGCATTTGACCCACTTTTCAATTTCAGTTTTGCAGGCTTTCATCAATCTGCGGTAGTCGGTACCGGTCATTTCTGCCTTGTGGATATAGAGGTTGTCCATCGAAACAATCATTGCTGCTAAATAATCACGAAGAACTGGCCTTATTTCGTTATTTAGAGGCGGAAGGGATCGATACAGCAGGATAAAGTTCTCAAATTCTTCCATGATGCAAGCTTGAAAGTTTGGCACGAACTTGGTGGATAATGTTCCGCCTGAAGATTGGGTGTATTTGTATGATGCGGTTCCACTAATACAAATTTTCTTATTCGAATGTATTAGATACTGAAACACAAAGCTAGCGTCTTCGCCTAATCCATGCCTAATGTCAAATCTAATCGACTGTCTATCTAGTATCGATTTCTTAAATAGCTTATTCCAGACGGGGCTCAGTAGGCCTGATCTGAATAGTGTGGTTAATAGAGTCTTATTAAGGGAAATTGGTTTGTTGACCTCGCGGCTTGTGACGCTAGTTATCCTCTTATCTTCACATTTTAAATATGAGTTGATAGCAAGGTCTACATCGCCGATTGAGCTCACAAGATTTGCTATATGATTTGGAAGAAGCACGTCATCGCAGTCAACGAAAGTAACATAGTCGCCGGAAGAAGCGTCAATTCCGCGATTTCGAGCTGCCGATACGCCCGCATTCGCTTGCCTGATTACTTTTATTCGGCTATCCGCCCGCTTGTAATTGTCAAGTATTGTGGGCGTACTATCCGTGGACCCATCGTCAATAGCAATTACTTCTAATCGCTGATAGTCCTGTACGACTATTGATTCTAGACAGTCTCTTATTGATTCTTCTGCATTGTATATGGGAATAATAATTGAAACTAACTTCACTTAAGTGTCCTATAGCTTTGCAACTAAATTGTAAAAGGGTCGGTCGAGATTGTGTCGATGCAGCATCAGCGCAAGATAGACACCCATGCTTCTCTTTAATGATTCACCCTTGATGAATGGCGATCGAAGAAGGGGGTTTGCTAAAGAGTTTTGGAAAAGAGTGGCGGCGTGATTAAAGACGAATGCGACTTTCTCTTGCATCCGCTTCTTACCGCAGCCTTTTCCATAAACGACCAGAGCATTAACCATGTTTGCGTAGTAGCAGTACTCAATCATCTGGAGTTTCCTGTCCTCTGCGCCATCGAAAGCTCCGTCATTGAGCAATTCGTCATAGATTCCTGCAATGTAATGTTCGAGTTGCCGGTCTTTTTTTGCGGAACTCGTGATTGAGTTACGGTTAAAGAAGTAGTAATAACCTGCATATTTCTCAAGAACAGAATAGCTGGGTTCAGCTAAAAAAATCTTCGAGCTGAAAAAAATATCTTCACCGCATCGCGTGCTGCTGAAGTAAATCCCTTTATCCGCCAAAAATGATTTCTTATATAGCTTTGCACACGCGATGGTATAGGAAATTAAGCTCCAGTCGCTATTTGTTGGGTAGTGAGGAGTAATTTTTCCATCGACATCACGAGAGTAGCCGCCTATGACAAGCTCTGCATTTGATTTTTTTGCCTCGGCTAAGTATGTCTCAATATAGTTAGCCGCGACATAATCATCGCTGTCGACAAACATGACGTAGGGGGCTTCCGAAAGGCTGATGCCGCGCTCGCGAGTTTTGCCTAATCCGATGTTGGTTGCATTGCGATATAACCTAAACTTATTAGGATATTTATTGCTAAAACGAGAAGCAATCTCAGCGGATCCATCGGGGCTGCAGTCGTCAATACAAATAACCTCATAGGATTCAATTGTTTGGTTGCTCAGCGAAGAAAGACACCTCTCGATGTATTTTTCGACGTTGTACATCGGGACTATGATTGACACTTCTTTGTCCATTTGTTTCCTTACCAACAATTATGGTACTGCCGACTCATCGAAATACGAACCTCCGTCTTGCTGATGAGCTTATCCCAATCTGTTGCCGCTAGGATGGTTCCAAGATAGAAAATAATACAGCAAAAGATAGTTGCAATAGACGGAATGCTTTCCTGTGGCATAAATCCAAGCACCGCCGCCCACGTGGAGTAAGAAAAGTTCAGTACTGACCTTGGGGAGGTCTTCAGGAAGCTCTGTCAGGACAAGGGGATAGAGATCATCTAGGGACACTTGATGCCCGATCATATCCTCATGCTGCAGGCGATAGCGCTGAAGGGAGGGAACTCGCTGGTGATATTCGACAAGCATGCGAGCATGAAGTGTAAATTCGGCAACAAGAATGCCGTGCCGAGGGCTGTTGCGTGTTCACCGTCGGTTCGAGCGAGGCTTCGATTGCGTAGAACATCCGGGGGTAGGAGAAGGCCGATATCGCGTTTGACCTACTGAGCGTCAAGGAGTACCAGGATCCCTTCGATGGGGGGCGAAGCGGAAATTGTACCGGTTTGACTGGTCCGTCACGAGACAATTTGCAATTCGACTCGAGCCCCCGTGAGGGTCGGGCCTTTGGGTGTGTGCCGGTAATCTAATAATTATTGCCTAAGGGTAAACCGCCCCTTTTGGGGCGGTTTTGATACTAAATTGGTAACTAAGCTATGCCGCCTGATTGCGTCCAAATAGTTCGTCCCAGTTACTGGCTGCCAAAACTGTTCCGCATACAATTACAACGCAGCAGATTACGGATGCCATGTCGGGAATTGTTCCAAGCAAGATCAGACCAAAGACCACCGACCATGCCGAATAGGAGATATTCAGAGCCATTGCGCGCGCTGCTCCGATTGCCGCAATGCCCTTGTAATAGAACAGATAGGATGCGGTTCCTGCGAGCCCGGCGAGTGCAATAATCAATGTGGGCATGCTCGGGATAGCACCCAGCGTGAAATGCCATGCTCCGAAGAGGGGGAGTACGAGCACTCCATAGACAAGCGCACTTGTAGTTTCACGGATTTGCAAAGCCGTTTCGTCATCAACAGCATCATCTTTCATTCCCCATGCGCACAGCACCGCTTCGGATCCCCATCCAATAACGGCAAGCACCGCGCCGAGTAAGCCGAGAGGAGCATTTGCAATCTCGCTCGATCCGGCAGATAGATAGCCCATCGTCATTACGCCACAAAGAGCAACAAGAAGGGAAAGAATCTGACCTTTGCCCATTTTCTCCTTCAGCAGCACGAACGAAAGGAATGCTCCGACCGCGGGATAGAAGGCGGAGATAATTGCCGTGTAGGCTGCTCCGATATTATTAATCGCCAATACGTATCCGGTCATTCCGATAGGCCCACCGAGCAGAGCGCCGGCAATGACAACCTTGCCCGAACGAGTTTTAAGTGCAGCGAGCGTGTCTTTTAATCTGCCTCGAACTCCCATGTACCCAAAGAGCCAGATTGCGCAGAAAGCATCATGGAGAAAAGATCCCGCAATGGAGGCGCATGCAAGCGCTTCTGCCGATCCAATATAGGGTGCGAGCGCCAGGCCGATTCCAAGAATTACTGTATCAAGGCCCCAAAGAAGGCCGCTAAAAAAGCCGAATTGCATCGTTACTCACCTTTTCGATAGATTTCCAGTGCCTTTTTGAGATATTTGGCGCCGTAGTTGAAGTAGATATAGAGCCATTCGCCCACAAAATCACCTTCGGCTTCTTTCAGAAGAGACCAGAGGTACCAGCACCATCCCGCAAGGGCAATGTGCGCATAGTTATGCGCGACTTCGTTGTTTGTTGCCTTGCGCCCAAAATAAGCATCAAGCGCGCGGTCGACTTCATCTTCGGAAAGCTCGCAGCAGACGCTGCATGTTCCAAAATCGTTTGCGTAATCGCTCATGCCAGCATATTCCCAGTCAATGAGATAGTACTTGTCGTTTTCATCGATAAGGAAATTGAGGTAAAAGAAGTCATTATGACAAAGGCATTTTGGCGCATTATCGGCCTGTACAAAGCGCTCCAATTCATCGATTTCGGCGGCCATTTCCTTGTAGCCTGGAATGTCGATGGGACCTTTTTCCAGAAGAAGTGATTCGTAGCGCTTCGCTTCGAGATAGAAGTCAAATTCGGTTTCGACATTTGCACCACTCTCGTGAAGTGAACGACACATCTGCATCATTCGATTCATTTGGGCAGCATCATGCGGATCAGGCTGCTTTGCGTTGGGTACAAACTTCGAAATTTTCCAACCGCGCTTTGGGTCCTCATGAATGAACGTGTCGTCAAGGCCAAGTTCCTTAGCTTTTTTAAGTGCGGCTACTTCTCCATTTCTGTTAATAAGCAGTTCGGTCCCGACTCCCGGATGGCGGTAAACGTACTCTCCATCATTGGTTCTAAAGTGGCATGATAGATTCGTAAGACCTTGTTTAAGGGGATAAACGTCGTGAATCTCTGATTTGGAGCAGCCGAGTACTTGCTCGATGTTATCGAAAATATCGGAGTCAACGTTTTCGATAAAATGCGGATCAAAGGCACGCAGCTCATCAAGAGAATCGAATTCGTTGATCTCGCCCTCCGGATACTTCTTGATCACCATATCGAGCTCCTTGATGTGCTCGATATATAGATCTTCCCAAAGTTTGTCCGTTGTTTCGGGCTTGTTATATTCCGTTTCAAGAATCTGCTTAAACGCAAGCGAGAAGGCTTTATCAAAGTAGACATGTCCGAGCATATACCATGCATTGGAGCCACCGATTGTAACATTGGTGATTCTATCCATTGCGCCCGTTTGAATGCACCATTCTTTGGTGGCGCCTTCAGCATATTGAGCAGAATAAAAGGCTTTCCAAACGTATGCTTCGAACGGATTGTTTAGAAGGTAATCATCGCTTGAGCAAATGTAGGTGTTGCCAAGTCGCTCTTTTACGCACATAAGCGATGCGTGGTTATTTTTGGATGCATATTCGTTGTTGACGACAATCGAAACGCCGAACTTATTTTCAAGATAGAAGAAATACTCTTTTTTATAGCCGACAACGACGGTGATATTGCTGATACCTGCGTCTTGCAGCTGCCTAATCTGACGCTCGATGAGAATCTCGCCACGTACCTTTAAAAGGCCTTTGGGCTTTTCATACGAAATGGGAGCAAAGCGGCTCGAAAGCCCTGCAGCTAATATCACTGCGTTTTCAACTTTATAGGGGTGAAGTGCTTCGTAACCGCTGTCGGTTAGGCTGTCCGATTTGAGAAGGCCCTCGTTTGTAAGCTCTTTATTTGCTGCGTTTACTGATCCAAGTGAAAGGCCAGTGCGTTCGGCAACTTCTCGCTGGCTGGCATACGGGTGCTTTAAGTATTCGTATAGAACCGTAAAGTTGCGCTTATTCAGTTCCACTGTAGGCCTCCGATTAAGGTGTTCATTACTTGTTATTAATATAGATTAACTGAACGATATGTTCAATCTACGGTGAAACCTTACATAGACTGAACAGAGCATGGTGTAATTCAATCCCGACGGCAACGCCCCTCGGAGCCTTCTGCGGGTCGGGGCAGACGGCCGACAGAGGCAGCAACCATCGATCGTCGATGCGGTTCAAACGTATCTGTAAATGTGGAGGAGCCGGCCTTTTGGTCGGCTCAGACTGCAATGGCTCGCTGAGCGATTTGTAATCTGACGGGATGGTTTTAGGTGATAATGAGTTACTGGCGACTTCGAATGAGATATGGTTGGTATGATGAATGAGGAACTTTAGATACACCCTATAGATGATATTCAGTAATAGCCCTGTGTTTCGTGATTCACTGAGTATGACTTTTGAATAATAGAAGGAGCCTGGATTTACTTGTTTGAGTCAAATGACCATACATTTGTATTGTGTGCATATAAAGAATCGCCGTATTTAGAAAAGTGTGTACTCTCGCTCCTGAACCAGTGTGTGCGCTCCAGGGTCATCATTTCGACGTCGACTCCCAATGCCCACATCAAAAGTGTTTCCACTAAGTTTGGCTTGCCGTTATTTGTGAACGAAGGGGAGGCCGGCATTTCGCACGACTGGAACTGCGCGGTCGCCCACTGTGAAACCCCTCTGGTTACCATTGCCCACCAAGACGATATTTATCTTCCGGATTATTCTACGAGAATGCTGGAAATGATGAATTCATGCGCCTTGCCTTTGATCTTTTTTTCTAACTATGGAGAATTAAGGGGCAATCAAGAAGTTGATGACAGCGCATTATTAGCGATTAAACGCTATTTGCTTCGAGATATTAGAAAAGCAGGGTGCCTTGACTCGATTAAGCGGAAAAGGGCCTTGCTATCGTTCGGTTGTTCGATATGTTGCCCGTCCGTAACGTTCAACACTGGCGCTCTTCCCTTTCCATTGTTCTTGGACAACATGAAGTCCAATTTGGATTGGGAAGCCTGGGAGCGTTTTTCGAAAATTGAGGGCTCGTTTGTTTATTCGGACGACATTCTTGTTAGGCATCGAATCCATTCAGGCTCAGAAACAAGCGTTTTGATTAAAGACGACACAAGAACTGCTGAGGATTTGAGGATGCTGAGCAAATTTTGGCCAAAGCCGGTAGCCTGCATAATTAACCGCGCTTATTCGCTTGCGATGCGTAGCAATTCTATTTAATTAAACTGGAGCATTGTATAATAGGTATCGGCTGGCATGCTGATGTTGCGGTGTCTGTTCATCAGGCTCTTTTTATATATGTCGCCGAGTCATACCGAGTCATACCGAGTCATATATCGTTATGCCACAAAACTATATGCCTCGGCGCCGCCGGGCTCGATTTGTTCATGCTATTGTTTTTACTCGCTCTTCTAGTACTTACCTGCATATCTGAAACTGGAATTGTTGTCCCAGCCAAATGGGCCTAATCAAAAGCGTAAACAGTTCGGTATTATATAAATTCTACGGTATTATACTATTTGCTAAAACCAATTACTGTGATTTTGAGAGCTAGTTTTGAAGACACTAATCATTATTCCCGCCTACAACGAGGAAGCGTCTCTGGGGAATACGGTCGCTAAGTTAATGGTAGCTGTCCCCGAGGTTGATTTTTTAGTTGTTAATGACGGTTCCACCGATGGCACGGTTGCAGTGTGCCGTGATAACGGTTATCCGTTTTTGGATCTGCCCTGCAACCTTGGTCTTGCCGGCGCATTTCAAGCGGGAATTAAATATGCCTATCGGCATGGGTACGACTGCGCCATTCAGTTTGATGCCGACGGCCAGCATTTGCCCCAGTATATCCATGACTTGGAACAAGCGCTCCAGACATGCGATATCGCGATCGGTTCGCGATTTGTCGACCAGCCCAAGGGCAACTCGTTGCGCATGTTTGGCAGTAATATTATTCAGAGTGCTATTAAGCTCACGACGGGCCAGGTCATCCATGATCCTACCTCGGGCATGCGTGCTTTTAACAAGCGCATGATTAAGCTGCTCGCTCTCGGTCTCAACATGGGTCCCGAGCCCGACACCGTTTCTTATCTCATCCGTGCCGCCCATGCCAAAGTTGTTGAGGTGCCGGTTCAGATGGCTGAGCGTGAGGCAGGGGAGAGTTACTTTAACTGGAAGTCGTCCGCCAAGTATATGCTTCGCATGACTTTATCCATCTTGTTTATCCAGTTCTTCCGTAAAAGCTTGGAGGGCGATGCCGCATGACGCTTCCGCTTCGTATTACGCTGTTTGCAGCATCCTTGCTCACGTTTGGTTATATGACCATTAAGATTCGCGATTCTAAGATGCGTCTTGAGGATTCATTGTTCTGGTTTTGTTTCTCGGCTCTTTTGCTGCTCGCCAGTATTTTTCCTCAGGTGTTTTTCTGGCTTTCGAATCTTGTTGGCACTATGGCGCCTTCGAACTTCGTTTTCCTGTTCTTCATCTTTATCCTGCTCATTGTTTGCTTTAGATTGAGTGCGCGTCTTTCTCAACTCGATACAAAGCTTCGCGAGCTAACCCAGCAGTTGGCGATCGAAAAGCTCGAGCGTCATCACAATGACGAGAGCCATATGAAAAGAGACTAATTCATGAAAGGCATTATCCTCGCCGGCGGGTCCGGCACTCGCCTTTACCCGCTCACGCTCGTCACGTCTAAGCAGCTGCTGCCCGTGTACGACAAGCCGATGATCTACTACCCGCTGTCCACCCTCATGCTGGCGGGCATCCGGGACATCCTGG